>Ga0070714_100002529_pt1 | contig 13484 bp, 12 predicted proteins | sample LARL83metaG_FD_65450 | JGI IMG/M metagenome (GOLD analysis project Ga0070714, IMG submission 65450) | Corn, switchgrass and miscanthus rhizosphere microbial communities from Kellogg Biological Station, Michigan, USA - LAR L8-3 metaG | ecosystem: Host-associated > Plants > Roots > Rhizosphere ...
CAGCTTGCTGACCCCGAGGCGGCTGACGATGAGCACGTCGTCGACGTACTTGGCCAGGGGCAGCGCATCGACCACGGCAGTGATCGGCGGGGAGTCGATGACGACGAAGTCGGCGAGCTCCTTGGCGTGCTCGACCAGGTGCTGGGAGAAGTCGAAGGAGAGGCGCTCGGCGATGTGGTCGCTGGGGCGCTTGACCGCCACCACCTGGAGCTCGGCGCCGTCGAGCACCAGCGGGGTCAACGCCTGCTCGAGCTCGACCGTCCCCTGCGCGAGGTGCTCGGTGCCGTACTCGGGGTTGAGCTCCAGAGCGGCGCCGATCGCGGGCCGCCGAAGGTCGGCCTCGATGAGGATGACGCTGGCGCCGCCCTGGGCCAGCGCGGTGGCCAGGCCGATCGCCGTCGTGGTCTTGCCCTCGCCGGGTGCCGAGCCGGTGAGCAGCACCGCCTGTGGCTTGTGTCCGGCGCGGGCGGCCAGGAACGTGCGCAGCGAGCGGTAGCCCTCGTGGCCCGCGAAGGAGAGATCGGTGGGCAGCAGCGGGCCCGCCGAGCGATGGTGCGGGCGCTCGCGGGGGATCCCGGCGAGGATGAGCGCGTTGAAGAGCTGGCGCAGCTGGTCCTCACGGCGCAGGCGCGGGTCAAGCGCATCCATGAGGAAGGCGCCGCCGACGCCCAGCACGAGCCCGGCGATCAGCCCGGCGACGAGCGCCAGCTTGGTCTTGGGCGTGTAGGGGGCCAGGGGCAGGCCCGCGCGCGCGGAGATCGAGATGGTCGGGTCCGGGCTGGCCTTGAGCTGCTGGAGCTGGGCCAGCTGGGCGGTGAGGGTGCTGTTGGCCACCCGCTCGGCCGGGGTCTCGGCCTGGATCTGCGCCTGGAGGCCGGGGATGGCGGTGGCCAGCGCGGCGTGCATGTTGGCGGTGCGCGTGGCGACCACCTGATCGGCAAAGGCGTTGGCCAGCTGCTGGGCTCCCGTGGCGGAGTCCGAGGTGGCCTGCAGCGCGATCAGGTTGCTCTGACCGATCGGCGTCGCCGTGACCTTGGACAGCAGGTCGCCGGCCGAGATGTGCAGACGGCGCGCCGTCACGACGGCCTGGGCCACCTGGGGGTTGGTGATGAGCCCCGCGGCGGTGAGCGTGTCGCGGGTCGGATCGCTGGTGCCGTGCAGGACCGGGAGGCTGGAGAGTGCGGAGTTGCCCGAGTCGGCGGGGGAGACGAGCATCTGGGCCTCGGCGCTGTAGCGCTTGGTCGCGACCTGGGTGTAGATGGCGGCCACGGCCACGGCCAGGACCACGCAGGCAACGATCAGCTTGACGTGCTCGCGCAGCGTCCGGTAGTAGCGCAGGATGCCCGGCTCATTCTCTGAGCGACGTCGGGTCAGCATGGGGCTGGCGGACATCAGGGAAGCTTTCTTATCAGGGAAGGCGAATCCGCGGGGGATTCGTCAGCCGCGGAATCGAAGCACTTCGGCAATCGTCATGAAGATGATGCGCAGATCGAGCCAGATCGACCAGTTCTGGATGTAGTAGTTATCCCACTCCACCCGGTCGGCGATCGAGGTCTGGCCCCGATACCCATGGACCTGGGCCCATCCGGTGATGCCGGATTTTACGCGGTGACGGTCTTCGTAGCGCGCCACGTCGCGGGCGAAGCGCACGACGTACTCCGGGCGCTCGGGACGCGGGCCCACCAGGCTCATGTCCCCGCGCAGCACGTTGTACAGCTGCGGCAGCTCGTCGAGAGAGAGATCGCGCAGGAACCGGCCGATCGGCGTCCGGCGGTCCAGGCCCTCCACGCCGCCCGGCGCCAGACCGTCCCCGAGCTGGAAGCCCGACTGCGGGGCCGCCGCCGTCATCGTGCGGAACTTCAGGACGTCGAACGTCCGACCGTCACGTCCGACGCGCTGCTGGTGAAAGAGCACCGAGCCCGGCGAGGTCAGCTTGACCGCGAGCGAGATCACCGCGAGCAGCGGCGATAGCACGAGGAGCCCGAACAGGGCCGCGCTGCGGTCCAGCGCGTGCTTGACCGCGAACTGCCAGCCCTTGGGATCGATGGTGTGCAGCGTCAGCAGCGGCAGCCCACCCACGTGGTCCAGGGTGGCCCGCTCGTTGATCGACTCATACAGCCGCGGCACGAGCGAGACGTTGACGCCCAGCGCTTGGCACTGGCGGACCTTCTCGACCAGCACGTGGTCGGGCTCGTTGGAGAAGGAGAGGATCACGTGGCGCGCGCCGGTGAAGCCGATCGCCTCCTCGAGGTCGTCGGGGGAGCCCAGCACCGGGATCGTGCGCCCCTCGTGCGGCTGGGAGTGCGGGAGCGGGTCGGCGTCGAGATAGCCGACGGGGCGCAGGCCGTAGGAGGGCTCGGAGACGAGCCGGTGAGCCAACTGGTAGCCGATGGTGCCGGCACCGACGATGAGCGTGGGTGTGGCCAGCCCCTCGCGCCGGATCGCCTCACGCCGGCTGGTGACCAGGAAGACGCGCGCACCGCCGAGGTAGACGACGGTGAACAGCCACAGCCTCGTGGCCAGGGCCACCGGGTGGCTGCCGCCGAGGATCGAGTCGATCGAGATCGTGAGCATCGACGCCAGCGACACGATGCCGAGCACGTTGTTGAAGGTCTCCAGCGCCGAGGCGTTGAGCCGGTCGTCGGGCGCCGGCCGGGCGTGGAGCATCGCGATGACCGCGATGCCGAACAGCAGCCCCACCCAGCTCTCGGAGAAAGAGCGGTCGATCGCCGGTCCGGCCAGGAGCGAGAGCGCGACCGTCACGCTGAGGATGAACGCATCGACGGCGAGGCGAAGCCGGGACCACTGCTGGGCGCCCACCAGCTGCGCCCAAAGGCGCTCGCGGACCGACCGGCTCCGCACTGGTAGCGGAGCGGTGGCCACGCCCGAGCTGGCAGGAAGGTAGTTCATGCGTGATTCGCGACCCAGATGCCCCTCGGGATCGGCCCTTCGACCCCCGGACGGCGCGCGTTGGACATCCAGCGCCCCGCCACCCCCTGGCTGCCGGGCGATCTGCGGCCAGTGATTAGGAAGCATACTCCGCGAAGCGGCGGAATTGGAGGTTTGAGTAGCTTCTGCGTCGGAATACTCAAACGGAACGCGTGCTTCTGCGGCCGCGTTTTGATTCGGGCTCATGATCTTTCACCCAGAATCCGGAGCGTCAACACCGCTGTTTGAGCATAGAACACACGTGTTTAATCGGTTGTATGAGGTTTAAGTAGCGCCGTAGAAACTACTTAAACCATCGGAGGGAGCGTTCAAACATTTCCGCGCGACGTGGCGTCATGGCCAAATGTCCGGTCCCTTTCGCGGAATGTCCGGTTTTGAGACGCGCGGAGGGTGCTCCGCGGCGATGTTTGGCCGCAGGGCCAATGGCACGGCTGCTGCGCGCTGGGAGACTGCCGCGCATGCTCACCCCACATAGATCGTCTCGAGTCCTCCTGCTGGCCAGCGGGCGCAGTGCAGCCGAGGCCGGCACGGTGCCGGTGCGCCGCTACCGGCTGGCCCGGGTCCGCGTCAGCTCCGGGGCGGCGACCGCCGCCCCGCCGGCCGCGCGGATCAAGCGCGGTTAGCAACGCGTTAGGCCGGCCCGGCCGGGAGGGCGCGCCGCCAGGCCAGGTGCCGGAATTCACGGCCGCGTGCCCTACACTTTTCTCATGCGCTCTGACATGGAGCAGACCCGCTCCCGCCCTCCCATTGTTCGCAAAGCCGCCGCCGGCCTGGTCCTCGTCGTCGCGGCCGCGATCCTGGTCAAAGTGGTCATCGGCATCGTCGCTGCTGTGTTCTGGACGGTCGTCGTCATCGCCGCCGTGCTGGCGGTGCTCTGGGCTCTGAAGACCATCATCTGGTAGGTCGTTGATATGGCCGGAATGGGCTTGGTCGTCATCCTGCTCTGTTTCGGCATCGCCGGAGGCGTCATCGGGCGCATGAAGGGCAGCTCGTTCTTCATGTGGTTCCTGGTGTCGTTCTGCGTGCCCTTCATCGGGCTGGCGTGCGCCGTCCTCTACCGCTGGGACAACCGCGAGCTGCGCCGGCAGTGCCCGCAGTGCGGGAAGGTGATCAAGCTCCACGACGCGGTGTGCATGCGCTGCGGCCAGGAGCTGGACTTCCCGGAGTTCGCGCTGGCCAGCGAGTCGGGCATGACCGCACCGCGGTCGGGCGGCGCGCGGGCCTGATCTGGCGCGCGCGTGACCGACTGTCGCTCTAGGGTGTGGGCGCGATGAGCCTGGCCCGCATCAAGCGCTACGCGGCCCTGTGCCTGTACTACGGGATCGCCAACAAGCTCCCGGGCAAGGGCCCGCTGGCCGAGCCGTCGCGGTGGATGCGCCAGGAGCTGTGCCGGATGTTCCTGGCCGGGTGCGGGGAGCGCATCAACATCGGGCCCGACGTGCACCTGAGCACGGGGTCTGAGATCACCATCGGCCACCGCTCGGGGCTCGGCCGCGGCTGCCGCGTCTACGGTGGGCTGATCATGGGCGAGGAGGTCATGGTGGGCCCCGACGTCGCCTTCCTGTCCGAGAACCACCGCTTCGATAACCTCGACGCGCCGATCGGCTGGCAGGGCTTCACCGAGCGCAAGCCGCCGCGGATCGAGGACGGCGTGTGGATCGGGCTCCGCGCGACGATCCTCGCCGGCAAGGTGGTGGGCGAGGGCGCGATCGTCGCCGCCTGTGCCGTGGTCACCAAGGACGTGGAGCCCTACGCGATCGTGGGGGGCAACCCGGCCGTCGTCATCGGGACGCGCAAGCCGGCCGCGGCTGCGGCTGACTGACGCGGGTCCCGGGGATCGCACGCCGGGTGGGTCGGCTGGGGGCGTGACGCGGGGTACCGGTCGAACGTCAACGGCCGGCTTGGGAGAGGGTGCGGATTGGGCGTTTTTTGGGAGATTTGCAGGTGGTTCTGGGAGATAAGGGTTGTCAGAGCACCCCAATCTCCCACGACCGGCTGCGGAGCGGCCCGACGGCTGGCGGGGCCGCCCAACCCGCTTCCCAAGTCAGTCGTTGACGTTCTGCCGGGTAGTCCGGGAGCGCCGACGGACCGCAGACCACGCAGCCGGCCTACCCCGCAGGCGCGGCAGCCGCCAGCTCGGCCTCGACGGCCTGGTCAAGCGCGGCGTGGGCGGCCTGCTGGGCCATGAGGGGGCGCAGCGTGTGGTCGCGGACGGCGATGCGGGTGACGGTCACGTTGGGCCAGCTCTCGATCTGAGGTAGCCATCCGTGGTTGACGAGCTCCTCCTCCAGCGGCTCGGCGGCGGAGAACAGGAAGGCCGAGCGCAGCGGCGCCGCCTGGAGGCGGCCCATCACCTGGTTGACCCGGTCCTGCAGCGCGCCCGCCTCTTCGCCTCCGCGGCGGCGCGCCAGCCAACGGCTGGGCATGCCGAGCAGCAGGCGCAGCACCGCGCGCAGGCGGGGGCCGGTGACGTTGTGGCGGATGCGGGCCCAGGTCAGCTTCTGGGAGAAGGCGCGGCGCAGATCGCGCGAGGCTGAGATGCCGGTGTCCCAGACGATCCCGCGGCTGTTGAGCATGACCGCCGCCGTGACCCTCGGGTCCTCCAGTCCGGCGTACATCGCCCAGTAGGCCCCGGCACACAACCCCACGGTGACGAAGCGCTCGGCCACGCCGCGCTCGGCCAGGAAGGCGATCGCCGCCTTGACCTGGGGGATGAGCCGGTCGATGTAGAGGTCGTTGTCATCGCCGTAGGGCGACACGGCGCCGTCGGCCTCGCCGATGGCCTCCACGTCGAGCCGCAGCGACGGCACGCCGCGCGCCGCCCACCGCCGCGCGGCCTCGACCCACATGCGGTTGGGGCCGATGCGGCGGATCGCGCCGGCGTTGAGCATGACGATGCCCACTGGCTCGGCGTCGTCCTTGGGCGTGGTCAGGACGCCCGACAGGTTGCCGAAGGCCTGGGGGATGGTCACCGGGGTTTCGACGATCTCGGCGTCGCCCACCTGCAGCATCGCGGACTCCGACAGGGGGACGGGGTCGCCCATCGTGGCGGCGTCGTCGGCGCGCACGACGGCGCCCGCCTCGGCGCCCGCGCCCTCCTCGCCGGCCTCGGCGCCCGCGCCCGCCTCACCCTCGCCGAGCCAGGCCATGATCTCGGTGATGACCACCTCGGGCACCTGGCTCTGCTGGGGATGCGAGGTCATCTCCCCGTAGCCGTCCCCGGCGCGGCCCTCAACGTTGACACCCTGGGCGGCGAACGCCGCGCGCAGCCGCTCGTCGGCGGCGATGCCGTCGCGATCGAGCAGGAGCACCCCGCGCGGCAGGCCGTGGGGGAGCGTCAGGCCGCTGAGGTCGACCGCGGCCAGCTCGGCCTGGGTCTCAGGAGTGAGGAGGAACCCGCCGACCTCCATCTCGCCGTCGGGGAGCGGCGGCGGCTCTGGGAGGCCCTCGAACACCTGCGAGGCCTCCAGCCGGGCAAAGGCCTTGAGCTGGCGGGTCAGCTCGCGGCCGCGGGCCGGCGATGCCCACAACACCAGGCCGTCGATCGGCGCGCCCGCCTCGGCGGCGCGGCAGGCGAGCAGCCCGCCCAGCCCGAGGCCCACGGCCACCACCGCTGCCGCTCCGCTCTGGACTCGCAGCGCGCGGGCCGCGGCGGCCACCGCCGCCGTCCATGCATCGAGGCGGCCGGGGTCGCGGGGATCGCCGCCGCTGTCGCCGCAGCTGGGCAGGGTGAGGCGGAGCACCGGGAAGCCGGCGGCGGCCAGGCGCCCGGCCCACTCGCGCAGGACCCGGTAGGAGCACACCTCCTCCCAGCCGAACGGCGGCACGAACAGCACCGCGGTGTCGCGCGCCTCGCCCTCGGCGCGGTGCAGGACGCAGAACGCCGGGGTCCCGTCGACGTCGATGTACAGGGACTGGCTCACGTCGCGCTCACCTGGTCTGAGAGGTTGAGTGCGGTGACCGACGCCTTGTCCGGCCGGGCCTCGGCGTCGTCGCGGCGCAGGGCCACGGTACGCCCTGCCCCGGGCTCGACCGAGAACGCGTCGTCGAGCGGGGTGAACCCGGGAGCCGAGATGCGCACGCCGTAGACCAGCCGTTCGGTCTCAAAACGCAGCGCGTCGCCCGTGGCGGACACGCTCAAGCCCAGCTCGGCGGCGGTCCGGCGCTCGATGGGCCGGCCGGCGGGGAAGAAGAAGGACTGGGAGAGCATGCCGTCGGCGGACGAGCCGCTGCCGGTGGAGCCGCCGCGGGTCGAGCCGCCGCCGCTGGAGGCGTTGGCGGGCTCGCCGGTGGCCAGCGTCGCGACGATGGCGTGCTGGGCCGGCGGCCCGAAGCGGTAGGCCCACGCGGCGTCGACGAAGCTCCCGACCATCGCCTCCACGCTGAGGCGCCGCGTCTCATGACCGGCCAGGCGCAGCTCGGTCTCGGCCTCGGCCACCCGGGTCGCCCCGTCGCGATAGAGGGCCACCCTAAGGCGGGCGTCAAGCTCATCCGGGCGGTCGTTGGCGACGTGGACGTCGACGCCGTTGACCTCCTCGTCGGTCATCCACACCGCCACCGGGGCCAGCGCGCGGCGCAGGTAGTGGTAGGCCACCTTGGGCGCGCCGCGGTGGTCGAGCACACCGAGCCCGGCGCCGGCGAGCATGTCCTTGAGCCACAGCACGAGCGCGCCCCGGCACGGTGAGGCCTCGCGGCGCCAGTCGCCCATCACCTCGGCCATGACCTCGCCCGAGGCGTGGCGCGAGAGCTCGAGGTAGCGCATGAGGTCAGAGCGCCGCAGGGCGACCGGGTCCACGCCGTAGAGGAAGCGCAGGTACCAGTCGCGGACATCGTCGAAGTCCCAGCCGGCGCCCAGGTCCCATCCGGTACCGGCGTCGCGGGGCACGCCGGCCTTCCAGTCGGGGTGGTGCACCGGGACCTCGACATCGTCGGGCACGTTGGCGAAGGCCAGGCACTCCGAGGCGAAGCGGACGTCGGCGCGGCGTGCGGCGGCGGGCGGCTCGAAGTAACCGCTCACCCCGAAGTAATGCGTGACCCCGGCGTTGGCGTGGAAGGGCAGCGCACCTCCGCACGGGGTGCTGCGCACGTAGGCACAGCCCGCGCTGGACTCGAGGACGAGCGCGGCGAGCTCCTCGTCCCACAGCGAGTCGCGGCCCAGCGCGGGGTCCAGGCCCATCATCGCCGGCTGCTGCTCGACCTCGTTGTTGCCGCAGACGACGGCGAGGCAGGGACGGCCGGCCACGTCATCGAGCACGGCGGCCGCCTCGCGCAGCACGCCCGCGCGGAATGCAGGGTCCGAGACCGGATAGTCGAGGTTCCCGAACATGAGGTCCTGCCACACGAGGATGCCGAGCTCGTCGCAGAGATCGAAGAACGCGGGAGGTTCGTAGGCGCCGGTCCCGACGACGCGGACCATGTTCATGCCGGCGTCGCGGACGCGCGCGAGCAGGGCGCGCAGGGTCTCGGGCGACGGTGCCATCGAGACGAGGTCGGCAGGGGTCCACACCGCGCCGCGCAGCCACACGGGAATGCCGTTGACCTGGAGGTCGAGGCCGTCACGGGCGATGTCGTCGGCCCACCCCAGCGCGCGGAAACCGATCCTGCGCGTGGCCGCCACCTCATCCCCGCGCAGGATCTCGAGCGTATACAGCGCGGGGTCGCCGTGGGTGTGAGGCCACCACAGGGCGGCATCGCGGACGACCAGCTCGGTCTCCCGCGCCAGCGGGGCGCGCGACTCGCCGAGCCGCACCTCGTAGCCGTCCAGGCCGCCGGCGCCCGGCGCCGTCAGCGTCACGATCCCGTCTCTGCCCACCACGCGGGCGCGGACGCGCAGGCCGGCCAGCGGGTCCGGCGCGCCCAGCGACACCGGCCGCCACGGTCCCACGGGCGCCGGGCCCGGGGCGAACCCGGGAGAGCGACCGAACATCATCGTGCGATACCAGCGCAGGTTGCCGGCGTTGACCACGCGGGTCCGCCAGCGGGCGCTGGGGCGGCGGCGCTTGGTGAGCAGCGGGGCCAGTGAGCGGCAGGCGATGACCAGGTCATTGGCCGTGGCGGCCAGCCGCCCGCCGACGTCCACGCGGTGCGAGGTGAACATCGACTCCGACTCCAGGATCCGCTTCCCGTTGAGGTAGACCTCGCTGACCGTGGCGACGCCGTCCAGCCGCAGCTCGGTCTGAGACGGGTCGCCGGCGTCAAAGCGGCAGCGAAACCACCAGTCCTGCGCGTCGAAGTCCCGGCCGTCGGCGCCGACCGCGCCCGCCGCGGTACCCGGCACCTGGGCGGGAGTCCACTCCAACCCCAAGCCGTCGAGGTCCCCCGGGCCCGCACATGCGCCCGGGGACGTGCAGGCGACCTCCCACCCCTCGTCGAGCTCCATGGGGATCAGAGAATGCGCTCCAGGCCGGACATGGCCTGGTCCCAGGCGCCCGCGAGCGTGCCGAGCGTCTCGGCGGGATCGAACGGCCGCCGCCGGGCCAGCCGGAACGACATCACCTTGGTGGCTTCGACGATGTCACGCAAGCTCGCCGCCACCGCCGCCCCCTCCTCGCCCAGGCACCAGTCGACGTGGTCGGCGAGCAGCTCGAACGAGGAGCCGACCATGCGCACCGTCACGAAGGCATAGGCGTGGAAGTCGGCGGCGTCGCCGTCGAGCAGGCGGGGGAGGTCATCGGCCAGCCGCTCGCCCCACGCCTCGAACGGGTTGCGCGTCGGCCTCAGCGCGAGGTAGTGGCCCATGAGCTCCCGCGCCGCCGCGCGCAGCTCGTCCCCGTTGAGCGGGGTCCCGACGCCGAAGCGCACCAGCTCGGTGAACGGATCCATGACGTCGTCGGTGAAGTGCGGGAGCATCCGGAAGCACCCGCGGTAGTCCTCGCCGCTGAGCTCGTAGAAGCCTGCGTTGTGCAGGTAGCGCATGCGCTCGGCCCCACGGTCGATCGCCTCGGGGACGATCGTGGTCTTGAGGTGCTCGGTCCGGTAGCTGGTGGCGGCGGTGTCGGGCAGGTACCAGGCGTCCATCTCGACCAGGACGGTGCGGTGGTTGCGCAACTGCTCCTCGATGTGCTCGGGCAGGGAGCGATAGGGGAGCATCTCGTGCACCGCGATGCCGAACAGACGGGTGAGGTCGGCATAGGGCGGCTTAGCGTAGGTGAACTGATCACCCTCCCAGTCAGTGGCCAGGATGAAGCCGAACATGGCCAGCGGCTCGCCGCCGGCCGCGTGGACCAACTCGATCAACGCGTCGGCATAGCAGTTGGTCTCCAGATAGGTGCGCCCGGGCTGATGCAGCACATGGGGCGTGTACCGGTCGGGGTCCAGGCCCCACAGCGTCACCTCGCCCCGGGAGGTGGTCGCCATCAGTCAAGCTCCAGCCGCGCCCGGACCTCCGCCGGCCAGTCCTGGACGTCCAACCCGTGGGCGGCGAACAGGGCCAGCGTGACCCGCTCCTCGCCGAAGGCCATGCAGCCGGTGTGGGCGGGCGCGCCGTCGGCGGTGGTGATGCCGTAGGTGTGGCCCATGTGGTCCTGGTGATAGTTGGAGGACGCGATCGCGGTGGGCGTGTGCCCTGCGACAGGGGCCAGCATCTCCCACTTGAGCTCCTGCTCGCGCTGCTGTGCGGCGAGCAGCCGCCCGACGCGCCCGAAGAACGGGTCGTTGGCGATGTCGAGCTCCAGCTCAAGGCCCAGACCGCGCAGCAGCTCCTCGGCCCGGGCGCGCCAGCCCAGCCGCCACTCCACCACCGTCTCGGCGTCGGCGATGCGGACGATCTCGCGCATGTGGAAGATCTGCATCCGGGCCGGGTCGTTGGACGGCTCGCGGCGGAAAACGTAGGCGTCGCCGGTGTCGAGCGTGAGCCCGCCCTCGGGCAGCGGCCCACGGGCGGCGATCGCCGGGTACAGCGGATAGCACGCGGCGGGAGTGAGCACCATCTCGCTCATCGTCTGATAGCCGCTCCAGTCCTCGTGGCGCGAGGCCAGGTCGTGCTGGGCGGCCGCCTGCTTCTCGTCGCCCTCGAAGGCGAACACCGTCCCGGCGAGGTGGGGAAAGGAGCCGAGGTAGCCGCTGGTCTCGAGCTGCTCGCGCGGCACCACCGGGGGAAAGCACAGGGGCTCGGGCGCCTCCGGCGCGGCGGTCCGGCTGACCAGGGCATCGAACCTGAGACGCACGTGCTCGAAGATCCTGCCGCGCGCGTAGAGGCCGTGCACACCGGTGGCGGCCAGCAGCCCCGCCTCCATGAGCTCGTCGAGATAGGCCACCTGCTCTGGGCTCCCCGCACGAAACTCAGGCACGTCCCCTATACCTCCTTGGCGATGAGCAGGAGTCCGGCGTTGGTCTGGTGGATGCGCTCGTTGGCGATCATGAGCGGCGCCGACAGGGCGTCGCGGAGATGCCGGCCGACGCTGAACGGCGTGTCGTTCTTGAAGCCCATGATCCCGCAGACGTCGAGGGCTCCGAAGCACACGTCGCGGGTCTGCTCGGACGCCGCGATCTTGAGGTTGTTGAAGCGCAGGCCCATGCTCATCGTCGAGAGCTGCTCACGCGACGGGCCCTCGGCGCAGGCCTCGAAGTCGCGCAGTCCCGAGGTGACCAGTCCGCGCAGCAGCGCCACCTGGCCCGAGAGGCGCGACAGCCGCTGGGCGGCCGGCGGCGTGACCCCGGGGGTGCGCTTGGCGGCGGCCTTGACGAACGCGCGCGAGCGGTCAAAGGCGTCCTCGGCGATCCCGAGCCACAGATGCGACCACAGAATGTGACTGATCGGGACCATCGACTCGGCGGCCACCTTGGCAAACGGGGTGGCCAGCACCTGCTCGGCCGGGAACCGGGCGCGGACTACCGAGCCGGGAGAGCACGTACCGCGCATCCCCAGCACATCCCAGGAGCCCGTCTGCTCCAGCGAGTGCTGATCGGAGTGGGTGAGGGCGGCCACCTGGTCGCCGGGCTCTGACTCCGGGGCGCGGCGTAGGGTGGTGAGCAGGTCATCGGCGTAGGCGCCGTAGCTCACGGTGGGCGCTTGTTTCTCGAAGCTGACCAGCCCGTCCTCGGCGGGGGTCACCGCCGCGATCGACCGCGCCATGTCACCGCCGGTGCCGACCTCGGAGGTCACCGAGGCGATGAGGCGGCCTTCGGCCACCTGCCGGTGCAGGTATGACTGAAACCAGCTGTCGCGCTCCAGGTGGCGCACGATGGTCAGCAGCTGGATGTGATGCATGGCGAAGACCATCGCGCTCGCGCCGCAGGCGCGTCCCAGCTCGTGGCAGCACGCGGCGATCGCGCCGAGCGAGGCGCCGCCGCCGCCTAGCGCCTCGGGCACCGGGGCCGAGAGCGCGCCGGCGCCGCGCAGCGCGTCGATCGACTCGGTGGGGAAGCGGCCTGCGCGGTCCACGTCGTCGGCGTTGGCGGCCGCGACGTCCTTGGCGATGGTGCGGACCGTGGCGAGCAGCTCCTGCTCGCGGTCCACCGCCACGCTCATGACAGGATCTCGGCCTGAAGCTCGGTGAGGGCCGCCTGGATCGAGGCGACGCTCTCGAACACGCTGCGCTTGAGCATGCGGTCCGGGAACTCGATGTCGAAGGCGTCCTCCAGCGCCAGCATCACGTTGACGGAGGCGTGAGAGGTCATCCCCGCCTGGTAGAGGTCGTCATCGTCGGCGAGGCTCGACACGGGCACGGGGAGGCGCGCGTGGTCCTCGACGGCCTTGCGAATGGTCTCGTTCATGTAGTCAGGTATCGGCAGGTTTGTGGATGTCTGCAACGACCACTGCGGCGGCGCACCCCTGCTCATGGCTCAGGCTCACGGCGAGCTCAGATATCCCCGCCGCCTCTGCCAGCGTAGCCGCGCGGCCAGACAGGGACAAGCTGGGCGACCCCGTGCCATCCCGCACCACCTCCACATCCGTCCAGGCCACCGCCTCGTCGCCCACCCGCAGGACCTTGAAGGCCGCCTCCTTGGCGGCGAAGCGGGCGGCGAGGCGCTGCGGGTCCACCGCGTCCCCGGCCCGAGTACGGCAGTCGGCGACCTCGCCGGGGCTGTAGACCCGCGCCAGGTAGCGCTCGCCGTGGGCGCTGAGCGAGTCGGCGACCGTCTGCACCGAGACGAGGTCCAGGCCGACGCGGATGCTCATACGTGGATGCGCTCGATCCGGGGGACGTGGCCAGGTTACACTCGGCATTCGCCCGCACGCCCGCGCGCGGGCGTCCTGTCGTACGAACTCACCGAAAGGAGGCCAGCGCTATGCGTGCCGTGGACGCTTTGATGGAATGTCTGAAGGCGGAAGGTGTCGACGTCGTATTCGGCCTCCCGGGAGGGGCCAATCTCCCCACCTACGACGCGTTCTACGACGCCGGGATTCGTCACATCCTCGTCCGCCACGAGGCCGGCGGCGGCCATGCCGCCGAGGGGTACGCCAAGGCGACGGGCAAGGTGGGTGTGTCTCTGGCCACCAGCGGCCCGGGCGCGACCAACCTGATCACGCCCATCACCGACGCGATGATGGACTCGGTCCCGGTGGTGTTCATCACCGGCCAGGTGCGCACCGA
>Ga0070714_100002532_pt1 | contig 13471 bp, 14 predicted proteins | sample LARL83metaG_FD_65450 | JGI IMG/M metagenome (GOLD analysis project Ga0070714, IMG submission 65450) | Corn, switchgrass and miscanthus rhizosphere microbial communities from Kellogg Biological Station, Michigan, USA - LAR L8-3 metaG | ecosystem: Host-associated > Plants > Roots > Rhizosphere ...
CGCTCCCCACACGCATCCCGTTCGCCGAGCTATTCCCCGCGGTCGCCGACTACGCCGGGCTTGACGCCGACGCCGTCCGCCAGGCGCCGGACGGCTGGGTGCTGCAGCGGCTCGGCCAGGCGCCTTTCCCGCTGGAAACCACCCCACTGCAGGCGGGCCTGCACGACGGCGAGCTGGTCTACCTGCGGCCACGCGAGGAGCAACTGCCCGAGCTTGCGTTCGACGACGTGGCCGACGTCATCGCGTCCGGCATCGGCGACCGGCCGGACCGGTGGGGGCCCAGGGAAACCCGCCGCACCGCGCTCGGCGCCGCGGCCCTGGCTCTGACCGGCGGGACGGCCGCGCTGCTGCTTTCCGGGCCACCGTGGACCGGCGCCGCGGTGGCCGCCGGCATTGTCACCGTGCTGCTGCTGGCCGGGGCGGCCGCGGCATCCCGGGTGGCCGGGGACGCGGGCGCGGCAGCGGTGCTCGGCTACCTCGCGCTGCCCTACGCGTTCGTCGGCGGCGTGCTGGGGGCGGCCGGCCAGGCATCCCTGGCCCACCTCGGTGCGCTGGAACTGCTGTCCGGGTTCGCCGCGGCGCTGCTTGCCGCGGCGCTGGCCGCGGTGGCCGTGGCCGACGGCGCGGGGCTGTTCCTCGGTGCGGCGGGCGCGGCGTTGCTCGGTGCCGGCGGGGCGTGGCTGGACTACGCGTTCGGCAGCGTCGGGCTCACCGGGGCCGCCGCCCTGATGGCCGCGCTGGCGCTCGGGCTCACCACACTGATCCCGGCTGTGGCGTTCCGCATCGGGCGGCTGATGCTGCCACCGGTGCCCAGGGACGCCGACGAGTTGCGGCGGGACACGCTGACCGTGCAGGGCAGCGAGGTGCTCGCCCGGACCGCGGCCGCCGACCGGGTGGTCACCGGCATGGTCTCCGGCATCGGCCTGGTGGGTGGCGCCGCCGCGGCCGCGCTCGCGCTCGGGCACGGCTGGCTGCCGCGGCTGACGTGCGCCGTGCTCGGCTGCGCCCTGCTGCTGCGCTCCAGGGTGTTCCACGGGCGGGCGCAGCGCCTGTGGCTCCAGGTACCCGGGTACGGCGGGCTCGTGCTGCTCGCGGTGGCCGCCGGGCACGGGAAGATGATCGCGATCACGCTCGTGCCGCTCGCCGCCGGGGCGGCGATCCTGATCGTTGCGGGCATCTGGCTGGCCGGGCACCGGCCGTCGCCGTTCTGGGGCCGCGCGGCGGAGATCGTCGACATGGCGCTCGTGATCGCGCTCGTGCCGCTCGCTCTTGGCGTGGCCGGGGTGTTCAGCGGCATTCGCGGGCTGTCGGGCTGAGGCGGGCGGGGAGGCGGCACGTTGCAGACCCGCAAGGACCTGCTCCAGGCGCACCGGCTGATGACCAGGCGCGCCGCGCTCGCCCTGCTCCAGGCAGAGCCGGACCCGCCGGACCAGCCGCTGCGGCGGCTGAACGTGGGCGCGTTCTGCAGCGTGCTCGTCGCGGGGATCGTGGCGGCCGTGTTCGGCATCTGGGGCCTGATCGCGCCCGGCCAGGCCGGGGGGCTGACCGCCCCGGACTCGCTGCTCGTCGACCGGGCCACCGGCACCCCCTACGTGCCGTGCCAGCACGGGAAGCTGTGCCCGGTGCTGAACTACGCCTCGGCCAGGCTGGCGCTGAACACCACCACCCCGAACCAGCGGTCGGTCAGCCAGACATCACTGGCTCGCTACCCCCGCGGGCCGGAGATCGGGATCGCGGGTCTTCCGCCGCTGCCGGCTCCCGGCATGCTGGTCGGCCAGCCCTGGTCGGTCTGCGTCCAGACCGACTACAGCCAGGCCACCCTGGCCAGCCACACCGTGACCACCCTGGTCGGCGGCCAGCGCGTGGGCGGCCGGCCGCTGTCCCGTGACAATGCGCTCGTGGTCGCCGCCGGGGGCGAGGACTGGCTGGTCTGGAACGGGGAGCGGATGCTTGTCCCGCCCGCGCAGCAGACGGCCATCCTCACCGCCCTTGGCTTCGTGCAGACCGCCGAACAGGTACCGCTGTCCTGGCTGGACGCGTTCTCCCAGGGACCCGACTTCGCCCCGCCGCCGATCCAGGGGTTCGGCCGGCCGGTCGCCCGCGGGCCGGCCGGGAGTCCCGCGCGCATCGGCCAGGTGTTCGTCACCAGCCCGGGCGCGGCCCAGTACTACGTGCTGACCAGGCAGGGCCTGGCCCCGGTCACCAGCACCGAGGCCAAGCTGCTCGACGCCGCACCGGGCCAGGTGCCGCAGGGGACGGTGACCACGGCGCAGGCGGCGAACCACCACGGCAGCCTGTCCTCCGGCGGCATGCCGCTGTCCATGCCGGTCCCGGCGGACCGGAACGTCAGCCCGCGCGCGCCGCTGTGCGTGGTGTACTCCGGCCCCGCCTCGACCGGGCCGGTGGCCGGCCAGGTCACGGTGGGCGGCCGGGTGCCCGCGGGCGGGCTGGCCACCGGGCATGGCACCTACGTGAACCGGATCGCCATGAGACCAGGCGCCGCCGCGCTGGCCGCGGTGGTCCCCGCGCTCCCGCCGGCCATCGCGCCCAGCGGCCAGCGACCGGAGGTGACCAGTTACTTCCTGGTGACCGGCGGGGTCAGGTACGGGCTCGCCTCGCCGGACGTCGCCGCCGTGCTCGGCTACGACCTGTCCAAGCAGCAGACCCTGGTACCCGCAAGCGTGGTCGACCTGATCCCGCAGGGCCCAGCCCTCGACCCGGCCGCGGCCAGGAACCGGGTTTCCAGCTGATTGTTTCCGGTGACGCTTGGGCGGGGTGGCGGGGTCGAGGTTAGCTGAGTGCGGGGTGGCGGTTAGCTGAGTGCGGGGTGGCGGGTCGAGGTTAACTGAGTGCGCATATTTGCCGTTCGCGGAATGGCGGTTCAACAAGTAAACGACGGTTCAATGGCCGATCGTTTGGTATATGAAATTTTGATAACGCCCGCGATCAGCGCCGGCCCGAGCCGGCGGAGCGCCGTGCAGGTCAGCCGGGCAGCGCGGGGCCAGCGGCGCGCGCGGCGCGAGGCAGCGAGGGAAGAATGCCGGATCATGATTCTGTGTTCCGGTTGACACCGGTTTCTGAGCCTGGATAGATACTGCACTGGATGCCGCCCGGGGTGCCCGGAGCTCGCGCTCGGCCGGGTTATGCCCGCGCGGCGGCAGGGAGCAGGGACCTCAGCACGCAGAGACACAGCTTGGCACAGGGATTCCGAGACAGGGAGGTACTGCTATGGCAGCCGAGTCTGCCGTTGACAGGGCAGCAATGGCCACCGCCGCGAAGCAGGTGGAAGACGCTGTCACCCAGGTTCGCGGGCAGCAATCCCAGCTCGTGGGCTACCACAGCGACCTGATGGCGGGCTGGCAGGGACAAGCCGCCAGCGCATTCACCGCCGCTTACGAAGCCTTCAACGCCGACTTCACCCAGGTGATCAACGCGCTGCAGGAGTTCTACCCGAAACTGACCACGACGCGGTCCAGGTACGAGGCGAACGAGCAGACGCTGACCTCAGCGTCCAACCGGGTCGCCGGCCAGATCAACCGCTGACGAGCAGGCCCCCGAGTTTCGACGGAACGGGAAGGACGAGAAATGACAAGCGGCGACTACACCCGGGCCGTGTTCGGTTCGCTGGCACAAGGTGAGTCTGACTTCGCCCGTATCTACGCCCAGGTGCAGCAGACCACCCAGACCCTGGAGAGCCAGCTGAACGCCAGCCTGCACGCATGGGATGGCCAGGCCAGGGACGCGTACGCGGTGGCCAGGGCAAAGTGGCAGGCGGCCGAGGCGAACATGGCAGCGGTGCTCAACAACCTGCGCGTGGTAGCCGGTGAGGCGAACGTGAACTACCAGTCCACGGAGACGTCCAACGCCGGTCTCTGGGCCTGAGGGGGCCCGTCGGTGGGCGGCAGTTACCGGGGGACGGCGGTGCCCCCGGTCGGCGGGATCAGCTACCACGGTTACACGCCGCCAGCGAACTGGCAGGACCCCGCGGTGTCGGGGAAGGACCTCACGGTTCACCGCGATGTGCTCCGCGAGGTGGCGAGCCAGATCAGCGCGCTGGCCGGGGAGCTGCAGGGCGTGATCAGCGCGTGGCAGGGACAGGCGGCCAGTGCGGCCGGCTCAGGTGCCGTGGGCGCGTGGCCGGAGGCGCAGCAGCTCGCCGGGGTGATCGGTCGGTCGCATTCCGGGTTCGGCCAGTACTCCGGCGATCTGCGGCAGGCGCACAGCGACACGGCGACCAGGATCACGATCTCGGCGGAACGGTACGACGCGACCGAGCAGGCCAACGTCAGCCTGGCCAACGCCAGCCACGACCCGTCGGCGGTCATCGTCGAAAGCGGCGGGAACAACGTTCCGGTGGATCCCGGGTACGGGAAGAACTGGACGCCGCAGCAGCGTGAGGCCTACGCAAGGACGCAGCGGCTGATCAACGCCAACGACGGCGGTGAGGTCTGGAACGGCACGTTCCCGATCAGCACCGCCGCCGGGTTCCAGCAGGCAGGCACCGCCGGGTACACCTGGCAGCAGGTGCAGAACCTGCTGCTCAACACCGACCCTGGCGCGATCTCCGCGGCCGGGTCGGCCTACGGTCAGCTGGCCGGCAAGCTGACCGAGATCGCGAGCAAGGTGGCGGGCCTGGGCAGCACTCTGGCCGGAAGCTGGGGCGGTTCGACCGCGCTGACCGCGGTGAGCCAGGTGCAGCAGCTCTACCAGACCGCGGCCGACATGCAGGCCAACGCCTGGCAGGCGCAGCACGCACTGACCTGGTACGGCTCGGTGCTTGGTGCGTTCAAGGCCAACCTCCCCCAGCCCGGCTCGAACCATCCCGCGGATGTGGCCGCGGCCAACCAGGCGGCGCAGCAGCGGCTGGCGGCGCTCAACGGGCACATCCAGACCGCTTACTACGCGATGCCCGGCGCCGTGAACAAGAACCTCCCGCCGAAGCTGGCGGGCAAGGGCGGCGGCGCGCCGCCCACCTCGGCCACGGCCGGCGCCGGATCCGGCGGGCCGTCGTTCTCCGGTGCCGCTCCCGGCGGCGGGGGCGGCGGCGCTGGTCCTGGTGCCGGGCCTGGTTTCGGTGCGCCCGGCGGCACCGGGAGCCCGCCCGGTGCGGTCGGTGGCTTCCCGCCGCCCGGCAGGGCCGCGCCCCCGGGCGGCGGAACGCCGCCGGGGAGCCAGTTGGCAGGCTCGGGACCCGGCGGCGGTGCCCCCGCTCCCGGCGCGCCCGGCGGGCCGGCCCCGGGCGGCGGTGCGCCCGGCGGTGCCGTACCGGGCGGGCCGGCCGGCGGTGTTGTGCCACCCGGTGCCGGCGGCGGTGCGCCCGGCGGGGACGGCGTCCCCCCCGGCGAGGGCACGGTGCCCGGCGGCGGCGCGATCCCGCCGGGTGAGGGCACGGTGCCCGGCGGAACCGGCGTTCCGCCCGGTGAGGGCACGGTGCCCGGCGGCAGTGGCACCCCCGGCGGCGGCCGTCTCGGCAGCCTGCCCGGCGAGGACCCGGTGCCCGCCGGGGCCGGTGCCGCGCCCGGTGAGCCTGGCGGCTCGGTATCCGGCGTGCGGCCTGCGGGTGGCATGCCCGCAGAGCCGGGGGCGCCGGGCGAACCGGGCAGCAGCCTCGCCGCAGGGGGCGAGGCCGGTGCCGGAAACGCCATGGAAGGCGGCATGTTCCCGATGACCGGGTCGGCGGGCGGCGGTGCCGGGGCTGGCGGGTTCGACAGAGCCAGGCAGTCCTGGATCACCGAGGACGACGGGACCTGGGGCGCCGACGGCGGCGGTCTTGGCGGTGCCGGGGAAGCCGGCGGCAGCTTGTTCATGCCGGTCGGTGCGGGCGGCAACGGCCGGGGCCGCGAGCAGGACCGGGCCAGGCAGGTGTGGCTGGCCGAGGACGAGGACCTGTGGGGCGCGGCCGAACCCGCTGTCCCCCCGGTCATCGGCAGGTAGCCGCGCCCTGGAACAGCGCGCCGCCCGGGGCGGTGCTGCGGGCGTGCCCGGCTCCGGCGGAGCATACTTCCGCCGGAGCCGGGCACGTCCGTCCAGAGAGGATCCCGATGACCGTCACGGGCCTGTGAGCACGAGCATGTTCGGCTCCCGCAGCCGCTGGCTGACCGGTGGCGCTCTCGGCGGCGCGGCTCTCGCGCTGGTTGCGGCGGCGTGCAGCAGCCAGAGCACGCCGGACGGCGCACCCTCGCCGCCGCGTCCCACGGCCGCCAGCAGCCCCGCGGCCAGCGGCCCGGCGCCATCGGGCCCGGCTACCCGGATCGCCGCCTACCCGGTGCGGGTGAGCGGCTACCGGCTGGTGGACAAGGCCGACAAGCCCGTCGCCGCGACCACGAAGGACCTCAAGTTCCCGCAGAGCTTCTCGTTCGCCGCTACCGCCCGGGATGGTTACTACCTGCCCGGGCGGGCCAAGCACCAGATCGTCTACCTCATCGCCGGACGGCTCGCCCGGGGCGTGACCCCTGCCGCGGCGATCGCCAGCTACCTGAGCAGCTTCTCCGGCCAGGAGGTGCACCTGACGACCGAGCCCGCCGGGCCGCTGGGCGGCGCGGTGAAGTGCTGGGTGGCCGGGGGGATCACGTTCTGCATGTGGGCCGACAACGGCACCTACGGCGTCTTCGACTACCGGCCCCCGCTCGGCCTCGACACCGCCCTCATCCACCACCTGGCCAGCGTGGTGCCCCGGTTCCGCGGGGCGATGGAGCAGCCGCAGGCGTGAGCTCAGGGCAGCAGGTCCCCGGGCCGGTCCACGGGGAAACCGTAGGGGTCGATGGCCACGCCGCCGGCGCGGCTGGCGAGTGCCAGCGCGGCCTGCGCGACCCGCAGGCTCGTCTCGCGGGGCACGGTGGCCATCGGGAACTTGGTCCGCAGGTCCCAGCGGCAGGGCTCCTCGTCGCGCAACCCGCCGAGCGCCGGGGGCGGCAGCGCCAGCCGGGAGCGGGACAGCCGGGATGGCCAGTACGCCACGAAGAACACCGGCTCTGCCTTGGTGAGCAGGTAGTACGCGCCGGACACGCCGGTGTCCTCCTCGAAGTGGAGTTCACCGGTGTCGGTGTACGGCTGGAGCACCTCGATCACCTGGCTGGCCGGCAGTTCGTGCCCGCTGTACACCGACACGCGCAGCTTGAGGTCCATGGCCGGTCGCTCGTCGTGCACGGTGCCGCCGAGCCGTGCCGCCAGACCGCGGATCAGCCGCTCGGCGTCCTGCCACTTCAGGCTGTCCGGGCGGGGCCGGCCGGAACCGCCCGCCACGATGGCCGCGTAGTACCCGGCGGTCATCCCCTCGGGCAGCCGGGCCTGCCGGGCCACGTCCGGGATCACCGTGACCGGGCCGTGCAACTGCACGCCGTTGTGGAAGACGAACCTGTCGCTCTTGACGATGGCCTGCGGGTCGTAGCGGAGGATGGCCTCCGCCATGCCGTCGGCGGGGTCCGCGGCGAACAGCACGGCCGGGCCACGGGCCAGCCGCTCGGCGGTGTGGTCAAACAGCGCCATGCCGCACCCCCCTATCCGCCCGCCCGGTGGGCGGGCGGCAGGCCAGGGTCCTGCGGCGCATCGCTAACCGGCCGCCGTGCCGTATCCGCGCTCGCGGAGCCGCTGCGCCATCCACAGCCGCGCCTGCCGCTCCGCCAGCGGTTCCGGCATCAGTGACATCAGGAACATCACGAGTATGAGCACCGGGCAGAACAGGAACACGACGGCGATGGCAAGCACGGCCAGCAGGTAACCGATCTGCAGCAGGCCGCTGAGAAAGGCACCGCCCCGGCCCTTGCGGGCCCGCATCGTCGTCCGCGCCGTGCGCGGCAGCGCGGGCGTGTTCCAGCGCTGCACCGTGCGGATGGCGAAGTAGCAGAGCACCGCGACCGCCACGATCACGTCGATGGTGAGCAGGGCGGCGAAGGCGCCCGGGGACGACTTGTGGATCGCGGTGAAGATGCCCACGTCGATCAGCACGATCAGGAGCAGCGCCACCGCCCACATCAGCGCAAGGACCACCCGCCGGCGCCAGTACCTGCCGCCCCGGTCGTACCAGGTGATGCCCACGCCGGGCAGCGCCGGGATCTCCACGTCGCGCGGCAGCGCGCTGCGGGGCGGCAGCGACACGGCCTCCGGCATCCGCGCCTCACCCGTCGCCATGCTCAGAAGATACTTGAGATCCCATGCCAGATGCTCTCGCCGACGTGCGCGAAGTCCTTGCCGGTCTGCACGGCGCTGTCGCCGATGCCGTCGAAGACGCCGCCCACCACTCCGTACTTGTTGATGTCGGCACCCCAGTTCTCGTTGATCAGGTTGTGCGCGAAGTCACCGACGCCGTAGGCGACGACACCGCCGGCCAGGACGCCGGCGCCGCCGGCGCCCAGGGAAACCACGAGGCTGCCGGCCCCGAGGCCGCCCAGGACCGTCGCCGCGCCGCCGGTGGCGGCGATGCCCACCGCGCCGCCGATGCCGACCGCGGCCAGGTTGCCCGCGGCCTCACCCGGGTAGGCGACGTAGGCGGGTACGCCGCGCGCGATGTCGTCCTGGGCGCCGAAGTAGGTGCCGACCCCGGCCGCGGCGAGATCCACGAAGGGGATGCCGGCCCCGGCCCTGGCCAGGTCGCCCGCGACGCCGCCCATGCCGTCCAGGGAGTCGCCAACCGCCGGGATGTCGCTGGGGCTGAACCCGGTCACCTTGGTGAACCAGTTCTCGTTGCCCTCGGCGGCAGACAGGTCGGACTCCGCCGACGACAGCGTGCTCTTCGCGTCGGTGAAGGCCTGCCGGTCCTCGGGCGACCAGTTGCCGAACCGGCCGTCCGCCTGGCGGGCGTCCTCGATCGCCTTGGTCTTCGCGCCCGAGAGTGCCGACTTCGCGTGCCCCAGCCACAGGTCCACGTAGCCGCGGTAGCGCGTCTGGAGGCCGAGGAACCCGGCGAGCACATCGCTGATCGCGGTCAGGTCGCTCTTGGACAGGCCTTCGTCGCCCCCGTCACCGCCGTCGTGCTTGCCCAGGATGGCGTCGCCGATTCCCTGCAGCGCGGCCGCCGCCTTGTTCCGCGCGGTGACCGCGTCCAGCATGCACTGGTTGTAGAACCCCTGGTAATGCGCCCGCCAGGCTTCCGCCGTGGGGTTGGCCAGGCACGCGCTGGGGCCCTGCCCGCCGGGGCCGATCGGCACCCCGTGCCCCGACGCCTGGTCCGCCGCCTGCTCCAGGGCGCTCTCGATCTTGGACAGGGTCACCGCCAGCCAGTCCACGATGTTCCCTGTCGAGGACGTCACGGTCGCCAGCGCCGAGGCGCCCTGCGCGTCGTGGTCCCATGCCGTGGTGAACGCCGAGGCCGCGCTCCCCTGCCAGCCGGCCGCGCCGACGATCTGCTTGACCTTGCCGTCCAGGGCGGTCGCCACGTCGTTGATCTCCGGCACGTACCCGTACAGCGTGCCCGCGTAGGCCGACAGGCCGTGGATGTCGCCGCCGATCCAGTTCTGCGAGAACGACGCGAGCGCGGACGGTGACTTCGCCCCTGATCCCATGCCGCCTCCCTCAGTGGATCTTCGCCGGGTCGCTGACCTGCTGCGCCAGCGTCGTCAACGACTCCTCGGTGTGCTGATACCGGTCATGAGCGGTCTGCAGCTTGGTGCCGTTGTCGTCGATGTCGGCCCCGATCTGCACATGCGCGGCGGCGAGGGTCTCGACCACCGCGTTCAGGCTGTCGTTAAAGGCCGCGGAGCCGCCGTCGGGCAACGCGGTGGGGCCGTCCGGCATGATCGCCTGGAAGGTCGCCGCCTCGCTGTGGAACGTGACCGCAGCCGATTGCAGGTCCGCCATCACGACCTGGAAGCCACCGCCGCTCAATTCTGCCTCCCGGAAAGGTTCTCCTCCAGGAGCCCCGGGTCAGTCGAGGCTCTGCTGGAGCGTCTCAAGATCGGAGTACTGCCAGCGCCACGCGCCCGGGGCCACCTCGGGATCCAGCACGACCTCACCGATCCCGCCCGCGGCGGCCAGTTCGCGGACCGTGTGCAGCGGCAGGGCCAGCCACGGCTGAGCCTGGCCGAACGCCGCCACCAGCTGCCGGACCGAACTGAACACCGGCAGCACCTCCGTGCCGTCCTCGCCCGGCCGCGTCTCGAACACGATCTCGGCGGGCTCGTGCGGCGCCGGGTGAGCGGGCGCGATCACGATGTCGGGCAGCACCGGCCCGTCGCGCAGCGAATCGCTGCCAGCCTGCGATTGGTTCCCGGCAGTATCCACCCGTTGCCTCCCAGGCATGTCCCATGGGACATCCAGCCTGCTGCGCATCCGCATAGTCCTACGGGACACGCCCTAGCGGTGGCCACAGATCGCCACCGGTGAGCGCTGACCTGACTGCGTGCGCGCCTTGCGCGGATGATCCTGAAAGACTCTAGTCCGTCCGGTTTGGCCGCGCGGGGAATGCCGCCATATCACCCGGTGACCAGGGCAGCAGCCGCTGTCCGGCGGCGGTTGGCCGGCCGGCGCCTGGCTCAGCCGACGGCCACCAGCGCACGGGCCTCGGCGCTGTCGGCGTGCATCTGCTCGACGAGCGCGTCCACCGAGCCGAACCGGACCATCCCGCGCAGCCTGGCCGCGAAGTCGACGGCCACGTGCACCCCGTAGAGGTCCAGGTCGTCCCGGTCGAGCGCGTACGCCTCGACGACACGGTGCCGGCCGTCGAAGGTCGGGTTGGTGCCGACCGAGATCGCCGCGGGCCAGCGTTCGGCTTCCTCGCCGTCGGCGCCAAGGCTGGCCAGCCACCCGGCGTACACCCCGTCAGCCGGGATGGCCGTGTGCTCCGCGGTCTCCAGGTTCGCGGTGGGAAAGCCGAGCGCCCGGCCGCGCTGCTCGCCGCGCACCACCACGCCCTCGACCCGGTGCGGCCGGCCAAGCCCGCGCGCCGCACCGGCCACGTCCCCGGCGGCGACCAGGTCCCTGATCGCGCTTGACGACATCGTGACGCCGTCCGCCGCCAGCAGCGGTACGCCTTCGGCCAGGAAGTCGTACTTCTCCCCGAGTTCCGACAGCAAGGCAAGGTCGCCCGCGGCGCGGTGGCCGAACCGGAAGTTCTCCCCGATGACGACGCGCCGGGTGTGCAGCCGGTCGGCCAGCGCGGTGCGGACGAACTCGTCCGGGCTCAGCCGGGAGAACTCGAGGGTGAACTCGAGCACGCAGACCGCGTCCGCGCCGAGTTCCCCGAGAAGCTGGGCGCGGCGCCGCAGGCTGCACAGCATGGCCGGGTGGGAACCGGGCCGGACCACCTCGGCCGGGTGCGGGTCGAACGTGACCACCACCAGCGGCAGGCCCAGGTCCCGCGCGGCCTCGGCCGCCCTGGCCAGGATCCGCTGGTGCCCCAGGTGCACGCCGTCGAAGACGCCGATGGTCACCACGGAGGGCCCCCAGGCATCCGGCACCTCGCCCAGACCCATCCAGCGCTCCACGACGTCTCCCTATCCGCCTCGATTCCCAGCTCAACCGGTACCCACGGTAACCCTGACCCCGCCCCCGCACGGGGGACTGCTCATACGAACACTGCCACGGGGAGCGTATGGCCGTCCTTCTCCTCGACCAGTGCGATCAGCGTTCCGTCGGGGGCGAATGCCGCGGCCGGGCCCGGCCCCGCGCCGGTGCCACCGGCCAGCCGCCCGCCGTGCGCGAGACGCTCCGCCTCGTCGCCGGTGAGCCGGCGTGACGGGAACGCGTCGGCGGCCGCCTGGGCCAGCGGGATCAGCGACAGGTCCGCCTCGAGCTGGTCCAGGGTCCGCGCCATGGTGAGGTCGTAGGAGCCGGCCCGGGTGCGCCGCAGCGCGGTGACATGGCCGCCCACGCCGAGGGCCTCGCCAAGGTCGCGGGCCAGGGCCCGGACGTAGGTGCCGCTGGAGCAGGTCACCGCGACATCGACATCAAGCAGGTCACCGGCGCGCCGCTCCGACAGCGCGCGGAACGACCTGACGGTCACCGGCCTTGGTGCCAGGACCGGCGCGGCGCCGGCCCTGGCCAGCCGGTAGGCCCGCGTCCCCGCGACCTTGACGGCGCTGACCGCCGGCGGGACCTGCTGTATCTGGCCGGCCAGCGGCACCATGGCGGCGCGCACCGCGTCCAGGGTCAGCGCACCGGCCGGGGCACCGGAGGTGACCTCGCCCTCGGCGTCGCAGGTGTCGGTCGCCTGGCCGAGCCTGATGGTCGCCAGGTACTCCTTCTCGGCGAGCGTGAGGTGCCCGAGCAGCCGGGTGGCCTTCCCCACCCCGGTGACCAGCACGCCCGTGGCCATGGGGTCAAGGGTGCCGCCGTGGCCGACCCGGCGCGTCCCGGCGAGGCGGCGGAGCCTGGCCACCACGTCGTGCGAGGTCATCCCGCCGGGCTTGTCCACGATGACAAGGCCGTCAGCCGCGCTCACCTGCCCGGGCCCGCTCCGGCGCCGTCGCCGTCCTCTTCGTCCTCGTCTTCGGCCGGGACACGGTAGGGATCCGGGTCACCGGCGGGCACGGCCCCCTCCCTGACCTGTGCCAGGGCCTCGTCGGCGGCCCGCGCCCGGGCGACAAGTTCCTCCATCTGGCGGGCGCCCTCCGGCAGGGTGTCCTGGACGAAGGACAGCGACGGGGTGTGCCGCAGCCCGGTCTGGCGCCCGACCTCGGAGCGGATGAGCCCAGTGGCGCTCCTCAGCGCCGCCGCCGTGCCTTCCTGCTCGTCCGCCGAGCCGTAGACCGTGTAGTAGACCGTGGCCTCACGGAGGTCGCCGGTCAGCCTGGCGTCGGTGACGGTGACGAAACCGAGCCTGGGGTCCTTCACCCGGCGCTCGAGCATCTCGGCCACGATCTGCGCGATCCGGTCGGCGAGCTTGGTTGCCCGGCCTGTGTCCATGACCCTTCACTCCTCCTCGCTCACCAGGCGGAACCGCGCGGACAGCAGTTCTATGTCCGGCCGCGCCGCGACCAGGCGCTCGCAGGCGTCGAGCACCTCGGTCACGTGGGCCGCCGTGGACGCCACCGCGGCCACGCCGATCTCCGCCCGGCGGTGCCGGTCCAGGCTGCCGGTCTCGGCCACGGCCACGCCGGGGTGCCGCCTGCGCACCTCGGCGATGATCGAGGCCACCGCGGAACGCTTCTGCTTCAGCGACCGGATATCGCCGAGCAGCACGTCCAGCGTCAGCGCACCCAGGTACACCTCCGCTGCCCCAGGACTCAGTCCCTGGGCTTCTCCCGCATCTCGTAGGTCTCGATCACGTCACCGATGTTGACGTCGTTGTAGCCGATGCCGATACCGCACTCGTAGCCCTCGCGGACCTCGGTGACGTCATCCTTGAACCGGCGCAGCGACTCGACCGTGAGGCTCTCCGAGACCACGACACCGTCGCGGACCAGGCGCGCCTTGCTGCCGCGGTTGATCGTGCCCGAGCGCACGATGCTGCCGGCGATGTTGCCGGCCCGCGGCACCCGGAAGATCTCCCTGATCTCCGCGGTGCCGAGCTGCACTTCCTCGAACTCGGGCTTGAGCA
>Ga0070714_100002533_pt1 | contig 13470 bp, 11 predicted proteins | sample LARL83metaG_FD_65450 | JGI IMG/M metagenome (GOLD analysis project Ga0070714, IMG submission 65450) | Corn, switchgrass and miscanthus rhizosphere microbial communities from Kellogg Biological Station, Michigan, USA - LAR L8-3 metaG | ecosystem: Host-associated > Plants > Roots > Rhizosphere ...
ATGGCGGTCACGGCGCCTACTACGAGCGAGTCCACGCGCGAAGTCGTCAAGAAGTAAGCCGCGAGCCAAGTCATTTTGAAAGCCGCGATCGCCAATCGGCCAAAAAGAGCCAGAAACACAATGATTGTGCACCAGACCAGCAATTTGTTCTTGGGCGTTACTTTGATGAACATCGGCCAGAATAAATAGAAGTGCTCCTCAACAGCTAGAGACCAGAATGCTCCGAGCGAGGCAGGGCTCCAGCCGACGAAGACGTTGGCATAGTTCGTGTAGTACAAAAAGTACTCCGGGATTCTCCCCTGCAGGGTTTCGAGCCCGAGCCAATAGTGGTTAACGAACTTGGGGAGTATCAGCAGCGTCAGCACCAGGAAGCCGTAATAGAGTGGGAATATTCGCAGGCTCCTGCGGACATAGAAATTTCTGAAATAGTGGGATTTGTTCGCCGATGAGTAGAGAATTCCGGTAATGAGATATCCGGACAACACGAAGAATAGATCGACGCCACACCATCCGATGGTTGTCAGAGGGCGGAGCCAGACAAATGGCGCAGGAAAGTGAAAGAACAGGACCAGGAGGATCGCAATCCCACGAACGCCATCGAGTGCTGGAACATGGTTCCCCAGGACAATCGAAGACGCCGACGCTTCCTGTTGCCGTGTGGCCGGATCTGCCATCTTATTTATCATGAGGCTTTGGAAAGCGCTGCTGATCGTACTAATGAATTCTACGATGGTTTCGATTTGCCGGAGGGACGGCAAGCCCGCTTCCATCACCGCTTGACCAATTTCGTCGAGGAACCTTCCCGGGCCGCCGGTTTCTCCACAAAGAAAAGCGGATGCTGTAGTCGGCTTCCCAGGACACTGCGCAGACCAGGAACGTTTGCCGACACTGAGGTCGAGCGCATTCAGAACTGAAAAGCGTTCATTGTGGAATCCGTCCGTCCGGTGGATCGAATCAGGGGAGTTCTATGGTTGGAGAATCTCTTCGAGTAACTCTCGTCCTGCCAAGTCCGAATATAGTAGTGAATGTCGTCCTTAGGGTGGTTGTTGTCCTGCAGCTTAACCGCCTTACGAGCTCGAATTCTTCAGCTTCCCGGGGCCGAGGGGCGTTCCAAAAGTCCGCCGGGAGTGCGGGGGCACCGTCCAGGCTCTGGCCGACTTCGAATCAGTTCCAAATGTTGAGAGTCTTGTCTCCGTTCTTACGGCGCATCCTGCACGTCCACGTCACGGCTCATCCAACCGCGCGGAAGAGGGTGCGTCGCTACGAGCGTTGCCTGACGCTTGAGACCACCAATCGCCACTGGTTGGCGTGGCTGAATCCTGTATCCTTTCGCCGCCAGCAACACCCCCACGGGATTTGTGTCTTCAACTTCGTCGTCTTCGAGGGTACACCTGGCTCGACACGGAGCTTTCGACAGCCGCAATACAGACGCATTCCCGACATGAAGTCGTTTTCTCAAGACGCCCACAGATCCGCGACAGGCTTGCCTTTCACCAATTCGCGAGGCTGATTGAGGTGATTGAGTATCTGCATGTCCGGATCGATCCCGAGCGCGTAGTAGACCGTCGCCAACAAATCGGTCGGATGGACCGGCTTCTCTTTTGGAGACGAAGCGGTGGAGTCGGACTCGCCGTACTGCATTCCGCGCGCAATGCCCGCTCCTGCTACCACGGCGCTGTAGCAATACGGCCAATGATCGCGCCCGTCGGGAGAATTCGAGTTGCCCGAAGTCGAGACTCCCAGCCGCGGGCTGCGGCCAAACTCGCCGACTGCTACAACCAGGGTGTGCTTCAGCAACCCTCGCTGATCCATGTCGTCGAGTAGCGCGGACAAGCCTCGGTCTAACTTGGGACAGTGCAGATTCTTCAACGGGCTGAAGTTGGAAGCGTGCGTGTCCCAAGCGGTTGTCTCCGGATCGCCGTTCGCCACTGACGGCCAGTTCACCTGTACGAATTTGGTCCCGGCTTCGATCAGGCGCCGCGCCATCAACAGGCTCTGGCCGAAGGTGTGCATGCCGTACCGCTCGCGCATCAGGGGTGACTCTTTCTCGAGGTCCATGGCGTCGCGCGCCTTTCCTGACAGCACGAGATCGTAAGCCTTCCCATAATACTCATCCACCGCGAACTCGCCCACCGCCTTTTCGAGGTCTGGCATCGACCCATTGATGCCTTTCAGCAGCTCGAAGCGGTCCTTCAACCGCTCCGCCGGAATCTCTTTGCGAAGCGACAGATCTTCGAGCTTGACTGTTTTCGCCGGATCCTGATACATCCGGTAAGGATCGTAGGCCTTGCCGAGAAAACCTGCGCTTCCGCCCTTGCCGATAATCCCGGATTCCTGCAGTGGGCGCGGCAATTCCACGAACGGCAGCACCGGGTCTTTGGGCGGCTTGATCTTCGATACCTGGCTTCCTGCCGTAGGGAAGTCAGCGGGCGAAGGCGGCTCCAACTGGCCGGACGGCGATACCTTGTCGGGAGGATAACCGGTCAGCATCTGGTAGATGGCTGCCGTGTGATTGAACAGTCCGTTGGGCGTGTAGCTCATGGAGCGGATCAGCGTCGCCTTATCCAGATGCTGGGCCATCATGGGCATGTGTTCGCCGATCCAGGTGCCGGGGAGCTTGGTCTTGATGGGCTTGAACTCCCCTCGAATATTCGCAGGTGCATCGGGCTTGGGGTCCCAGATATCGATGTGCGACGGTCCACCTTGCAGAAAGATCATTACCACGCTCTGCGCGCTCTCCCAACCGCGCGCACCCGCGTACTTGCTGGCAATCTCCGCGGCTTGGGCGTGCTCACGCCACAGAAAGAAATGCGGCAGGCTCAGACCCATGAGCCCAATGGAGCCGATGCGCATTAATTCCCGCCGGGTCGGTCCTTCGCAATTGCAGCCTTGATGTCGTCCAGGAATGTTCAGCATGCTAGTGACGTCCCTTTTTGTTTAATAGATGTACAAGAACCCTTTGCTGTTGAGCAATGCCCACAGCAGATCCTGAGCGCGACCGGCTTTGGAACCACCTGCAAGATACTTCACGCCCCGATCGCCCTCCGCCTCGCTCGGCAACCGGCTGAACGACGCCAGGTAGAGTTCCTCGACGATGGCGGCGTCGCTCTTTCCACTCAGAACCAGCTTCGCGACGCGTCCCTTCGGGTCGGCGACCGCTTCCGAAATGGTCTTGCCGTTTACCAGGTTGAGCGCCTGCGGCAGGCTGAAATCGGATCGCCGCTCGCATTCGCACGAGGACTCGCGCGGCGGGCGTCCGAAAACGTCGAGAAATCCCTCCTGGCCGATATGCGGATCCACCAGTTGCTCGGCCATCGTGTTTTCTGGAACATCGGGGAAATGCGGCCGGGCGCCGGCGGCGGAGGAAACCGCGTCCATTAGCTCTTCTGCCGAAAGCCGCCTGGGCATGGCATGGGAAAAGTTATCGCCATCTTTCTGATTCCATTCGTTGGTGATGAACGAGGCCTGATAAGCCCGCGAGTTGGTGATAGTCCGCATCAATTGTTGCAGGTCGAAGTTATGGTTTACGACGTCATTTGTAAGCGCATCCAGTAACGCCGTATTGGTCGCTGGATTCGAGGCTCGGATGTCATCCACAGGGTCGATGATACCCTTGCCGAAGAAGTAACTCCAGATCCGGTTGACGATCGCTTTGGCGAAAAACGGATTCTCCTTCGACGTGAGCCATTGCGCGAGCACGTCGCGCCGCCGCTGATCGGTCGGAACCGGCAATGGTTGGTTCAACGCCACCATGAACTCGGGTTTGACCACATGCCCGTCTTTGGGATGCTTCACCTCATAGTCGGACCGCTGATCGAAAACGATCTCCTCGCCGACTTCGTAACCGGCGCGCAAACCCACGGCAGAAAAGAACGCCGCCATCTGGTAGTACTGATTCTGCGTCCAGCGCTCAAATGGATGATCGTGACACTGCGCGCATACCATGCGGACTCCCAGGAACACTTGCGTGGTCTTCTCCATGGTCGGCTTGGCCTCGCGAGTGACCCTGAAGAAATTCGCTGCAGGATCGTCGTAGGAACTGCCGCGCGAAGTCAGCAACTCGCGCACCAGCTTGTCGTAGGGCTTGTTCGACGCCACCGAATCGTGAATCCACTGCTGGAACTCGTAGGCCCCTTTTTCACCCAAGTACTTGCGGCTGGATTGCAACAGATCGCCCCACTTGACGGTCCAGTGATCCAAATACGCGGGACTGGCGATCAGCCGATCTATCATCTTCGAACGCTTGACACGCGAGGGCGCCGGATCCGCCACAAACGCACGCACCGCCTCGGGCGTCGGCAACAGTCCCGTCAAATCCAGCGAGACGCGCCTCAAGAATGCTGCGTCATCAGCCAACGGAGACGGTTGAATCTTCAGCCTCTCGAGCTTGGTGTCGATCTGCTGATCGATGTAGTTGTACTGCGGCAATGGCTTCCACTCGAAGCCCGGCTTTGGATTCAGTACGGTCACCGGAAGCGTGGAAAATTTCCCTTGATACCGCACCAGCAATGTGGCCTCGCCGACCCGCTCCCCTTTTACGGCGGCCTTGACATCCACGGACGCTACGTCGGGAATGTTCGATTCAACCGAAGTCTCTCGCGTAACATCTTTGATAGCCCCGTCTTGATATCGGACCACCACTTTCACCGCGGCCGTCTCGCCTGGCTTTGTCATGAAGATTTCCTTGGGCTCGACTCGCATTTCGACCACCGAATCCTTCGCCGGGTCGCCGAAAGGAACACCCTGAGCGATCCAGTTATAGATGGTCTTGTAATAATCCGAGTCTTTCTCCAACCGCAGGCCGCCTCCGTGCGCAATTTCCTGCGAAGGCTTGGCGAGCATAAGGCTCCTTCCGGGATCGGCCCGGTTGAAGCGGCGCCCTGACAGATCGTACAGCAGGGCTTCGTAATCGAACTGCGGATCGTATCCTCGCAGCGAGAGCTTGAATCCGTTCTTGCCTTTCGCCGCGCCGTGGCATGGGCCGGACGTGCACCCCGTCTTGTTCAAAATTGGCGCGATGTCGCGAAGGAACGTGACGCGTTCCTCTGCCGCGAGCCCAGCCGCGGCCAAACTAGCGGCTAGAACCAGTTTCAGTAACATTGGTTTTTACTTCATCCACTTCTACCGCGATCGGACGAGACACGATTTCTTCCTGCTGGCCGTCGGCAGTGAGCTTCCCCGTGATGTAAAGGTCGTACCTGGAAGGGCGGGTGAGCTTCGTAGTCGTGACCAGAAACGTACCACTAATGCGGTCGTCGGAATCCGCCCGCATATCGATCACACGGATATCGGCCGCTCCCACCATTTCGGCGCTCACGGTCTTGGGCAACGGCACTGTAGCGTCGCTCCGATTCCATTTCCAGCGAAACTTCATCTGATCGCCCTCTTCCATCCGCTTGCGCTCCAGCATCGTCACTTCGAGCGTCGCGGCCCTCGGCTTAGTCTGCGCGACAGGCAGGTCGAGCCCCAACCATGGCGCGGTCAACGGGCGCTGCCGGTCCACCGAACCCTGCTCGGTCGCTCCCGCTACATTCACAAGCATCGCCGGCGCCTCCGCTCGCCGGATGAGACTCGAACCATCCGGGAGCTTTCCCACGCCTTCGATGACCAAATCCGTTGGCGTCAGGCCGACTCCCGGTTCAGCCGTGAGGATCAGCGTGCCCCGGCTGTTTCGATTCTGAGCAGTCTCCTTGACCACTGCGCCTGCCACGACGTAGCCGCCTTCGACCCGCAGGCCAGGGGGCGCGTTAGAAACCCGTAACTGCACTTCTCCGTCGTATCCTTGCCGCACCACCGTGACCGGCAGCATTGCCGATCCTGCGGCTGGGACGTTCAAGTATGGCGCGTTCAGAAGCACCCGAAAGTCTTGCGCCACTGATTGCACATTCAGCCGGTAAGCATAATCAGCGCCGCCGCGAAGCGCCAGATCCTCCACCGTTACTACAACGTTGCTCGATCCCTCCGGCGCTTTAACTCGCAACATCGGGTCACCAGCCGTGCGGCTCTGGTTGACGTTATACACATCGTCGGCCAGCGGCTCATCACCGGATCGCGCGAGAATTTTGCCTGTCTCGTCGAGAACCGTGATCACCGCCATCAGCTTGGATGTGCCCAATTCGCGCGCCTGGATGCGAAACGCGAGTGGCTCACCCGGCGACACGCGTACCTTATAACGATCCACCTGGCCCGGCTTGGAGAGCCGCCCATTGATCGTCACCGGCAACCCGATGGCATCGGCAACCGGCGCCGTCATCTCCGGGTCCTCCCCCACAGCAAAGGGAATGGGCAGCACGGCACTATCCGGTAGATTCACGAAAACCTGACGGGCGTTGCTGTCCACCTTTCGCAAATCCACGGTGATCTTCTGAGCCCCGAGTGAAGTCTGTACCACCTCCCCGCGCCGCCCGCCCAACGGAAAGATTTCCTGAGGATAGGCGTAGGAGCCGACCTTGAGCCGGTAGAAGTTGGCTGTCTGCGTCGAATAACGCGAATCATGAACGACCACATAAAAATAGCCGTCTCGCGGAAACGTCACCGCCACTCGCGCATCCAGGCCGAGCAACGGCGCATCTTCACTGCGGGCCAGCGTTTTTCCAGATGCATCGAGAATCTCCAGCACCGGATCGATCGCGGAGCCGAGGCGCCGCGCTTCCACTTCGAACACCTGCTTCTCGCCGCTCTTGGCTTGAATGCGAAACACATCGCGCTCCGGTCCTTTGAGTGCGCCGTTCAGCGTCAAAGGAGCCGGTGGTAGGGATTGCGCCGTTTCGATGCTGTCATTGCTGTTGGCCAACGCGCCTGGCCGCGATTCGTCTTCGAGATACTCGGGGAAGGTTCCTATCGCCAACAGCTGGATATTCGAAATGCCGTCGGGCGTCTCTACGCGGATCGGGTAGGCGCCCACGGCCAGATCGCCGGCAGGCTCAACCAAAAACGTCGCGTAACGCCCTTCCGCCATCCGCCCGGCCCGTTCGGGAGCGAGCAAAGTGAAGGTGGCAGGCATACTGGACTGAATCTTTGCCCCTTCGCCCAGGTTCCTTCCGGTCAGGGTGAGCGTGAATGGCCGCCCCTTCTGCACTCCCCGCGGCTGAAGGTCTGTGATAACGGGCTGAGCCCCGAGCGTACCGGCCGCGAGTATCAACAGCAACCATCTCATCGCGTACCCCCAGTGACTTGACCCGCAGCCAGAGGAACCGGGATGAAGGCTTTTTCAAGGCTACAGTCAGCGCTGCGATACAACCTCACTTGGCCGTCGAACCCTCCGGTCGCCAGATGTGCACTGTCCGCCGAGAACGCCACCGAATAAATCCCCGCGGAATGGCCCTTGCAGGAGGCCGTGTGCGCCCCAGAGTCGGCGTCGTATAGATTCACAGTTGCACCGGCTCCCGCTACAGCGATCCTCTTCCCGTCGGGCGACCAATCCAGTGCGAAGATCGCGCCATCCTGACGATCCAGCATCCGGACCAACGTCGCCTCTTCCCCGACCTTCATATTCCGCGGGCGGTCCATCAGATAAACATAAGGAACGCGGTCCGCGCCACCGATCACGATCTCATCCTTATTAGGATGCCGGGCTACGGCCGTCAACTCTCCGCGCATCTGGTTCACATTCTCGAGAAACTGCCCGGCGTTGGCGTCGATCAACTTGGCTGCGCTGTCGCGTCCCACCGATACGAAGCGTTTGGAATCGATTCCGAAGACCGTAGCTAGCGGCCAATTCTCATGGCTGCTGATCTTGTAGAGTTCCTTGCCCGTGGCGGTTTCAAACGCGCGCACAGTATTGTCAACACATCCCACGGCGACCTTGGCTCCGTCCGGTGAAAGCGACGCGCCGAATACCGTGTCGCTCGACACCTTAGCCGCTCGCAGCAGCTTGCCTTCGCTTGTGTCCCACAACTGGATTTCGCCGAATCGAGCGGGAGTGCCGCCGCCGGCCGCCATGAGGCTGCCGTCAGCGGAGAAAGCGATCGACAGAATCCTTTCCGCGTCGCCCTGCAAACGCCTCGCTAAGCCGCTTCCGTCAGCGTTGTGCAACAGTACTTCGCGATTGCCGCTGACCGCGAGAAATTTCCCATTCGGTGAAAAGCGAAGCGCGGTGATTACAGGAGACTGATGATAGACCGTGGGTTCGTCTGGAGTGATTTCACGCGGGGAGTCGTCTTCGGCGCCAAATTTGATCCAATCTCGAATGGTGTCGATATCCCCGCCGGAAAGCGATGGGCCGGAGAGTGGCATCGGCGGCTGCATCGCCCCAGTGATGAACTTCACCGCCAGACTTTCTTGGGGAGCGCCGGAGACGAATGCCGGACCTCGCTTTCCCCCCGCCTGGAATCCCGCGTAGGTGGTCAAATCGAGCCCGGACGATTTTACAGCCGGTTGGTGGCAGCTTGTGCAACTTTTGTTCAGAATCGGACGAACATCGCGATAATAACTGAGTTCGGCCGCACCCAGAAGGAAGGGCAGTGCTGCAACGCAACTCGTGGCGACGCTGAAGCGCATAAATGCTTCTTTTGGCCGACTCCAATCTCAGACGCAACTGATAGTATAGTAAATCACTAAGCTGTTCCTCACATGGCATTCCAGGTGTTAGCGTGTTATGTCCCAGGACTGCTCTGGCCGAGCCCGTTAATTGCCATCTTTGAAACTGTGTAAAGCTCCAAGAGTTTGAACTTCAGGAATACGCTTGAACCACCGAGACAGATTGCAGGAGTTTTGAGGAGTGGACTATTGTGCCGACACAGATCTCTCGTTACATCCACATCGACTGCGCTTTTGGCTCTGTGGCAACCGAATGTTACTTCCTTGACAGAACTGATGAGTGGTATTACCATTTTCGACGAGCTAGGAAAGCGAGTATTCTGCTCGACAGTGAATTCAGAGCGTTATCGGAAGGGCCCTTTTGTGAGAGCCGGCTTTCAAGAACACGTCAAAATGACTGATATACGCTACGCCACTCGGAATATCGCGGATCCTTTGACAGCGAGAACCAGTTACTTCGCCAACTTGGAGGTGAATATCCACGCGCGCTTCAGAGTCGACCGAAACTGGGACATTCTCCTGGACGAAGGTCTGGAACCCCGGGGCCTCCACTCGCACTTGGTAGCGTCCCACAATCAGGTACCGCTGGGTGTAATTACCCGATTCGTTGGTGGTAGTTGTGTTCGTCACGTCGCGCTCAACATTGCGGGTCGTGACTTTGGCACCGGAGACCACGCCGCCGGAAGTATCCTGGACGGTTCCCACGATACTGCCGCAGACTGCCTGGGCGAAAAGCGGTTGGGTGGCGCAGCCACCGACTACTAGAGTTGCTGCAAGGATATTTCGCGGTGACATCAACATGGAGACACCTCCCACTGATCTTGTCTTTTATGAAAACCAACTTCCAATTTCGCGTCCCGCTTTTGGCTCCGGGCTTCTGGACAGTATACACCTCTCACGCATCTACGTGGGCAAAACGGGGATGCGGTGTCAAGCCAACCCGTCGTCCTGGTGTATGATTCTGGGATGAGGCCGCCAGAAATCCGTTTTCGACGTTCATTCTCAAGCTGGCTTTTTGCGATTTTCCCCCTCACCGTCCTGCTCCTTGCCGAAACTGCGGACTTCGACGGCCGCCCGGCCATCATTCTGCGCAACAACAAAATCGAGTTGACCGTTCTCATCCGCGGCGCCACGCTGGCTAATCTCGTTCTGCTCGACGACGCCGAAAAACTAAGCCCGTATTGGAATGCGGATCGGGCCCAGCGCGCAGCCGGCTCCCCGCCCACGAGTCCTGGGGGAGCACTCGGCCATTTCTTGTGCCTGGACGGATTCGGAGCGCCTTCTGAGGAAGAACGTTCCGCCGGGATGCCGTTTCATGGGGAGGCTAATGGACGGCAGTTCGAAACTGTTGAGGAATCGGCCAGGGGCAGCGGTGCTTCCAATGTGAAACTCAAGGCTCGTTTGCCGCTGGCGCAAGAAGATGTTACGCGGACCGTTACACTCATCGACGGCGAAAGCGTAGTCTACATCAACACGGAAGTTGAGAACCTGCTGGCGATCGATCATCCGCTTTCCTGGGCCGAGCATGCCACAACCGGTCCCCCTTTCCTGTCGCCCGGAAATACGATCATCGACATCCCGGGGACCAAGTGCCGGGTTCGTCCCAGAAAGCCGGTTCGAGCGGAAAGCTCGCTTACGAAAAGGACTTCGTCTGGCCTCTCGCGCCGCTCACCCAGGGCGGCAGCGTCAACCTGACCACGTTGCCGGCGAACGGAACCTCGCTCGATCTGGCCACCTGCCTGATCGATCCGGCGAGAACCTACGGCTACGTCACCGTGCTCCGGCCCGACAAGCATTTGCTGTTCGGCTACGTATTCCGCCGCGATGAATTTCCCTGGCTGATGAGCTGGATGAACTATAGCGGCGATGCGCGCGCCGCGAGGGGCGTCGAATTCTCCACCCAGCCCTTCGACGTTTCGCATCGCGAAACCGTGGACGCCCACGAAATGTTCGGCGCTCCCACTTACAAATGGCTTCCAGCGAAGGCCAAGCTCCGCGCTAGCTTTTTGATGTTTTATGCGAAGACGCCGGACGTCTTTGACAGCGTGGCCGATGTAACGCTGGAAAATGGCAAGATTCAGATTCGCGACAAGTCGGGCCGGGTAATGGCGCTCACTGCCGCGCGTCGGCTCTAGAAACGATGACCCGTCAGGATACGAATATGATGCTTCGTTTTATGCTCAGCGGTCTGCTGGCCGCTCTCTCGTGCGTCGCGCAGGAGGGTTCGCAAGTCTATATCTCTCACTGCATGCAATGCCATTCGCCCACTAGCGCGACCCACGCTCCCACGCCCGACGAGCTCGGGCAGATGCCGTGGCAGAACATTTTGAAGACGCTAGAGACCGGAGCCATGCAGGTGCAGGCGCAAAACCTGTTGCCGGAGGAGCGCATTGCCGTGGCCCGCTATGTCGGCAAAGCGGGAGGGGCGCCCGCACTGCCGCCGATGAGCGGTTTCTGCGCGGCAGGCGTGCATCCGGTAGCGAGCAAGGCAATGTGGAACGGTTGGGGCGTCGACAATTTCAACACGCGCTTTCAACCCGCTGCGGCCGCTGGCCTGACCGCCGCCCAGGTACCTGCCCTAAAGCTGAAATGGGCGTTTGGTTTTCCAGGCGCGAGAAGCGCTTATAGCCAGCCCAACGTTGTGGGCGGCCGCGTTTACACAGGGAGCAACGACGGCACCGTCTACGCGATCGACGCTCGCAGCGGCTGCCTGTACTGGATGTTTCGCGCCAAGTCGATGGTGCGTTCGACCGTGGTCGTTGGTCCCGATAAGCGCGCATACATCGGCGATCTCGACGCGAACCTGTACGCGCTGGATGCGGAAACCGGCAAGCTGATCTGGCAGAAGAAGGCGGACGACCAACCGTTCGCACGCATCACGGGCACTCCCAAGCTATATGAAGGGCGCCTCTACGTACCGATCGCCTCGCAGGAGGAGAATGCGGGCGCGAACCCGGTCTACCCGTGCTGTAAGTTCCGCGGCAATCTGGTCGCGGTCAACGCGAAATCAGGCGAGGTGATCTGGCGCACCTACACTTCGCCCGAGCCGCTGCCGACCGGCCTAAGCAAGACCGGCGTGCAGTTCTTCGGCCCCTCTGGTGCGACCACCTGGGCTTCTCCCACGCTCGATCTCAAACGGAAATTGATCTACATCATGACCGGCAACGGCTACTCCGATCCCGACATCAAAACCGCCGACGCGATCGTGGCCATCGATTTGAACAGCGGCAAGATTCGCTGGTCCCAACAAGCGAGTCCGGACATGTTCAATTGGGATTGCGGGCCGCGCGGCGGCGGAGGCAATTGCCCGGTGAATCAGGGGCCGGATGAAGATTTTGGTTCCTCGGCCATCCTTTTTGATGTAGGCGGAGGCAAGCAACTCCTCGTCGCGGGACAGAAAACGGGCGTTGTGCATGCATTCGATCCGGAACACGACGGCAAGATCGTGTGGCAAACGCGCATCGGCAAGGGCAGTACACTCGGGGGCGTCCTGTGGGGCATCGCCGGCCATCAGGGAGTCGCCTACGTTCCGCTCTCGGACATTGACCGCCAGAAGCCGGACGCTGGCGGCGGAATGTTTGCTATCGATGCCACAACTGGCAAAGTGTTGTGGCACACGCCGCCTCCGGCCCCTGCGTGCTTGCCGAAGCCGGGTTGTAATTCCGCGCAACTTGCGCCGCCCAGCGCGATTGATGGCGTGGTGTTTTCTGGATCGATGGACGGACACTTGCGCGCTTTCGACATGGCGGCAGGGAAAATTATATGGGATTTCGAGGCGACGCAATCATTTCCCACTACCAACGGCATTCCTGCCAGCGGCGGATCTTTCAGCTCAACGGGTCCTACCATCGTGGATGGCATGCTATATGTGAACTCGGGCTACGGCGGGCAGGGGATGGCGGGCAATGTTCTGCTGGCATTTTCGGTGAATTAGCGTGAACCGGATCGCCTGTTTACTGGCGCTGTTCACCGCTTCTGTTACAGCTGCACCCAACCTCGAACTCTATTTCATCGACGTGGAAGGCGGCAAGTCGGTGCTGCTTGTATCGCCATCCGGCCAGTCGATGCTTTTCGATGTGGGATGGCCGGCCTCCAACAACCGTATGGCATCGACCGAAAGAATCGTGGAAGCGGTGCATGCCGCCGGCCTCAAGCGCATCGATTTCCTGGTGATCTCGCATTTCGATGTCGATCATCTGGGAGACGTCCCGCAGTTAGCTGCGAAGATTCCCGTGGACGGCATCTACGATCACGGCGACTATCAAACATCCAACCCTCAGGCGGCGCAGCGCTTCGCCCCCTACGCGGTGCTGCGCGAAAAGATCGGCCACACGGTTCTCAAGGTTCCGATCAAAGGCGTAGACGTCCAAGTGTTATCGGCTGGCGGCCCAGTTGATGGCGAAGCCGCTGGCCGGAGCTGGGCAGCGCAACGCGCTCTGCGATAGCTACAAACAACAGGACGCTCTCGCGAGCGACATCGAAGACAACCAGTCGATCGGGCTGCTCATCACGTCAGGCAAGTTCCGCATGCTCGATCTGGCCGACCTCGAAGCGCATCATAGCCACGACCTGGTCTGCCCCGATAATCTGATCGGAACCGTGGATGTCTATAACGTCAACGTCCACGGGCAATTCAAAGGCATTGCACCGGAACTTGTGGGGACGCTGCATGCGCCGGTGATTATTCAGGCCAACGGCGCGCGAAAAGGCGCCGATGCTCAGACGTGGCCTGTGCTCCAAGCCGCGCCGGGACCTCGGGCTACGACGAAGGATATCTGGCAGCTTCACTACTCGCTCAATGCGGGCAAGGACGCCAACCCACCCGAAGATTTCATCACGAACCTAGGAGCTTGCTGAAAAAACGGCCAACAATCCCACCAGGACTGCTTGAGAGAGTTTGATCATCGATAGCGGAGAGGAGTTCCCGGTGGC
>Ga0070714_100002534_pt1 | contig 13465 bp, 5 predicted proteins | sample LARL83metaG_FD_65450 | JGI IMG/M metagenome (GOLD analysis project Ga0070714, IMG submission 65450) | Corn, switchgrass and miscanthus rhizosphere microbial communities from Kellogg Biological Station, Michigan, USA - LAR L8-3 metaG | ecosystem: Host-associated > Plants > Roots > Rhizosphere ...
CGCATCATTCCCTACCGCGGCTCCTGGCTCGATTTCGAGTTCGACCCGAAGGATTGCGTGTTCGCGCGCATCGACCGCCGGCGCAAGCTGCCGGTCACGATCATCCTGCGCGCGCTCGGCATGAACGAAGCCGAGATCCTGGCGACCTTCTTCGACACCAACACCTTCTACATCGGCCGCGAGGAAGTGGCGCTGCAGCTGGTGCCGCAGCGTCTGCGCGGCGAGACCGCGACCTTCGAGATCCGCATCGGCGAGTCTGTGATCGTCGAGGAAGGCCGCCGCATCACCGCGCGTCACGTGCGCCAGCTGGAAGACGCCAAGGTGACGCGGCTGCGGGTACCGCGCGAGTATGTGTACGGCAAGATCCTGGCGCACGATGTGGTCAACACCGAGACCGGCGAGATCCTCGCCAAGGCCAACGAGGTGCTGACGGCGGCGTCGGTCGAGAAGCTGATCGAGGCCGGCATCGGGCAGGTCAATACGCTGTATGTCAACGACCTCGATCGTGGACCTTACATTTCCGACACCCTGCGTATCGATCCCACCAAGACGCGCCTCGAGGCGCTGGTGGAGATCTACCGCATGATGCGGCCGGGCGAGCCGCCGACCAAGGATGCGGCCGAGAACCTGTTCGGCAACCTGTTCTTCAATCCGGAGCGCTACGACCTCTCCGGAGTGGGGCGGATGAAGTTCAACCGCCGTGTCGGCCGCAAGGACATCCTCGGGCCCGGCATTCTCTACGACCACAAGTACGCCAGCTCCCGTGCCGATGAGCTGTCGAAGCGCCTGGTGGCGCAGTACGGCGAGATGTCGGACATCATCGACGTGCTGAAAGTGCTGATCGACATCCGCAACGGCAACGGCCAGGTGGACGACATCGATCATCTCGGCAACCGCCGCGTGCGCAGCGTCGGCGAGATGGCCGAGAACGCGTTCCGCGTGGGCCTGGTGCGCGTCGAGCGCGCCGTCAAGGAACGGCTCACCATCGCCGAGACCGAGCCGTTCATGCCGCAGGAGATGATCAACGCCAAGCCGGTGGCGGCGGCGGTGAAGGAGTTTTTCGGCTCCTCGCAGCTCTCGCAGTTCATGGACCAGAACAATCCGCTCTCCGAGGTCACTCACAAGCGGCGCGTTTCCGCGCTAGGCCCGGGCGGGCTCACCCGCGAGCGGGCGGGCTTCGAGGTGCGCGACGTGCACCCGACCCACTACGGCCGTGTGTGCCCGATCGAGACTCCGGAAGGCCCGAACATCGGCCTGATCAATTCGCTCTCGGTCTACGCACGCACCAACAACTACGGCTTCCTCGAGACGCCGTACCGGCGTGTCGAGAACGGTCATGTGACCGACAAGATCGATTACCTCTCGGCGATCGAGGAGGGCGAGTTCGCCATCGCCCAGGCCAACGCGGTGCTCGGACCCGACGGCGCGCTCACCGATCAGCTGGTGTCCTGCCGCTTCCAGAACGAGTTCACGCTCATGCCGCGCGAGCGCATCAACTACATGGATGTGTCGCCGAAGCAGATCGTGTCGGTGGCGGCCTCACTCATCCCGTTCCTCGAGCACGACGATGCCAACCGTGCGCTCATGGGCTCGAACATGCAGCGGCAGGCGGTGCCGACGCTGCGCTCGGAGACTCCGCTGGTCGGTACCGGCATGGAGCGCCCGGTCGCGATCGACTCGGGCGTCACCGTCATCGCCAAGCGCGGCGGCGCTGTGGACTCGGTCGACGCTTCGCGCATCGTGGTGCGGGTGAACGATGAAGAGACTACCGCGGGCGAGCCCGGGGTCGACATCTACAACCTCACCAAGTACACGCGCTCGAATCAGAACACCTGCATCAACCAGCGCCCGCTGGTGAATGCCGGTGATGTCATCGCGCGCGGCGATGTGCTGGCGGATGGGCCCTCGACGCACCTCGGCGAGCTCGCGCTCGGGCAGAACCTGCTGGTCGCATTCATGCCCTGGAACGGCTACAACTTCGAGGATTCGATCCTCATCTCCGAGCGCGTGGTGCAGGAGGATCGCTTCACCACCATCCACATCGAAGAGCTCACCTGCGTGGCGCGCGACACCAAGCTCGGACCGGAGGAGATCACCGCCGACATCCCCAACGTCGGCGACGCAGCCCTCGCCAAGCTCGATGAGGCGGGTATCGCCTTCATCGGCGCGGAAGTGAAGGCTGGCGACATCCTGGTCGGCAAGGTGACTCCCAAGGGCGAAACGCAGCTCACTCCCGAGGAGAAGTTGCTGCGCGCGATCTTCGGCGAGAAGGCGTCCGATGTGAAGGACACGGGGCTGCGCGTGCCGCCCGGCATGGATGGCACCGTGATCGACGTGCGCGTGTTCACGCGCGACGGCGTGGACAAGGACTCGCGCGCGCTCGCCATCGAGAAGGCCGAGATCGAGCGGGTACGCAAGGACTTCGCCGATCAGCAGCGCATCCTGGAGGATGACCTGTTCCAGCGCGTGCGCGGCATGCTGACCGGCCAGTCCGCTGCCGGCGGCCCGAAGAAGCTCAAGGCGGGCACGCCCATCGCGGGCGAGTATCTCGATGAAGTGCCGCGCGAGGAGTGGTTCGAGATCCGTCTCGAGGACGAGGAGGCGAACTCGCAGCTCGAGCAGGCTGCCGAAAGACTCAAGCTGCAGCGCAAGGCCTTCGAGAAGCGCCTGGACGATAAGAAAGCAAAAATCACCGCCGGCGATGATCTCGCCCCCGGTGTGCTGAAGATGGTCAAGGTCTACCTCGCCGTGAAGCGCCGCGTACAGCCGGGCGACAAGATGGCGGGACGTCACGGCAACAAGGGCGTGATCTCGACCATCGTACCGGTGGAGGACATGCCCTATCTCGAGGACGGCACCCCGGTGGACGTGGTGCTGAATCCCCTCGGCGTGCCCTCGCGCATGAACGTCGGTCAGGTGCTGGAGACGCACCTCGGCTGGGCGGCCAAGGGCGTCGGCCTCAAGATCGGCCGCATGCTCGAGCAGCAGGCGGCGGCCGCCGACCTGCGCGCCTTCGTCGGGCAGATCTACAACGCGACCGGCGGTCAGCGCGAGGAGATCGACAGCCTGAACGACGTCGATCTCACGCAGCTCGCGCGCAACCTCTCCAGCGGCGTGCCGATGGCGACGCCGGTGTTCGATGGCGCGAGCGAGCAGGAGATCAAGCGCATGCTGAAGCTCGCCGACCTGCCGCTGAACGGTCAGACCTACCTGTACGACGGCCGCACCGGCGAGCGCTTCGAGCGGCAGGTGACGGTCGGCTACATGTACATGCTGAAGCTCAACCATCTGGTCGATGACAAGATGCACGCGCGCTCGACCGGTCCCTACTCGCTCGTCACCCAGCAGCCGCTCGGTGGCAAGGCGCAGTTCGGAGGCCAGCGCTTCGGCGAGATGGAAGTGTGGGCGCTGGAGGCTTACGGGGCCGCGTACACTCTGCAGGAGATGCTCACCGTCAAGTCGGACGACGTGAACGGCCGCACCAAGATGTACAAGAACATCGTCGACGGCAACCACCAGATGGATGCGGGCATGCCGGAGTCCTTCAACGTCCTGGTGAAGGAGATCCGCTCGCTCGGCATCAACATGGAACTGGAGCAGGATTAAGACATGAAAGATTTACTTAAACTGTTCAAGCAGCACGCCCCGGTCGAGCACTTCGATTCGATCAAGATCGGATTGGCGTCGCCGGAGATGATCCGTGCCTGGTCGTACGGCGAGGTCAAGAAGCCGGAGACCATCAACTACCGCACCTTCAAGCCCGAGCGCGACGGCCTGTTCTGCGCCAAGATCTTCGGGCCGGTGAAGGACTACGAGTGTCTGTGCGGTAAGTACAAGCGCCTCAAGCACCGCGGCGTGGTGTGCGAGAAGTGCGGTGTCGAGGTGACACAGTCCAAGGTGCGCCGCGAGCGCATGGGCCACATCGAGCTCGCCAGCCCGACCGCGCACATCTGGTTCCTGAAGTCGCTCCCTTCGCGCATCGGCCTGATGCTGGACATGACGCTGCGCGAGATCGAGCGCGTGCTCTATTTCGAGGCCTTCGTGGTCATCGATCCGGGCATGACGCCGATGCAGCGCGGCCAGCTGCTCACCGACGAGATGTACCTCGAGGCCATCGAGGAGCACGGCGATGAGTTCGATGCCCGCATGGGCGCGGAAGCCGTATACGAGCTGATGCGCACCATCGATCTCAATGCCGAGATCGCCAAGGTGCGCGAGGAGATGGCCGGCACCTCCTCCGAGACCAAGCTCAAGCGCCTCTCCAAGCGGCTGAAGCTCATCGAGTCGTTCGTCGAGTCGGGCAACAAGCCCGAGTGGATGGTCATGACCGTGCTGCCGGTGCTGCCGCCGGATCTGCGCCCGCTCGTGCCGCTCGATGGCGGGCGTTTCGCCACCAGCGACCTCAACGACCTCTATCGTCGCGTCATCAACCGCAACAACCGCCTGCGCCGTCTGCTCGAGCTCAATGCGCCCGACATCATCGTGCGCAACGAGAAGCGCATGCTGCAGGAGGCGGTGGATGCGCTGCTCGACAACGGCCGGCGCGGGCGTGCCATCACCGGGACCAACAAGCGGCCGCTGAAGTCGCTCGCCGACATGATCAAGGGCAAGCAGGGGCGCTTCCGCCAGAACCTGCTCGGCAAACGCGTCGACTACTCCGGCCGCTCGGTGATCGTGGTCGGTCCGCAGCTGCGCCTGCATCAGTGCGGGCTGCCGAAGAAGATGGCGCTCGAGCTCTTCAAGCCCTTCATCTTCCAGAAGCTGCAATTGCGCGGTGAGGCGTCCACCATCAAGGCCGCCAAGCGCCTGGTCGAGCGCGAAGGACCGGAGGTGTGGGACATCCTCGAGGAGGTGATCCGCGAGCACCCGGTGCTGCTCAATCGCGCTCCGACGCTGCATCGCTTGGGGATACAGGCGTTCGAGCCGCTGCTGGTCGAAGGCAAGGCCATTCAGCTGCATCCGCTGGTGTGCACCGCCTTCAACGCCGACTTCGACGGCGACCAGATGGCGGTGCACGTGCCGCTGTCGCTGGAAGCGCAGCTCGAAGCGCGGGCGCTGATGATGTCCTCGAACAACATCCTGTCCCCGGCGAACGGGGACCCGATCATCGTGCCCTCACAGGACGTGGTGCTGGGTCTTTACTACATGACGCGCGAGCGCATCGGCGCGCGCGGCGAAGGCATGGTGTTCGCCGATGTGCACGAGGTGCACCGCGCCTACGAGAGCCGCGGCGTCGAGCTGCAGGCACGCTGCCGGGTGCGGCTGCGCGAGTACGTGCGCGGCGAGGGCGGGACGCTGACCGAGCGCACCCGCAACGTCGAGACGACGGTCGGCCGTGCGCTGCTGTTCGAGATCCTGCCCAGGGGTCTGCCGTTCGATCTCATCAATCAGGACATGACCAAGAAGGCGATCTCGGCAACCATCAACGCGTGCTATCGCGCGCTCGGTCTGAAGGAGACCGTGGTGTTCGCCGACCAGCTGATGTACACCGGCTTCCACTACGCCACGCGTGCGGGGGTCTCCTTCGGCATCGACGACATCGTGATTCCGGAGCAGAAGACCCGCATCGTCACCTCGGCCGACAACGAGGTGAAGGAGATCCAGGACCAGTACGCCTCGGGCCTGGTCACCAACGGCGAGCGCTACAACAAGGTGGTGGACATCTGGTCGCGTGCCAACGATCAGGTGGCCAAGGCCATGATGGAGAAGCTCGGCTCGGAAGAGGCCACCGACCTGAAAGGCGTGCAGCACAAGCAGAAGTCGTTCAACTCGATCTTCATGATGGCCGACTCCGGTGCGCGCGGCTCGGCGGCGCAGATCCGCCAGCTGGCCGGCATGCGCGGCCTCATGGCGAAGCCCGACGGCTCCATCATCGAGACGCCGATCACCGCCAATTTCCGTGAAGGCCTGAACGTCCTGCAGTACTTCATCTCCACGCACGGTGCCCGCAAGGGTCTCGCCGATACGGCGCTGAAGACGGCGAACTCGGGCTATCTCACGCGCCGCCTGGTCGATGTGGCGCAGGATCTGGTGGTAACCGAGACCGACTGCGGCACCTCCAACGGGCTCACCATGACTCCGCTGGTCGAGGGCGGCGATGTGGTCGAGGCGCTCGGCGAGCGCGTGCTCGGCCGCGTGCTGGCCGAGGACATCTTCAAGCCCGGCAGCCAGGACGTGCTCATCACCAACGGAACGCTGCTCGATGAGAAGCTGGTGCGCCTGCTCGAGACCGAGGGTGTCGACCAGATCAAGGTGCGCTCGCCGATCACCTGCGAGACGCGCTACGGAGTGTGCTCGCATTGCTATGGACGCGATCTGGCGCGCGGCCGGCCGATCTCCATCGGCGAGGCCGTAGGCGTCATCGCCGCGCAGTCGATCGGCGAGCCGGGCACTCAGCTCACCATGCGCACCTTCCACATCGGCGGCGCCGCCTCCCGGGCAGCCGCGGCCTCCAGTGTCGAGGTGCGCAACAAGGGTGTGATCCGCTTCCATCACGTGAAGACCGTGCAGCACGAGAAGGGGCATCTGGTGGCGGTGTCGCGTTCGGGCGAGATTGGCGTGGTCGATGATTTCGGCCGCGAGCGCGAGCGCTACAAGATCCCCTACGGCGCCATGATCAGCGTCAAGGAAGGCGCCACGGTGGGTGCCGGCCAGGTGGTGGCCACCTGGGATCCGCATACTCACCCGGTCGTCACCGAGGTCGCGGGCTTCGTCAAGTTCCAGGACTTCGTCGATGGTCTGACCGTCACCTCGCAGGTGGACGAGGTCACCGGGCTCTCGAGCACGGTGGTACTCGACACCAAGCAGCGCGGCGGCAAAGACCTGCGTGCCACGATGAAGCTGGTGAGCGGCAAGGGCAAGGAAGTGACCTTCGCCCACACCGAGATCCCGGCGGTGTACAACTTGCCCCCGGGCGCTCTGGTTTCGCTCGAGGACGGGGCGCGGGTGTCGGTCGGCGATGTCATCGCGCGCATCCCGCAGGAATCCTCCAAGACGCGCGACATCACCGGCGGTCTGCCGCGTGTCGCGGACCTCTTCGAGGCGCGCAAGCCCAAGGATCCGGCGATTCTCGCGGAGCGCTCGGGCACGGTGAGCTTCGGCAAGGAGACCAAGGGCAAGCGGCGCCTGATCATCACCCCCGACGATGGCGAGAAATACGAGGAGCTCATCCCGAAGTGGCGGCAGCTGAACGTGTTCGAGGGCGAGACGGTGGAGCGGGGCGAGGTGATCGCGGATGGCGAGCCGAACCCGCACGACATCCTCAGACTTCAGGGCGTCGAGGCGCTCGCCAACTACCTGGTGCGCGAGATCCAGGACGTTTATCGCCTGCAGGGTGTGAAGATCAACGACAAGCACATTGAGGTGATCATCCGCCAGATGCTGCGCAAGACCGAGGTGCAGGAAGTCGGCGAGACGACGCTGCTGCGTGGCGAGCAGCTCGATCGCTCGCGGGCGCTCGACATCAACGATCGGGCGCAGACCGACGGCAAGAAAGCCGCCCGCCTGCAGCCGGTGCTGCTCGGCATCACCAAGGCGTCCCTCGCCACCGAGTCGTTCATCTCAGCCGCCTCGTTCCAGGAGACGACCCGCGTGCTCACCGAGGCCGCGGTGCGCGGACTCAAGGACGATCTGCGCGGACTGAAGGAAAACGTCATCGTCGGCCGGCTCATCCCGGCGGGCACCGGGTTCGCCGCCCATGCCTCGCGACGCAGGAAGATGGAGGGCACCGACCGCCGCAGCTTCATGGATGTCGGCGGCGGCCTTCCGGACACCGAGGAGTCGAGCGTCGGTGAGGAGTCGGAGAGTGCCGCCGGCTGATGGCGGTCGGGAGCGCGCGACTGCTCATCGCGCGCACCGTTAGAAGTAGCACGGGCCGGCGCGGATCGCTGGCCCGTCTTTTATGTCTCGGAAGATGGCTGAAAGGCCCGGCAGCAGCTCATCATGACTGATACTACGATGGTCATCGCGCCGACCATCCTCGCTGGTCGGCACGTCCGCCTCGAGCCGCTGGCGCACACGCACGTCCCCGGGCTGGTGGCCGCGGCGCGCGAGGACCCCACACTCTACCGTTGGAGCGCGGTTCCGCAGGGGGTCGTGGAGATGGCGCAGTACGTCGACAGCGCGCTCGCTGCGCGCGAGGCAGGCACGGCGCTGCCCTTCGCCACCGTGCGTGTCGAGGACGATGCGGTCGTCGGCTCGACGCGCTTCTTCCTGCTCGAGAGCTGGGGCTGGCCCGCAGGCCACCCGCTGGCGCGGCGCGCCGGCTTCGATGCTTGCGAGATCGGCTACACCTGGCTGTCGGCCTCCGCCGCTCGTACCGCGGTGAATACCGAGTCGAAGCTGCTCATGCTCGCGCAGGCTTTCGAGGCCTGGCGCATGCACCGCGTCTGTTTCCACACCGACGTGCGCAACGAGCGCTCACGGGCCGCGCTCGAGCGCATCGGGGCACAATTCGAAGGAGTCCTGCGCGCACATCGTCTGGCCGTCGAACCCGCCCCGCGCGACTCGGCGCGCTATTCGATCGTGGCCGCTGAGTGGCCCGCGGTGAAGCAGCGTCTGCAGGACCGGCTCGCCGCGCCCAGGTAGCGCTGAAAGCGGTCCCTGCGCGTTACTTCTGCTCCCAGATCTTCATCATGTCCGGGGAGCCCTGGGCACGCACTCCGTTGTCGGTGAGTATCGCCTCGGTCGAGGCTACCAGCTGCGCACGCGGAAACACCATGGCCTCACTCGCGCGGTTGTCGAAGTCGAGCGTGAGATAGTCATCCTTCAGGTCGCGCAGCAGTGCGACCAGGTGTGTGAGGCTGCGCACCGCGGTGCCGTTCACGGACTTCACTACACAGCCGGTCGGATCCGAGTAGCCCTTGGAGAGCGCGTGCGGGAAGAGCGGTGCGGGCAGGATCACGAGCTCCTGGCGCTCGGCGTCGGGGCGGTCTCCAAACCTCGCGACCAGCGGATTGCCGAACGCCGCTCCGCCGTGCGCACGGATCAACTGCAGTGACTCGATGGAGGCACGCTCGAATACGATCGGTCCGAGTATGAAGTAGGACGGATACTGTCCCTGCAGTGAATCGATGAGCAGGGGCCGGTGCGCAGGCACCGGCATCTGGATCTGCTGAGTCTTGCCGGCGCGCACTATGGTGAGCGGCACGGCGCCGTCGCGTGCGATGTGCTGAATGAGATAGGCGAAACCGACGCGCAGGTTGTTGCGCAGCGCGACCATGCCTTCATCGTCGATCGGCTCGGTGCCGATATGCGTAACGACGTCCCACTGCTTGAGTGGATAGCCGGGGCTGCTGTCGTCCGGGCGGTGCACGATCATGCCGCGCACCGAGGGCTCGAGTTTCAGGAAGCCGCGCAGTGCCGGATTCTCGAGCGTCTGCAGATCGTCATACATGCCAGGCTTGCCATCGTAGTGGCTGCCGGCGATACCCTTGAGGAACAGCTCGATCTCCTCATTCGGGATGATGTAGCTGATGTTCTCCGAGTTCGCGAGGTGGCTGAAGGCGAGCCCGATCATGCGGTTGTCCGAAATGGCAGGGCCGCCGCTGTTGCCGGGATTGATGGCGGCATCGATCTGGATGCGCAGCCCGGATGTCGAGATGCCATAGGGGACGAACTCGATGCGTGAGACGATGCCACGCGTGATCGAGAGAGTCGTGCCGCCGGTCGGAAAGCCGTACGCCAACACCGGATCCTTGATCTGCGGCAGGACATTGGCGCGCGGCAGCGGCGGGCGGTGATCGAAGAACGATTCGTCGTCGAGCTTCAATATCGCCAGATCGATGCCGGGATCCATCGCTACGACGCTGGCCGCGATCTTGTCTCCGGACTGGTTGCCCTGGACCTGGATCTGGCTCGCGTAGCCGATCACATGCGCGTTGGTAAGGATCCGCCTGCCCTCGATGACGACACCCGAGCCGAACGCCTCGATCGGCGAGGCTTTGCTCCATGGCCGTGCCACATCCGGCCGGCGCATGGTCGAGAACACCTTGACCACGGCGCTCTCCGTTTCGTGGGCGATCGCCGGGCTGGGTTCTGTCGCGGGCTTCGGGGCGGCGCCGGCGCCGGGTGCAACGCCTGCGAGCAGACAGCTGCAGAGTAACGAGCGGAGCGCAGGCCTCATGGATGGCAGTTCCTTCCCATTCAACGAGGCGGGATTCTGACACAGAAGCTCAAGCTTGCCTGTGAGCTGAAGCGCGCTACGCCGATGAACCCGCACGGTAGAGCGATGCCGGTGTGCACACTCCTCCTGATACAGTGGCGCGCCGCGGTGGCCTCAGAGCGGCACGGATAGGAGCGACTCCATGAAACGTGCAGTCATTGCAGCGTGTGCGGCCATGGCAACCACGGCTGGCTTGTTGGTTGTGGTCCTCGGGGCCTCGATAGCCGCCGCGGCACCCTCGATACCGCAGTACATCAGCGCTGCCGTCGCGGACGGTGCGCGCCCAGCCGAGGACAAGCAGCGCGACGCCGAGCGCAAACCGGCCGAGACCCTGGCATTTGCGGGAGTAAAGCCCGGTGAGACGGTCATAGAGATCGCTCCCGGCAGGGGGTACTACACCCGGCTGCTGAGTGCGGTGGTTGGGGCCAAGGGCAAGGTGTATGCGGTCACCTCGCAGCCAAAGCCGGACGCACCCGCGCCGCCGGTGCAGGCGATAGCGGCCGATCCGCATTACAGCAATGTGAGCGTGAGCTTCCAGCGCGTAGCGGATCTGAAGCTCCCGCAGGGCGTGGATCTGGTGTGGACCTCGCTGAACTACCACGACTTCCACAATATTCCGGATGTGGATGTCGGCGCGATCAACCGCGCGGTTTTCGCTGCCCTCAAGCCGGGGGGTACCTACCTGGTGCTCGACCACGCTGCCGAGGCCGGCTCGGGCGCGCGAGACACCAATACCCTGCACCGCATCGATGAGGAGACGGTGAAGCAGGAGGTGACTGCGGCCGGCTTCAAACTGGCCGCAGAGAGCGATGCCCTGCGGAACAAGGCCGATCCGCACACTGCGAAGGTTTTCGACGCGGAGATCAAGGGCCACACCGACCAATTCATGCTGAAATTCAAGAAGCCCTGAGTCAGTACCGCCAGCCGAGGAGCTCGACGCTGCGCGAGTCCTCCTCACCGGCGAAGTATTTTGTGAGCGCTTCCTCGAAGGGCTCAGCTGCACCCGCCGCAGCCCGTGCGAACAGCGTCATCGAGGAGCGGAACTTCAGGTCATCGGGGTGACCGAAGATCTGCTGCGCGCTGCGGCCCTCGAGCCGGTTCACGAGCCCGGTGCAACGGCGCAAGCGCTCACCGAGTAGCGGATGAGCGAGATAAGCACGCGCCTCATCGAGTGAGCCGATGGCGTAACGCTGCGCCATGGGACTCGAGCCCAACCCGCGCAGCTGCGGGAATATGAACCACATCCAGTGGCTGTGCTTCTCGCCCGCAGCGAGTTCGGCGCACACCTGTGCGAACACCGCATTCTGCGCTGCGACAAAGCGATTCAGGTTGTACGGATCTGAAGCCACGGCCGGGAGCCCGCATCCGGAGCATTCTAGTCGGGCAGAGGGCTAAAGTAACCGCACCTGCGTTGACGGCAGCAGCGTGGTTGGCATAGAGTCCCGGCCGATAGTAAATTATCGATTATCGATAGATCGCGCCGGATGAGCGCGAGTGGGCAAGGGGGAGATGCAGAGATTCGGCGCGAGGCTTGCCCTCGCCGGACTCGCGCTTGTCGGTTCGGTCCTCGCGCAAACGCCCGCGACGGTACCGACGCCGGCAGCCGATCTGGTCATTGAGGGCGGCAAGATCTACACCGTGGACGCGGCACACCCCACCGCCGAGGCGCTCGCGGTGCGCTCCGGACGCGTGGTATTCGTGGGCACCGTTGCCGAGGTGAAACGCTGGATCGGCCCGGGCACTCACGTGGAGGAGCTGGGCGGCCGTCTGCTGCTTCCTGGCCTTATCGATGCCCACATCCACCCCCTCGACATCGTCGACCTCGATGTCTGCGATCTCAAGAGTGTGGCGCGCACGCTGGCTGAGCTTGCCGCCTTCATCGGCCAGTGCGTTACGCACTACGCCATTCCGGCGGGCGGCAAGCTCGTGGTGCAACTGTGGAATTACACCGACGGCAACCAACCGGACCCGCAGCACCCTACGCTGCGCGCGGCGCTCGATGCCGCCTCGATGAAGGTGCGGATCGAGGTGCTGGGCAATGATGGTCACCACGCCGCCTACAACAGCCTTGCCCTCGCGCAGGCGAGGAATGCGCAGGGCCGGGTGATAGGCCTCTCGAAAGCGACGCTGGCGGGAGAGTTCGCGAGGTACAAGCCGCTGGTCGGGGTCGATGAGCTCGGCGAGCCGAACGGTGCGGTCAACGAAGACGCCCGTTATCTCGTCGATCCGGGCATCCTGCTGTTCAGCGATCTCGAGGCCGTCGCCAAAGTGGCCGAGCGCATTCCGCAGCGCCTGAACAGCGTTGGCATCACTGCGGTGCTCGATGCCATGGTGCCGCCGGAGGGCCTCAGGATCTACGATCAGCTCGCGGCCAAAGGGCAGCTGACCGTGCGCGCGACGCTTGCGCAGTTCTACGATCCATCACGGACATTGTCTTCGGCCGGCACGCCCGATTACGACGCCATGGTCTCGGCGGCCAGGAAGGTGCGCGAAAAGTACGCACACCATCCGCTGATTCGCGCCGATGTCATCAAGCTGTTCGCGGATGGCGTGCTCGAGGGCAACCCGTTCGCCGTGCCGCCGACCTTACCGAACGCGGCAGCGCTCAAACCTTTCCTGCAACCGATCTTCGCTACGGATGCTGCAGGCCACGCCACCGTCACCGGCTATGTCGACACCGGCTCGGAGCTCTGCGCCAGGGTGCGGACACATCCCGAGTCCTACTCCGCGGGCGCCGACATCAAGCGCTTCGTCCAGGCGCACGGTTACCATCCCGGTCAGTGCGCCATCTCGAGCGGCAAGCTGCAGCACCCGCGTGAGGTGATCCTCGAGTACGTCAAACGCATGCATCTCGCCGGGTTCAACCTCCACATCCACGCCATCAGCGATCGCTCGGTGCGCACGGCGCTCGATGCGATCGAGGCGGCGCGCGCCGCGGATGGCAACTCCGCCACCCGCGACGGACTGGCGCACGTGCAGCTGGCAGCGCCGCAGGACGTGGCGCGCATCGGCCGCGATCACCTCTACGTCGCATTCACGTACTCCTGGATGGCAAGCAACCAGGACTATGACCTTACGGTGATCCCATTCTTCGAGCATATTCACGGCAACAGCTACCAAGAGCTGCACCGGCCTGACAGTTACTACGAGCGCAACGTCTATCCGGTGCGTTCGGTGAAGGCGGCCGGCGGCATTCTCGCGGCGGGCTCCGACGCGCCGGTGGAGACACGCGATCCGCGGCCGTTCGTCAACATGGCGGTCGCGCTCACCCGCAGTGTAGGCGGGCAGCCGCCTCTCAACCTC
>Ga0070714_100002537_pt1 | contig 13457 bp, 12 predicted proteins | sample LARL83metaG_FD_65450 | JGI IMG/M metagenome (GOLD analysis project Ga0070714, IMG submission 65450) | Corn, switchgrass and miscanthus rhizosphere microbial communities from Kellogg Biological Station, Michigan, USA - LAR L8-3 metaG | ecosystem: Host-associated > Plants > Roots > Rhizosphere ...
ATGACTGCGCCCGCAGGTGACTCAGGCGTGGCCGCGACCAGCCCGCGGACCACTGAAGCACGGGCCACCGCCCCAGAGCCGCTGTACGGCGGCCGCGCACCGCGGCGGGTCACCGTCCGCGACATTGCCGCGGCCAAGGCCTGCGGCGAGAAGTGGCCCATGCTCACCGCCTATGACGCGCTGACCGCGCGGGTCTTCGACGACGCCGGCATCCCGGTGCTGCTGGTCGGGGACTCGGCCGGGATGGTCGTCTATGGCCACGACACCACGATCCCGGTGACCGTCGATGACCTGCTCCCGCTGACCGCGGCGGTGGTCCGCGGCACCAGCCGGGCCATGGTCGTCGCCGACCTGCCGTTCGGCTCCTACCAGGCCTCGCCCGAGGCGGCGCTGGCCGCGGCGACCAGGTTCCTGAAGGAGGCCGGGGCGCACGCGGTCAAGCTGGAAGGCGGCCACCGGGTACTCCGGCAGGTCGAGGACCTGGTCGCGGCCGGGATCCCGGTCATGGCCCACCTCGGCCTGACCCCGCAGTCGGTGAACGCGTTCGGCGGCTACCGGGTGCAGGGGCGCGGCGAGGACGGCGAGCGGCTGCTGCACGACGCCAAGGCGCTGCAGGCGGCCGGCGCGTTCTCCGTGGTCCTCGAGGCGGTGCCCGCCGACCTGGCCTCCCGGGTCACGGCCAGTCTGTCGATCCCGACGATCGGCATCGGGGCCGGGCCGGACTGCGACGCCCAGGTGCTGGTCTGGCAGGACATGGCCGGCCTGTCCCCGCGCACCGCGAAGTTCGTGAAGCAGTACGCGGACGTGAGCGGGATGCTGCGCCAGGCCGCGCAGGCCTTCGCCGAGGAGGTCGTGGACGGCCGGTTCCCCGACCAGGAGCACGCCTACCGCTGAGCCGCGGTCGCGAGCAGGATCAGGCGGTCACCGGCCTGCAGCCGGGCGGCCTGCGGGTCATCGGCGGCCAGCAGGTGCCCGCCGCGGTGCACGGCGATGACCGCTCCCTCGGCCTCGCGGGCCGGGCGGCCCACCTCGGCCTCGGTCACCGCTCTCTCGTCCAGGTCCAGCCCGCAGCCGCTGTCCAGCAGGTCGGCGATGACCCGCGCGGCCGACGGCCGGATCGTGGCCAGCCCGAGCAGCCGGCCGGCGGCGTCCGAGGACACCACGACCTGGTTGGCGCCGCTCTGCCGGAGCAGGCCCTCGTTCTCCCGGTCCCTGACCGCCGCGACGATCACCCCGCCGGGATTCAGCTCGCGGGCGGTCAGCGCGATCAGGACCGCGGTGTCATCGCGGTGCACGGCGATGATCACCTGCGCGGCGCGGGCCGCTTCGGCCTGGGCCAGCACGTCCCGCCGGGCGCCGTCGCCGGTCACCGTGACCAGCCCGGCGGCGTTCGCCTCGGCCACGGCCTCGGCGGCGGTGTCGATCACCACGATCGAGGCGGCGGCCACCCCGGACTCGCGCAGCGCCGCGATCGCGCTCCTGCCCTTGGTCCCGAACCCGACCACGACCGTGTGACCAGTCACCTTCGACCTCCATTGGGCAATGCGCCAGTCTGTCCGGGTTCGTTCGGTCAGCACCGCGAGCGTCGTGCCGACCAGGATGACGAGGAAGAGCAGCCGGATCGGGAAGATCACCACGATGTTCACCAGCCGCGCCGCGGCGGTCACCGGGACGATGTCGCCGAAGCCGGTCGTCGACAGCGTGATAGTCGCGTAGTACACGGAGGCGAGCAGGGACAGCGGCTGCCCCGGGTGCGCGTTGTCCCGGTAGCCGTCCCGGCCCAGGTAGACGATCAGCGAGCACAGCACCAGCAGGCCGAGGGCGAAAAGCAGCCGGTTCGTCACCGCACGCAGTGGGCTGACCGCGTGCGACGGCAGCCCCACGGCACCGGCCGTGGGTGCGGCCGCTACCTGGCGTCCTCGTGAGGTCACCACGCGACCATACAGCGGCCCAGGCCGCCTGCCCCGCCGTGACCACTCCGTCATAACCACGGGCCCTCACCCAGCTGGGCGGCCGCCGTTCCATTCGGCCGGCGGGCGTCAGCCCGCGGCCTCGAAGGCGCGGCCGGCCGGGGTGGCCACCGGGCCGGTGCTGAACAGGCCCATGCTGCCGTCGGACGGGGTGGCCTGCAGGCCGAACCAGGCGTAGCGCTGCACGTAGCTCAGGCCCTGGAGCATGGCGGTCGCGGCGGTGACGAACGCGGCCTGCTGCTGCGGGGTCGGCGTGGACGGGGAGTCGCCGAAGTTGGCCAGCGCGAACTCGGTCAGCCAGATCGGCAGGTGGTAGCGCGCGTGCACGGCCTGAATGTAGCTCTCCAGCTGGCTGACGGCCGCGGCGGTGTCGAAGTCGGCGCCGTACCAGTGCAGCGTGATGAAGTTGACCCGGTAGCCGCGGGCGGCGGCGCCGGACATGAACTGGTCCAGCCAGCTTCCTGGGGTGGCCCCGTTGGCAGCCACCGCCGGACTGCCCAGCTGCAGCCCGGTCGCCATCAGCTGCGGCCACAGGCTGAGGGCCTGCGCCGGGGTCAGGTTCGACTGGCTGCTCATGTCCGGCTCGTTGAACCCGAGCAGCACGGGCCCTTCGTGCTTGACCTGGCTGAGCGTGCTCGCGGTCACGTTCGCGCTGCCCCAGACCATGGGCACGAACTGCACCCCGGCCGGCTCGGCCACGCCGGGCGTGGCCGACCAGGTGTAGTACCAGCTCGCCCCCGATTCGGCCAGGGCCTGGGTGGCCCCGCTGAACGCCCACGCGCCGACGCCCTTCTTCGCGGTGGTCGCCGCCGGCGCCGCGGCGGCCGGGGACAGCTGGGGCGAGGGCGTGGCGGCCGGCGCGGCCCGGGCCGGGCTGGCGCTGGGGGCCGGCCGGGCCGACGGGCGGGCCAGGGCCTGGGCCGGCCGGGCCGGGGCCGGGGCGGCCGCGGCGGCCTGGTGCACCTGGTGCAGGTGGACGGCCACGGCGCCGCCGGCCACCGCGCAGCAGGCCGCGACCGCGGCGGCCGCGAGCTTCACCGGCGCCGATCCCTGGGCCAGGGCGTGCCAGGGGCGCGGCCGGGCCACGGCCCGCCGGGCCGCAGCGTGCCCGGCCGTATGACGCCCGCCGCCCGCGTCCCGGAGCGGGGCGGTCACGGCCGGGCCACTGACGGAGAGACCAGTCGCCGCGGGCACGGGCAGCGGGACGAGGGGCAGGCCGGCCAGCAGCCGCTCGGCGGGGACGAGGCCGGCCTGCTGAGCACCGCAGCGCATGCAGTCTCTGATGTGCCGGGCGATGCGCTTGCGCCACAGCGGGCCCGGCGTCCCGTCCCAGCCCGCGATGGCCAGCACCAGGCCCGGGCACGGCGGCTCGGCGCGCAGCGCCCGCACCACCACGCGGGCGGTGGTGAGCTGCTCCTTCATCCGGGAGATCCGCACCGCGACGTGCCCGGGTGGCAGGCCGAGCGCGGCGGCGACCTCGCCGCGGCCGAGTTCGCCCGTGGCTTCCAGCCACCACAGCGCGAGCAGCTCACGGTCGGCGGGGTCGAGCCAACGGGTGGCCTGCGCCGTCTCCTCGCGCTGGCTGGACAGGCCCAGGCGCAGGATGGTCAGCCCGACGAAGTCGGCCGCGGGATCGGCCACGTCGTCGCTCAGGTCGGCCACGGGCGCGGCCTGCCTGGCCCGGTAGTGGTCGCGCATCTGGCGGATGGCCACGGCGACCAGCCAGGACCGGAACGCCGCGGGATCACGCAGGTCACCCAGGCCGCGCACGGCGCGCAGCATGGTTTCCTGCACCACGTCGTCGACGTCGGCGTGCCCGCTGAGCGCCCGGCCCACGATGTTGTAGACCAGCGGCAGGTAGCCGGACATCAGCCGGTCGAGCGCACCGGCATCTCCGGCCTGAGCGGCGATCACGGTCTGCACGCCGGGCCCGCTGCCTCGGGGCATGTGCATGCACCTCGCGCTCGTCAGTTCCCTGGCGGTGTGGCTCCCCCTTGCTGTGGAGACGTGCCGCCCGCGGGCCGGATTACGGAAACCGCCGCAATCTCCGCCCCGACCATGATCCTGCGCGGGCGGCTCCCGTGCCGGCCGATCCGGTGCATCCGGCCTAGGGAGCGCTGCCCAGCCAGAACTGCACCTGCGGCCGGGCCACCTCGGTGTAGGCGGGCTGCCCGGGGTGGCCGTCCTGCCAGGTGTCGTCGCGGGCCAGCCCGCTCCACGTGTTCGCCGCCGGGCTGCTGCGCTGGGCTCGTTCGTAGCGCCACTTGTAGGCGTCGAACACGACCTGGATGTAGACCGCGTACTCCCGCGCCAGCCCGCTCCCGCCGGTGACGATGACCAGGTTGTCGTCGTTCTCGGAACTGGCCTTCTTGCCCAGGTTGTGCGAGCCGGTCATGATCACGGGCGCGTCGCCGAACGGGTCGACGACGATGAGCTTGGAGTGGATCATGACGTTGTCGTACCGGCTCTCCTGGGCCTCGCCCGCGGCCGGCTGGCGCAGCACCTGCGGCATGATGACCGAGAGCGCGTCATCGGTTCTCGCGCCGCGGTTGAAGAACGTCAGGGTGGCGTTGCCCTGGTCGCCGGTGGGCGGCTGGTTGATGACCCCGTGCACGAACTTGCCCGAGGCGGCGAGGTCCTCGATGGGCTTGATCAGGCTGGTCACGGCCGGGCCCGGCTGGAACATCAGGAACATCGCCCCGTGCTGGGCGGCCCGGATCAGCCGCGCCGCCTCGCCCAGGTCGATGAGGTCGTCGACGGTCAGCGCTGCGCCGCCGGCCGGCTTCGCCAGGGGCAGGGCCGCGTGCCAGGCCCGCACGCCCACCGGAGCCTGGCCGGGCACGGTCACGGTGCCCGGGTTCTGCCCGGCGAAGGAGCCCGAGCGGTTGTCCGCGGCAAAGGTCCGCCCCGGCTGGTCGCCGTGGTCGTGCAGCCGGTGCCAGTAGTCCAGGAACGACTGCGCCACCGCCTGGTCGTGGATGTGCAGCGCGTTGTTGCTCTCGGTGCACAGGCCGGTGATGGTCCAGTTGGTGGACCCGGTCCAGACCGACTGGGGCGTGTCGCCCTGGCAGATCACCAGGAACTTGTTGTGGGCGAACGGCCCTCCCTTCAGGATGCGGCGGGACAGGTCGACCTTGCCGTCCAGCGTGTGGGCGGCCGCGACGTTGACGTCGGGCTCGTCCGGCGAGTACGAGCCGTTGCCCAGCAGCAGGTGGCACGACGGCCCGAGGCCGGCCAGCAGGCCGGTCAGCTCGTCGTCGTTCAGCTCGTACAGGGCCGCGTACACGGTCAGGCCCTGGTTCTTGATGCCGGCGAGCAGCGACTTCAGGGCCGGGAGCACCGAGCCGGCCAGCTTCTGGCGCAGCGGGCTGCCCGCGTTGCTGATCTCGCCGTGCAGCACGTCGTGCGGGCTGGGTGCGGGCCGGCCGGCCTGCGTGCCGGCGTCGATGATGGCCTGCACGGCCCGCTCGACCGATGGTGAGGCGACGATCCCCCGGGTGAACCACATCTCGAAGCCCGCGGTGGTCCCGGTCCCGCAGGTCACTGGGTCGGTCCAGGGGCTGGCCTGATCCAGGTCGGGGTGGCTGCTGCCCGGCTCGCCCAGCACCGGGACGACCTGGTACTGCACGCCCCGCAGCGGCTTGGCCCCGTAGTCCGCCCAGATGTAGCGCTGAACGGGCCAGACGTCCGAGGGCTGGCTGTGCACCGGCGGCGCCGCCGGGTCCGGTGGCGGCCCGGCGGGATCGGGAGCAAAGGGCATGTAGGTCGGGAGATAGGACGCCGGGCCGCCCGAGGCGTCCTGGCGCTGGACGGCAAAGCCCAGGCAGCCCTCGATCCGGTCACACTGCCAGACCAGAACGACATCATCCGCATTCGCGTACGCGCGGGCGACGATCCCCATCTCTTCCCCCCACCAGGTGTGTCACGGCCAATTCTGCTCGCATTAACGCAGCACCACCCATCTGATAGAGCAGCCAGGCCGCGGCGAGATACACGCGCGGGCAGAAAGATGGGGCGGTTGCCCCATGCGGTGATCACCCGCCGCGCGCCATCCTCGGAAGCTGTGAGGGCGGGAGCTCCCGGCACCGGCCCGGCCGCGACGTAAGGGAGACAGGCATGATGAGGTTCATGGACGTGCACAGCGGCTTCGCCGGCGTGACCGAGGAGCAGCTGCACGCGGCGCACTGCCGCGACCTGGAGATCGAGGGCACCGAGGGCGTGCACTTCGAGCGCGCCTGGCTCGACCCGGTGGCGGGCAAGGTGTTCTGCCTGTCGTCCGGCCCGTCTAAGGAGGCAGTGCTCCGGGTACACGAGAAGGCGGGCCATCCCACAGCGGAGATCTACGAGCTGACGGTCGAGATCGACTAGGGAACGGGGAGATCATGATGGGTACTGCGGGTGAGCGCTTCGCGCAGGCCCTCGCGGCCAAGGACGCCGCCGCGCTCAGCGCGCTGCTGGCCGGCCAGATCGACTTCCAGGCGCTGACGCCGGGGCGGCACTGGCAGGCCGATACCCCCGGGCAGGTGGCTGAGGACATCATCCTGGGGCACTGGTTCGGCCCCGGGGACGACATCAAGGAGCTGTGCTCGGTCACCACCGGCGCGGTAGCGGGCCGCGATCACGTCGCCTACCGGCTGCGGGTGGCCCGCGACGGCCGCGATCACCTGGTGGAGCAGCAGGCCTACTACAACACCGACGGCGGGCAGATCACCTGGATGCGGGTCCTGTGCTCGGGTTACCAGCCGCTGCGCGAGGAGCAGCTGGCCGCGCTCTGACCGTCATGACCGCGGGGCCGGATCCCCGGCCCGTTGGCCGTCCAGGCCCGCCGGGTTGCCGATCAGCCCGTGGCTGGCGGCGAACAGGCTGGCCAGCGCCCGGTTAGTGGTCCCGGTCTTGGCGTAGATGTGCTCGATGTGGTGGCTGGCCGTCTTGCGGGAGATCACCAGGCGCTCGGCGATCTCTCTGTTCGACAGGCCCTGGGCCAGCAGCCGGAGGACCTCGACCTCACGGTTGGTCAGGCCGCCGGGCCGGGCGGGCCGGCGGGTGGCGCGGTGGCCTGCGGCGCCCAGCACGGCGGTCACCGCGTCAGCGTCCATCCGGCCCGCCCTGGCCTCGGCGCGCAGCTCGGCGGCGGCCTCATCGGGCGTGAGCGCGGGCCGGTGCGGCCGGGGCTCGGTCCGCGAGTGGTAGAAGTCGGCGGCGGCCAGCACCCGGCCTTCCGGGCTGATCGCGCTGCCCGTCAGGCCGCGCGGGTACCCGGAGCCGTCCAGCCGCTCGTGGTGCTGGACGGCGATCGCGGCCAGCGGGGCCAGCGCGGGCGAGCAGGCCAGCATGCGCTCGGTGAGGTAGGGGTGCAGCCGCACCCGCTCGGTCTCGGCGTGGCTGAGCTCGCCCGGCTTGTCCCAGATCGCGTTCGACACCCCCAGGCGGCCCAGATCATGGACCAGGCCGGCCCGCCGGACCAGGTCCGGGGCCTGGCCGCCCAGCCCGGCCAGGCCCGCCGCCTGGCCGGCCAGGTCGGCCACGCCTCGCGAATGGCCGATCGTGAACGGGGACTTCACGTCGCTGAAGTCGGCGATGGCCTCGAGCGCCGCCCCGAGTTCCACGGCACTGAGACTGGCCCCCAGCGCGGGCTCGGCCGCGATGACCTCGTCCCAGCTGCTGGCCTGGCCGAGGCCGGTGAACAGGGCCGGTGCCTCGGCGGTGAAGACATCCACGACGTCCGGGTCGAACTGGGTCCCGCGCCGCTCCCTGGCCACCGCGATCGCGGCCTCGGTCCCGCCTGCGTGCTGGAAGACCTCGACCACGTCGGCCAGCGCGACCAGGCGGGAGGTCAGCAGGATCTCCTGCCCCTTCGCCCCCTTGGGGACGCCCTTGCCGTCCCAGCGCTCGAAGGTCTGCTCGACGCTGTCGCGGACCTGCTGGGGCAGGCCCAGGCGCGCGGCCAGGCCGTCGGCGGCGAGCCAGTGGTTCTGCAGCATCGCCTCGGCCGCCCGGCGCCCTTCGCCCATGAACGTGACCCCGAGCCTGGCCCGTTCCGCCGCCGGCCGGCCCGCGCCGAGATGACGGATCATGAACAGCGGCCCGGTGGTGGCTGAGGCGAAGTCCACGCGGCGGAAGTCGGACTTGAGCGCCAGGTCGTCGCCGAACCACTTCGCCTGCTCGTAGGCGTCCACGTGACAGCCCACCCAGGCCAGCAGGGCGGCGTAGTAGACGACCTCGCGGTCGGCCTCACCCAGGCCCATGCGCTGGGCCAGCCGCAGGCTGATCAGGCACTGGCGCAGCACGTGCTCCATGGGCTGGCCCATGCCGAGGTCCGTGGCCAGCGACAGCACGGCGAGCAGTTCGGCCAGGCGGACACCCGGACCGGACGCTGCCTCCCCCATGTCAGACATTTAAGCAGGGAATACGGGGCGCGGCAGCCGCTAGACGTCGGTGACCCGCAGGCCGGCGTGGGCCTTGTAGCGCCGGTTCACCGAGACCAGGTTGGCGGTCAGCGCCTCCACCTGGCCGCAGTTGCGCAGCCGGCCCGCGTACACGCCGCGGACCCCGGGGATCCGCTCGGCCAGCGCCTGGACCAGGTCGGTCGCGTTCCGGTCGTCGCCGAGCACCAGCACGTCCATGTCGAGTTCGGCCACCTCGGGGTCGAGCAGCAGCGGCGCCGATACGTGGTGGAACGCGCCCACCACGGTGCTGCCGCCGAGCACGGCCGCGGCCTGCTGGGCCGCGCTGCCCTCCGGCACCGGGACCGGGTAAGCGCCCTGGGCGTCGAAAGCGATCGGGTTTACGCAGTCGATCACGATCTTGCCGTCGAGTGCGGCCACGAGCTGGGCCAGCAACTCGGCGTGGCCCTCAAACGGGACCGCCACGATCACGATGTCCGCGGCGCGAGCTGCCTGCTCGTTGACCGCGCCGGTCACCCGCGGCGACGCCAGGGTGGCCGCCGCGGCCGCCGCCCGCTCCGCGTTCCGCGAGCCGATGATCACCCGGTTGCCTGAAATGGCCAGCCGGCAGGCCAGGCCGCGTCCCTCGTCTCCGGTGCCCCCGAGAATCCCGACCGTCAGGTGGGCGGCGTGCTCGGCTGTCTCCTGCGAAATCTGTCCGGCGGCCATGTCCCGATCCTGCCAGACGGTTCCGCCACGCAGGCCGGCCAGGGCGGCGCGCCCCGGGCCGGCGTAAGCGGGGAGTGGTCGTTTGATCACAAATATCTCCCCGGCCGGCCGGCCGGTCAGGCACCATGGGGATATGGACGCTGACCAGGTCGCGGCGTTGCGCGTCATGCTCGAGCCCAGCGCGTGGCTCCGGCAGACCAGGTCCTTCGCCCGGGCGTTACGCGGCGCCGCCCCGCGGACCCCCGGCGGGCTGCTGATCGTGGGCACGCCGGATGAGGAGCCCTGGCACCTGGCCGCGCACCTGGACCAGGAGAGCGAGCTGGCCGGCCTCCCGGGGCTGGCACCCACCCTGGTCCGCTGGTCGCCGCCGCCGGACGCGCCGCCGCATCTGCGCGTCGGCCTGGCCCGGCTGGAGGCGGCCCGGCGGGGCGAGACGCTGTTCGTGGTCAGCCCCGAGGCGGCGCCGGTGCCGCTGCTCGAGCGGGTGCACGACGCGCGGCGGACCGGCGCGACCATACTCGCGATGGACCAGGGGGACCCGGAGCTCGATGACATGGCGCACGAGTACCTGACCGTGGCCGCGGACGCGCCAGTCTCCTTCGACGCCGCCCAGCACCTGGTCAGCGCCGCGGCGGGCGAGCCGTCCGAGACTAAGGTCAGCCTGCGCGGCCGGCTGGCCCGGCTGCTCGACGCGGTCAGCGGCACCCCGGGCGGCTGACGCCAGGCTCAGGAGTCGAGGCTGAGCACCATCGTGGGCCGCTCGATGATGTGGTCCTCACGCAGCGGCCGCACGGCGGTGCCGATCGCGAAGAACTCGGTTGTGTGCGAGCCCCAGGTGTGGCTGTGCTGGCGCAGCTGCACGCCGACGATGCCCTCGGCGTGCAGGGCCTCGGCCTCCGCCTGCATCCGGCTCATGGCCAGCTCGCGCGCGTCGTAGAGGGCCTGGGTGAACTGCTCGAGCTCCACGTTGCGGCCGATGTTGCCGATCTTCCCGCCGAGCTTCTGGTGCGCGATGTGATAGACGCAGGACCCCATCACCATGCCGAGCGGAGCGTACCCGGCGCGGATCAGGGTCCAGAAGTCCTGGCCGGACAGGTCGGACGTGAACGGCAGGTTCTTGTTGTTCCGCCAGTTCTTCACCCCCCCGCCGCCCGCGCCCTCCTCGGCATGGACCGCGGTGCCGATGGCGATGAACTCGGCGATGTCGGAGCCAAACTCCTTCATCTCCACGTCCAGCCGCACGCCCACGATCCCGTCCGCGCTCAGCGCGTCCGCCTCGGCCTCCATCCGGGTCATGGCCAGCTCCCTGGCGTGGTACATGGCCTGGGACAGCACATCGAGCTCCTGGTTCCGGCCCCAGCGGCCGATCTGCAGGCCGACGTGATAGATCGAGCTGCCCAGGACCAGGCCCAGCGGCCGGAAGCCGGCCTCGCGCACCAGCAGGAACTCGTTGACCGAGAGGTCCGAGGTGAAGATGGAACCGGGCCGCCCCGGCTTCAGCTCGGCCAGGCGGCGCATCGCGTCCTGCGGCACGCCCTGCAGGTCGAAGTCGGCCGAAGTCTGGCCGGCGGGGGCCTGCTCGGTCCCGGCGGAAGTCTGCTCAGTCATGGTGCTCCTTCGTCACGGTGCCCCTAACCACGGGGCTCCTCAACCACGGTCACGCTCAGCGCCCGAGCTTCACCCGGGCCGCCTGGCGGCGCTGCGGGTCGAGGGACAGGATCGCGAGGCTGCCCTCCCTGGCCGCGGGCCGCGAGCGGGTGAACTGCGCGGTGGCCGTGCCGATGATGGTGACCTCCACGATGTGATCTCTGCGGTGCTCCTGCATCGGGCATTCCCGTTCCCTGACCCGCATGTCCGTGCTCTTCACCACGACGCCCTCCGCGCCCATCCTGGACACGTCCTGCTCCAGCTGGATGCGCGCGTCGTGCCGGGCCTGGTTCACCAGGTCGGTGTAGCCGTTCACCTCGGCGTTGCCGCTCCCCCACCTGGTCTGGTTGATGGTCAGCCAGTCGTCGTGCCTGGCGCCGATGGAGATGCCGAGGGCCAGGCTGACCGGTACCCAGCCGGCCACGATCAGCTTGGCGAAGTCCTGCCCGGACAGGTCCGAGGTGAACGGGTGCGGCAGCGGGACCCCTCCCGGTGCCCGCACCGCCGTGCCGATCGCCTTGAACTCCAGGCCGCCCGCGGGGAAGGCACCGATGGTCAGCTGCACGCCGACCACGCCGTGCCCGCCGAGTTCCTCGCATTCGGTCGACATCCGCTCGATCGCCCGGCGGCGCGCCTGATACAGCGTCTGCACCATCGGGCCGAACGCGCCCGCCGACGACCCCGACACGGTGGTGACGCTCCGGTACGGCGAGACGTAACCGCCGTAGCCTGCCCAGGCCCCGGGGCAGTTGAATCCCCCGGTGTAGCCGACGTTGTAGACCGCGGCCCCGAGCACCTGGCCGACCGGCTCGAACCCAACGCCCTTGATCGCGGTGAACTCGTCGGCCGTGAGCGCGGAACCCCAGGTGCCGCTGCTCCTGATCTCGGCCATCCGGGACTCCGCAGCCGGCGGCAGCCCATCGCCGGTATGGTGCTCGCTCACCCCGCACGCCCCTCTCGGCCGCCTTGGCTGCTCTCCTCACCTTACCGGCCGGTTCCGCAGGCCCGGCGCAGGCCGACCCGTGCGCCGGCCTCGCGGGTCAGCCGCCGTCCTGGGCGTCCCACTCCTCGTTCCGCCGCCGGACCGTGTCCAGGGCGTGCTCCGCGGCCTCCCGGGTGGGGTACGGGCCCAGCCGGTCCTTACCCGGGCAGTCCGGTTTGTCCTCGACGGTGTTGTGCTTCAGGCAGAACCACCACTGCTGGTCACCTTCCATGGGAACTAGACTCCCAGATCATGGCGACCTTGCTCCAGCCCGGCCGGGTTTCACCCATGCGACAGGTTCCCGGGCACATCACCGCCCCGGAGTACGTGGGGAAGAAGCGGCCCCGGATCGGGGAACCTGACGTCAAGGACCCGGAGACGATCGCGCGGATGCGGGTCGCCGGGCGGATCGCGGCGCAGGCGCTGGCCGAGGTCGGCCGGCACGTGGCGCCCGGGGTGACCACGGACGAGCTGGACCAGGTGGGGCACGACTTCCTCATCGCGCACGGGGCGTACCCGAGCACGCTGGGCTACCGCGGCTACCCGAAGTCGCTGTGCACGTCGCTCAACGAGGTGATCTGCCACGGGATCCCGGACGACACGGTGATCGCCGACGGCGACATCGTCAACGTGGACATCACCGCGTTTATCGGCGGCGTCCACGGCGACACCAACGCCACCTTCCTGGCCGGAAACGTCGACGAGGAATCCCGGCTGCTGGTGGAGCGCACCCACGAGGCGATGATGCGCGGCATCCGCGCGGTGGCCCCCGGCCGCCCGCTGAACGCGGTCGGCCGGGTGATCGAGTCGTACGCGCGCCGGTTCGGCTACGGCGTGGTGCGCGACTTCACCGGCCACGGCATCGGGACCACGTTCCACTCCGGCCTGATCGTCCCGCACTTCGACGACCCGGACGTCTCGGTCATCATGGAACCGGGCATGACGTTCACGATCGAGCCGATGCTGACGCTCGGCTCGATCAACTACGACATCTGGCCGGACGGCTGGACGGCCGTGACCAAGGACCGCAAGCGCACCGCCCAGTTCGAGCACACGCTCGCGGTCACCGCCGACGGCTACGAGATCCTGACCCTCCCCTGACAGCGCTCCCGGGCCGCCCCCGGACCCGCGCGCCGGCCGGCCGCGCCCGGTCGGCGATGATGGGGGCATGGGAGAGCTGATCCTGCTCCGGCACGGCGAGACCGAGTGGAGCGCGTCCGGCCAGCACACCGGGCGGACCGACATCCCGCTCACGGCCCGCGGCGAGGCAGCCGCCGCCGCGCTCGCCCCGGCGCTGGCTCAGCGGCCCATCCACGCCGTGTTCACCAGCCCCGCCTCCCGGGCGGTGCGCACCGCCGAGCTGGCGGGCCTGCACGACGCCAAGCTCGATTCTGACCTGCAGGAGTGGGACTACGGCGGCTACGAGGGCCGGACCACGCCGCAGATCCAGCAGGACCGCCCGGGCTGGTACCTCTGGCGGGACGGGGTGATCCCCGGTGACGCCGCTCATCCCGGCGAGACCGTGGCGCAGGTGGGGGCGCGCGCCGACGCGGTCCTGGCCCGGGTGCGGCCTCTGCTCGCCGACGGGGATGTGGCCCTGGTGGCGCACGGCCATATCCTGCGTGTGCTCACCGCCCGGTGGCTGGAGCTCGCCCCGGACGGTGGCCGGCTGTTCCGGCTGGACACCGGGACCGTCAGCACGCTGGGCACCGAGCACGGCTATCCCGTGATCACCGCCTGGAACCT
>Ga0070714_100002538_pt1 | contig 13455 bp, 19 predicted proteins | sample LARL83metaG_FD_65450 | JGI IMG/M metagenome (GOLD analysis project Ga0070714, IMG submission 65450) | Corn, switchgrass and miscanthus rhizosphere microbial communities from Kellogg Biological Station, Michigan, USA - LAR L8-3 metaG | ecosystem: Host-associated > Plants > Roots > Rhizosphere ...
CGGATTGGCTCGCCCGAATCGAGCGGCTTGCGCAACGCCGCGCCATACACACCGACCTGAGCATCAACGTCGATGCTCACTGACCGCACAATCTGATCCGGCTCCGTGCCGCTGACGGTTTGCCACACGACATCCTGCTCCCGTAGCAGCGTGCCGGCGGGGAGGGCCGCAGACGCGGCGAGGATTTGCCGTCCCGGCATAGCAGCACCAGACGGCAGCAGCGCATAACCGCCGACTAACAGAGAGCCAAAAAACATTGTCGCAACAAGCACCTTACGCATGAGATCACCACCTCAGGAAAGAAGAGCCAAGGAACGTCGAATAACCGAACAGCAAGGGCTGAAAGAGCAGCGTGACGATGCCGGCGGCGGATATCGCAACACCGTACGGGACGGCGCGCCGAATGGTTGCCATCTGCGCGGCAAGTCGCGGACCCACGAACAGAGGGAGGTAATTTCGTGTCGCTATGACTGCGATTGAAAGCAGCGCGCCGAAGACACTCATCCTGACAAAGAACTTGAACAGATCGGGATAGCGGATCAGCAGGACCGTCGCGGCCAAGAGCTTGACATCACCACCACCGACGATGCCTCGCGAGAATAAGAAAAGCCCAATGACGAAAAACAGAACGCTCGCGCCCACTGCATAGATGGCCGAGATCGGATCGGCCGACAGTACGAGATGAATGATGCCAAGGACGGCTATGGCGAGAACCAACAGATTCGGAATTCGGAAGGTTCTGATGTCGCTATAAGCGGCGACCACAAGCAGCGCGACTGCGAGGTACGAGATTGCCTTCTGTAAAGTCACTAAGGTGTCTGGCGACAACATGCTGCTCCAACGCTAAACGGGAAAATTTAATCAGGAAAATGGCCGGAAGCAGTCGCCCGCTTCCGGCCATCCCCACGCTTAGGCGGCGCGCCGGTCAGCCGGCTGGGGCGGCGGCGCAACCGGCGGTGCCCACGCCACCTAGGCCGGCGAGCGCAGGAATCTCCGAAATCTTCGTGTTGATCGCGCAGAACACTGCGCTGATATCGGTGCCAAGCTGGGTCACCGCGACGATACAAACGACCGTGATCAGGCCGACGAGCAGCCCGTACTCGACCATCGCCGCGCCGGACTCGCTGTTCACAAAACGCTTGAACATGGGAAAAACCTCATGAGGTTCACAGGAATGACCGGCTTTGGCGGGAGTGCCTACCTGTCACGAAGCCTCAATGACTTTGAATTGAATCAAATCCAATTTAAAATATGTTTAAATTTTAATTTTTACGGTTAAACAGCCGTTTCCGGACTTTGCTCTGCATGCGTAGTGCGACAACCGTCACTTATTGCGCAGAGCGAAGTCCGGTTAGCTGAATGGAAGACCTGTAGCGAATTCGGATTTGGGTTGGAAAATTAAAAGTGTTGTCGTAGAGCAATAAAGTCACTGCCACATCGAGAGATAGAAAAAGCAGCAAGAGCAGCGTGAGGTCATTTAAGGGAAGAATGGTTGTCACAAGCGGCACCAACTTGGAAACCCAACGCGTAAAGGTAAGCGGAAGCGCATCGCGCAACCGTTTAATGCGTTGCCGGAGACTTATGTGCAGCAGACCCACAGGTCGCTTACGACGATTAGAGAGACTCGAATGCATTTTGCTCTCGCATGCCACCCGACTGCAAAGTCGTGCGCAGTGCGCCAAGGCGGTCCCGCTGAACGACTGGTTTTAGGATTGCTCGAGAACGGTAGAAATTTGAATAAATTGTACGTTAATCGAGCGATCGTGAGGGTGAATGACTATGGTTCGCTCGATGCCTTTGGGTCCACACTGGCCCTGTAGCTAGATCACGCTGCAGTTCCGCGATCCACGGGTGATCATGGTGACGAGCGCCGTAGCGAGCGACCTGGGGCAGTAGAATGATCACCCAGCCGGTCGATTTCGATCAACTCAAGGCGCAGTTGGGGCAGTTGCAGCAAATCCGCCGCCGAGAACGAGTGGCGAACCCGGCTTCCTTTATGCCAAGCTGAGGGGCGGCCGTCGAAGGTAGCCGGGCATCTGTAGCCATGGTTTGGGACGAGAGCCGCGACCCTAGCGGGCCATCATACTGGTTGCTGTTGTCGCGGCGTATCATTGGCGCAAGGGCGCGGGCACCGGGGTTGTCCCGACAGTGCTAGTTGCGTCCTACGCCGTCTGGCACTGGCGGCGCGAGGACTAGAAGGTTCCCGCTGGCACGTTGCCAAATTGCACGGCAGCCGCTGTCGGACACTCAGTACAACCGCGCCTTTGTCTCCCGATGCCAGACCTCGGCGGTGTTGCCGCCGCTCCGAGCATCGTTTGCCAGATCTATGGCGTCGAGAACGGCCAATCCTTCGTTGAGGTATTCTCCGTAGACGTTGCCCGCGGCGAGGACGAGCCAGCGTTCTTTCTCTTCGTCTCGACAGATCCAGAATAACACTAGAAGGACCGGGCCGAGCGCCGCCGGCCTCACATGGTCGTTCCGCTTATGGCCGGGGCGCGCTTGTCGGTGTCGCGATAAATCTGATATCGCGTCGTGCGCAGACCGTGGAGGCCGTAACGGTCGAGATCACGCTCCCAGGCGAGAAACTCATCGACTGAAATGCTGTAAAGCTCACAGACCTCTTCGATCGGTATCCAGCCGCCGCGCACGGCCTCGACGACGACCGCCTTGCGCCGAACCGTCCAGCGCTGGCGAGGCTTCGGTAATTCCGGCACCGGGCCAAACGTCTCTGACCAATTCGGCTCTCGCTCCCTGTTTTCAGCCGGCAGCAGGGGGAATTCGAGCATCGTCACAGTTGCCATGTCTTTGCGCTTAAATCCGGAAAGCGGCCCTTCCGCGATTGGAGGGACCGAATTTTCGAGGAATGGGTTGCCATCAACGAATACCAGTGAGATCGATCAAAAGTCGCTCAAATTGAGCGTTAAAGCCTGGCAGAAGATGGTTAGCTTCGGGGCCGTGTTTCCGATGGCGATACCCGGCCAGAACGCACACTGCTGTGCGCAGCCTCCAGCCCGCTCGCGGTCCTCGCCACTAAAGAGCCGAAAATCCGATCACCACGAAGTCGAGCATGGACTGCGACAACTCCCCGTTTGCCTCGGCTCGTTTCAGCCGAATTTGTTATTGCTGCGCTTTCAGCGGGGCTTTTTCTTTCCGGCAGCGGCGAAGCACTTCTCGGTAGTACTCCACGATTTAGACGCGAATCGCTGCACTTAAGCTCAAATCGTCCTGACGTTCAGCGCCGTGCTCCACGCGTTCGGGCAATCACCCGCGAGACTTCCCAAAAATCGGAGCGGCACTATTCCCGCTGGGCAAGGACGCTTGAGGTGCTGTGCCGAATGCCGCCCGCGACGGCGCGTAGCCAAAAGGAAAGCCCCGCCTTGCGACGGTTCCCCGATCATCGTTTTCGCTGGAGAGACTCCCTATGATCCAGCGGATGTGCGAAGTCGAGGCGGAGTTGCAAAACTCGGTGCTAGGTGCTGTCGGATCTGGAGATTCACCGGAGGCGAGCTCGACTGCTTGTTAGAGACCGCCGCTGGTTCTTCTGGGCTCATATGCTCTTCAAAGAAGGCGGCAACTATCCCGTCGAAGCGCTCGATATCCTGAAGCTGAGCATCTAACTCCGCGATCTCCTCGGCATGGCGGCGCAGTGTCTCGGCGCGTTTGAGACTCAATTGAGTCTTGGCTCGCTCGAGATCCGCTTTCGTAATTTGCTCCCACATTTTTCGGCCGGCTCCACGTTCGAGGAAGCGGAGCGACCTAGCTGGAAATGGATTTGTTCGGCAAGATGGCGGTATTCCTTGGCGGCGCGGCTGGGATTTTGGCGCCGCCCGAGCAACTCGGTGCCCATCTCCTTTCAGGACCGATTCGCGCACGGCCCGCGAAAAAAGAAAGCGCCGCGATCGCCAGCGGGGCTCCCTGTCGCGGCGCCGGGACAATATCAGTCTATCAGCACCACCCGCTCCGCCAGCGTCGCCAGCCCGCCAGCGAGCCGCAGCAGCGCGTAAGCGCCCGGTAGCCCCGAAGCCGTCGCACAAGGCTGTACCTGCTCGCCCGCGTTGAACCACAACGGCGAGGCATCCCCGGTCCGCGCGGCCGGTATTATCAACCCAACTTGCAGTGCGCCGTGCATGGGCCGGTGAGGCCTGGCTAATCCCATTGCCCCTTGATGATGATGATGATGAGGAAGCCGAGCCAACCCGACATTGAGGGGCGGGGTATGGAGGCAAGATTGTGCTTCATCGGCCACGGGCTGATGGAGAACCGCTGCGGGCTGATCGTTGATGCCAGACTTACGCGAGTATCAGTCATGCCGAACGGCTGGCCGCCCTCGACATGATCGAGCGGTTTGCAAATAGGCCGGCGGCGATCACGCTCGGTGCGGATTCGCGGCTATGATGCGGCCGACTTTGTCGAGGAACTGCGGACCTTGAACGTGCGCCCGCACGTGGCGCAGAACACCAGCGGGCGTTGTTCGGCGATCGACAGGCGGACCACCCGCCATTCGGGTTACGCTCAGAGCCAGCACATCCGCAAGCGAAATCGAGGAGGCATTCGGCTGGATCAAGAGCGTGGTCGGGATGCGCCGCACGAAAATGCCAGGGGTGGTCCGTGTCGATTGGGCCTTCACCTTCGCGGCGGCCGCCCTACAACCTGGTGCGGGTGCCCAAGCTCATCGGAGCCGCCGCATGACTAATGATCCAAACAAGCAATGGCGGATCGACAACGCTCGGCACCTCTGGGGCGTACGACTTCAGTTGCAGCACTACACTCGATCGGGCGAGCATTGGGATCACGACCACTGCGCTGCTTGCCGGGCAAAGTTCGCGGAGTTCAACGCGCCAGATATTCAGCACGAAGGTTACGCAACCTGCGCCGATTATCCAAAGGGTGCGCGTTACGAATGGGTCTGCTCACCGTGCTTCGCTGACCTTAAAGATGAAATGCAATGGTCTGCTGTAGACAACCGATCGCGCGACCCGCAGTCAGTTCTTCAACAGCCAGCTAGGCCCGCTGCATGAGCACGCACTTGGCCCCGCTGGCGACGGCGGGGTTTTTCTGTTTTAGCGGTGGTCATGCAGACAAAAAAGGCCTCTCCCGTAGGTCTGAGAGAGGCCGAGGCTTGGGGGGAATACACGCCAACAACGGAGTACGTTGGCCGCTCTTAAGTGCCTGAGCTAGAATCGAATGTCCCTCAAATAGAGAGTTAAATCACGGCTGACGTGGTTAAAGACACTGCACCGCTGGCGACCGCGGGGCTTTTTATCGCGTTAACCACTTATTTTCAGGACTTTCAACTGTGATTTGGGCTCACCTTCGTTAGCAGGCTGTGCGGTTACTTAATGTCACATCTCTTCAGAGTAATCGGTACCGTCGCCGTGCTCGCGGCACTCGCCGCGTCAACTCCCGCGCGGGCGACACCGACACTTGTTGCTCAGCCTGCTCACGGAGCCGGGACCTGCCTCTCCTGCCGTTGGCTGGCACTCGACCTAAGCAATCTGTTCATAGGCTCAACCGATCTCGAGCTTTCCGGTTTTCTGACCGGGACCTTGCCGTCCGGCGCCAACTTCCGGGTCGATTTAACAGCGGTCACCGAAAGCTGGGCTTACCAGCGGCAGATAGCAGGCTCCCCGATCGTAACCGGCATCGTCGATGCCCCAACCACCCCACCAAGCAGCTCGGCGCCAAGGTCGGCATGTTCGGCAGCCGCGTGGCCTGCCGGCGCGAGCAAGCGGACGGCCTTCTTGGTGCTGGCGTTCACCCCGCTTGCGGCGAGCCTGAGATAGCCGGTCGGGCCAGGGGCTTCCTATGGGGTGTCTAACCCGATTGCTGTTTGGCCGGGGCGGTCTTCTTCGAATGAATGATGCGATCTCCGGCACGGCGGAAGCCGATCCGGCGAACGGAAAAGCCGGTCAATGACGGGCTATGTCGGGTGGAAGATCGAAATGAACCCTCGGCTTCTTGAATGGCCTCTGCGTCGTTTTGCGCGACGATACGCGTCGTCTTCCATAAGACCGGTTCGCTCTCATCCTCGGGCAGGTGGTAGATGTCCATAAAATAATGCAGCGGCATCTCGGTCCTGGTCTGTACGTTCGACCACAGGCATGGCGATCTTCGACTTGGATAACGCTGATAAAGCCGCACTGATCGCGCTTGAAGCAGACGATCGCCGCTGATCCGTTTCCAAGGCGGGCGCGGCTCGTCTGTCTCATGCCACGCGAGACCCGCGCAGTAACGTCTAAGGAAAGGACGGCTAGCCACCCTCTTCCGGGTCGGAAACGCGAAGCAACCGACATCCCATTGCGGTTAAGCACTGAAGAAGCAACATGGCGCGAAACCGGCCTCGGTTTATGGTCATTCTGAGGCTCGGGGAGGACTGCTCGACACCAATATCGGCAAGTTTTTTTGCGAGTTCGTCGTAGGTGACGCCGCGCCGCACCATTTCCGACCGAAGTATTCGTTTTGCCTCCGCAGCCCATTCGGCATCGCTTCGCATTCGGCCCTCAATGTCATGAATGTGTTACATTTTTGGCTTTGGCAGATGCACCTGTCAACGATTGGAAGACGGGCTTCGGGCGCTAATTCGCTGGCTGCCAGGCGCGCATCGAGAATGGCTACGGAGTTGAGGATCAGTTGATTGCGTGCGGGCGCTCTGGGTGGCGCTCGACAGTGAGACGACAGGAGCAGTACGCTTCCCCAAAAGAAGGATCTGGGGGGAAGCAAGTCATGCCAGAACCAGCCGTGGTCCTTGAGGATCGGATGTACCCCGGCGAGTGGCGTGTCGAGTGGTACGACGATTACAAGCTAAGCGAGGTGGCTATCTTTTCTGGCCGCAATGCGCGGAAGCGGGCGATCCAGTACGCGGAACTGCAATACGGGGACTACGAGGAAGTCAGCTTTGGTAGCTGATGCCGCACCTCACAGCGCTTACTGTCCTCGCCCGATGTTGAGGGGGTTTTCTCTCCGCATCAACACTTGCTCCGCCGCTTCGGCCAACTCCAAAATGGCTGCTGCTGCGACCGGATATCCAGTCCGGTATGCGTAGGCCGCGTCGAGATGAAGTTGCCAAATCGCTCCGATACCCTTGCCGTCCAAAATGGACAGCGCGAGCTTCTCGATGTGTACCTGGCGCGGGTTCATGCGGCTACCTTACCGCGCATGCGCGTGAAAATTGAACGACCGTTATGATTAGCGGACCTAAGTTTTGCTGGCTCCAAGGACGAAGGAAGCGCCCCACGCACAAGGACGCTCCTTGATGCCCCTGAGCCTAGCCCACAGGATTGGCATCTGTGGCCGCATGATGCAGGCCTGCGGAGGCAAACCCGGAGGCGGTGGTTAGCGGGGACTACTGAGCCACGGCAACCGTTGTCCTCGGCGGCTCACAAGCGTTTGTTTACGTTACTGAGCGATAAACGCGATCGTCGTAGGACCGAAATGCAGCCTGTGTTCCCCTCACACGACGCGAGCATGATGGAAGATTTTATCGAGAGGACGTTGCGAGAGCGCCGGAGCTTGCCGGACGCGCTCGCGGATATTTTGGCAAAGTACAACCGCATCCCGACCGGCACCGAACGGAGTATGTTGGAGCGGATGATTGGGGTGCTGAAGTGTGAAATTGCGCTACGACAGAACTCGCCACGCCCTGCTGAGTGAGCCAACCTTCGGTTTCGCAAAGTTCAAGCGAAACGGAAGCATAAATTTTTGGAAGTAGTCTGACGTTCTATGACAGTTTTGGCCGTCATCCTTTTTTGATAACCTTACGTTAAACCTTACCGCGCGAAATTGCTGCGAGTGATCTTGGGCGGCAAGGTGCGTTACGGAATGCTGCGGTTGTTTGTCTGTCTTATGAGGAACGAGGATGGCTTCACAGCGGTCGAGTGCGGGATTTTAGGCTGCTTGACCATCATTTTCGCAGAGAGGTTCATAGCGCCGTTTTAGCCTCCGCAATGCACTGAACTTCGTTGGGATGAGCAAAATCACCCCGGCCTCAGATCAGCAATCCTCACTCGATAGGCGCGCTGAGCGCCACGGCCTCTACGGCTTACGCGCAACCCGATTGCAAGTGTACCTGAGCCTTCATGGTGGGGTGAGAGATCACGAAGGCCATCTATTCAACGGGCCGTTAACCATAAGGTTCGCGGGCCATCGGCGTTAATGTTAATCAGGTAGCGGGGAAAATCGGGACGGTGCAGCCGGGACGCCCGACATGACGCCACGCAAAGATGAAACACCGGAGGAATTTCGAGCGCGCCAACGGGCACGGTACGCCGCCGCCGATCCGGAGTATCGGGAAAGGCGGTTGGCACGGCAGCGGGAACGGCGACGGCACCGCTATGCGACTGATCCTGAGTACCGCGAACAGCTATTGAAGCGGCAGCGGGAGCGTTACGAGACTGATCCCGACTACCGGCAAGAGATAGTGGAACGGGAGCGAAAACGCTACGCCGGGAAGATGAAAAGGTCGAAACTTCTGAGGCATTGATGACGGGTCATTGCGATGAAAACCGAACCGGCTCTCGTTTTTGCGGATAAGGAGGACCCCCGGGATTGGCGGGTCGAATGGTTCGATGAGGATGGCGGCTGCGAGGTGACCGTGTTCTATGGGCCGCCAGCGGAAGAGCGCGCCCGAGCTTTTGCTAAGAGCTTTTACGGCGAGGTCCAAGACCTAGAAATTGCCGCGCGCCGCAAGCGTCCGCAAAGCCAACGACGCTGAGCCTATCGCCGGCTCAAGAAGAACCGAGCTGGTGAGCGATGATGTCCAGCTCGGCTCTTGCCCCCGGTGTGTCAAGCAGGGACCCAATGCTCCACCTGCCGGAAGATTTTAGGGGCGTTAAGGATAAGGTTTGGTTAAAGGCGCCTGGCAATTTCAGACCGCGGACCGCTGCTGGACCGGGCGTGCCAGTCGCTCTAGATCGGTGGCCCAGCGTTCAAAGTCGCGTGCGAGTGTGCCGCGGCCATGCGCGGCCCTGACCCGCTCCGCGAGTTCTCGCTGTTCCCGTGCGGCCTGTTCGTACAACAGCCGCATGTATTCGTCTCGGGGCAAGGGATTGGTCATGGGCATCTCGCCGGCTCGCGTCATCGCGAGGGGATGATGCGCGTCGGGCGTTAAGGGCAGGTTAGGTCGCGCCCGCTGGGGGAGCGGCGCAAAACCATTCTGCGACTTATGCCCCGGCGACTGGCGCAGCTCGCGGGGGCCGCGCTTCTTGCCGCGCATCGATCAGCGAGGCGAGCGCGACGCGGAGGATAGGTTTCGGGGTAGGTTGCGCAGAGCCTGTCGGGCCTAAGCACCTGAAATAAGACGGAAATCCGTTGTTAATTGGTGGAGCCGAGGGCATTTTACGCCGGCGGATTGACCGTGGGCGGTTGCATGCGTAGCCGAGGATCGCAAATCGCCGACAACGGAATGTTGCCGGTGTTGTGGCGACTCTATGATGAGGGGGACGCTTCTGCCGATAAGAGGGCGAGCGGGGCCAGCGAAAAAGATATTACGCGACTGGGCAACGGGCCCTTGACATCTGACTGCCCGGTCATTAACTGCGGAAGCCAGTATCTGACTGACGGGTCAGTTATATGCGTTCGAAGCGCCCAGTTCAGCCCCTGCGATGGCGACGTCGCAAGGACGCTCGGCCGAGCGAAATCCTCGAAGCCGCGCTCGCCTGCTTCACGGAACGCGGGTTCGCGGCCGCGCGACTGGACGATGTTGCGCAGCGCGCGGGGGTCACCAAGGGCACGCTCTATCTGTATTTCCACAACAAGGAAGAGCTGTTCGAGGCTGTCGTCCGGCAATCGCTGGTGCCGTACATCGAGGAATTGGAAGCAGCGGTCGGCGAAGCGAAAGAGCCAGCATCGGTGCTGCTGAAGCGATTTCTTGCTGGCTGGCCTGAGGTGATGTCCTCACCGGTCAGCGCGATACCCAAGCTCGTCATCGCCGAGGCAGGCAATTTTCCTGAACTCGCGGATTTTTATCTAAACGAAGTCGTCCATCGCAGCTTCGCCGTGATCCGCCACGTGATCCGCACCGGCATTGATCACGGGCAGTTTCGCCAAATCGATCTCGACGGTGCGGTGATGTGCGTCATCGCGCCGCTCATTTTTACGATGCTGTGGCGGCATTCGCTTGGACTTTACGACCAGGAGCAACTCGATCCCGAAACCCTGTGCGACACCCATTTGCAGCTGCTGCTGCAAGGATTGATGGTCCGACCACCCGGTACCGAGGCGGTCGAGAGGTCAACGCTTAGCAGGAGGCCGTGTAATGAGCCTCGCCGAAGAAAGAACCCGGCCCGCGGCGGAGCGCGTACCGCCGGTACAACGAGAACTCGAAATAGGCCAAAGCGACCATCCCGCGACACCTAAAGCGAAAGCACCGCGCTTCCGGCGGGTGATAGTCGCAGCGGCGGTGCTGACGCTGGTGATCGCAGCCGCGGTCGGCGGCCTCGTGTGGTGGCTCGACGCGCGCAACTGGGTCAGCACCGACGACGCTTTCATCCAGGTACACATGGTGCAGGTCAGTCCGCAGATCGCAGGCCGCGTGGCCCGCGTGCTCGTCGATGACAACCAGGAGGTCAAGACCGGGCAGCCTCTCCTCGAGATCGACCAGGCAGACTTCAAGGCGAAGCTCGACGAGGCAGCCGCCGATCAACAGAGCGCCGTTGGCAAGCTCGCTCAGTCTCGGGCACAGCTCGCTGTCTCGGAGGCCAATGTGGACGAGGCTGCGGCCATGATCGGGGTCGCTGAGGCAGATGCGAACAACGCCGCGATCAACCTGGCTCGCGATCAGAAGCTCGCGCAAATGCACTCGATGGCGCTGTCTCAGCAGCAGCTGGACAATGATACCGCGACGGCGCGGCGCACTGCGGCCAATCTCCGTGCCGCAAAACAGAAATCAGCCGCGGCCGAGGCGCAGCGAGAGCTTGCCAGAACCCAGGTGCAGACTGCCGAAGCCGGGGTGAAAGCTGCGACTGCGCAGCTCGAGCAGGCGCGCCTCAACCTCTCCTATACCGAGATCCGCGCGCCCGAGGGCGGGCACATCGCGCACAAGAGTGTTGCGGGCGGCGATTACGTTCAGGTCGGCCAGGATCTGATGGCCCTGGTGCCGGACGATGTCTGGATTACCGCCAACTTCAAGGAGACTGATCTCGCGGATATCCAGATCGGCGACCCGGTCGATATTAACGTAGACGCCTATCCCAGCCAGATTTTTCACGGCCGCGTCGACAGTTTCCAGGCTGGGAGCGGCGCCGCCTTTGCGTTGCTGCCACCGGAAAACGCCACCGGCAATTACGTGAAGGTCGTGCAGCGGGTGCCGGTCAAGATCGTCTTCGACCACCTGCCCGGCGAGCACTGGGTGCTTGGCCCCGGCATGTCGGTCGTGCCGCATGTGAGGATCCGGTGACCGACGCGATCTTCGACCCGGCGGCGGCTCCGAGCAGGGCGGGCATCTCGCCGTGGCTGGTCGCGCCCACGGTCGGGTTGGCGGCCTTTATGGAGGTGCTGGACATCTCGATCGTCAACGTCGCGCTCCAGCATGTGGCCGGCAGCTTGTCGGCAAGCGCGGATGAGTCGACCTGGGTACTGACCTCCTATCTCGTCACGAATGCCATCGTGCTGCCGATCAGTGGCTGGCTTTCAAATAGGCTGGGACGCAAGCGCTATTTTCTCGGCTGCATCGTCGGGTTCGGCATCACCTCGCTGTTGTGCGGTCTCGCGCCGACGCTGCTGCTGCTGATCGTTGCGCGCGGCCTGCAGGGCGCCACCGGCGGCGGGCTCCAGCCGACCTCGCAGGCGATCCTCGCCGACACTTTCCCGCCCGAGAAGCGGGGCCAGGCCTTTGCCGCCTACGGGCTCGCCGTCGTGTTCGCGCCGGCGATCGGACCGACGGTTGGCGGCTGGATCACCGATAATTTCTCGTGGCGATGGGTCTTCCTGCTTAACGTCCCTGTCGCCATCGTCCTGACGCTGCTGGCGACGCGGGTCCTCGCCGCTTCGGCGCACGGGCTCGCCGCCCCACGCACGGGGGAAGGCGGCAAAGCCGGACTCGACTACCTCGGCTTCGCCCTGCTGGTCATCGGTATGTGTGCGTTCCAGATCGTGCTCGACAAGGGCCAGGAGAACGACTGGTTCGCCTCGTCGCTGATCAGCGACCTGTCGGTGACAGCGGCGGTCGCGCTGCCGGCCTTTGTCTTCTGGGAGTTGCGCCGCGCCGATCCGATTGTCGATCTGCGCCTGTTCGCCAACCGCAGCTTTGCGGTCGGCAATCTGCTGATGTTCATGCTGGGGTTCGTGCTGCTCGGTAGCACCGTGCTGCTGCCTCTCTTCGTGCAGCTGCTGCTCGGCTACACCGCAACGGATGCGGGGCTGGTGCTATCACCCGGCGGATTCGCGTTGATGCTTATGATGCCGGTGATCGGCGCGCTATCCGGCAAGATGGACGTGCGCTGGCTGATCGCGATGGGGCTCGTCGCCACCGGGTTGGCGATGCTCCACATGACCGAGTTCTACGCCGACATCGACTATGCGACCGTCGCCTGGGCGCGGGTTTATCAGTCGCTCGGGCTCGGCCTGTTGTTCATTCCGATCAATACCGCGGCTTACAGCGGTGTGCCCTCGGAAAAGAACAACAACGCCTCCGCGATTATCAACATGATGCGCAACATAGGCGGCAGCGTCGGCATTGCCGCGTTGACGACGTTTATTGCGCGCCGCCAGCAATACCACCAAAGCGCTCTCGTTGAGCACGTGACGTCTTACGGCGCGCCGTCCAAAGACGCGCTAAACACGTTACAGCGATTGACGATGCCGCATCACGCCAGCGGCGCCGATGCGCTGCACCAGGCACAGGCCATCCTCTATGCCATGGTTCAGAAGCAGGCGGCCGTCCTGTCATACATCGATGGGTTCTGGCTGACAGGGATCTTGCTGCTGGCACTCGTGCCGCTGGTGTTCCTGATGCGACGCGCCAAGGCCGGAGGTGCACCCCTCGCACATTGAGACTGAGGTTCGAACAAACGGATCATCGCGATGCGATCACCCATCGCATTCTCATTCCGCAGCACGAACGGCGTCAGCCTCCATGTCGCGGACACCGGACCTCCGGAAGGTCCTCTCGTCGTCTTGCTGCACGGGTTTCCCGAGTTCTGGTACGGCTGGCGGCACCAGATCGAGCCCTTGGCGGACGCCGGGTTCAGGGTCCTCGTGCCGGACCAGCGCGGCTACAATCTGAGTGCCCGGCCACGTGAGGTCGGGGCATACGACCTCGACCTGCTTGCGGCCGACATCCTTGGCCTCGCAGAAGGGGTCGGTCGGCGACGTTTCTCAGTCGTCGGGCACGACTGGGGCGCCTCGGTCGGGTGGTGGATCGCGACCCGTCATGCCGACCGTGTCGACCGACTCATCGCGGTGAATGCGCCGCACCCGGCGGTATGGGTGCAGGCAATGCGCACAGATCCCGAGCAACGG
>Ga0070714_100002539_pt1 | contig 13454 bp, 13 predicted proteins | sample LARL83metaG_FD_65450 | JGI IMG/M metagenome (GOLD analysis project Ga0070714, IMG submission 65450) | Corn, switchgrass and miscanthus rhizosphere microbial communities from Kellogg Biological Station, Michigan, USA - LAR L8-3 metaG | ecosystem: Host-associated > Plants > Roots > Rhizosphere ...
AACCTTGTCGCCAGCGGTATCAGTCCCCTCAGTCTCTGGATACTGACCCTCAGTTTCTTTCTGCGCCTTTCGCTCGCCATGACGGTCGGCGCCGAAGTCCTGGGTGATCATCAGGTGCTCCCGTCCCTCTGGCTGCTGCCATTTCGTGACATTGTCGCTACCGTTCTCTGGGTCGGCGGCTTCGCATCGAACACCATCGTCTGGCGCGGCGAGCGCTTCGAGGTGCGTCAGGGAAAACTGCACCACTCGGCGCGACCATAGGCCGGTTTGCAACTTTTCCGGGCATTTGTGACGGATTTACCTGATGCCGCTATCGGCAAGCCTCGTCTGTCTGCTAGATTGGCCCTCACGCGGCCTCAAGCCTCCTTTTCCGCAGAACCGAACGGCCGCCGAAGGAGAGATTCGATGCACATCCCCTCACGCATTTCTGCCCGCCTCTTGCTCTGTTGCGTTGTAGCTGGCTCACCCGCGTTTGTTCTCGCTCAGGAAGCGGCACCGGCGAAACCCGCCGTCGGCACTTCCCAGATGCCGTCACAGGTCTATGGAAAGCTCCTCGGACTGATTGAGAAGGAGTTTGTCTCCGCGGCGGAAGCTATGCCGGATGACAAATTCAACTTTTCGCCGACCCAGGGCGAGTTCAAAGGCGTCCGTTCCTTTGGAGCGCAAATCAAGCATGTTGCTGAATCCAACTACTACTTCTTCGGCGGCAACATGTCTGAAGCCGACATGAAGGCCAAGTCCGATTCCATTGAAAAGCTCACCTCCAAGGCCGATATCATTCAGGCTCTGAAGGATTCCCTCACGCTGGCGCACACATTTGTAAACGGCATCACGCCAGAGAATGCCTTCGTCACCACTGACCACGGTACTCGCGGCGGCATGGCCTCCTTCGGCATTGCCCACATGATGGATCATTACGGCCAGATGGTCGTCTACCTGCGCATGAATGGCATCGTCCCGCCCGCCAGCCGCGGTAACGGCATGTAGTTCCTGTTCATCGCGCATGAAATCGGCCCAGTCAGCAGCAAGAGGACTGGGCCATTTCATTTGGAAAAACCGCGACGTAGCCTCCGCGCACTTTAAGAAGCACGAAGCCGAACCGTGGCGACGGTACCCGTACCGGGGCTGCTGGCGAGCGTGATGGAGCCGCCGACTCTTTCGACCGCGGCTTTGCAGATGGCGAGGCCCAGGCCGGAGCCGCCGGTTTCGCGCGCGCGAGACGGGTCTCCGCGGTAGAAGCGTTCAAAAACGTGAGGCAATACCGAGGAATCGATGCCTTCACCGTGATCCTGGACAGTGAATTCGATCGAGCCGGCCTCGGCGCGAACGTGGATCTCCACCTGCGATTGAGGCGGGCTGTGCTGGATGGCATTCATGAGCAGATTGCCAACGACCATGGCGCAGTCTTCAGCACTCAGCGAGATGGAGCAGGGGTCGGGGGGAAGCTCGCGAACCGCGATCTCAATGTTATGGCGCTCCGCAAAGGTTTCGAGTTCGGAAACAGCCTGACGGACGCACTGGTTCAGATTGCAGCCTGAACCGGACGCTGCCGCCGCGGTGTTTTCGTATCGAGCCAAGGTAAGCATTTTGGCAACGAGATCTTCAATACGTTCCGTATCGGCGATCGCGCGTTCATAGCCGGCCTGGTACTCTTCCGGCGTGCGTTGGCGCATTCCCACAAGCTGCAGTGACGATTTGACGACAGCGACCGCAGTTTTGAGCTCGTGCGCGGCGTCGGACACAAATGTGCGTTGCTGGTTGAAGGAACGCTCGAGACGTTGGAGGACACTTTCAAGAGCGCCGGTGAGGGGGGCGAGTTCGGCCGTCTCGCGCGCAGAGGCGGGGGGCGAGAAGTCCCAGGAATCTGCGGAGACATTGGCGGCCAGAGCAGCGAGCTGGCGGAGAGGTTCGAGGCCCCGGTGCAGAACCCACGCGATGAGCGGACCGGTAATGAGGACGAGCAGAAGCATGCCCACTGCGTAGAACTCGACCGCGCCGTAGACTGCGCGCCAGACGTGCTCCGTGGGAGAGCCGTACAGTATGGTGACGAAGCGAAGATGGCCCCCGCCCGGTTCGCCGGGATCGACAATGCGTGATCCTTGCAGGCGCAACAGACGATAGCCGTGATTCCTGAATGTGAAGCGGAAGACGCCGTTCCTGGTGGGGACCTCGAGTCCGGCACTGCCTGGCCAGTTTGGCGAGCGGCCAAGCAAGTGGCCGCGGCCGTCCCAAACCTCGTAGAAATCCTCTGGCGGAACGTGCAGATCGGCAAGGTCGAGCATGACGTTGTCGCCGAGGTCTTCCGCATCCTGTACGGCGCCAAGCACGGAATCGGCGCGGCCGCGTAGCATGATGTCGAATGAGCGGAAGTGGGAGTGCCGCTCGTATCCCCAGGCCAGCAGGATAACCAGGACGGCCGAAGCCACTTCTACGAGGAGCACGGTGGCGATGAGCCGGAAAGCGATGCTGGATCGACGCCTCATGATGAGGGCTCAGGCGAAAGGCGATAGCCGCGGCCGCGCTGGGTTTCAATGATGGGCTCCGCACCCGGAACCGCAGCGTCGAGCTTTTTCCGCAGATTGGAGACGTGCGCCTCGATCACATTGGAATGGTGCTCCCAGTTGTAGTCGTAGAGGTGTTCGAGTAGTTCCTCCTTGCTGACGATTTTGCGCGGATGATGCAGCAGGTATTCAAGGATGTGGTACTCGGTGGGAGAGAGATCGACGAGCACTCCTCCGCGGCGCACAGTCTGCTCGAGGGTATTGAGTTCAATGTCGAGCGCGCGGAGGGTGGGGTGTGCCGCGCCCTTACCCCGGCGAATGAGGGCCTTGGCGCGGGCGATGAGCTCCCCCAGATCGAAGGGCTTGGCGAGGTAGTCATCGGCGCCCGCGTTAAGTAACTGGACGATGGCGTCCTTGCCCTCCTTTGCCGTGAGGATGAGGACAGGCGTGGAGTCCTTCCGGGCACGCATCCGGCGCAGGAGGCTGAGGCCATCGAGCCTGGGAAGCATGAGGTCGAGAATGACAAGGTCGTAGCAGAGGTTGCGGGCAGCATCATCGCCGGATTCGCCATCGGCGGCCCAGTCGACCGCCAAGCCAGGACCATCGCGCAGGGCAGCTGCGAGATTGTCAGCGAGGCGGGCTTCGTCTTCGACCAGCAAAACACGCATGCTTGCAGTTCTCCCCTGGAAATTATTGCCCCCACAAGATTAAACGAGACTGAAGCGGGGCGCAGTTGCCTGGATTTGCGGATAGAGGAGGGTCCCCTGTAGTAAAACGGTTCGCTGGGGTACAGAACGCGCTGGAGGGGAATGCAGAGATGATTACGCGGAGGGATGCTGCAGTTGCTTTGATCGCAGTTGCTTGCACGGTGAGCGGATTTACTCTGGCTGACGAATTGCCGCTGCTCGGCTCGGCAGTGTTCGACTGGAACAAAATTGCTGCCAAGCCGACGGATGTGGGATCGGTTCGCTCGTTTTTCAAAATGCGGACCGCGACGCTGGAGCAGTTGGAAGTGCACGTCACCACGCTGAATCCGGGTAAGTCGCCACATCCGCCGCATCATCATCCGAACGAGGAGATGATCATCGTGCGAGAGGGCAATGTGGAGGCCCTGGTGAATGGTGAATGGAAGCGAGTGGGGCCAGGATCGGTGATCTTCTTCGCGTCAAATCAGCTGCACGGCCTGCGCAACGTCGGCGGCGAACCGGCGGTTTACCACGTAATCAACTGGAAGACAGCGGCGACTCCTGCTGAATAACCGATGGAGCGCGGGAGGATTAGCGATGCAGTGGGGAATGAGAACGGCGATTGCCTGGGGAGTTCTTCTCTTCGTTCAGGTCTGCAACTGCCGGGCGCAGGCAGGTTCGGAAGGTCCTGGGATCTTCGAGGGCCAAACCGATGTGGGCGCAGTAACTCCGCAGGGCAAAGGGACCTTCGTCGCCGGAACGGGTGCGTACACGATCGAAGCGTCGGGGGACAACATGTGGTCCACCGTGGACGCTTTTCATTTTGTCTGGAAGAGAGTTTCGGGTGACGTCGCGCTTTCCGCCGATATGACGTTCCCGAATACTGCGGGTAATCCCAGCCCACATCGCAAGGCCGTGCTAATTTTGCGGCAGACGCTGGACAGTGATGGAATCTACGTGGATGCGGCGCAGCACGGATCGGGGATGACGGCATTGCAATATCGGCGTGAACGCGGCGCGACTACGCAGGATATTGAACTGAACATCGAGGCGCCGCGACGCATCCGGCTGGAGAAACGTGGCGATACGATCACGATGTTTCTAAGCAATCACGGAGAGCCTCTGCACCAGGCGGGTGCTTCGATCAAGCTGCACCTGGAGGCGCCGTTCTATGCGGGTATTGGCGTGTGCTCGCATAACAAGGACGTGGTGGAGAAGGCGATCTTCCGCAATGTAACGCTGGAGACGATTCAGCCAGCTGCGGGTTCGGGAAGGCCGGTTCTTTACAGCACACTGCAGACTATTGGAACCGAAGAGAACTTCCGACGCGCGACGGTGGTGGCAACCGGTCCCGGCAGCATGGAGGCGCCGAACTGGAGCAGGGATGGGAAGACGTTGATCTTCAACAAGGATGGAAAGATCTGGAATATTCCCGCAGATGGCGGCACGGCAGCTGTTCAGAACGTCGGACCGGCAACAAACTGCACGGGGAGCCACGGACTGTCGCCGGACGGGAAATGGCTGGCGATCAGCTGCAGCATGCCCGGAAAGCCGGAGACCCGCGTGTACATTGTGCCGTCAGGGGGCGGGGAACCGAGGCTGCTGACAGAGAATCCCTGGTCCTACTTCCATAGCTGGTCGCCGGATGGGAAGACGATCGCGTTCACGCGGCCCGATCATAAGGGGGGCGGCAATATTCTCTCGATCGCAGTGGAGGGGGGAGCCGAAAAGGCGCTGACGACCGGGAGTGGGATCAGCGACGACCCGGACTATTCGGCCGACGGCAAGTGGATATATTTCAATTCGGATCGTGACGGCTCGATGCAGATCTGGCGGATGCGGCCGGACGGAAGCGGTGCGGAGCGGGTAACCTCAGACGAGTTCAATAATTGGACTCCGCATCCCTCGTCCGATGGGAAGTCGATCCTGATCCTGAGTTACGAAAAAGGAGTAACAGGTCATCCGGCAAACAAGGATGTCACGTTGCGAATACTGGATGTAGCGGATGGGAAGATTCGAGTGCTGGTAAAGATCGTAGGCGGATCCGGCAGTGACAACGTGCCCAACTGGGCTCCGGATGGTAGACATCTTGCGTTTGTGAGTTTCCAGATTCTGCCGGAGAATGAGGGTAATAGCGGCAACTGAGCGCGCCTCTGCGAATTAACTTGAAGACGCAAAAAGGCCCTCGATATCGAGGGCCTTGGTGGTTACGAGAGGTGGACTCGGAAGGCGCTAAATTCCGATAGGACTCATGGTTTCAGTCTCCTCAAGATCGAGGACCCGCCGAAGCAAATGCGTGCTGGGGTTGTAATCGAGGACCAGCTCTTTCAATGCGACAACCATCCGGCTCATGTCGCGCGCCTGACAGATCCGGCACAGCGAACCGACCCAGGTGTGAACGTCAACTTCTGGAATACCATTGCCTACAAAGATGCGGATCTTGTCGTGGAGGGTGGGAACCGTATCTTCCATCAGTGTGTTGAGTTCTTCGTATAATTTTTCGCCGGGACGCATCCCGGTGAACTCAATCTTGACGTCCTCATCCGGCTTTAGTCCAGACAGCAGAATGAGATTTCTTGCGAGCTCCAGAATTTTTACGGGCTGTCCCATATCGAGTACGCAGATCTGACCACCCTTGCCAATGGCCGAGGCCTGGAGCACGAGTTGACAGGCTTCCGGAATCGTCATAAAGAAACGTCGCATGTCAGGGTGAGTCACGGTGACCGGCCCTCCTGCCAGGATCTGCTTCTTAAAGATCGGGATTACACTGCCGTTGGAACCCAGCACATTGCCAAAACGCACGGTGACGAATTGTGTTCCCCCATTTTGAAGTCCCAGGAGAAGCAGCTCGGCAAGACGTTTGGTTGCACCCATCACATTGGTGGGCCTCACAGCCTTATCAGAGGAGATCATTACAAAGTCTTCGACGCCGTGATCGAGGGCAGCTTCGGCCAAATTGTAGGTTCCGAGGACGTTGTTTTCGATGGCCTCAAAGATATGCTGTTCCATGAGCGGGACGTGCTTGTAGGCCGCGGCATGATAAACAACCCTAGGACGGTATTGGCTGAGAACGTCGTCAAGCCGAACCCGATTCTGGACGCTACCGATTTCGGCATAGAACGGCACGTCGGGAAATGACTTTTGCATTTCACGATCGATTTCGAAGAGGGGAGACTCGGCGATCTCGAATCCGACGATCCCGGCGGGACGAAACCGAGCGATCTGGCGGCATAATTCGGAGCCGATGGAGCCGGCAGCACCCGTAACCATGACCATGCGGCCGGCAATGGTGCTACGAATCTGATTTTCCTCGAGACGAACAGGGGTGCGACCGAGGAGGTCTTCCACGGCGACCTCCCGGATTTGCCCGATTAGGCCGTGTTCTTCGATGATTTCGGCGAGCCCCGGCACGGTCTTGCATTCGACGTTAGCGCTGTGACAGAGCTCAAGCAACCTCGTCATTTGGACACCGGTCGCCGAGGGGATGGCAATGAGAATCATCTCGATTCTGTGCTTTTGGACGAGTATCTTCACTTTCTCGCCGTTGCCGAGGACGGGCACTCCGTTGATCAGGATGCCTTTCTTATCGAGCTGGTCGTCAATGAATCCGCACACCTTGTAGGCCAGTCTTGGATTATTGCGTATCTCTCTGGCCAGAGTGACGCCGGCGTCTCCGGCACCATAGATCAATGTTCTTCGCTCGGGTTTGGCACCGTGCCCGCTTTGCGCAGATTCCGCGATGAGACTGACAGTCGCGCGAAGGCCGGTTGTAGCCGTAATAGAGATAATGAGATCGATGAGATAGATGGAGCGAGGGAAGCCAGAAGGAGAAAACACAACGATGATCGGGAAACTAACAGCCGATGCTGCAAGGTTGGCCCACAACATGCGGTAAGCGTCGAAAACGCTGACATAGCGATATCCGAGCCGGTCAATGTTGGCGAAATAAAACGCAATACTTTTGGCTACGATCCAGACGGGAAGAGCAGCAAGAAGATAGGGAAAGCAGTTCTTTGGAATACTGAAGTCGAATCGCAAGGCGAAAGCCGTGACACCTGAGACCGCGAACATGCAGATTTGCGCTGCAAGCATGAGGATCCTGTTTGCGGCTTTGGTTCGCAGCAGAACTTTAGCTTTCTTGACCATACTTCTCCTTCTGATCAGCACGCGTTGAAAGCAGAGCGGGGAATTGAGGAATCCGAAATCTGGATGGGCTCAACATATGACGGTATTAGGAGGCAGCATGGATCCTGCCTCGACCGATCGAAGCAGAAACTCCCTCGAACCGGCCAGTTCTTCGGCGCACGCCGAACAAAGTTCCCGGAACTCCGGAAGGACTCGAAGCATCTGCAGGCGTTTTCTGCCAAGGGAACCCCAACCTGCCATGTAGAGCGGTGTAGCGAGGATGATGAAGATATCGAGCCACAAGGTGCGGTGGCGCAGATACCAGAGGTCAAGCGCGAAGGCTTCGGATGTACTAAGAAAACGCGAGTCGAGTACCTGCGCGAAGCCGGTGATGCCCGGGAGGACAGATACGCGCTCGCGACACGTTGGTCCGTAATGCGGCAACATCCAATCCGGGTCGGGCCGTGGGCCTATCCACGCCATTTCGGCACGGACGATGTTCCAAAGTTGCGGCAGCTCGTCGATCCCGCATCGGAGCAGTTTGCCCAAAGTAGTAACACGCGCGTCGTGTTCCCTGACCACCATCCGCAAGCCGCTGGACAGGATGTGGCATGCATCTGCCTTCAAGGTTCGATACTTGTGAAGCTCGAAAAGCGATCCTGAACAACCAATTCGTCGGCATCGATAGAGTGCAGGGCCCCTATCACTCATCCTGATAAGTGCACTGAGCGCAAGGTGGGCGGGGAGCAACAGAACGCATAAAACGAGTGCTATCGCTCGGCCCAGATACAAGAAGAACATTGGTTGCGATCTATTTTCTTGGGCAGAAGTCGATCCCGGTCCTCCCCAAGAACGACTCTCTATTTATCCCGACACGAAGCGTACTCGACAGACGCAAACTGAATCAGCGCAGGCGCGCCCACAAGCATCCGAACCTCATCGATGACGCGCGACTGGTCATCAGCCGTAAGACTGCTTGAACTTGGAAGACAGATTCCCTTTGCAAACAATTCCGCCGCCACCGATCCGCCGTAGCAGTCACAATCGCGATACAGCGGTTGCAGATGCATCGGCTTCCACACGGGGCGACACTCGATATTTGCTCGATCAAGGGCAGCAATCAGACGATCTCGGGAGATGCCGAATTCGCTCTCGTCCAACAGAAAACAACTCAGCCAGTTTGTATGCAGTCCGTAGGACGCTTGCGGCATCAGTTTGATGCCCGGCAAGTCCCCGAAAGCCCTTTGATAACGAAGAGCAATTGCGCGACGTTGCTGGACTCGCATGTCGAGAACGGCAAGTTGGCCGCGACCGATTCCGGCGAGCACGTTGCTCATGCGATAGTTGTAACCGATCTCGGAATGTTGATATGCGAGGCCGGGATCACGGGCTTGCTGTGACCAGAATCGCGCCTTGTTGATCCGTTCGACACTCGAGGAGACCAGCATTCCGCCGCCGGTAGTCGTGATGATTTTGTTTCCATTGAACGAGAAGACGCCAACATCGCCCAGCGTTCCGGCGGGTCTGCCACGATAATTCGCTCCCAGCGCTTCTGCGGCATCTTCCAGGACTGGTATGTCATATTGTCCGCAGATCTCTCGAATCAAATCGAAGTCTGCGCACTGACCATACAGATCGACCACGACAACAGCCTTCGGCAATTTGCCGCCTGCCGCGCTCCGTTGAAGCGCATCCGCAAGCAGATTCGGATCCATGTTCCACGTTTCGTAGTTGCTGTCGATGAAGACCGGTTCGGCGCCCAGGTAGCGAATGGGATTGGCACTGGCAGCAAAGGTAAGGGTAGAACAGAAGACCGTGTCGCCGGGCCCGACTCCAAGAAGGCGGAGTCCGAGGTGAATTCCGGCCGTTCCGCTTCCAAGGGCCACTGCAGGCAGGCCGATGTAGTTCTGGAATTCCTGCTCAAAGGCGGAAAGGTTCGGACCCACCGTAGAGAGCCAGTTTGATTCGAACGCCTGCCGGACATAGAGTTGTTCGGAACCGCCCATATGGGGAACGGACAACAGAATGCGTTTGTGTGACTCAGGCTTTGTGTGTTGCGGATCTGCGCAGTTTTTCGTAGCTTGTGGCATTTCTTTTTTAACCGGGAATTCCTTCCGAAGGCATGAATTCAATCCGTCAGATGGCGATGTTTATGGAACGACCGCCGTCAACGACAAGCTGATGGCCTGTAATCCAACGCGACCTGTCTGATGTCAGGAAGTCAGCGGCGTTTACGATATCTTCGATCAGGCCGAGGCCGAGGGGGTAATCACGCACGAGCTTTGCCTCGACCGTTGGGTCGCTCAGCATAGCCTCGGTCATGGGAGTGCGGAAACCTCCGGGGAGGATGGAATTCACTCTGACATTTGGCGCCAGCTCGACCGCCAATGATCTCATGAGGCCATCCAATGCGCTCTTGCTGGCCGCATACATGCTGAAGCCGGGAGCGCCGAATTCGCTGGCGATGCTGGAAACGAATACGACGTTCTTAAGCTGCTGCTGATTGACACGGCGCCTGACGAGAAGGCTGACGATCTCAAACGCCGACACGAGGTTTGTATTCAGCACCTCTGCCAGCATTTTGTAAGTCACTGAACGTACGGGCAGAATTTTCAGGATGCCTGCAGCATGCACGAAGCAATCAATAGCAATCTTGCGTTCGGCGATAACCGCGCCCAGGCTGTCGGAAAGGTTCTGAACATCACAAAGGTCGAACTCCCAAACGATATGCTGATCTGGATTGGCACAGGAGTTGAGTGTTTGCTGCAAACGCTCAGGGTTGCGGCCATTCAAGATCAGGCGCCGATTGTCCGAGAGTCGCACGGCGATTGATTGTCCGAGCCCTGAAGAGGCACCCGTAACCAACGTATAGAGGTTCATATTGCTGAACGTTTCCCCTTTACTGCCCGGGTCTTCGGCCCAATATCATTGCGCTGTGTAGCCGCCATCAACTACCAGTACAGTACCGGTGATCCAACGTGCTGCATCGGCGAGAAGAAAGGCTGCCGCATGTGCAATGTCATCCGGTTCGCCAAACCCCAAAGGATGCAGAGCCTCAACCCTGGCTCTTTCGCCGGCATCCCATAATGCTTCGACTCTATTTAGCATTGGAGTTTTAACAAATCCCGGAGCAATGCAATTCACCCGAATTTTCTTGGCGGACAGCTCCAGCGCTAACGATCGAGCAGCTCCTTCGAGAGCCGCTTTGGTCATGGAATAGACCACTGAGGCGGGAGAACCGACACTGGCCATAACGGAGGATATGAATACGATGGAAGTGGATCCTTCAGCTCGGACGCGCCGCTTTTCAAACACCTGTGCAAGAGTCAGAGCAGCTTCCGTGTTAACTGAGAACACTTTTCTCCAGGATGCTGGCGAAATGGCTCGTAATGGCCATGGAGCCGGAATGCCAGCCGCGTGAACAAAGCCGTGCAGTTTTCCGGATGCATCGGCAATCGCAGGCAGCCATTCTCCGATTGCGTCGAGCTGGTTCAAGTCCCGCACGTGGAAAGCATGGCCTGTGCCATCCATCGCGGCCGCGGTCTCTTCCAGGCCTTCTCCATTTGAGTCAACGCATATCAGCCTGGCGCCTAGCCGGCCCAGCAGCAGGGAGGTGGCTCGTCCGATTCCCGATGCCGCGCCGGTCACCAGTATTCGTCGGCCTGGAATGGCCATTGGATTGAAAACAATCGTCATTTATTTTTGTTGTTCCCCAAGGACGTTGGAGGCATCGATATCGCTCAGGCGGCATGGGCTTCCATGACCCGGATAGACGACAGTCTTCTGCGGGAACCGCTCGAACAGAGACTTAACAGTGGAGTGAAGAAGTTTTCTATTTCCGCCAGGAAGTTTGACGATGGTCGGGAGTCCGGGAATGATCGTGTCACCCGTAAACAGGTTCTGATCTATACCAATGCACATGCTCCCGGTTGAGTGGCCGGGCGTTGGAACGAACTCCAGGCACATTTGCTCCCAAACCAGACTGGGCCCAATCTCCTCACTGATTATGTCCGCAGGTTGGCAGTCGATGTCGATGCCGATGGTATACCTTGACAGGTTCCTTCTCGGATCGGTCATCCGCTGAGAACACTCTCTCGATGCCACTACCTGGGCGTCGAACGAGGTGCGTAGAGTTCTTACTCCGGAGATATGATCAAAGTGTTCGTGTGTGAGCACGATGAGCAGTCGTGTATAGCCTCTTCTTGACAACTGCTCGCAGATTCTGCCGGAGTTGATGTCTGCTGGATCGACGACCACCGCCGATCGGCTATCTAACGCTGCAACGATATAGGCATTCGAACCGCAGTGGTCATTCTCGATCCTTGCAATCTTCAGCATAGCGTTCAACATAGTCTGTATCGCGCTCTCAGGCAAACTCGATGAGCTCGCAGAATTGCAGAGGTCCGAGGGTAAGCAGCATCGAAGCCCAGGTCAGTCCCACGCCAAAGCCCGCAAGACAGGTCCGCATCGATCCCCGCAGCAACCGGTCGCGAAAGTTGTGCGCAATCGCGACCGGAATTGTCACTCCACTCGAGTTGCCGAAGTATTCGACAACGTTCATGGGCATCTTCTCTTCAGGAACCCGCAACGCCTGGGCAAGTTTCTGCAACATGAAACGATTCGGCTGGTGAAAAAAGAAAGCATCTATACCTTCGGTTGTCGTTCCGGCCTGCGCAAGCAACTCTTCAACCATGGGAGGTACTTCAACCTGCACAAAATTGAACACCGCGGCGCCATCCATAACCAGATTGTCGAGGCAGCGAAAGTTGCCGTCCTGATCCTCGGTCATCTCCGCTGTTGCTGGACTGGAAGGGTTTTTCATGCCGCCAGCGGGAATGCAGAGCGCACTCGAGCGCGCCCCATCCATCTTCAGGCACATTGGAATCGGGCCACTGTTTGGTGACCGTTCCACAATGGCAATGGACGCGGCATCTCCGATAAGCGGATAGCTGTTTCGGTCGCGTGGCGAGACCTTCCGACTCAAGACGTCGGCATTCGCGACCACAACCTTGCCGATGTTTGATTGCTGCAACAGCAAAAATGCCTCCATCAATCCGATCAGAAATCCTGCACAGCCCTGGTTAATATCCATGCATAGTAAATCTGTCTTCAGCCCCAGCTTCCCTTGAATGACGTTGCTTGTCGGGGGCATCGGATAGTCCGGAGTCTGCGTAATAAGGATCAGCGCATCGATCTCATCCGGGACGAGAAGACCCTGCAAGAAGAGATGCCGAAGACCGGCCTGCACAAGGTCCGACACGCAAACTTCGCCGTCCACGATGCGATGGCGGTCATAGCCCATCACCTGCTTCAGCTTGAGGGACCGGCTCGCCGGGAAATTGAAATTCGCCATCTCGTCCACAAAATTCCGCTCATTCTGCGGAACGACGGACAGCAGCCCGGAAATTGCGCAGTTCTCGAAGAGGAGTTTCATTGATGTACGCCGTATTTTTTAAGCAGCCCGTCGATGGCCTGGATGTCACGGAAGTTCTCAGGAAGTATGTCGGTTCCCGCGATCGAGACACCGTAGTTCTCCTCCAATTCGCTCACTAACGTAACCACGTCAAAAGAATCAAGAAGCCCGTCCGAGACAAAGTCGTCCGAAGCCTTGAAATCTGCTTCCGGGCGGAGTTCTTGCAGAATATGGTGCACGGGTTTCATACCTTCTCCTCAAATACGAAACTATCGGTGATCGGAATCGCTCGCAAGTTGGAGTCGAACCGTCAGGTCGTTGCTGGAAAACGCTAGATCGAAATCCTCGGAAGAGCGGAAATCGGCCCCATCATTTGCGAACTCCAAACTGTAGCGGCTAATCGTGCGCAATACGCCATTGTGATATATCTTTGGTCTTTCAAATACCGCATGGGCTCCATATTCAAGCGCACGAAGAAAAGCAGACATTTTTTCAACCGGCCAATTACCATCGAAAACGCCATTGTTCGGCACCTCGCGCGCAAGATGCATTTTCCCGCGTTGACCGACCTGTGGAGAGACGCGGTAATCACCGCTCAACAGCGAAGGGAGGATGTCGCCAAAGCAGTCTAGACCTAGGTTGACGCACGACTTCGTAGCTTGGATCCCGGTCATCCGCGGCGTCAGCGGAAACCTGCGTTGGGCAATCACACCCCCCGCATCCACACGT
>Ga0070714_100002542_pt1 | contig 13443 bp, 11 predicted proteins | sample LARL83metaG_FD_65450 | JGI IMG/M metagenome (GOLD analysis project Ga0070714, IMG submission 65450) | Corn, switchgrass and miscanthus rhizosphere microbial communities from Kellogg Biological Station, Michigan, USA - LAR L8-3 metaG | ecosystem: Host-associated > Plants > Roots > Rhizosphere ...
GTTGAATGATGAACGCAGGTGAGATCTGGAGGGTGGGGCCCGCGATTGCCCGAAGAAGGACTCCTCTTTCGCGCAGGAGTGCGACGACCCGTTCTGCGAGGTCTGGAGACACAGCGGTCACATCCGCGTCGAGTTGGACGCCTCCAAGGAGGCCAGCTACCCGCACCTCGCCGACAAGGGGCGAGGCGGCGAGTGGCGCAAGGGCTTCAGCCAGCGCGGGCTCGAGGTCGGCGACCCGCTCGACGAGCTTCTCCTGCTCGAGGACATCGAGGTTGGCAAGCGCCACCGCACAGGCTGTGGCGTGGCCTGAGTAAGTGAACCCATGCCTGAGGACGCCGGCCCTTCCGCTCCAGAAAGGCTCGTGCACGCGTGGGCCCACGATGCATCCACCAAGCGGCAAGTACCCGCTGGTTATGCCCTTCGCTGTCGTGACAATGTCAGGTTCCAACCCGTACCGCTCGCTGCCGAACCAGTTGCCGAGGCGGCCGAAACCCGTGACCACCTCGTCGGTAATGACTAGGACGTCATGCTTCCGGCAGGTGCGCTGCACCTCGGGCCAGTAGCCCTCGGAAGGAGGAATCACCCCGCCGGCCCCGATCACCGGCTCGCCGATGAACGCTGCCACCTGGTCACCCTGCTCGATCAGAAGCCTGTCGAGAGCCGCCGCATCGTCGTGCGGAACAGTGACGACATGCGGGACCAGGTCACCGAACCCGTTAATGTTCGGCAAGATCCCTGCGAGGCTCGTCCCGAACCCCCCCATACCGTGGTAAGCGTTTTCGCGGATGACGATTGCCTGTCGCCCGGACTGGCCGACCGCATTCCAGTAACGCCGAGCGATCTTCGCTGCCGTTTCGACCGCTTCACTGCCCCCGCTGGTGAAGAACACGACGCCGTCAGCCATCGGCGCCAGTTCCGCTACTCGTTCAGCAAGGTCCAGGGCAGGTGGCGTGGCAAATGGACCGAAGGCCGAGTAGGCCGCCAACTTCTCAGCCTGTGCGGCCGCCGCGCGAGCCAGCTCAGAACGGCCGTGTCCGACGTTGCAGTACCAGAGGCCTGCGTTGGCGTCGAGGTATCGGCGACCTTCGGTATCCCAAACCCAGACGCCCTCTCCCCGCTCAATGACGATCTCATTGCCGTCGACCTTGGCCATGTCGGCAAAGGGGTGCCAGAAGCGCGTGGAGGGCAAGGGTCAGATCGCCTTACCAGGGTTGAGAATCCCGTCGGGGTCAAGCGCCTGCTTGATCCGGTGCTGCATAGCCAGGTTGGTCTCACCCACTTCGCGGGCAAGGAGGTTGCGCTTGAGGGCGCCAATGCCGTGCTCGCCCGTCACCGTCCCTCCCAGCTCGAGCGCAGCGACGCATATGTCGTCGAGCGCGAGCAACGCCCGCTCGCGGGCAGCGCCGTCCTGCGGGTCGAAGACCATCGTCGGGTGCATGTTCCCGTCGCCCGCGTGGCCGAAGTTATAGGTTTCGATCGCACGCGTATCCGCGATCTGGTCCACTCGCCGCAACAGTCGGGCGATGTTGGCCGGTGGTACAGCGACGTCGTCTAGGAGCCAGCTGCCCTTGCGCTCAAGCGCCGGGATCGCGAGGCGACGCGCCTCGACGAGCATGTTGGCCTCGAACTCGTCACGCGAGTTCAGGACACCTGTCGCGCCCTCCCTGTGGCAGATCTCGGCGACGGCCTCGCCGATGGCCCCCGACTCGCCGTCCATCTGGGCCAGCACCAGCGCCGCCGCGCTGGTGTCGAGCCCGAGGTGCTTCCAGTCCTCCACGGCGACCGTCGTCCGTTGATCCATCAACTCGAGCAGTGTGGGCACGATCCGTTGGCGGATGTGAGAGATCGCCAGGCCTGATTGTTCGAGGTTGGGGAAGAAGGCGACCAGGGTGGCAGGTGTGGTGCGCTTCGGCCGGAGCCTAACGGTGACCTCGGTGACAACGCCGAGGGTCCCCTCCGACCCGACGAATAGAGCCGTCAGGTCGTAGCCTGCGACTCCCTTCAGAGTTCGCCGGCCGGTGCGGAGCACTGTCCCGTCCGCGAGGACTACCTCGAGGCCGAGGACGTAGTCGCGAGTCACCCCGTAGCGCACGCAGCAGAGGCCACCCGCATTGGTTGCCACGTTTCCACCGATGCTGCAGAACTCGAAGCTGCTGGGGTCTGGCGGGTACTCCAGCCCGTACTCGGCCACTGCTTTCTTCAGGTCTGCGTTGATGACGCCCGGCTGGACGACGGCAAGGAGGTTCGAGGGGTCGATATCGCGTACCTGATTCATCAAGCTGGTACAGAGCACGACACACCCGTCGATCGCGTTGGCGCCGCCGGCAAGCCCGCTGCCAGCCCCTCGGGGCACGACCGGCAGACCCGCCCCCGAGCAGACGCGCATCACCGTCGACACCTCCTCCGTCGAATTGACCAGCGCCACCGCGGCCGCGGTGCCCGGCGTCAAGAAGGTGGCGCGGTCCTGGCTGTAGCTGGCGACCACGTCCGGGTCCACGACCAGGCGGCTCCCGAGCAAGTCGCCCAGGACGCCCAACGCGCGGGAGGCCGTGATCACCCCGCGAACATCCTCGGCGGCCTGCCGCTGACGCCGGGCCGGACCCGGAAGAGCCCGCCAGGGTGACGCCGAGGGTCGTCGCCGCCCGGCATCCTCGACTGGCTTGTGATGTAGAGGTCACCGAGGTCGTCACCGCCAAAGGCACAACTGGACACGCCCGTCGCGTCGACGTCAACGATCGCCTCCAGGCATCCTGTCGGTGTGTACCTGTGAACCTCACCTTTGCCATACATCGCAATCCACAAGTGCCCCTCTGCATCGAGGGTCATTCCATCGGCTATCGAGAGCCCGGCAGGGGACGAGGTGTCATTCTCCACGTCCAGGATCTTCCGCCTGTTTCCCAGGCTTCCTTCCGACAGGTCGAAGTCGAAGCAATCGATCGTCCAGTCGAAGCTATCGATGAAATACATGGTCCGGTCGTCCATCGTCCAGTCGAGGCCATTGGAGATACCGAGCCCGGTGAGCACGCGGGTAACGGTCCCGTCCGGGTCGAGTCGATAGAGCGCGCCCCGGCCAGAACCGGGTTCGAATGGAAGCGGGTCATACGGAATCGTGCCCGCCCAGAAGCGCCCGCGCCCATCTGCTTTGCCGTCGTTCATGCGCATCGTGAGGTCAGCGGCCTCAACCTCGGCCAGCATCGACCATCGGCTGGTCCCTTCCTCCATCAAGGCGAAGCCGTCGCGCAACGCCAGGATGTATCCGCCGCGCGAGCGCAGCCCGATCGCGCCGATGTCCTGGCCGGTCGGGATGCACACGTCCTCTCCCGAGCGAGGATCGAAGCGGTGGATACACTGCCCGGCGATGTCGACCCAGTCGAGCGTGCCGGCCTGGCCGTTCCAGGTTGGCCCTTCGCCCTGCTCGGCATGGGCGTCGTGAACCAGCTCCGCCGCCGTCCGCGATATCACCGTCCCTTCCCCGTGACCCTCCATCCCGCGTCCATGGTACCATCGTGCAAGCGGTTGCACACAGTTCAGCGGATGCTGCGGACAGCCCTCGGAGTGGGTTTCCTCACCGCCCTCGGGGGGGCCCTCGCCGCGTGCGCACTCCCCTTCGACCAGGGAGGGGCTCAGGCGCAGCCTGCCGACCCGGCGCTCCTTGCGCTGCTGGTCCAGTCCGTCGGACCGGGATACCAGGTCGACCGGCGCGCCACCGGCTTGATGGGCCTCGACGAAGCGGCGTACTCCGCCCCGATGCCGCAAGGCTTGACGAGTGAACAGCTGAAGGCACACGGCTTTCGCGGCGCAGCCGCCCGCGTGTGGCGATCCGGGGATGACTTCATCACGCTCGCCGTCTACGCCTTCCCTGACGATGACGCGGCTCGGGCGTTCGTCGATTCGCTGGTGTCGTATCTGGCCAAAGACACGCTCGGCGAGACCTATCCGTCAACCCACATACCTCTTGGGACGGGGTTCGAGCTGACCAGCACGACCAAAGGCGGGGACCGGCCGATCTTCTGCGACGGCGAAATGTTCTCGTTCGGCCCGCGCGCCTACCTGGTCGACAACTGCGGGAGCCAGCCGGAGTCCCCGGCGGTGGCGGCTGACATTGCCAAGTCCCAGTACGAGCGTGCCTTCACCGCGGACTTTGGGGGCACCGCTGGCTCGCCGTCACCAGGACGATAGGCTGCAGTCGAGGATGTGGACATCCCCGGAGCTCTCCTCAAGACATCTGATGCGACACCGCCCTGGTCTCACACGACCGCGATCTTCGAGTTCTCCCCCCACAGCGCTTCGTTGACGACGTTCTCGTAGAGCTCCTGCCGCCCTGACGTTGGGCTGGGATCGAGCTCACCGGACGCGACGCGCGCTCCCAGACCAGGCAGAGTCGTAGCAGGATCACCGATCTCGCGGCCCAGTGGTCCGTCCCAGCCTGCGTAACGCGCTGCCTTCATCTCCGCGACCGTTCCGTCCTCGACGAGACGAGCAGCCGCGAGCAACGCGCGCGCCAGCGTGTCGATACCGCCGATGTGGGCGTGGAACAGGTCGATCCGGTCGATCGATTGGCGGCGCAGCTTGGCGTCGAAGTTGAAGCCCCCGTCGCCGAGGCCGCCTGCGTTCACGATCTCGTAGAGCGGCAGGACCAGGTCTTCGACCGAGTTGGGGAACTGGTCGGTGTCCCAGCCGTTCTGCGCATCACCACGGTTGGCGTCGATAGATCCTAGGATCCCGTGCGCGACGGCGTAAGCGACCTCGTTGTGGAACGAATGCCCCGCGAGGGTCGCGTGGTTTACCTCGACGTTGATCTTGTACTCGTCCAGCAGGCCATGCCGCGCCAGGAAACCATGGACGACCGCAACGTCGTGGTCGTATTGGTGCTTCGTCGGCTCCATTGGCTTCGGCTCAATAAGGAGTGTGCCCTCGAACCCGATGCGGTGTTTCTCTTCGGCGACAAGGTGTAGGAACCGCGCAAGTTGCGCCCCTTCGCGGCGCAGGTCGGTGTTGAGCAGGGAGTCGTAGCCTTCCCGGCCGCCCCACAGGACGTAGTTGGCCCCTCCGAGGCGTTTGGTGACTGCCAGCATGTTGGTCACTTGGCCCGCTGCGTACGCGAAGACCGCAGGGTCAGGGTTGGTCGCCGCCCCGGCCTGGTAGCGGGGGTGACTGAACAGATTGGCCGTCCCCCAAAGCAGCTTCACGCCGGTCCTCTCCTGGTACCCAAGCGCCTCGTCGGTCAGCGCGTCGAGGTTTGACTTGAACTCCTGAAACGATGCGCCGGCGGGCGTGATGTCGACGTCGTGGAAGCAGTAGAAGGGCACTCCCAGCTTCTCGATGAACTCAAACGCCGCCCCGAGCTTCATACGTGCCGCATCCATGGGCTCGAGGGAAGGGTTCAACCAGGGGCGGTCGAGCGTGCCGACACCGAACATGTCGCGCCCGTCCCACGCGACAGAATGCCAGAGACAAACGCTAATGCGAAGCCACTCCGCCATCGTCCTGTCGAGCACCTGGCGTTCCGGGTCGTACGCCTTGAAGGCGAGTTCGGACCTCGAACCAGACGCCGCGTGCGGTATGCGATCTTCAACGTCAGCGAAGAATGGTCGGCTCACGATGACCTCCTGTGTCTTGGTCGATGATGGTGGCGTACGCGCCGGCGACGTCACGGACAGGCGAGCTGGATTGTGGTTCCCATCGCACGTCTGTGGGGACGCGACGCGACAGCGGCATACCGTCCACCACATGCGCAGCTTGCAACGCAGCCCCGGACGCGGCCGCCTCCGCGACGGATGGGCGCGCGATCGGGAGCTCCAGCCAATCGGCGAGCAGCTGGCCCCAGGTCGTTGACCGAGCGCCGCCGCCGACGAGCAGCAGCTCATCGGCTGCGGCGCCGGTTCGCCGAAAGGCGTGCACAGCGTAGGCGAGACCGGCAGTCACGCCTTCCAGGACCGCCCTCAGGATCTCCGCCTCGCCGTGATGCCCACGCAGGCCGAGCAGCTCTCCTGAGGCGTCAGGGCGGTCAGGGGTCCTCTCACCGTCGAGGTACGGAACAAAGCGCAGCCCGTTCGCGCCCGGGTCGACGGTCCCCACGATCGCGTCGAACGCATCGTGGTCGAGCCCGAACAGGCTCCGCCCCCAGTCGATGGGGCCGGTGCAGTTGAGCACGCACGACAGCGGCAACCAACCGCCGGTCGAGTCGCAAAATGCTGAGACTTCCCGGACTGGGTCCACAGCGGGAGCATCTGCGTGTCCGAACACTGTCCCGCTGGTACCGAGACTCATTACCGCGACGCCCGAGACCACGGCCCCGACACCGATCGCCGCGCACATGTTGTCGCCGCCGCCGGTGGCGACTGGGATACCTGGAGGCAGTCCCAACTCACCTGCTGCCGACGGCCGGAGCCGGCCGAGCACGGCACTAGACGGCAGGATCGCCGGCAAGGCAGCGTCCCAGTCGCGCCCGTCATCGATCGCGGCAAGCACGGGCCTGGCGTACCTGCGCTTGCGAACATCGAAGTAGGCCGTGCCAGAGGCATCCCCCGCCTCAGTTGCGAACTCGCCGGTCAACCAGAAGTTCAACCAGTCATGCGGGAGGCAGAACCTGGTCGCGCGGGCGTAGCTGTCGGGCTCATTCCGACGGAGCCAGGCCACCTTCGGTGCCGTGTAGCCGGTTACGAAAACGTTGCCCGTGGCAGCGTGCACCGCAGCGTCACCACCCATCCGCGCGGTAAGAGCAACACAGTCAGCGAGGGTCGTGGTGTCGTTCCACAGCTTCGCGGGGCGCAAAGGGCGATCAGAGCGGTCGAGTGCGACAAGCCCGTGCTGCTGGCCGGAGACAGCGATACCGGCGACTTCGACGCGCGGTACGGCGGCGAGCGCGTCCCGCACCGACCCGGCCAGGGCGGCAACCCATACGTCGGGGTCCTGCTCACGGGTACCGTCCAGGCGGCTGATGAGCGTGTGCTCGCGGCGGCCTACGGCCAGCACCTCGGCGTCCTCCGCGCCCAGGACGATGGCCTTGGTGGACTGCGTTCCACAGTCGACGCCCACGAATGCACGTCCCATTTGGGCTGGCGGCCTAATCCGTTACGCCACACCGGGGCCGGCGCCCCTGATCAATACGACTTCGGTAGTCCGAGAACATGCTGGCCGATCGAGTTGAGGATCATTTCGTTGTTCACCGGAGCGATGGAGAACAGACGCACGAGCGGCCAGATGGTGGAAACGTCGTAATCCGTGTCGAACGCATAGCCACCGTGAACCTGGATCGCGGCGTCGCAAGCTTCCGTCCCGGCCTCGGATGCGAGAAGCTTGGCCATTCCGCACAGGTCCTTGACCGACGCCCCCTGGTCGTAGCCTTCGGCGGCTTCAACGGTGACTCGATACGCCGCCTCTAGGTGTGCTTTGGCCCGCGCGAGGCGGTGCTGGACTCCCTGGTACGACCCAATCGGCTTCCCGAACGGGGCCCGCTCACGAGCGTAGGCGACGGCCTTGCCAAGCGCGTACTCGCCGAGGCCGATGGCCATCGCGGCGACGAGCAGGCGCTCCGAGTCCAGAGCGTCGAACATAGCCTTGGCGCCGCCACCTTCGGGGCCGACGAGTGTTTCGGGGCCCACCACGACTTCGTCGAGGAAGACTGAGAACTGGCTATCAGGCTGGATTATTTCGATGGACAGCGGGTGACACTCCACGCCACGCCCGCCGAGCGGAACCATGAACACTGATAATCCCGGTCGGCCGCTCGGCGCCGGAGTGTCTGGCGTGCGCACAATAGTGAACATGTGATCCGCCTCGTCCGCGCCGGAGATGAAGATCTTCTGGCCTGAGATCTTCCACCCGCGCTCGTGCTTGCTGGCCACCGACTTGATGGCAAAGGTGTTGGTGCCGGCATCGGGCTCGGTTACACCAAGGCATAGTCGCGCAGTGGCCGACATGCTCGGCGCCACATAACGCGCGACCTGCTCCGGGGTGCCGTTTCGCACCAGGGAACTGTGAACCAGGCCCGTCAGCACCAGGTGCAGCGTCGGCACCCCTTCGCTGCTCAGGACGTGCGTCAACAGAACCAACTCGGTCAGCCCACCGCCTGAGCCCCCCATCGACTCGGGGACGCCAAGCCCGAGGAGCCCGGAGTCAGCCAGAGCGTGCCACATCTCCTCCACATGTCGTCCCTGGCGGGCCTGCTCCAGCCAGTACGACCGCGGGTACTTACGCGCGATCGCGAGCGCAGACTCCCGCACCCCCGCGCGGAGACCCTCGTCTGCCTCTGTCGCGACGCGACCAACCGGCGATTCGACTCCGGCCGCACCACTCATGTGTTGGCGCCCTCGGAAGCCGCGGGCGGGGCTTCCTGGATCAACTCGATCAATACCCCCGCACTGGTTCGCGGATGCACGAATGCGGCCATCCGCCCCTGCCCCGCGGGCCTTGGCACCTCATCGATCAGACTGGCTCCCGCGGCTCTCAGGCGATCAAGCGCGGCCACGATGTCGTCGACGCCGATCGCGATGTGGTGCAAGCCCTCGCCTCGCCGCTCTATGAACTTGGCGACTGTGGACTCCGGGGTCGTCGCCTCCAGGAGCTGAAGGCTGGTGTTGCCAATCGGCAGCATCGCCTCGCGCACAGCGTCTGAATCGGCCTGTTGACTACTGGCGACACTCAGGCCCCAGATCGCTTCGAATTCCTTCAGCGACCGTTCCAGCGAGCGCACAGCGATCGCGATGTGGTCGATTCTCATCATTCCGGCACTCCCGTCACTAGTGCACTCGCCGCTCCTCGGCGGCCCAGTACTGCGAACGCAACGTCGGCTTGTCCACCTTGCCGACCGGCGTGAGGGGCAACGCGTCGACGAAGTCGACCGACTTCGGTGCGTACACGCTGCCCTTCCGCTCCCGGACCAGGTCGACCAGCTCGCCCGCCGTCACGCGGGCGCCCTGCCGACGCACCACCACGGCCTTGACGGCTTCTCCCCAGTGGGCATCTGGGACGCCGATCACCGCGGCCGCGCTGACTGCGGCATGCCCCGAGAGAACGTCCTCGATCTCGCGTGGGAATACATTGAAGCCCCCAGAGACGATCATCTCCTTGCTGCGGTCCACGATGAAGAGGTATCCCTCCTCGTCGAAGCGGGCGAGGTCTCCGGTGTGCAGCCAGCCACCGCGCAGGGTCTCGGCTGTCTGCTCCGGCCGGTTCCAGTACCCGTCCATCACGATCGGGCCGCGGATGCACACCTCGCCGACCGTGCCGTCGGGAACCTCGTGCCCTTCGCTGTCGAGGATCCTGAGATCCACCCCGACAAGCGGTTTGCCCGCGGAAGCCAGGCGGGTCGGGTGATTCGGATCGTGCTGTTCGCGCCGGAGAACGACAGCGGTGTTTGGTGCCTCTGTCTGTGCATAGACCTGCAGAAATACCGGCCCGAACACACCCAGCGCCTCGCGTAGACGCTCGGGACTGATGGGGGCCGCGCCGTAGATGATGGTGCGCAGGCTCGAGAGGTTGGCGCCGCGCGTTCGGGGATGGTCGAGCAGCGCGTAGATCATCGTCGGCACCCAGAAGCTGCTGGTTATCCCTTCCCTCTCAATGGCGTCCAGCACGGCGTCCGGTTCGAAGCCGTCATGCAGGACCATGGTGCCGCCACGCAGGAGCACGGGCAAGACCATGTGGAGCAGTCCGTGGCTCAGCGGAGCGCACCCCAGGAAGATCGGGGCTTCGCCGAGCTGCCACTCGGCCAGCGCCAGCATGACGTTCGTGACGATCGACCGGTGGGGCTGCATCACGCCCTTCGGGCGGCCCGTCGTTCCCCCTGTGTACATGAGCAGCGCGAGGTCCTCTTCCCGCGCGTCGGTGTTCAGTGGCCGCGGTTCACGCTCTCTTGCCATTGCGTTGAGGTCGTGCCCCACCTTGCCGGGGCCCAGAGCGAGGACATGGGCCAGGCTCCTGGCTGCGGTGGCAATCTGCACCGCTGCGTCTTCATGGTGGCGCGGATCGTAGACGAACGCCTTGGCTTGCGAGTCTTCGCATATGAAGACATGGTCCTCGAGCCCGCCGAGGGGGTGCAAGGGGGCGTAGCGGGCACCGACCTGAAGCGCTGCGGCCATGACGCAGAAGACCTCAGGGCGGTTACCCGACAGGACGACGATGCCGTCGCCTCGCCGCACTCCGAGATCCGACAGCGCCTGTGCGAACTGGGACACCCGGCTTCGGGTGTGCTCGTATGTCCATGTCTCACCGGCGGATTTGAACGCGATGTGGTGCGGGAACCGCGACAGTGCCCGGTCGATGAGGTCGCTATAGGACGGCCGCCGGTGCAAGTCGGTATCCAAGAGTGAATCCGTCAGCTGATTTTGCGGAAACGATGACCTGCGACGGCTCGACCGTCTCGGTTGCGCCTGATGACTCCAACGGTGACTACCACGCGGTCCCCGATGGCCACATTGTCAGAGTCCTCGAGTTGTCCGAATGCTCTTGGTCCGTCCGGTAGGTCCACCCAGGCGATGCCATACGGTGCCTCAAAGCCTTCCGGCGCCAGCGCGACGGTGGTCTTCGTGTAGACAGTGCCTTCGCGGGCAAGGTGGGTCCGCTCCATCGCCCGGCTTGTGCAGTCGGCGCAGATGAGCGTCTCGGGGAAGAACTTCGAGCCGCACTCAGTGCAGCGCGACCCAACGAGGAACCATTCGCCGTTCGAGAGCTCCGCGTATTCGGGTGGCAGGGGTTCCACGGTTTCGTCAGACGTTGCGCCGGAGGTCGGTGCCACCGCTAAGCCTGGAGGATGGTGATCATGCAGGCGTTGGCTTCGAGCTCGAAGACCGTGCCGCCCATGTTCAGCGCGATTGCGTTCTTCGCGCCCTCGACCTGACGCTGCCCGGCTTGCCCGCGAAGCTGCCAGGTCAACTCCGTCAGCTGAGCTATCCCGGTCGCGCCGAGGGGATGCCCGCGGGAGAGCAGGCCACCGCCTGTGTTGGTGGGCACCCCGGTACCGTCGATCTCGCCCAGACCGCGCTCGGCGTACTCACCACCCTCACCGGGGGCGCAGAACCCAAGGTCCTCGTACGCCATTATCTCGCCAGGGGCGAATGCGTCGTGGACCTCCGCGACATGAATGTCCGACGGGCCCAGCCCGGCTTGCTCGTAGGCCTTCTGCACCGCCCGGGACACCATCTCCTCGACGGCGGCGGCCCGTGTCTTCAGTGTTCCCGATGTCAGCGCCGAGGCGGCGATGCGAACGGGCTTGTTCGTGAAGCGTCGGGCAGTCTTTTCGTTGCAGAGAACCGCTGCCGCCGCACCGTCCGTCGTGGGGCAAGCCTGGTAAAGGGTGATCGGGTCCGCGATCAACGGCGAGTTGAGCACCTCCTCCACGGTCACCAGCTTGTGAAAGTGCGCATAGGGGTTGTGCATGGCGTTCTGGTGGCTCTTGACCGCGACCCGGGCCATCTGCTCCCGCGTTGTGCCGTACCGATGCATGTGTTGCTGAGTCAGAAGGGCGTAGAAACTCGGCAGCAGCCACCCGCTCCCCCACATCACGTCGGTCGTTGGGTCCTCCGTGATGAGACCCGGCTTGCCCGATAAAGTCTCAACCCCCACCGCGAGCGCGATGTCGCACATGCCCGCCTTGATGGCCGCCATCGCGGATTGGACGGCCGTGCTGCCACTGGCACACGCGTTCTCGACATTGACGATGGGGATCCCTGTCATGCCGATGTCTTTCAAGACCCGTTGCCCTACGCCCGGGTGCGATAGCTCAGTGCCGCACCACGCCGCCTCGACCTGGGAGCGTTCGAGCTCGGCGTCACGCAGTGCCGCCAGCACCGCCTCCTGGCCCATGTCTGCCACGGACCGCTCGGGCGTCTTAGTGAATCGAGTCATCCCCACGCCGAGGATCACGACGTCGTCCATACCACCTCCACCTTCCCTGCGGCTTGCCCGCGTAGGCGACATGCTACACCGGGAAATGGCACTCGTGCAACCGGTTGCAAAGAGTTGCTACCATGTCCCCGCAACGGGTGCCGCGAGGCTGGCCGCGAACGGCGCCGGGGGAGGAGGATTGAGGTGAACGACGATCGCATTCAGCGGGTCCGGGACATCCAGGGCGCGTGCTACATCCCCAGCTGGTCGAGGACGACCCTGGATGCCTGGGGTTCTGCATTCCAGCCATCGCAATTCCTTCGGGAGGTCTCTTATGCGGCCGGGCTTGGCCTGAACGCGTTGCGCATCTGGACGAACGTCTGGGGCTACGAGAACGATCCAACCGCGTACCGGCAGAACCTCACGTTTGTGTTCGATGAGGCGCACAAGCGCGGGATCGGGATCCACCTCAACCTCTTCGACAGTGGCGGAGGAGGACCTGAAACCGCCGCTGACGGCGAGATCCCTTCGCTGGCGGACGTGAGGGCCTCTGTCGAGGGCGACGAGTTCCTGCAGTCGCTCCTCGCAGGCAAGATTCTCACCAAGGGGATGCAGGTGTTCGGCATGCCCCAGTTGGTCAGCGTGCCCGAGCGCGATGGCTCCATCGCCGTTTGGGATGTCAGCCCGGTCTTCCGCGAGCCGTGGTTCGTGGCCAGCCCGGGATACGCCCACCTGGGCCAGGAGTACTGGGACCGGTGGGACGCGTACGTCGATGACCTTGTGACCAACTTCAGGGACCACCCTGGTCTGCTGATCATCGACGTTATGAACGAGCCCTTCATCGTCGCCCGCTGGGGCGTGGACGTTGACCCCGTCCGGCGCTTCTACACGCATGCGTATGAGCTCGTTCGACAGCTGGCACCCGACATCCCGGTCACGATAGGTGCCGAGAACCTCGAGGTCTTCCGGCAGTACGAGGCGGACCTGCCCTCGCTGATGGACGCCGTATCGATCCACCCGCTGACCTTCAACAAGGCGGACTTCCGCAAGCGGATCAAAGCGGCGAAGGCCTTCGCGAACGAGACGGGCGGTCGCCCGGTCATTGCCTCCGAATGGGGTGCGTTCCCGGGGGCCCACGACACCGAACAGCTCGACCTCTACCGTTCCCACTTCCCGATCCTGAACGAATCGGGCGTCGCCTGGGAGCTGACCCACCTCATCAGCGGGTACGGCCAGGCCGCGCTGACCGCGATCCTGCACCCGAACGGCACCATGCGCCCCGCGGCTCGGTTCGTCCGCGACGCGCTGGCGCCCTGGTGAGCGCGCGCCCGGATCAGGTCGGGCCCGCGTCGAGGGGGGCTCGTCCGTGAACGACGCGACTGTCAGGCTCGGGTACGTCGGGTGTGGGTTCATGGCCCAGAACGCCCACCTCCCAAACTTCAGCTCGATCCCAGGATGCCGGCTCGTCGCGCTGGCGGAGCGCCGCCCGCGGCTGGCCGAGGCGGTGGCCGACAGGTATGCGATAGAACGCATCTACGAGAGCCATCACCAGCTGGCCGAGGACCCCGCAGTGGACGCAGTAGCCCTTTCGGCCGCCTTTGCCGAGCAGGGTGAGAT
>Ga0070714_100002543_pt1 | contig 13438 bp, 10 predicted proteins | sample LARL83metaG_FD_65450 | JGI IMG/M metagenome (GOLD analysis project Ga0070714, IMG submission 65450) | Corn, switchgrass and miscanthus rhizosphere microbial communities from Kellogg Biological Station, Michigan, USA - LAR L8-3 metaG | ecosystem: Host-associated > Plants > Roots > Rhizosphere ...
CAAGGCCGTGCTCGTCCCGGTCTGGTACTGGTGGGCGCTGGCGGCCCCGATCGTCGCCATCGGCGCCGCCAGGGACAGCGGGAACCTGGTCGTGCAGGCCATCACGATCCCGCTAGCCGTGCTCGTCCTCGCGGTGCTGGTCGGCGCGGCGATCCCTGAGCTGCGCCGCCGCGTTAAGGTGCACACCGCCCCGCAGACCGACGCCCGCGTCGTTGCCGCGATATTCGGGATGATAGTCCTGGTCGACGGGGTGATCCTGGGCACTGCGGCCAGCCTGGCCAGTGCCCACCACCCCTATCCCGCGACCGTCGCCTGCGCCGCTGGAGCTGCCGTGCTCGTGATCGCCGGGCCGCTGGTGAACCGGTACGTGCGCAGGCTCATGCTGCGCCAGGCCCGGCAGCACAGGAACGACGCGCCGCAGGCAGCAGGCAGCAGCGCCGCATGAGCACGGCCCGTTTCGATGAGCTGATCCACGCGCCGACGCGGCTGGCGATCGTCGCGGTGCTCGCGGCAGCGCAGTGGGCCGACTTCAAATACATCCGCGACGAACTCGGCCTCTCCGACTCGGCGCTCTCCAAACAGCTGTCCACCCTTGAGTCGGCCGGCTACGTCGAGATCCGCAAAGGATTCGTCGGCAAGCGCCCGCGCACCTCAGCCAGCCTCAGCGCAGTCGGCCGCCAGGCATTCGAGCAGCACATGGCGGCCCTCCAGCAGATCATGGCCAGGGCACAACACAGTGCCAGCGCCGGGCAAGCCGCCGCGGCCACCCCCGGGCCCCCGGGGCGCTGAGCCGCCGGACCAGAAACCGGACCCCTTTACACCCGTATCCGGACGCCACTCCACGGTGGTTGGCCCTCCAGATCACACGAGGAAGCCGCTTGTCCGCACTCGTTTGGCTGGCGCGTGAAGTCGTTCGCTCGGGTGGCTCCCGGATTGGCTCCCGGCATGGACGATCTGGCGCGCCCCTGGCGTGCGTCCTTTCCGGTGGCCTTGAGCCAGGCTTCGGCCTGGTAGTTGGCTTGGGGAAGCCGGCCGGGCGGGTCAACCTGCGGCGCTCGTGCCGCGTCTTACCGGTGAACCCCGCGATGGCGCGGGGAGCGGGCAGATCGCGCTCGCCGTATCGTGTGGGACGGTGGCTTCGTGGACCGGATCCGGATCAGCAGAAAGATCACCGCTGCGGGCTGCGCCCGGTTCGCCGGGCGGGGCCGGGCTGGGGTGCCGTGGCGGCCACGCGGGGCCGGGCGGGCGGGGTCGGTTGCGGTCGTGACCGCCGCGGTGGCCGCCTTCGGCGTCCCTGGTGCCGGGCAGTCAGCCGCCCTGGCGAGTTCCTCCGCGGTCTTGAACTGGACTCAGCAGGCCCCCGCGACCAGCCCGCCTGCCCGGGTGGCCGCGCCGATGGCCTATGACGCGGCCACCGGCAACGTGGTCCTGTTCGGCGGTCTCGGTAACCGTAGCGTCCTGAACGGCACCTGGACCTGGGACGGCTCTACCTGGACGAAGCAGGCCCCCAAGACCAGCCCGCTTGCCCGGGCCGGCGCGTCGATGGCCTACGACGCGGCCACCGGCAACGTCGTCCTGTTCGGCGGCGAGGGCAGGTTCGGCCACATCCTGGGCGGCACCTGGACCTGGGACGGCTCTACCTGGACAAAGCAGGCCCCCAAGACCAGCCCGCCTGTCCGAGGGGAGGCGTCGATGGCCTACGACGCGGCCACCGGCACCGTGGTCCTGTTCGGCGGCGACGTCGGGGTGCAGCACTTCCTGGGCGACACCTGGACCTGGGACGGCTCAACCTGGACGAAGCAGGCCCCCAAGACCAGCCCGTCTCCCCGGGCTGGCGCGTCGATGGCCTACGACGCGGCCACCGGCAACGTCGTCCTGTTCGGCGGCTTCAACAGGCCTAGCATCGGCGGCGAGCTGGGCGCCACCTGGACCTGGAACGGCTCTACCTGGACGAAGCAGGCCCCTAACACCAGCCCGTCTCCCCGAGATGACGCGTCCATGGCCTACGACGCGGCCACCGGCAACGTCGTCCTGTTCGGCGGCGGTACCGCAGCCACCGACTTCGGCGACACCTGGACCTGGGACGGCTCGACCTGGGCAAAGCAAGCCCCCGCGACCAGCCCGCCTGCCCGGCGCAGCGCGTCGATGGCCTACGACGCGGCCACCGCCACCGTGGTCCTGTTCGGCGGCCAGGGCGGCACTTTTCTGGGGGACACCTGGACCTGGGGCTCTGGCTAGCCGGCGAAGCAGTCTGGCCCATCACCGGTGTCCGAGTCCCTGTCCACCTTCCTGGCAGGCGCCAGACCCCTGGGGAGCGGTCGCCGGTCCAGGGTCGCGCAGCGATCTGCGGAGCTTGTCCGCCGCCGGGCGGGACGGCCGTCCCGCCCGGGAGCCCGGGCCACTCCACCCGACTGGGCGTCCGGCTCGAGGATGACACCTACCAGAGCATCCGGCGGCTCGCTGAACACCAGCACCGCAACATCAGCGACGTCGTCCGAGAGGCCATCAGCCGCTACCTCGAAGCCAGCTGACCGGTCAACCACAGCGACCGCAGCGCACGACTGGCGGTCTTGGCACCAAAGAATGTGCTGCGGGGAATGGGACAATCCGGTCGCCTCTGATCAGGGCGGGCCCTGGTCATCGAGTCGAGTGCGAACATGTGATGCCAACCCGGCGGCACCGCTCCTGACAGGCTGGCTTGCCGCCGGTCACCGCACTACAGCCGGGCCGCCGACGGCTACCGCAGGCGAGTCAGCCCGGTCATTCACGTGTACCGACGCTGTTACGCTCTGGGTGCTTAAGCCGTATGAGGCGGACCTGGGCCCCGGTCACGGTGGACCGGTCCGCCCGGACGCGAGGGGCCGGCGGGTATGGGTGGCGGCAAGCGGATGGCGGGACAGTGGCGGGCCGCGAGGACGCGGGCGGTGGCAGCGGCAGCGGCAGCCGCCGCGCTAGTGGCCGGTCTGGTCGTCTCCGGTGGTCCCGCGAGCGCCGCGCCCGCGGGGCCGGCGCATCACCAAGCGGCCGCCCGTGCCCTGGCCAGCGGCTGGCAGGTGCAGAACACGCCGAACCCGCCGGCCCGCACCGGCGCCCTCGTCGCGGACTCGTGCGCCTCGGCCACGGCGTGCATGGCGGTGGGCAGTTACCAGCCTGACGGCGTCTTCTTCGTCCCGCTGGCCGAGGCGTGGGATGGCGCGGCCTGGTCGGTGCAGAAGCCGCCGGTTCCGGCGGACGCGCAGACTACGAATCTGCTCGGCGTGTCGTGCGTCTCGGTCAGTCACTGTGTGGCCGTGGGAAATTACCGGAACAAGGCCGGGAACATCGTCACCTTGGCTGAGGCGTGGAACGGCACGGCCTGGTCGATCCAGGCGACACCCAACCCGGCGGGTAATCAGGTCAGCGTCTTGACCTCTGTGTCGTGCTCGGCGGTGAACGCCTGCACCGCCGTCGGGTATTCGGGCGACTTCGGCGGCCTCGACAGCGTCCTGACGCTTGCCGAGGCGTGGAACGGCACGTCCTGGTCGATCCAGCCAACATCCAACCCGACCAGCCCGAATCACGCTTACCTCACCGGCGTGTCGTGCACCGCGCCGAGCGCCTGCATCGCGGTGGGCTCCGCTGACGGCTTCGAGCCGGTGGCCGAGGCGTGGAACGGCACCTCGTGGTCCCTGCAGAAACCGCCCAACCCGGCTGGCGCCATCGGCGGTGTCCTGGCCGGTGTGTCCTGTACCTCGGCCAGCGCGTGCGCCGCCGTGGGGAACTATCAGAACCGCTCCGGTGCTCACGCGCTGCTTGCCGAGGCGTGGAACGGCACTGCCTGGGCCATTGAACCAGCCGCCAAACCCGCGGGTGCCAGCCGCAGCTACCTCAATGGTGTGTCCTGCCTGTCCGCCACCGCCTGCACTGCGGTGGGCAGCTACCAGTCCGGCAAGCTCACTCACGTCCCGTTGGCCGAGGTATGGAACGGCAGCGCATGGTCGATCCGGGCCATCCCCGGCCCGGCCGCCCCGCGCAGCAGCCTGGCCGGCGTGGCATGCCGCTCCGCATCCGTGTGCGTCGCCGTCGGCAGCCAGACTTCGCGGTACCAGGCGCCCACGCCGCTGGCGGAGGCCTGGAACGGTGCCTCCTGGTCCATCGAGACGACTCCGGCACCGGCCACGTTCCCCCAGAACAGCTTGTCCGCTGTCGCCTGTCCCGCGGCTACCGACTGCTTCGCCGTGGGTTCGTCCGGCGTCGGTGCCGGTTCCGGGGCGCTCACCGAGCACTGGAACGGCTCATCGTGGTCCATCCAGCGGACTCCGGTTACCGGCGGATTCCAAAACTACCTGGGAGGCCTCGCGTGTACCTCGGCCACGGCGTGCACCGCGGTAGGCGGTATGTTCACCAGACACGGCGGACATGCCCTCGCCGAGCGGTGGAACGGCACTACGTGGTCGGTCCAGCGGATCCCCAGCGAGCCGCATCCCAGTAACAGCTTCCTCCTCGCCGTGTCATGTGCCTCGCCCGGTTCCTGCGTTGCCGTCGGGGACGCGCAGCATGAGCCGGCCGCCGTCCCTATGGCCGAGGTGTGGAACGGCACCTCGTGGTCGATCCGGACCCCCATCGCCGACGGCCCGGGGGACAGCGGCCTGGACGCCGTGTCGTGTACCTCGCCCAGCAGCTGCATCGCTGTCGGGTTCGGCAACAATTCGACGACCGAGGTGCCGATCGCTGAGCGGTGGAACGGGACCTCCTGGTCCGCCCAGCCGGTGCCCGTCCCGGCGGGCCTGTTCCGCGGTTTCCTCACCGGCGTGTCATGCGCCGCGGCCGGTGGCTGTATCGCGGTGGGGAACTATGAGGACAGCAGCGGTAACGGGTTCCCGCTGGCCGAATCGTGGGACGGTACGGCCTGGTCGGTCCAGCCGATCTCCGGCCCGGCGGGAAGCCAGGGCACCCCGCTGTCCTCCGTGTCGTGCACTTCACCCAGCACGTGTACCGCGGTGGGCAACTACACCACCAGGGCGGGCGCCGTGCTACTGCTGGCCGAGGTGTGGAATGGCACGTCGTGGTCGAGTCAGCCGGTGGCCGGCCCGAAGAACGTCGTCAGCAGCTTCCTCTCCGGCGTGGCCTGTGGCGCGCCGGGCGTGTGCACGGCCGTGGGCAGCAGCACCACGAAGATCGACAACCAGGGTGCATCCGCGAACAAGACCCTCGCGGCGGCCGAGCCTAACCGTGCGGGGCCAGTGAGAGGTCGTAGCGGCTGACGGCGGAGGTCAGCGTGAGTTGATGGCGTTCTCCGCGGACGTGGCGAGCACCCCGGTAACCGGCCCGGCGCCCCAGGACCGGCGTCCTCGGTGACCGGTGCGCCGGGACCGGGCGGTGTCGGGGTAAGGCGCCCAGAGGGTCACCGTGTGGACGGTCGCGTTCTGAACCGCTCCCCGGGCTCGTTTGTGGTCGTTGTGGCAACGACCACAAACGCCGCGGGGCCAACCGTTATCCGGCACTGCAGAGCGTGTCGTAACGAATGGGACAAGGGCTGCGCCGCTGACCAGGACCGGCGCCTGAGGATCGAGTGGACGGCCGACCTGTGGCGGCGCATGCGCAGCTCCAATGGGGCCGCGGCGACGGCTCCGGGCGATGGCGATCAGCCTGCGGGAGGCGGAAGCAGCTGGCTGATGAGGGTCTGCGTCAGCCAGTGCTCGTACCGGTCGGAGCGCCAGCCTCGGTCACGGACGAGCAGCCGGTAGACCTCGGGCAGCGTGAGCGCGTGAATGATGTCCGCGGCCTCGCGTTCGCGTAGGTCCGGGCGCAGGGTGCCGGTGCGGGCCAGGGAACGCGCGAACTGCGCTTGGCCCTGTTGCCTTTGCCGTGTCAGCTCCGTGAGCAGCACGGCAGCGTTAGGGTCGGTGGCCGCTGCGCTGACGAGGATCCGGTAAAGGGGCTCGGTCCGGGACAGGATGCCGTGGATGATGCCGGCGAAGCCCGATAGCTGGTTTCTGGGGTCTGGGTCCGCGAGCAGCGCACGGACGTGGGGCTGGTCCGCCAGCGGGACGGCCTGGTCGTCACCGGCTATGGAGGCGTGGAGCACTGCTTTGAGGATCCCGAGTTTGGATGAGAACAGCCGGTAGACGGTGGCAGGCGGGACATCCGACAGGTCGCTGATGGCCTCCATCGTGGTGGCGGCGTAGCTGCCTTCGAGGAACAAGGCCCGGGCCGCCTGGATGACCGCGGCGCGGGCCAGCCGGGTGCGTGCCTGGCCGCCTTTGCCGTGGCGGGGGCGGCGGTTGGCATCGGTAGTCATCCTTCTGAGACTACTACTCTCATTTTGAGAGTGCTACTCTCAAAGTGAGAGCCAGGCGCAGGGGCACGCGGAGGCCGAGCATGTGGGGCTTTGCCTGCCAGCCGGGCTGCCCGATGCCTGGGAACGGCGTCGGCCGATCAACGGCTCGCAGCCGGCCTCCACCACGGCGACACGCTGTAACCCTGAAAGCCAGCCCCGACGAGAAGAGGACACCGGCATGAACACCTTGACCGAACCACCGGCCACCGCCAACCGACACGAATCCATGCGCTTCCGATCGGCCGGCTACTGGCTCGCCACCGCGGCGGTAGCGGCCGAACTGGCAGTCGGCGGCGTCTGGGACATCGCGCGGCTTCCGGTCGTCCGCGACCTGGTGACGCACCTGGGCTATCCGTCCTATTTCCTGGTGCTGCTGGGAACCTGGAAGGTGCTGGGCGCGGCCGCCCTGATCGTTCCGCGTCGCCCGTTGCTCAAGGAATGGGCCTATGCGGGCGCCTTCTTCACCTACACCGGGGCTATCGCCTCCCACCTGACCACCGGCTACGCCCTGGGCGAGGTGGGGCTGCTGGCCGTCTTGACCGCACTGACCGTACTGTCCTGGGCGCTGCGGCCCCCCAGTCGCCGCACGCCCCGCTGCGCCGTGACACCCGCTTCCCCGACCGCGACCACACCCCCGCCAACACCCCAGTCAGCAACAACGGCACCGCAAGCCCATTACCTGCCGCCGGGAGTCACTCTCTAGGCCAGGCCCAGCTCAGCCACCGCATCGGCTCACGTCCGGCAACACTCCTAGCCCGTACCCTTACCGGCCACACAGGCGAAGTGCTTACGCTGGCTTTCGGCCCGGACGGTACCCTGCTCGCCACCACCAGCCACGATCACACGGCGCGAAGGAGCCGGCAGGCCGTGCCGGTGCGGTCAGCCACCGGAACTGGCTCTGCGCTGGGCGGCGGCCAGCGTGCCGAGCAAGATCGCGGCGAGCAGAGCGTAGGGCACAAAATCAGAGGTTGCCTGGGCCAGCGCGCCGCTCAGCGATGCCGCGACCGCCTGCCCGGTCGCCCAGGCCAGGTTGGCCAGGCCGAAGGCGAGTCCCTGGTGCAGCTTCATCCGGTCCGCCCCTGCCGACAGCAGCGCGGTGGCCGGCGCGAACAGGGCGCCGTAGCTGGGCAGGCCGACGACGAGCAGCACCACCAGCAGGTACTCCGACGGCAGCACCGGCGTCAGCAGGCTGACCACCACCGCCGCGGCCAGTGCGATCCGGACCGGCAGCAGCGCGCCCCTGCGGTCGGAGAGCCGGCCCGCCAGCGGCTGGATGCCCGACTCGATGGCCGCGCTCACCAGGAACGTTCCCCCGATCACCGCGGCCGAGGCGCCAAGCTGGTTCAGCCGCAGTGGCGCGAGCACGTCCATCACGCCGAAGGCAAGGCCGGGCAGCAACGTCAGCCACATGCCCGCGCCGACCTGCCGGTCCCGGAACGCGGGCCAGGCCGCGCGCAGCGGCTGCGCGGGCACGGCGGGTGGGGCCGCCACGACGAACGCCAGCGCCATCAGGATCCCGCCGGCCACGGCCGCCCCCGCGAACGCCGGCCCCGTCCCCACCTGGTTGGCCACGATCCCCACGAGCGGGCCGAACAGCGCGCCGACCACCGCCGCTCCGAGCGCGGTGCCAAGCAGTTCCCCGCGCCGTTCCTCCGGTGAGGCCGTGGCCAGCCAGGCCAGGCCCGCCGCCCAGGTGCAGGCGCCGCCCAGGCCCTGGACGAACCGCGCCACGTCCAGTACGGCCGGGTTCGTCGCCCAGCCGAACACCAGCGTGGACACGCTCATCAGCGCCAGCCCGAGCAGGACCGTCGGGCGGTAGCCCAGGCGGGCCGCCAGCACCCCGCCAGGCAGCGCGCCCGCCAGGGTTCCGGCCGGGTAGGCGGCGACCAGGATCCCGGCGCCCGCCTTGGTCAGGCCCGCGGTCGCGACGTAGTGCGGGAGCAACGGGGTCAGCGCGGTGTAGAAGACGGTGTCGACCAGGACGAGAGCGCACACGAACGCCAGCAAGGCGAACACGGGGCGCGATAGCCTCGGCCGGGCCGACATGACCCCGACACCTCCAAATCACGGGAGCACACCACATGCCCGCACGCAGAACTGCCCTCTGGGCAGTCCCGGGTGCCGCAGCCCTTGTCCTGTCCTGCGCGGCGCTGGCGGGCTGCGGCTCGTCCGGCGGGTCATCGCCCGGCCCGCCGTCGTCCGGCGCGTCGTCCCCCTCGGCCGGTAAGGCCCACAACGGGAAGCTCACCGGCAACTTCTGTACCGACTTCAAGAACATCGGCACCAACATGCCGATTCCAGCGGCCGCCTCCGGCAACCTCGCCACGATGGAGCAGCACGATGGCCGGTACCTCAACCAGGTGGCGGCCTATTACTCCCGGCTGGCAGCCGAGGCGCCGCCGCAGGCCGGGCAGGAGATCCGGAGCATCGCGTCGGCCTACCAAGATCTGGCCTCCTCCCTCGCCACCAGGGGCACGCGTTCGCTCAGCCAGATCGAGCAGCGGATCGGCACGCTGACCAGTTCGGGCGCTGCGGGCCAGGCGTTCAAGAAGCTCGTCACCTACGTGACCACCAAGTGCTACTGATCTGCGGGCGGCTTAGCCGGGGTGCCTTTTGGGGTCTCAGGTCGTGGCGGTCACCTTGCTCAGGTGTGCAGGGGCGTCGGGGTTGACGCCGCGCGCCCTGGCCAGCTCGTAGGCGAGCTGCTGGCCGCGAGTGACCGCGGCGATCACGTGCACCGCTTCGGGCAGGCCGGGAGGCACCGGCAGGGAAGCCGACTGCGCCTGGCGGCTGTCGAGCAGCGCGCGCAGGTCCGCCAGGTCGATGTCGGCCGGGCCGCCGCCGTCCACCAGGAGCACGGGCGCGCCCGCGTACACCGCGGCGATGGGCCCGTGCAGCAGGTCGGCCGTGGAGATTCCCTCGGCCAGGATGCCGGTGGTTTCCTTCACCTTGAGCGCGGTCTCCAGCGCGGCGGCGTATGCCAGCCCGCGGCCCGCGACCACAAGCCGGTCCAGGTCCCGCCAGCGGTCCGCGAGCTGCCGCACCGGGCCGCGGTCGTCGAGCACGGTGGTCACCGCGCCGGGCAGGCCGGCCAGGGTGCCGTCGGGCACGGGTGCGGCGGCACGCAGCGCCGAGGTGACCGTGGCCAGCACCGCGAGCTGGGCGGTCACGGTCTTGGTGGCCGGCACCGCCCGCTCGGGCCCGGCATCGGTGGACAGCAGCAGGTCGACCGCGTCCGCGAGCGGGCTCTGCGGCTCGTTGGTGATGCCGAGCACCACGGCGCCGCCCGCCCGGACCGCCTGGCAGGTGCTGATGATCTCCGGCGTGGCGCCGGACTGGCTCAGCGCCACCACCAGGTACCCCTGCCAGTCCACGGCAGCGTGGTAGCGGGTGTACAGGCTGGGAGCAGCCAGCCCGGCCGGCCGGCCGGCGCGCAGTTCAGCAAGGTACCGGCCGAACACCGCAGCGTTGTCCGAGGAGCCGCGGGCCAGGAACACGATTCCGGCCAGCGGGCGGGGCAGCACCGCGCGCACCGCGCTCGTGTCCGCCGGTGCCCGCGCGCTGACTCTGGCCAGCACCTCCGGCTGGCCGGCCATCTCGGCCGCCATCAGCTCCCCGGTCACCATGACTCCACTGCGTCGCCGTCGCCGGCCGCGGTCAGTGCGGGCGAGGGTGACACCGCCGGGCCAGCCGCGTTCCCGGTGAGCTGTGCCCAGGCAAGGTCGGCGCCGGAGGCGAGGCAGCCGTCGACCACCGCGTCCGTGCCCAGGGCACTGACCCGCACGTCGGGCATGACCGGCGCGATCGGCCGCAGTTCCGCGGTGACCGCTTCGGCGAACCCGGGTGCCTGGCCGACGCCACCGCCGAGCACGATCAGCTCCGGGTCCACGATCGTGACCACGGCGCAGAGCAGTCTCGCCACGAGCGCCGCCTCCTCCGCCACCACCGCGGCGGCACGCGCGTCGCCGCGGGCGGCGGCGGTGAACACCCGGCGGGCCGAGACCTGGCCGCGCATGCCGGCCCGGCGGGCGGCGCGCACCACGGCGGGCGCGGAGGCGGCCGCCTCCAGCGCGCCGCGCTTGCGGGCATCCGCGGCATCGCCGCCGTGGCCGCCGGTCATCGGCATGTAGGCGATCTCGCCCGCGACCCCGTGCGCGCCGCGGAACAACTGGTCACCGATGACCAGACCCATACCGATGCCCGTGCCGACGTGCACGAACGCGAAGCTGTCCACCTCCCGGCCGTGGCCGTGGGCCCGCTCGGCCAGGGCCGCCGCGTCCACGTCGTTCTCCACGACCAGGGCCTGCCCGAACATCTCCCGCAGGCGAGTCAGCACGGCCGGCCGGTCCCAGCCGGGCAGGCCACCGGTGAGGGCCATGGCGTTGCGGCGGGCGTCGTAGATACCCGGGCTGCCGATGACCGTCTGGGTCACGTCCGGCAGCGCGATCCCCGACTGTGCGCACAGGCCCTGGGCCAGGCTGACCAGTTCCCCGACCCGGCTTCGCCCGCCCGAGGCGTGCGACCGCGCCGAGGACCGGGCCCTGACCTCCCCGGCCAGGTCGGCCAGGGCGCCGCGGATGTACTGCGCTCCCACGTCCAGGCCGAGCACGAAGCCCGCCTCCGGCCTGATCTCATACAGCAGCGCCGACCTGCCCGGCCGGCCGATGCGCTGGCCGGCTTCGCGGATCAGGCCCGCCTGCTCGACCGTGGCGAGGGCGAGGGACACGGTGGGCTTGGACAGCCCGGACAGCCTGGCCAGGTCGGCGCGCGAGCAGGGACCGCGGTCCCGGATGTGCCCGAGCAGAAGCTGTTCGTTGAGCGCCCGGATGAGCTGAGGACGCGCGGCCGACATAGCCCCCGGCGTGCCAGCCGACATGACCGTCACTGCCACCTCCGGCGTCAATCCTGCCTTAAGTACTACCGTGAGCACATCCGACCGGCCGGTCGTTTGTCATGACCGTGGCAGCGTCGTCGTTGCCGCACCGGCTACAACGTCATCCGGCGGCACCCGCCCGCACGGGCTCCCGGCCCTGGTGGCCCGCGGCGGCGAGCTGTTGCCAACCTGTTGCATCGCGGCCTTGTAGCCACTTGATAGTTAGGATACTGTCCTAACAAAATTGGGCAAGAGGGTTTGCCCTGGCAAGAGGGCGCGCCGCACAGTTGGGCGCCGCCCTGGTGGGAGGGGCGCCGCCCGGCAGGCACCGCCTGGCACGAGGGCGCCGCCCCTGGAAAGGTTGTCCGTGGCAGACTCGCCCGTCGTGCTCGGCCTTGACTTCGGCGGTACCAAGATCGCCATGGCCGTGTGCGAGCTTGACGGCGAACTCCGCGCGTCCACCACCGTGTCCAGCGGTGGCGAGCGGGGCGCCCGGGCGAGCTTCGATCGCGGCATCACGGCGGCCAGGGAGGTGCTCGCCGCTGCCGCGCCGGGGCGCGAGGTGGCGGCCGTCGGGGTGTCTACCTTCGGGATCCCGTTCGACGACCGGGTCGAACTGGCACCCACCATCGACGGCTGGACAGACCTGCCGCTCGGCCGCGAGGTGCGGGCCGCCTTCCCTGGAGCGGCGGTGCGCCTGGCGACCGACGCCAAGGCGGCAGCCGGGGCGGAGGTGCGCTGGGGCGCGCTTGCCGACTGTGACCCGGCCATCTATCTCAATCTCGGGACCGGGCTCTCCGCGGCGATCGTGGTGGGCGGAAACGTATTGCACGGCAGCAACGGGGCGGCCGGCGAGATCGGGTACAACCTGCGCGCCGCCTCCGACGTCGGTGTCCCGCTGGCTGCCCGGACCATGCTGGAGGACATGATCAGCGGGCAGGCGCTGGCCAGGCGCGCGGCCAGCCACAGCACGCACGGCCGGCCGATGGAAGCCGCCGAAGTCTTTGAGTCGGGCCGGGACGTCCCGGACCTGGACCGGCTGCTGACCGACTTCGTGGCCGAACTTGCTTTGCACATCGTCAACCTGGCCATCGCCATCAACCCCGTGCGGATCGCGGTCGGCGGCGGGATGGTCCGCTCCTGGGACCGGCTGCGGCCTGGGCTGCAGGACGCGCTCACCGCCGGCGTGCCGTTCCCGCCGGAACTCGTCGTTGCCCGATTCCCGTCCGATGCTCCATTGATCGGCGCGGTCGGGCTTGCCGTGGACGCGGCCCGGGAGGGGGGCTTCCACGGCGCCGAAGTCACACTCCCTGCTGTATCGCTCAGTGAAGGGCTACCACTATGAGACCCAGACACCTGATGACAGTCGCGGTCCTTGCCACCGCCGGGCTGTTCGCCGCCGCCTGTGGTGGCAGTTCCTCGTCCTCCGGCACGTCGAGCTCGGCCCCCAGCGGGGTCCTGACCATCGACAACGAGTCCGGCGGGACCTGGACCTGCGACTTCAACCCGTTCAACCTGTCCTACATCGGTTACTCGCTCGGCAACGTGTACGAGCCACTGATGTTCGTGAACACGCTGCAGAACGCCAAGGTGTCGCCGTGGCTTGCCACCAGCTATGCCTGGAGCAACGGCAACAAGACGCTCACGTTCACGATCCGCAAGGGCGTCAAGTTCAGCAACGGCGACCCGATGACGCCGGCCGACGTGGTGTACACCTTCAACCTGCTGAAGACGCACAAGACCCTGGACATCAACTCGGTGTGGTCGGCGCTGTCCAGCGTCACCCAGAGCGGCGACAACGTGGTCATGCAGTTCAAGTCCGTCGCGGTGCCGAACTTCTACTACATCGCCGACCAGGTCGCGATCGTGGACCAGAAGGTCTGGTCGAAGATCGCGAACCCGGTGACCTACCCGGACAAGAACCCGGTCGGCACCGGTGCCTACGAGACGGGCAGCAAGACCTGTACGCCGCAGAACATCAAGTACACCGCCAACCCGCACTACTGGCAGTCCGGGCTGCCAAAGGTCGGCACGGTCAACTACCCGGCGTTCCTGACCAACGACACGGCCAACACGTACCTGGCCAACGGCCAGGCGCAGTGGGGCAGCCAGTTCATCCCCAACATCCACACGTTCTACCTCTCGAAGAGCCCGAACTACCACTACTGGTTCCCGCCGGTCGCCAACGTGAGCATGTTCGTCAACCTGACCAACCCGATCCTGAAGAACGTCGCGGTGCGGCAGGC
>Ga0070714_100002544_pt1 | contig 13437 bp, 10 predicted proteins | sample LARL83metaG_FD_65450 | JGI IMG/M metagenome (GOLD analysis project Ga0070714, IMG submission 65450) | Corn, switchgrass and miscanthus rhizosphere microbial communities from Kellogg Biological Station, Michigan, USA - LAR L8-3 metaG | ecosystem: Host-associated > Plants > Roots > Rhizosphere ...
TGTTGACGAGATCGTCGCCCACCAAACCGCCGCTAGCCATGATGGAACGGGCGGCGTTACCTAGCGCCGTGCCGCCTTGAATCTCTGCGCGCAGCATGTCGCCGGTCGAGATTGCCGGTATCGCCAACCAGTTTGTGATCAGCCGCGACTGCGTTCCTTTGCCGCTGCCAGGCGGTCCAAAGAGCAGAAGGACCACGCTACTTTCCCCTCATGAAGATACGGAAACCCCTTGTTAAGATACTGGAACACAGGAAAACGGTCAAGCTGTTAGAATCAGCAAGACTCCTATGACGAGACTAGTACTATTTTGCATTATTTGCGGGGGCTCATCGGTGTGGGCCCAGTGGGTGAACTATCGTATGCCTGGAATTCCCCGCGGCGGAGATGGGAAAGCGATGCTCTCTGCGCCGGCGCCACGCACCGCGAATGGTAAGCCAGATCTCTCCGGAATTTGGGAGGCTGAACCGTCTTCCAATGAGGAACTGCGGCGCTTTCTGCCGGGTGGTTTCAATCTATTGGGCGAAGATCCCCCGTCGAAATATTTCTTTAACATGCTCGCGGATTTCAAGCCCGAAGATGTGGCTCTTAGGGCCTCCGCCATGCCGGACTTCAGGGAACATTTTGCCGGGCGGGGAAAAGACGCTCCGTTCTCACGCTGTCTCCCGTTCGGCATCCCTTTGTTGAATCTCGCGCCCGTGCCTTATAAGATCATCCAGACAGCATCGGTGGTCGTCATGCTTTACGAAGCCGACGGGTCGTTCCGCCAGATCCATACCGATGGCAGAAAACTTCCGGCCGATAATCCGCTGCCGAGTTGGATGGGCTACTCGACGGGAAGGTGGGAAGGAGACACGTTGGTCGTAGACACGGGCGGGTTTAACGATCGAAGCTGGCTGGATGCCGGCGGCCATCCCCACACTGACGCGCTGCACGTAACCGAGCGGTTTCACCGTCCGGATGTCGGCCACATGGAAGTTCAAATCACTGTCGATGATCCGAAGAGCTACAGTAAACCGTTCACCATGAAGATAAATCAACTCCTGATGCCGGACACAGATCTCATCGAGTCTGTATGCTTAGAAAACGAGACGGACGTGAAGCATCTTAGATAAGGACATATGAAGACATTCATCCTGTCGGCCATTTTCGTATCTAGCTGTTTCGCCGCCGACCTGGAGTTGAAAGCCACGCCGCAGACCGTTGTCTGGGGTTATTACTCCGCCTCAGCCAAGCCCGCGTTGCGGATTCAGTCCGGCGACACGGTGAGAATTGAGACCATGTCCACTGGGAGTCCGGCGCAATTTGAAGCAGCCGGTGTGCCGGCCAATCAGATTTCAGAAGCTTTTCGGACGATCTACAAAGAGGTGACCGACCGTGGGCCGGGGCGCCACATTCTCACCGGGCCGGTTTATGTCGAAGGCGCAGAGCCCGGAGACGTCCTCGAAGTTCGCATTCGAAAAATAGAACTGGCGTCGCCGTTCGCCTACAACGGATTTCGTCCGGGCTTCGGGTTTCTGCAGGACGATTTTCCTTACGAGCGAATCAAGATCATTCCACTTGACCGGATCCGGATGATGGCGCGTTTTAGCGATTCCATTGAAATTCCCATCAAGCCATTCTTCGGCAGCATGGGCGTGGCGCCGCCCGAGATTACTGGCAGGATCAACAGCGCCCCCCCGTGGGTCCACGCCGGCAACATAGATAATCGCGAGCTGGTGGAAGGCACGACGCTCTACATTCCGGTGCATGCCAAGGGCGCGTTGTTCGAAGTGGGCGACGGGCACGCGGGGCAGGGCAACGGCGAGGTGGACATCACGGCCATGGAGACGCAGCTCACCGGCACTTTCCAGTTCGTCGTTCGCAAAGACATGCGGCTGAAATGGCCGCGGGCCGAGACGCCGGGTTATTACATCAGCATGGGCTTTCACGAGGATCTCACCGAGGCGACCAAAATCGCGATTCACGAAGCTATCGATTTTCTAATGAGCGAGAAGCACCTGAGCCGGGACGAAGCTTACATGCTGTCCAGTGTCGCCGTGGATTTTTGCGTGACCCAACTGGTGGACGGCAACAAGGGTGTGCATGCCATGATCCCCAAGAGCATTTTCGTGCGAAGTCAGCGCTGATGGGCGCCGGCCAGTACTTTTCTCGCCGTCTCGAGGCCGCAGACTGGTAGCTTAGGATCGTTGAGCAGGCCGATCTGCTTCAACACCGACGCCTGGTCCCAATAAATGTGCTCGTGAGCGAGCTTGCCGTCACGAAAGTGGACTATCGCGACCAACGGCACTTCCACGCGCTTGTTGGTAGGCGCGACGCCCGGCAGCATCCAGGGCATTTCGATCGTGTGGGTGAACGAGAAGATCATTTCGTCGACCAGCTGATCTTTGCCGACCGTGCGCGACACGGGGGTCAACGTGGTGTCGGGCGGCATCCTGGGAATGAAGTCCGTCGAATAGAAACGGTGCAGCGCATCTTTGCCGTAGGCGCCGGTCATCACCGGGATGTGATTCACATACGCATCCTCGACCATAGTGTCGAGAGTGGCTTGGGTGTCGCGCGTTCCAAATTCGTGCCTGGTGTGTTCTTCCCAGAGCGCGCTCAGATCCAGATTGTCCATGAGCGTTATGGTAGAGCCTCAGGCTCACTTCTTACAAGCCAGCGTCAGGCCGTCGCGGATGGGGAGCATGCTGAGCCATACCCGTTCGTCGTGATGCAAACTTTCGTTGAAGGCGCGGATGGCGCGAGTGTCGGCGTCGTTCACCTTGGGATTGATTACTTTTCCATCCCAGAGCACGTTGTCGATGGCGATTAATCCGCCGGGTCGAAGCAGCACCAATGCGCGCTCGTAGTAGTTGGCGTAATTTCCTTTGTCGGCGTCGATGAAAGCGAAGTCGAACCGGCCGCCTTGCCCTTGCGCGATGAGATCGTCCAAAGTCTTCAGAGCCGGACCTACGCGCAGATCGATCTTGCGCTCCACTCGCGCTTCGCGCCAGTAGCGCCGGGCGATGGAGGTCCATTCGTCGCTAATGTCGCATGCGATGATGCGGCCGTCGTCTGGAAGCGCGAGCGCCACTGCCAGCGAGCTATAGCCGGTGAACACGCCGATTTCGAGGGTGCGGCGCGCGGAGAGCAGATGAATGAGCAAGGCCATGAACTGGCCCTCTTCCGCGGAGATCTGCATGCTGGCGTAAGGATGGCGGGAGGTTTCCTCGCGAAGGCGGCGCAGAATCTCCGGCTCACGCAGGGTAACCTGCTCGATGTATTTCAGCAGATCGTCATTGATGGGGAGATCGCCGGTCGCCATAACTTTTATTGGAACATTGGCGGAGCCGGCGAATGGGAAACAGCGAGCAGCTCTGGAGAGATCAGGCGCTGAATTAGGCGATAGGATTAGAGCTATCGACCCGACAAAAAGGAAAAGGCCGTGAGGCCCAACGACACAATGAACGCCAACGCGAGCAGCAGCGAATAACCGCTGCCTCCCGATCTGGATTGCATAGGAGCGGCCTCGCCGCAGCTATAGCAGACTCGTTCATTCTTGGCCAGGATTCCGTTGCATGTAACGCATCGAGTCATAGCTAATTAAACCGCGAATCCGGCTTTCAATCCATCACGTGAACACACGATTTATCTCTCGGGTTTTCATCGCAGTACAGCGAAGTCGCGCGTCCGAGTACGATAGTGCGGGTACCTTGGTTACAAGCAAAACGAGAGTACTGCCGCATGACTCCAAGTGGTTGAGAATTGCTGGATAGCCCAGTAGCGAGTAGATCGTGATCGCTGCGAAGTCCAGTACCGGAGCGCGGCAAGTTTCACTGCTGCGAAGGATTTCGCCGGACGCGCCGCCAGACAAGACGAGCCGGAAAGAACAAAATCGCCGCCCAAACTAACAGTACAGGACCATTGGATAGCAGGAACGCAATCACGTCGACCACACTCTCAACGGTGCTCCGATAGCCTCGACTGCGGTATTGCGAAAACGAGCGAGCATGGAAAACGGACCCACCGGAACGAGCGCCTGGTAATCTTCCCGAATTGTTGCGTTGAGGGTCGCGAAATCGACGCGGTTGATCAAGCTCTTCTTCTCGGCCTCCATGCGCTCGATCTCTCCACGGACGCGGCCCAGTTCCAGTTCCACTGCCAAGACATCCGCCAGTTTAACGGTGCGTTGGCGGAGCAGATCGGTCAGGCGCTGTTCGGTGTTGCGCGCGTTTGTGAGCCGCGCGTCTATGTCGATGTATTGCGAGGTGACTTCTTCGCCGCCCTGCGATTCTGCTTCTACGCGGCCGAGTCCGTTGATCTCCGCCACGGTTGGCGCAAGTTGATCGGCGGGAACGCGTAGTACCGCATCCAGGCCGATGATCCATTTCGATCCGCTGGATGTTCGGCGTTTAGGAATCTGCCGCGGCTCCGCCAAAGCGGCCGCCAGGGCATCGTTGATTTGCACCGCTGGTGAATCCACTCTCCACACCCTGAGCTGGCGGGAGACGCCCTGCAGATCGGCCGCGATATCCTGGCATCCACTGCATCGCTCCAGGTGACCAGCTGCCGTCGCTGCACGATCCGGCGACAATTCGCCATCGAGATAGGCCATCAGTCAGGCACGGGAGCAGCCGGCCGAACTGACTCCTGAATCCCGTGATGATTTCGATGGGCGGCTGTGGGTCCGCCAGGCCCTCGATCGGCTGGATGCCAACGATCGTGAAATTCTGATGCTACGCGAATATGAACAGTTAAGCTACGGGGAAAACGCCGAGTTGCTGCGGCTCCCAGTGAACACGGTTCGTTCGCGGCTGTTTCGCGCCCGTACGGAGCTGAAGAGCATCCTGACGCCGGCCAGATAGGTCCGCACCAGCGCACGCGGCTCATAGCGCGCCGTTGCCCGGATGAGCGCCAGAAAAGTCTCCTGAGTCAGATCTTCGGCACTTTCCGCACTCCCCAGCCGCCGCCGGAAAAATCCATAAAGCGGCTCATGATAACGGGCAAAAGCTCCTCGAAGGCCGGGCGCGATCCCCTCTGGAAATCCAGCATCAGGCCCTCGTCGCTGATCATCGCTGCCAGTTTAGCCTCTCACTATCTGTAATGTCGTGAGAGGCTAAAAAGTTCCCGATGTTTCGATTTTCCACCGGCCGGGGGCAGGTCAAGCAGCGTGAGGCATCAGCTGAGCCGCGGCGGCGAGGGCGCTGGTCTCTATCCTGGCATCCAGGATTGAGCCGGCCGCCAAAATCATTACCAGTTCATTCCCTTTTGAGCGCTTTGCCACCGAAGTCAGCGCTCCATTCTGCTTCTGCAGACCACTATCCTCCAGATTCTCGATCGAGCCCTCCGCGAATCGCTCCACCCCGACTACCGAATCGACACAGACGGCATACTTGCTGTTGGCCCCGTCCAATGCCACCGCGATCTCTGCGTGCGCCGTACGGATCATCTCTGGGAAGGCCTGGAAGAGCTGCAGCATTTCGGAAAGTTCCGCCGAGCGCGCGTCCTGGATTCTCCGGTGGGCTTCCTCCGGCTGCCCTTTCGCCACGAGCTGTTCTATTTCCAGCGCGAGAGCGTGGACGCGGACATGCGGAGCGGCGAACCTCTTGAGGAATCCAGCGACAATGAGGTTGTTGCTTTGAAACTTGTCGTACCACTTGCCGAAGGCGCACTGGTGTGGATCGGTAGCCAGCATGAATCTCCTGTCTTCCCGAACCGACGCCTCCAGTTCGTCGATCCAGTGCCGGTGATCCTGGGCGCGCTGGTCCATCAGGCTGCATAATCCTGCAAGGTCTTCGGCCGAAGAAGCCATGCCGAGACGCCGGCGCAAATCGACCACCGGAATCACGTGCCCTCTCAGATTCATTACGCCTCGCATGTATTCGGGCACGCCAGGTACGGCGACCACCTCCGGCATGATGACCATTTCTCTAACAGAACCGGCATTGAAGGCGAACAATTGTCCGCGGAGCTCGGTGATCACCCAGGGCATTTTGGCTGTTTCTTTTGTGTTCATGGCATTTCTCCTTTTAGTTCGAACATGACCGAACGGTTAGACGCCCACCAGAGCGTCCAGCTTGTGTACGATCTCGCGGACCGCCTGGGATTGCGCCGTCAGCTCTTCAGCCGCCGCTGCACTTTCTTCGGCATTGGCCGCAGTCTGTTGCGTGACGCTTTCCATTTGAGAAATGGCCTTGGCGATCTCAGTGATACCGCGCTCCTGCTCCTGGCTGCCGATATGCACCTCATCTATCAGTGTCTTCACTTTGGCGGCGGTGCCGGTGATGGACCGGACGGACTCTTCTACCCGGCCCAACTTCGCGTCTCCTTCTTTGGATTTGGTGATCGATTCCTCGATCAGTCCTTCTGTGTCTTTCGCCGCCTGACTGCAACGTTGGGCCAAATTGCGGACCTCATCCGCGACTACGGCAAATCCCAGGCCGGCTTCTCCGGCGCGGGCTGCTTCCACCGCGGCGTTTAACGCCAGGATGTTGGTCTGGAACGCAATCTCATCGATAACACGGATGATCTTGGAGATCTTCTGGCTGGAGCCGCTGATCTCACCCATGGCGGAAAGCATCTGAGTCAAGGTTTGATTGGCGGCCTTTACCTGCTCGTCGACATGCGCGGTCAGTTCGGCAGCGGTGCGCGAGTTCTCGGCATTACGCTGCGTCATGGAGTTGATCTCTTGGCTCGAGGCGGAGGTTTCTTCCAGTGACGCGGCCTGTTCGGAGGCGCCCTGTGCGAGCGCTTGGGACGAGGAGGCGACTTGATTGGCCGCGGCCGCTACCTGCTCGGCGCCTTCGGTCATCTCGCCCGCCAGTTTCCGTAAGACGCGAGTAATCTGAAGAACGACCAACACTACCACAACCCCGATGACGATCGAGAGGCCGATCAAGGCCAGGGTGATCCAGCGGCTGATAGAAGCAGCTTTCGTTCCTTCCGCGGTGGACTGCACCAGCAGTTCTTTTTGGATTGCCGACAAGTCGCTGGCAGCTTTGGACATTGTATCGGCGGCGGCTCGCTGCTTCGTTTTTCGTAGTTCATTAGCCTCCTGGAATTTGCCCGTCGAGCAGAGCTGATCCATCTGGTCATAAAGTGGCACCCAGGCAGTCACTCCCGCTTCCACTCCATCCACCGCGCGCTTTCCACGTTCCGAAACTAATAGGGGTCGCATTTCATCCAGGATTTGTTCGATGGTGTTAACTTCGGCCTGGAATGCCGCGCGAGCTTTTTTCAATTCGGCATCCTCCTTTAGAATTGCCGATAGAACCGTGCTGCGCGAAGCCGCTCGCATTTCAGCCACCGCCCACTGGATCTGCCCGGCTAGTTCGACCTTCCGTGTGGTCTTGTTCGCCGTTTCATTCAATCGCGCGCCCAGACCAGTGATCGCCCTTTCCGATGAATAGCTCAGACCGAGTACCATCGCGAACATGGCCCCAAAGCCGAGCATCAATTTCTTTCCAACCGTCATTTTCATTTGAATCCTCTTTTCTGGTGTCTTCTCTACACAAGAAGCACTTCAGCGTCCGTTCAGGCATGGCCGCTGTCTGTCTAAAATGCAGGAGTTTCATTCCATTGAAGCTTGGGAGGGTTCGGGAAGCGGAAAATGTGGACCAAATAGGGAACTTTGCTAAACGCGCCGGCTTAACGCGTCTTCTCTAAGCCGTACTCTTTGAGCTTGCGGTACATCGTGGTCTTTCCCATACCAAGTAGCTTGGCGGCACGTAGCCGATGTCCACCCGTGGCTTGGAGGCTTTCAGCGATGGCCTTGCGCTCTAATTCCTCGAGGCGGGAATGATCGTGTTGTTCCGATGCCGGATGGGCGCTTCGCAACTCGGGCGGCAGATCCGCCACTTCAATGAGTGTTCCGCAACTGACCGCCAAAGCGCGTCGCATGCAGTTCTCCAGCTCCCTGACGTTGCCGGGCCAGGCGTAGTCCATCAGGCGGTCCATCGCTTCCGGAGAAACGGCCTGCACCAGGTCTTGGGGCTCCCTGTGCCGCGCCAGAAAGAATTTGGCCAGGCACGGGATATCGAGCTGGCGATTTCTCAGTGGCGGCACTTTCAAGGTGAGCACATTCAAGCGATAATACAGGTCCTCGCGGAAGGTTCCGCCCTTTACGGCGGCTTGGATGTCACGATTGGTGGCGGCCATGACGCGAGCCTTCAGTTCTTTACGCTGATTGCTTCCAACCGGGCGAAATTCGCGTTCCTGCAGCGCGCGCAGGAGCTTAGCCTGCAGCGCCACCGGTAGCTCGCCGATCTCGTCCAGAAAGACGCTTCCGCTTCCCGCGCTGCTCAGCAAACCGGCGCGATCCTGCGACGCCCCCGTGAAGGCGCCGCGCACATGCCCGAATAGCTCGCTTTCAATCAGATTTTCGGCCAGGGCGCTACAATCCACCGGCACAAATGGCTCGGCCTTCCAAGGCGCCTGTTCGTGGATGGCGCGCGCCACCAATTCTTTCCCCGTTCCGCTTTCTCCCAGGATCAGGACCGGATGGCGTTTCATCGCGGCCTTGAGGACCAGACGATACAATTCCTGCATTTGCGGAGAGTCACCCAGCATGCCGCCTGGCCCGGATCGGGTGTTGACCTGGCCTTTGAGCAGCCGGTTTTCAAGAATCAGCTCCCGTCGTTCCACCAGCCGCCCCAACAGAGACGTCAACCCGTCCAGTTCGAGCGGCTTGGTTATGTAGTCATAGGCGCCCAGACGCATCGCCTCTACCGCCGTCGATACGGTCGCTTGCCCTGTCATCATCACCACATCGATGCTGCCGTATTTCTCTTTGACGAGCTTCAGAAGCGCCAGCCCGTCCAGACCGGGCATTTTCAGGTCGCTGAGCACGATATCGATGTGTCCGTGTTCCAGCACTGCCAGCGCGGCTTCGCCTGAACTGACCGATTCCACCGTAAACTCTGCGTCAGTTAAAGCGTCGACGCAGAATTCGCGTACATCGTCTTCGTCCTCGACCACGAGAATCGTAGTGTCGCTGCACTTGGGCTGTAGATCCATAGCTCCGTTCATTCTTATCGGATGGTTCGGCGGAAGGTTCGGGAACCGAGCCGAAGTTCCCGAAAATGAACCTGTATCGCGTAAGAATTGTTGAGCCTGCGAGGGTTATGAGTGGCAGGTGCAATGCATTAGCTGCAGCATGCCAGCCAAAACACAACAGGACATCAGCGCGGTGGCCCAGCACACTCCGGCGATTTTGGTAGTGGCCGAGGAAGACAACGTGCGCGACCTGCTACAGGATATTTTAGAGGCCCACGGCTACCGAACCCTTACCAGTACCAACCTGGAGGACGCCGCCAGAGTCGCGTCTAAGGAATCGGTCGACCTGGTAGTGGTGGAGTTAGACCGGCCCGGCCCGCGGCAAGTGGACGGGATCGAAGCGTTGCGTCGCAGCCGGACCGGGCTGAAGATCATAGCCGTACTAGGGGACTCGTCGCTGGCGTGTTTGGAGTCTCTGGTGGACGCTATCGTGTGGAAGCCCTTCTCGGTGAACGCCCTGGCCACAATCGTCTCTGAATATATTGGCCCAGCGGAACCAATCCAAAAAGAAACTGCTCAGTTGACCAGCGTGTGACTGCCGTTTGGACGATACGCACTAAGTAGGAGCGATTATCTGCTGCAGGCGTATGCGATCTCGAGAGTCGCGTGCAAGAGCTTATTGTGCACGGTCGTCTTCATGCTCCCGTTCCGCTTGGCTGGGGGCCGGGCGACTTTCCAGGAATACGGGCCCGAACAGGGATTGAACAACGTCGGCCTGCATACCATGATCCAGGACCGGGCGGGCTACCTATGGGTGGGCTCCGACAACGGCTTATTTCGTTACAACGGCAAAAGATTCCAGAGGTACGGCGAACAACACGGCTTGCCGAGTTCGGTGATCTTGTCGCTTGGTGAGTCTGCGGACGGCATGCTTTGGGTGGCGACTGCGGCCGGATTAGCTCGTCTGGTAGGAGACCGCTTTCAACCAGACGGGCCTAGAGTCAACATCGAGCTGCCGGCTGAGACTAATCTCGCATTCGATTCCAAGGACCGGCTGTACGTCGGCACCACCCACGGCTTGCTGATTGGACCACCGGGTGTCCGAGGCGCATCACGAACGTTTGAACTACAGCCAGGCACGGGTTCGGTATCCGCCGTCCATGTGGATACTGACGGCGTAGTTTGGTTTGGATGCGACCCTAAGCTTTGCCGGCTGGACGGTGGGCGCGTTGAGGCAATCGGCCCGGACCATGGACTCCCGGCGGACGTCTGGCAGTCCATCTTGACGGACCGTGACGGGAATCTATGGGTGCGCAGCGCTGGTCGTTTGTTGATGAGAAAACGTGGCGCCGCCAACTTTACGAACGAAAAGAATCTGCCGGCGACCAATGCCGCGGCAACCTTGTTCCTGGATCGGCAGGGGCATGTTCTGGCTCCGAGCGATGTCGGGCTGGCGCGATGGCATGCCGGTAACTGGGAATTGGTGGATGCCCGGCGCGGTCTGGCGAGCAACGCGGTTACCTGCGCTTACCAGGACCGTGATGGCGCGCTATGGCTGGGGCTGCGTGGAGTCGGCGCCGCGCGTTGGCTCGGATATAACCTGGCCGAGAGCTGGACCATGGCCGATGGATTGGCGAGTCCCATTGTTTGGGCCATTCAAGAAGATGGCAAAGGCGTGTGGGTAGGAACCGATCAGGGTCTGAACTTCCTGTCAAACCGTGGCAGCCAGTGGCGCACTTGGACCAGTCGCCAAGGGCTGCCGGGCGATCATATCGTCACTCTCGCGATCGACCCGGATGGAAGCATCTGGATAGGTGCATTTCCGGGCGGCGTGGCTCGTTTGGAGCCGGAGAGCGGCCAAATCCGAAAATATGGAATCGAGTCCGGATTGGCGTCGAATTCGATTTTCGGACTGACCTTCGACCGCGAGGGGCGCTTGTGGGTGAGTACGGCGGTCGGCTTATTTCGTAGCACCGGATCGGGCAGTCGAGTGCGATTCGAAAAGCAGTTGCCATCCGCTGACGCTTCGAAAGAAATCTTTCGGCAGGTGACTGAGGATAGTCACGGTCGCATTTGGGCGGCGGGCAGCCGGGGATTGAGGCTGTTTGAGAAAGGAAAATGGAGGCACCTCGGCAGATCCGAAGGACTGCCAGGCGACCATCCCACTCATCTGGCGGAGACGGCCGATGGAGCGATCTGGGTAGCTTACAACGACGCGCTGGGGCTTTCCCGCCTCACTTGGTCCAATGCAGTTTGGAAGGTGCAACACCTCACCCAGCAGGACGAAGGCCTGCCTTCCGACAACGTCGTTTTCCTGGGCAGTGACGTTCGCGGCTGCCTGTGGGCAGGCACCGACAAAGGCATCGTTGCTTTCGATGGAAAAGCCTGGCACCGCTATGGGCACGAAGACGGGCTGATCTCCGACTTTCCGAATCCGAACGCATTTGAGGCGGCAGCCAATGGAAATATTTGGATTGGTACGGCGCGCGGGCTCACTCGTCTGCGCCCATCCGACTTGGCTTTGGCCGGCCAACCCCCGCCGGTGACAATCACATCCCTCGTTCTGGGCACCAAGACCCCTGGCCTAGCCGTGCCGCTGGTGGTCCCGCATTTCGACAGATCTCTGGCGGTCGAGTTCAATACGTTGAGTTTCGCCGACGAAAACGACATTCGATTTCGATATCGATTAGCCGGCCTGGAGTCGCAATGGACTACCACGCACAACGAGCGTGCGTCATATCCTGACCTGCCGCCCGGTCGCTACACATTCGAGGTCATGGCAGGCAACGCGCAGGGCGTTTGGAGTGTCGAGCCGGCCCGGGTGTCGTTCCAGATACTTCCGGCGTGGTGGATGACCTGGTGGTGCCGGATTCTGGCCGCAGGGGGCGGCCTGGCTGCGGTTGTGCTGTTCTGGCGACGGCGGGTGAGCCGGCTGATGGAGCATCAGGAAGAGCTCGCTGAAATAGTGCGTGAAAAGACGCGTTGCGAATCGATATTGCAGGCCGTCAGCTTTGCCGCCCATGGCTTCATCTACGGCACGGACTGGAGGAACCAGGTCCAGGCAATATTGGAGCGGTTGGGCAAGGCGGCGAGCGCCGACTCCGTCCAGCTGTTTGAGCACCACCGCGACTCAGGCGGCGAAGCATGTGCGAGCCTGCGCTTCGAGTGGTCCCCAATGGGCCTTTCCGGGCCTGATTTCCGCCAGCTGCAGTCGCTCCGTTTTGACGAGGGATATGCGCGTTGGCGCAAGCTGCTGCTCGATAGTGAGGCAGTGTACGGCAAAATCGACGGGTTCTCCCAATCCGAGCAAGCGTTAATGCACTCTCAGGATCTCATGCTCCTGGCGGCGGTCCCGGTCCTGGCGGGCTCCACAGTGTGGGGCCATATGAGTTTCTATCAACACGGCCAGGCCGAATGGTCAGCGGCGGAACTGGCGGCGGTGAAAGCCGCGGCGGGACTACTAGGGGCCGCCATCCGGCGCCGGGAGATAGAACAAAGCCTCTATCAGGCACACGAAGATCTGGAATGTCGCGTCTACGAGCGGACCAGAACTTTAGTGCAGGAGGTAGAGGAGCGCCGGTCGGTGGAAGAAGTCTTGCGCCAAGCCGAACAACGTTTTCGTGCCGTTTTCGACGGAGCGCCGATCGGGCTGAAGCTGATGGACCTGGATGGCTGCATCGTGGAAACCAATCGTGCCTTTCAGCAGATGTTAGGGTATTCGAGCGAGCAACTCCGCGGAAGGCCGTTCTCCGAGCTGGCTCACCCGGACGACTTCGAAATTGCGGTGCTTTGCTTTGGGGAGTTGGTTCTGCGTAAGCGAGACCGATACCAGATGGAAAAGCGCTATTACCGCAATGACGGCACTACCATGTGGGCTCGCTTGACCGTATCGCTACTGGATTGGAGTGGTGGAGATAGCTTCGCCATCGGTATGGTGGAAGACGTTACCGAGCACAAGCAATTGGAAGAGCAATTCCGCCAGTCGCAAAAAATGGAGGCGATCGGTCGGCTGGCCGGAGGAGTAGCGCACGACTTCAACAATCTGCTCACGGTCATCAAAGGCTACAGCGAATTGTTGCTGAAGCGCATGGACGCGGACCATCCCATGCGGAAAAATCTGGGACAGATTCGCAAGGCCGCAGAACGGGCGGCCTCACTGGTGAGCCAACTGCTGTCATTCAGCCGGAAGCAGTTGGTAGAGCCGCGGGTGCTGGATCTAAACAACCTGGTCCGGGACGCGGAAAAGATGCTGCGACGCCTGATTGGCGAGGATATCCAAATGGTCACCATTCTGCAGCCGGTGAGTCATATCAAAGCCGACCCCGGGCAATTGGAGCAGGTCCTCATGAACCTTACTGTGAACGCAAAGGATGCGATGCCAGGGGGCGGGCGAATTATCATCGAGACCTCGTCGGTTGAAATCATGGACAGTTCCCGCGAAGGGCTTGCGCCTGGATCTTACAC
>Ga0070714_100002549_pt1 | contig 13418 bp, 12 predicted proteins | sample LARL83metaG_FD_65450 | JGI IMG/M metagenome (GOLD analysis project Ga0070714, IMG submission 65450) | Corn, switchgrass and miscanthus rhizosphere microbial communities from Kellogg Biological Station, Michigan, USA - LAR L8-3 metaG | ecosystem: Host-associated > Plants > Roots > Rhizosphere ...
GAGCCGCTGTCTGATGAGGCGGCGCGAACGCGGATGGCGACGGACACGCCCGCACCGATCATCGAGGCGTTCTTCCGCTTCTATTCCGAAGGCGAATTCGACGACTCGATCGTCCTCGACACCGCTGAGCGCATCCTCGGGCGCCCGCCCCGCACGTTTGCCGATTGGGCGCGGGCCCACGCCCACGCGTTTCGCAGTGCTTGACGATTGGAGATGATCACGACGATGAACGAAAACAAGGTATGGCTCATCACGGGGGCGTCGAGCGGCTTCGGCCGGGCGATCGCCCAGGCAGCGCTCGATCGGGGCGACCGTGTCGTCGCGACCGCCCGGGATCCGGACCAGCTGAGCGACCTCGCCCCAGCCGACGGCGTGCATGTCATGCCGCTCGATGTCACCGACCCAGAGCAGCGCCGCGGTGCCGTTGACGGAGCGATCGACGCGTTCGGTCGGATCGATGTCCTGGTCAACAATGCCGGCCGGACGCAGGTTGGTGCGGTTGAGGAGACGACCGACGCTGAGCTGCGGTCGCTGTTCGAGCTCCACTTCTTCGCCCCGGTGGCGCTCACCAGGGCCGTGCTGCCGCACATGCGGGCGCAGGGCGGCGGCGCGATCGTGCAGATGTCCAGCGTCGGCGGTCAGATCACGGCGCCCGGCTTTGGCGCGTACTGCGCGACGAAATTCGCTCTGGAGGGGATCACGCAGGCCCTTCACGATGAGGTTGCGTCGTTTGGGATCCGGACGGTGATCGTCGAACCGGGCGCGTTTCGGACCGGCCTCTTCCGACCGGATGCGGCATATCAATCGCAGCCGATGGCGGAGTACGCACAGACCGTCGGGCCAACGCGCGATTACGTCAGCGGCGGCCACCGGTCGCAACCCGGCGACCCCGCGAAGGCTGCGCAAGCCATCCTGGCGGCGCTCGACGCAGACGAGCCACCGCTGCGTCTGGCCCTCGGCGGCGACGCGATCGACAACATCCGGGCACGTCTCGATCAACTAACGCACGAGCTCGCACGCTGGGAAGGGGTCGGACGCGACACCGCCATTGACGGTGCGTGACGAAACTCATCTCTCCCTTCGTCAGCGCGAGAGCTTGACGATCTCACCACCGACACGCAGGGAGGGCGTGCTCAGGTGAGACCTCTCCCATCGGCACAGGGACACATAGTGACGTTTGCAAAAGATTGATGCATTACCACGAGCAATTGCGCAGGTACTGTGGCCCACCAGCGCCGGGTGACTGTGCCTGCTGCCTACTTCTCTTCAGTGTGGCTAAGGTCGGCGTCCTCATCGCCGGCGCCCAGTAAGCCCAGCTCGGCCAACTGGGCGACCATCGCGCTGCGCGACCGAACACCCAGCTTGGCGAAGACCCGGCGGATGTGCGTGTCGACGGTCCACAGACTGATATCGAGCACAGCGGCGACCGTCTTGTTCGTGTGACCGCCTGAGATGAGTCTGGCGATCTCCCGCTCACGAGCCGAGAGCTTTACCGGCTCGGGGCTCACACGGGGCCGACGCTGGGCGAGTGAGTAGTGCGTTCCGTCGAGATCGAGCGAAAGGACGACCTCGTCGTCGACGGTTGCGGGCCGAAGCACCAGCGTCGCGAGCAGTAGACGCAACGCCTGAACCACCTCCCAGTCCCGACCGCGCCCTCGCGATAGGGGCTGAGTGCTGTGCGAACTGCGACGCCGCGATACTGCTGTAGTCGCCATGCCGATGAGCTGTCCCGTCGCGCACCCCCCGAGCTTCGGAGCCGCAACCCCCAAACTTCCATGGTCACCGTCGTCAGATCACGCCGGAATAGGTACGCCAGCGTGACAGTGTTAAGTAAACCACGGCGAGACACCTAGCGGGGAGTCCCGTATTCAAGGTACCCAGTCGCCGGGAACTCGAACTCGTGACTGGTGACCGACCCGGTTGCCACGTACGGTGCTCGCAGCCCGTTACGACGAACGCCGGGGAGGTCGCTCCGCGATGCGAGACACAGAGCTGCACGAGCTCGAGCTCGAAGATGAGTTTGAGCTCGAAGACGAGGATTTCCAGCAGGAGGACGAGGACGAGGCTTTTCTGGGCGACATCGCCGGAAGCCTCCTTGGTGAGTCCGAGGAGGAGGACGAAGCGCACGACCACGAATTCGAGGGCGAGGGCGAGGAATTTCTCGGGGACATCGTCGGCGGCCTGATGGGTGAGTCCGAAGACGAGTACGAGGACGAATTCGAAGAGGAAGACGAGCTTGAGGAGGAGGGCGAGGGCTTCCTGGGCGACATCGTCGGCGGCCTGATGGGTGAGTCCGAGGACGAGGACGAGTACGAGGACGAGTACGAGGGGGAGCTGTTCTTCGGCGGCATCGGCAAGTTCCTGCGCAAGGCGGCGCCGATGCTGAAGCGAATTGCCAAGGTTGCGGCGCCGATGGTCGGCACCGCATTCGGCGGCCCGCTGGGTGGAATGCTGGGGAAGGCAGCCAGCAGTGCACTGGGCGAAGAGGAGTTCGAGGACGAGTTTGAGGATGAGGCCGAGGCCGAGGCCGAATACGAAGAGATGCTGGGCGCGCCGCTCACGGAGAGCGAGGCGCTCGCCGAGCTGATGGCATCGGTCGCTTCGGAGGCCGAGTCCGAGTCCGAGGCCGAGGCGATGATCGGCGCCGCGACGATCAATGCGCTGTCGCCCTACGAGCGCCGCGAACTGGAGCGCGTCCTGGCCCACCTGGTCCGCGGCTCGGCGATCCTCACCAGGCTCCTCCGCCAGCACCGCGCGACCCGACCCGCGATCCGCGCGGTCCCCGCGATCGTGCACTCGACCGCCCGGACGCTCGTGCGTCGATCGGCGGCCGGGCGACCGGTGACACGGCGCGCGGCTGGTCGTGCGATGGCCACCCACACCCGCCGGGTGATCGGCAACCCGCGCGTGTGCGGTCGTGCCATCCACCGCAACCTGAGCGCGTCCCGGACGATCCAGCGGCGTTCCGGAATCCCGACGCGGCGCTACCGCCCACGGCCGGCGCGTGCCCGGCGGTACACCGGGCGGGCGTCGGGCGCGCGCAGCTACCCGGGTCGTGCGTACGGGGTGCGTCGCTCTCCGGGACGAGCCTACGGCGTGCGTCGTTCGGCGATCCGGCCGTACGGGGTCCGCGGACCGGTGGCCCGAGGCTACGGAGCCAGGCGTCCCGTGATGCGGCCGGTGGCCGTCAGGCGAGCCCCGATGAACGGGGCCCGGGTCCGGCCGCTCCACGTGCGGCCGGTCGTGGTCAGGCGACGGGTCCGATAGAGGGCGGGAACCATGAGCATCACAGCGCCATTGGGAGAGCTCGAATACGAGCTCGAGTACGAGGACGAGCTCGAGGACGAATACGAGGAGGAATACGAGCTGGAGGGCGCCTCCCCTGTCTGGCGGGGTGCCTACATCATGGGAGAGGCGGAGACCGAGGCGTTCTTCGAGGACCTCGCCGAATACGCAGCCGGCGGTGGGCGGGGCGGCCTGGGCGGCGTGGCCAGCGCAGCCGCCCACGCCGCCCTCGGGTCGGGATCGCTGGGCGTTCCCTTGGCCCGGATCGGGCGTGAATCCGAAGACGGCACCTACGTCGACCCGAAGTCAGGACTGACCCGACTGAAGCCGCTCGTGGTCATGGAGCACTTCGGCCACGCGATGGCCGAGGCCGAGTCCGAGACCGAAGCCGAGGCGTTCCTGCCTTTCCTGGCGCCGCTGGCGTTCAAGGCGCTCGGCGCGGTCGCGAAGCGAGCGGCGCCCCACCTGCTCCGGGCCGCCCGTCGAGTTGCCCCCCGCCTCATCCGCGGGAGCAGCCGAGTGCTCCGGACGTTGCGCCGCGACCCGCGAACGCGGCCACTCGTCCGCGTGCTGCCCACGATCGTGCGGCGCACGGCCGCCGACGTTGTGCGTGACGTCCAGCGCGGGCGGCCCGCCAGTCCGCAGCGAGCCGCGCAGCAGCTCGCCACGCAGGCGCAGCAGGTGCTGTCGAGTCCGCAGCACTGCGTTCGCGCCTACCGGCGCTCTAGTGCGTTGGACCGGCGCTACCACCAGCAATGCCGACACTGCCAGTGTCGCTGAGCGACGATTCGGGCCAGGAGAGTTGACGTGAGCGCACTGAACGAGCGTCGCAGCCAAGCTCGGCGGCGCCATCGGCGCGAGACGCCGGCGCGGCGCCAACGGCCATCCGCCCGGACCGGGTCTGGCTCGGCGTCGGGCGCGACGGCCCCGCTGTTCCCTGTCTATGAGCCGTGGCTGCGCTCGCAGGCCTTCAACTCGGCGCGCCACGCAGCCGCCCTGCGGCCATTCGCCCGTGGGGAATTCGGGACCGGAATCGCCGCGCCGAGCGAGGGTCATATCCAGGCGGCGAACGGGATGATCGTGCAGCTGCGCTCGGAGCTGATGAAGATCAACGGGCCGATGCGGGGGGCAGCGGCCCGGGCGACACGTGAGCCGAGCCCGGCGAACATCGGCCGGCTGCTTGGGCTCAAGGAGCGGGCGCACCGCTGGGTGCAGGACATCGAGCGGGTCTGGAACTTCTACTTCGAGTTGTTCGGCCAACGTCAGTCCCGCTACGGCGAATGGCTGATCGGGTGTGACCGGATCGCACTGGATTGCTTCATGGCGGCGTTCCGCGGCATCGCGGTCGCCAGGTCGATACCGGCACCGCCCCCGTTTGCGTACATGAAGACGGGCTTCTCGCCCGCGACCTATCGGCGTGGGGTGCCACTCAGCCGGATCGGCCGGCTGCCCAACCCGTTCCCGCTCGTTGAGCTTCCGTATCACCGGCTGGTCAACCCGTGGACGCTCGGCGCCGTCCTGCACGAGGTCAGCCACAACCTCCAGAATGACCTCGGGCTCGACCGGGCCGTTCCCGCCAGCATCACCGGCCGCCTGACTGAGCGCGGGCACCCCGCGAGCGTCGTGCGGATGTGGACGCGCTGGAACCGTGAGACGTTCGCCGACCTCAGCGGACTCCTGCTCGGCGGTCCGGCGATCGTGGCGTCGCTGATGGACGTGATCGGACGCTCACCCGCGGCGACATACCGGTTCAACCCCGATGGCGTCCACCCAACCCCGTATCTGCGCACGCTGCTCAGCGTTGAGCTCCTGCGGCGCATGGGGTTCGGCGCCCAGGCCGAGCGCTACGAGCGCACCTGGCGGCGCCTCTACGCCAATCCTCGAGGCGCGATTCCGGCGGAGGTCCTGCGCGCCTTCCCGGCGTCCTGTCGCGACGTGGTCGACGTGATTTGCTACGCCCCCTACAAGTCACTGGGCGGCCGCACTCTCAGCGAGGTCTACCAGTTTGAGCCCAAGGATCAGATGATGATCGAGGAGGCGGCTCGCCGGCTCGCCGCCGGGACTGACCCCGGCGTCGTTCCCGCGAGGTTCCTGATCGGCGCAGCGCGCGTCGCGATCGACCGCCGCCTCGGCCGTCCCGGCGTGATTCATCGCAACTTCTACACGGAGCTCGCGCGCCGATGACTCTTACGGCCGCCCTCGAGGAGCTCAGCTTTGGCACCCAGCAGCTCGCCGATGTCCTCTCAGCAGTGCGCTCCACGGTGTCCGAGGATCTGCCCGACGACACGACGACGCTTGCCCTCGACGACCTTGGCAACACGTTGGTCGAACTGGCCGGCGAAGCTGAGACGCTGCGCGACCGGGTCCGTGGACTCGTCGATCGCGCGGAGCCGCCGCGCGCTGACGCCACGCGGCTCGTGACCCTCGCTCAAGGTGCGCTGAACGACATCGCGGATGGCCTCACGGACCACGTTCTCGCGCATGACCAGCTCGCCGAGTTCGAGCGCGCGGCCCGCCGGCGCGATGAGCGGTGGCGCTCGTGGTGGTCGGTGGCCGGACTCGGGCTGGGCGAGTGCGAGCCGGCCGTGCGCCAAGTGCGTGACGAGCTATTCGCCTGCTGGCGCGAGCTCGTCGAGACATCCCCAGAGACCGCGCGGGCGGCAATCAGCGCTCCCGACACGAATCCGTAGGAGGCCGACAGCCATGTCCACGATCACGAGTCTTTCCGTCACCTCGAGCGGTGTCATCACGATCCGATGGGAGGGCGTCGGCGAGACGCTGTTTCCGCCGCAGGCGGCCGATCTGACGGCCTCCATCGTGAGCGGCCCGGGCGCGCTTCCCGTCAACGGCGGTCAGGCCCCACTCACGCTCGATGGCTGGACCTCGTCGGGCGCGAACGAGCAGGTGATCGGCACAAGCCCGACCACGGAGCTGATTCTCACGCCTCCAGCCCAGCCCTCGATCATCTTCCAGCCCGGCCAGGTCGTGATGATCAACTTCTCGCTACCGACCGAGAATGGGGCCAGCGCCTCTAAGTCGTTCTCGGCCAGCGCCACGGTCGACGACCCCTACGGCTCGGTGATCAACGCGATCGCTGGTCCGGGCGCTCCCGGGCGTGGGATCAAGCAGGACCTCGATTTCGTCACGGGCTTCCCGCTACAGGTCTACGACAGCTACAGCATGCCGTCGGGCGGCGGGGGAGCTACAAGCGCGGCGCCGAGCGCCCGGGCAGCTGTCGACGCCCAGATGAAGGCGGTGCTCGGCCGCTCGACCGGGAGCGGCGGCGTCACGGGAATGCTCGCCGCCCTTGATCGCTCTTTCCAGCCAGACTCCAGCGGAGCGGTGGACACGTGGGTTTGGCAGCCGCAATCGTACGTCGTTCAGAGCGACATCGGAGCGGGCGTGACCGGCGAGCAGGCGAGCCTGGCGCGGCTTGCCGCTTCCATCGGGGACGAGATCCTGCCCTTGATCAGCGGCCTGCAGCCACTCGTGCCGGAGGCGAAGGTGAACCCGGACGAGATCAACGCGGCAAAGTCGATCGTGGCCTCGAGCTGGCCGGCCTTCATCAGCGAGGTGGGGGCCGATGGTGGGCCGCGCATCACCCGAGCCGCGAGCCTGCTCCAGGATGCGGCGACCTCCCTGGTGACGCTGGGGATCCTGCTCGCCACCTACGCGTCACGGACGAGCCTCGCCAACATCTACCCACAGCCCTGGGGCGGCCGCGGCGGCGCGGCGGTCGGCGCCGCGGCGTTCGATTGGTCAAGGCCGGGAGCTCCTCCGTCAGGGTGGCCGGATCCGAGCCGGGCCAACGTGGTCACGGCGGACGACGAGGCCAACTACACGAACTTCGTCATCGCGTCGGACCGGATGCAGATGGTCATCACGGTGTTCCAGCAGCTCTACTACCTGCAGGGAGGTCAAGTGCCCGCCAACGAGGATCGCGGCTTCCTCGTCACGCTGCTCCAGCGTGCTCTCGACAGCACCGGGGAGGCGGCGGTCGCCGTGTACGCCGCGCTCGATTCGGTCAACCTCGGGCAGGACGAGCGGGAAATCATCTTCGTGCCCGGCACCGACCCAGCGGCGGTCAGCACCACCCCACCCTATGCCGGCACGCTCACCGTCGAGGACATCGTCTCGTGGGCAGCGAGCTTCCCGGCGCAGGAGGCCTCGTCGCTGCTCCAGGACGCCGGGAACGTCGGCATCAACTCGATCAGGAATCGCGCCGAGGATGTTCAGACGGCGGTGGGGCAGCTGCAGGCGTTCGCGGCGTCGGGCCCACCCGGGCTCGCACACCCGCGGGTGACGTACGCCCTGCAAATCCTGTCGGATGCGGTTGATGACGTCGTGACGTACGCGGGGAACGCCAGCCTCGGATACGCCACGCCAACGGCACCCTGATCGCGGAGCTAGGAGAACACCATGGCATCAGAGCATGAATACGACCAACGGCTCGGCCAGTTCGCGGCGCTCCTGCAGACGATTGCCGGCAGGCTTGGCAGCAGTCTGATCGCCGACCCGACATTGCAAGATGAACTGGTTGGCCAGATCGAGTCTCAGCTGCAGGCGTGGGAGGCGACTGACGGCGCTGCGCCGCCGCCTCCTGACGGAGGTCTCGGGCAGTTGGCCGGTGTGGGACCGGACTCCGCCCAGGACATCGGCGACACCCGAATGGTGCAGGGGGTTACGCCCTATGACGACCAGGTGGCGATGGAGCGGATCGTCGCCGTCGGCGACTTGTACTACATCTTCCAGCACGAGAAGATCGGTGTCTTCCGAGTGGTGCAGAAGCTGCAGGAGCTGTTCCGCGCGGGGGCGGTGCGGCTGTCGGATGGCGACGGCGCCTTCCGGCTCTATCAGTTCGATCGACGCGAGGTGCTGCGCTACACCAAGCGCGAGCGGCACATGAGCTACCGCCGGGCGTTCGGCTACGGGCGGGCACCGGTCGTGCGTGACTCGCGGCCGAACAACGATTTCCACCCCCTGTTCGCACAGTTTGTGAATCAGGTCACGCTCTACTGGCGCGACAAGCGGATCTCTGATGTGATCCGTGAGCGGGCCAACGATCCGGCGTTCGGCTCCATCGCGGTTGTGCGCCGCGCCGGCTTGGACCTGCGCAACAACCTGAAGTTCATGTCGTTCGGCCACCTCAACGTGCTGCGTGTCGAGGTGATGCAGATCCTGGAGGAGGCGTTCCGGATCCTCGACGCCCCGGACATCAAGAATCTGTTCGGCGCCGCCGACCCCTGGGACGTGGTCGAGGAGGTCCTGGTGCGGTACTTCAACGAGCGGCTGGTCACCTCGCCGCGCCAGCGGATGGCGGTCACCGGCCGCAACCTGCTCCGCTGGCTCGCGCAGCCGTACATCCTCGACAGCGCTCGTGGGCCGTTTGAGGCCATGCTCCGCGACGTCGCCGAGGACGCCGAGGAGTGGCTGACCAGCGCCCAATCACTCGGGCTCGCGGTCCGCACCGGCAGCGACGGATTGCTTCCGTGGGACCGTGTCGGGCAGCCGCTTACCACCAGGCCGGTGAGCACCGCCCTGAGATCGCGGCGCAACGGGGCGCGCCCGCGCCGTCGTCCGGCGGCGATGCGCTGACGTTGCCGAGATGGCCGCGACCGACAGCCCGCTGCGGGCCCTGGCGGAGAGCCGGTCGCGGTGGTTCGAGCACCTGGCCGAGTTCGTCAGCATCCCCAGTGTCAGCTCGGAGCGTCGCCACGCTGACGACGTGCGCCGCGCCGCCACATGGCTGCGATCACGCGTACGGGACGCGGGGATCCAGCGCGCCACGCTGATCGAGACGGCGGGCGCGCCCGTGGTGTGGGGCGAGTGGACCGTCAGCTCGCGGGCGCCGACCGTGTTGATGTACGGGCACTACGACGTCGTCTCGCCGGGCGACGAGCGCTCGTGGACCTCGCCACCCTTCGTCCCGGTCACGCGAGAGGGCTTCATGTACGGGCGGGGTGCCTCCGATGACAAAGGGCCGCTCCTCATCCAGCTGTCGGCCGTCCAGGCCTGGGCCAAAGCGTACGGGCGGCCGCCGGTGAACATCCTCTGCCTCTACGAAGGCGAGGAGGAAGTCGGGAGTCCTCAGTTGCAGCGGCTCCTGCGCGCCGGGCGGCTGCCCCGTCAGGCCGCCGGCGCGGTCGACGCGGTGCTGGTGTGCGACACCAGGATGCTGGCGGCCCGGCGTCCCGCACTGATCGTCGGCCTGCGTGGCGCGCTCGCGGCCCAGATCGAGGTCCGCGGGTCCGCGCGCGATGTCCATTCCGGGGCCTTCGGCGGGCTGGTCGCCAACCCGTCCAATGAGCTGGCGGCGCTTGTGGCCAGTCTTCACGACCGGGATGGACGGGTCGCCATCGACGGCTTCTACCGTGATGTCAAGGCGCCGACCCACGCTCACCGCGATCCGGCGGCCGAGCGGTTGGTCGCCAAGCAGCTGCTCTCGCATGCGGGGCCGCGAATGTCCAAGGGAGAGCGCGGCTTTACGGCCTACGAGCGCGGCACGCTCCGTCCGTCGCTCGACGTCGTCAACCTCGCCGCCGGCCAGGCAGGAGGGGCCGGGGGCGCGACGATCCCCAGGCGCGCCGTGGCCAAATTGTCGTTCCGCCTTGTCCCGAGCCAGGATCCGCAGCGGGTCGCGCGGCTCCTGCAGCGACACGTCGCTTCCCGTGCCGGGACCGGGGTGACCGTGCGCACGACGTTCTCAAAGCCGGCCAAACCCGTGGCAATCTCCCCTCGTCGGGCCGTCGTCGGCGCCGCGGAGGCCGCGCTCCTCTCCGGGTTCGGATATCCGCCGGCGCTGCTTCGGTCGGGGGGGACCATCCCGGTGGTGCAGCTGTTTGCGGCCCGGGTCGCCGTGCCCGTGCTGATGGGGTTCGCCCGGCCTGACGACGGCATGCACGGGCCCAACGAACGCGTCGACCTGGCGGCGCTCGCGGCCGGCGGGCGCAGCCTCGTTCACTTCCTCTCCCTGATGAGCAAGCTTCGGACCCATGCACGTCGTCCCGCATCGGTCGGACCGTATACGCCTACTCACACGTTCGCTGACGTGCACTGAGGCGCGACGTCAACACATTCCGCACAAAGGAGACATGCTGTGGCCATTAACTACACAGCGACCAGCGCCATCAACGCCTGGCTCACAACCACCGACGCTGACGGCGACACTCAATGCGAGTACGAGGTGACTCTGCTCGCGTTCGGCTGGGCCGACACTCAGCCGGAAACGACCACGGGGATCTGGGTCCTCGGAGCCGCGACCGGCGGATTGAAGTTCATTCCCGCGCGAGCGCTCATGGGCCTCACGCCACGCCCCTCACACGTGGAGTCCGCCCTGCTGGGTATCAAGGAGGAAGCCGCTGAGGCGCAGCGCGTGGCCAGCGACCTTCAGCTCAGGTTCGATGAGGTGATGCCGGGCGTGCGGGCCGCCGAGGGCCTGGCGGTCGGTGGGATGGCGGTCGCCGGCGAAGCGAAAGAGGAGGCCGAGGTGGTGGAGGCGAAGCTCGAAAAGGTGGAGGCGAAGCTCGAAAAGGTGGAGGGCGAAGAGGAGGGGACTTCAATCGCCGTCGCCGAGTCCACCTCCGGATCTCGGCAAGGCGCAGCGAAGGCCTCCGCCTCCAAGGCCGCCGAGTCCACCTCCGGATCTCGGCAACGCGCAGCGAAGGCCTCCGCCTCCAAGACCACGCGCCGCGCCCCGGTTCAGCATCGTCCCAAGGCAAAGACGCCCCAGCCAGTCGGTTGACGTTCACCCGCTCCCGGCAAATCGTCCGGCCGGACCGGACGAGGGCGCCGCTCGATTTCAGCTCCTCGCTGTACTTGGGCCTGCGGCACCCGACCAGGTCCCTCGAGCCCTGGGAGCAGTTGACCGCCGGAGCTCCGGCTGCCTTGCGCGTGTCATCGACTGTCGCACCCCTGCAGGATCGGCTCGCCACGCTGCTCGGCTGTGTGAGGGCGACAGTCGCCCCGTCGACGCTGCACATCTTCTGGGATCTCTTTGTGGTGCTGGGAGGTGAAGCGGGAGCCGTCGTGGTCGACGACGGCGCGTACCCGATCGCTCGATGGGGAGTTGAGCGGGCGGCTGCTCGAGGTGCGATGTGGCGGTCGTTTCGCCATCACGACGCGGAGGCGCTCGAGACCGAGTTGGGTGCGGCCGCTGCCCGCGGTCGGCGACCCATCGTCCTCGTCGACGGGCTCTGCCCGATGTGCGGTCCCGCTCCGCTCGAGGCCTACCGTGCACGCGTCGACCAGTTCGGCGGCCTGCTCGTCATCGACGACACACAGGGACTCGGAATCCTGGGCGAGCGCCACCCGACCTGCCCGTTCGGGATCGGCGGCGGCGGATCGGCGCGCTATCAGGCCATCGGCGGTCCGAACGTCGTCATCGGTGCTTCTCTGGCCAAGGCGTTCGGCGTACCGATGGCCGTGCTCGCAGCCGATGCCGCCGTCATCCGCCGCTTCGAGCGCAACGCCGAGACCCGCGTGCACTGCAGTCAACCCTCGGTCGCGGCGCAGCGGGCCGGAACGCGAGCGCTCGATGTGAACTCGGCGGCGGGGGACGCGCTCAGAGCGCATCTGGCGGGGCTGATCAGACGGTTTCGCGAGAGAGCCGCCGATGCCGGCTATCGCCCGCGCGGGCCACTCTTCCCCGTCCAGACCGTCGTCACCGGTCCGCATGCGCGCAGCATTCAGGACCGCCTGCGACAGGCGGGCGTCCGTAGCGTCCTGCACAAAGGACACCGCGGCGAGATGCGGCTCGTGTTCGTCGTGACCGCGTCGCATCGCATCGCTGACCTGGACGCGGCGGCCGCGGCCCTGCGACGATGCCGCGAACCTCGATCGGGGCGCCCTCATGCCGGCAGCGGCCGACGCCTCCGGTGATGAAGATCGTCTGGCCGTGCGGGTGAATGTGCCAGGCGGCTATGTAGACGTCGCCGGTGAACCAGTCGGCTGGGCCAGCAGCCTCGCCAGCGGGACCTCCTCGGCGTCTACACCGGCCGTATCAGCTAAGCGGCGTTGGGCACGTTGATCGTGGCCTCGCGGGCGGTGGGCGACCTGTTCATCGCCACCGACGCTGGCTTCGCGGGGCGGGTGGGAGTCGGCGACCGCGATCGCCGCCTGCACCCAGCCCCTGAGTGCTCGACCGGTCACTAGTTCGACAGGGAAACTCAGTTAGTCTGCTAACTTAGACTGACGACCCCGTGCGGGGAGCAACCACAGCCGAGGATCAAGAAATGGAAACTGCGCTCGCAGGCAAGTCGATCCTGATCACCGGAGCCAACCGCGGTCTTGGCCAGGCACTCGTCGAGGAGGCGCTGCAACAAGAAGCAGTGCGCGTTTACGCGGGGGCACGGCAACCGTTTGCAGCTCAGGATCCGCGCGTCACCCCGCTGATCCTCGACGTGACCGAGGAGGCACAGATTCAGCGCGCCGTTGAGCAGGTCGACTCGCTCGATGTACTGATCAATAACGCCGGCATCGCGATTTCCGACGATCTCAGCGATCGCGCTGTGCTCGAGCAGCATCTCGCAGTAAACCTGTTCGGTCCGTGGAGCATGGCCCGGGCTTTCCTGCCGCTGCTGACGGACTCAAACGGGGCGATCATCAACATCTTGTCGCTGGCAGCCGCTGTCGCGATGCCGATCATCCCCTCGTACTCCGTGTCAAAGGCGGCGGCGTTGTCGCTGACCCAGTCGCTCAGGGCGCTCCTAGCGCCTCGCGGGGTCAGTGTCCACGCGGTGCTGGCCGGGCCGATCGATACCGACATGACCCGTGATTTCCCGATAGCGAAGGCCTCGACGGAGTCGGTTGCCCGCGCGATCCTGGACGCCGTGCAACGCGGCGAGGAGGACCTGTTCCCAGACCCGGCGTCAGCAACTCTGGCCGACAGCTGGCACAGCGGGGCGCTGAAGCAAAGGGAGCGCCAGAACGCGGCACTGGTCAGCTGAGCCGACCGCGGCGTACGACCGCCCAGATAGATCGAGGCCACGGTGATGAGCCGCAAGATCGCTACGCGAAATGAGTAAGAGGTCGCGCGCACCGTTGCTCGAGCGCGAGAAGGAGCACACCAAGCTCGGCGACGCGCGCGCAGTTGGCCTTCCTATCGGGAACTCGCAAGGCCGTCTCTCCCGGACAGG
>Ga0070714_100002552_pt1 | contig 13409 bp, 30 predicted proteins | sample LARL83metaG_FD_65450 | JGI IMG/M metagenome (GOLD analysis project Ga0070714, IMG submission 65450) | Corn, switchgrass and miscanthus rhizosphere microbial communities from Kellogg Biological Station, Michigan, USA - LAR L8-3 metaG | ecosystem: Host-associated > Plants > Roots > Rhizosphere ...
CCGGGATCAACTCCGCGCTCGCATCTATGCGGGAGCTATTCATCTACAAGCTGGGCCAGCGCAGCGCGGCCGAGCGTAGGCGCGGGGAAGGCAAGGCAGTACAAGAGTGGCGCTCGCTCGTGACGGGCGCGGTGGCGAGATATGGGGGTGAGGTAGCCGACGAGGATGAGGTCTGCGATGAGCTGGAGGGCTTCTGATGGCGGCGGATGAAGAGTTCTGGGGCAGCTGCAAGGAGCTACGCCTGATACGTCAGTTCGCGCACTATCATGTAGGCAGTCCGTGGTCATACCTTGGCTCGTGTATGGCGCGAGCAGTCACTGCGGTGCCGTATAACGTAGTGCTACCTGACATCATCGGCAACTACGTGTCGACCGGTATATATATAGCACTGGTAGGCGACCCCGGTCACGGGAAGGGCAGTTCTGACGGCGCGGCTGCCCGTCTGATGCCGTGCGATATATACTCGTCAAAGCTAGGCAGTGGCGAGGGCATCACCCATCAGTTCGCTGGCCGAGACAAGGATGGAGAACTGGTATGGCATGAGCGATCCATCCTGTTCGAGTCATCAGAGGCAGAGACGATGCGCGCTCTGGCCGGTCGAAAGGACACGACACTGATGGGAGAGCTACGCAGCGCATGGATGGGAGAGCAACTTGGGTTCGCGTATTCGGATATCAAGAAGCGTCTAGTGCTTCGCGCGCTTAGCTACCGGCTCAGCGTCCTGGCGTCGTTCACGCCAAGTGTTAGCGATGTGCTTCTGGATGGAGTATATGAGGGTACGCCGCAAAGGTTCCTGTACCTTCCAGTGAGTGAGCCTGATCTACCTGACGAGGACTTCATAAAGATGCCAAGGTCGCAGCTACGCCTGAACATACCCTCGGTTAATGAGCTGGATCTGGTTCAGGTAGAGGTGCCAAGCTGGGTACGGTACGAGCTACGGGAGGATCATAGGGCAAAGGTGCGTCGTGAGTTTGGACAGATGAGTGAGAGCGAACTCCTCGATACTCACATAAACCTGGTACGCCTAAAGACGGCATTCGCCCTTGGCCTTGTTACTAATCCTCATCGCCATGATTACTACGTCTCCGAGGATGACTGGGAGATGTCCGAGTACATTATGAACAAGTCTCGCGAGACGCGCGATAGGATGATCGAGGCGGCAGAATCCGCGCGGGCAAGCAAGGACAGGAGGGAAGGGCGTTCTCTAGGTACTAGGTACGTGGCATCGGATGAAGTTCGCAAGCTGGGATCAGTCCCCGGTCGAATCCTGACTATACTGCGAGAGGAGAGGAAGAGTGGAAAGAACAATGGATGGATGAGCGGCGGTAACATCCGCAATAAAATGACGCAGCAGCAACGCAAGGCATTCAGCGATTCAATGGACTCGCTAACCGCCGATGGCAAGGTGGAAACTAAGCCGGCGGCTACCTCAACTCCATCAAGCGGAAGCATCACTCTTACGCTTAGGTATCGAATTGCTAAAAAGCTTAGGTAGGCGGTAGCGCTACCTAAGGCAAAATATCAATCAGATGGCATGGGCTACCTAAGTACCTAAGCCCTGCGACCTGCGGCGATACCGGAAAAGAGGGCTTAGGTGCCTTAGGTAGCGTCGAGACTACTAAAAAGGAACGTATACAAGAGAAAAATACCATAGAGAAAAACATCATAAAAATTATATCAAACATACTCCGACCAGGTATTATATAATATACAATACTAAAAGTGTTAACGTAAAAGAGAATTATTGTTATTATCTGTCTTTGTCCGTCTTAGGCTTAGGTATTCTCTCCCCGAGCTACCTAAGCGCCTAAGCGCCTAAGGCACGAGTTTACTGCCCGCACGGAGGTACGAACTGGCGAAAAATATCGGAAGCAAATTTTGACAATTCAGTATACATAAAAGGAGCACAAAATGAGGCTGGACAAGGACTATTTCGAGTCTATGGACTGGGATGGCAACGAGTATCGGGTATACTTCGATGTGAAGAATGAACTCGCGATGATGGATAAGGCTCGTGATCTGGAACTAGATTACTTTGAAGCCACACACTTTGTCGCGGCACGTCGCATAATCACGGAGACGGTACTCGTGGCAAAAAGATTCCCATTCAAGTTCAAGGCAATACCCTCGCCCGCGCGGACGGTGCTGCTTGTCTCACCCATCGAGGACGCATTTTGGCGTTCGCACCAGAGACTGCGCTTGCGGCCGCTCGCCGGGCTCGTGCGTCAATACAAGGTCGGGCAATACCGTCTCGACTTTGCTCTACCTAGGCAGGCGATCGGTATTGAGCTAGACGGCTACCGTACGCACAGTAGCACGAAGGCGATTGCCGATGACCGTTACCGGCAGCGCTGGCTAGAGGCACGTGGCTGGTATATCATCCGATTTGGTGGTCTCGAGATTTACCAAGACGTAGATGACTGTGTACGCCAGGCAGCCGAGCTAGTGAAGAGGCATAGGCGATGAGCAGGCGCAAGAAGAACGTGACAGAGGATGACGCACGGTTTACCGCAGCTGTAGAGATGCTTGGGCGTACAGGTGCAGAAGAATTTGAGATCAGGCATAGCCCCGAGGATGATCCGCCAATAACATGGACAGCTATCGGCAAATGGGGCAAGACATATGAAGTGGCGGCTGCCATGAACCCTTTGAATGCAGTGTTCAGGCTGTGCGACCAAGTTATCGATGGAGGACAATGTAATCACTGCCATAAGCCTACTGGATTCGAGCCGAGCATAGATGCTATGCCTCTGAATCAGTTCGTGTGTTGGTACCAATGGGATCCCGAGCTTAAGACATTTAGGAGAGGTTGTCAATGAGGTTCGATGACGTTTGGATGCAGCCATGGCAGACTGGTTCCCTGGCCGATCTGGCGTATAAGTCCCGCAATATCGGCGCGGTGATCGAGATTGGTACGCATCAGGGCTTGAGCGCTATCCCGATTGCAAATGCTATCTACCCGAACAAACTGCACGTAGTCGATCACTGGGAGGGCAGTACCGACTTCCGAGATTACATGCGCATACGAGACAACTATGGTATCTTCATGTCTAACGTCGAGGAGGGCACGCAGGGCAACATCGAGGTGCACAAGCAGGACTGGCGTGACTTCGCACGGGACTGGATGGACCCAATTGGCTTCCTGCATCTGGATGCCGAACATACAAAAGAAGAAGTATATGCGCAGACAGGTGCATTTATTCCATTTATGTCAGATGGCTCTATCCTTGCCGGTGACGATTTCAATTGGCCTGGTGTGCGTGAAGGGGTCCTTGTGCGATTCGCCTTGAGAGAGGTGCATGTCATGCAAGGCAAGCTTTGGTGGGTGGAGTTCTGATGGGCCTTATCGCCGAGCTATTCAATATGCTCTCGTTCTGGAGTAGGCACCGCCGGTGCGATGGGTTCAAGGAAGTCAAGGCATTTGGCGGGTATATGTTGTGGTGTCCAGTACACGAAGTGGGACAAACGACAGGAGATGCAGATATGGACAAGGTGACGATTCACGTTACATTCCTCGATGCAGGAGGCAAGGTTATTGAATACCACAAGGTCGACCCGAGCGAGAGTGTCAATGTCCCCTCGCTGGCGTTCTCTATCATGGTTAACGCGACATCCGATGAGCGGTAGCTGGCGGACTGTCCCATTGCCGCCGAATTGGCCGCAAATCCGCGCTGCTGTCATTGCGCGCGATCAGCTATGCCAATGGGGCAGCCTTGAATCGGATCAGGCCGAACCTGGCTCGTGTAATTACTGGTCCAGAGATGTAGACCACATCGGTGAGCCCGACAATCATGACATTCGCTTCTTGCGCGGGCTCTGCCAGAGGCATCACGCTACCCGGACAGGCCGTCAGGGGGCTGCAGGTAAGACAGCTACGATGCGTACACGCAAGCGGCCGCAGGAACCTCACCCAGGATACCTCAAATGAGCTGCATAGCGTGTGGAGGCCCAGAGCATGAGCCGGAGGAATGTCCGGCCGCTGAGCAGTACTGGAATCTGACCAACGGCGCATGTGAGCACTGGTTCTTGACCCACGAGTGGGAAGGGTTCTTGCTGTCACGTCGCTTGCAGCTAGGGCTGATCACCGAGGAGCAGTATTACACCGAGCTTGTGGACCGGGTTCATCTGATGCACGAGCTTAGCGAATGCGGCCTGCCAGTGGGCCTGCAGGTCGAAGGGTAGTCGACCGTACCCGACCGTCCTCGCCTGCATTCCCGCTGGGACCGCGACTCGCCGGGCCGGCCAGCGATTACGCCCAGACGTTAGGACTTCCGCCCGTCCAGGCGTTACGCTTAAAGCCGGACCAACCGGAAGGCAGACAAGTGGACAAGTTCAAGAGAGTGCTCGATGCACTAACAGGCGAGTTCCTCTGGGCGTGCATCCTCGCGCCCATCCTCGCAATCAGCTGGCTCGGTTTCTACACCATCGCCCGGGCGGTGGGCGTGCCGCCAGTATTCGCGGCAGGGATGAGTGCGGCGTTCGACGGAGTAGCCCTGTTCGCCGCACGAATCGGACTCAAGCACCGGCGCAAGGGCTTCAGCGGATACCTGGCGCGGATCACCGTCCTAGCATTCGCCGCGCTCGGCGCATTCGTCCAGAGCTTCCACAGCGAGACCTCCCTCTGGGTACACGAACATGCATGGATCGTCTGGGCGACCGCGCCCGTAGCAGCCGTCCTCGCGTACGAGCTGCACCTAGGCTGGGTACACCGCAAGCAACTGATCAGGCACGGCTACGTTCACCCTTCGGCCAAGTCCGGGTATGGACCTGCAACCTGGTTCCTGCTCAAGGGTACGTTCGGCGAGTACAAGAGCGGTCTCTCTGCACGTCGCAAGTTCATCACGGAGGGCAACCTTGCACGCTTCCGCCTTGAGGAGGATGCACAGCCCGTGTTGATGCCGGACCACAAGCCTGAACCGCCCAAGCCTGAGCGCCCCAAGCCGCCAGCTCCTCCTCGCCCAGAGCCGCAGGGCCCACCCGGACCGCGCCTGCACTCGGTTACTCGCACTAGTACCAGGCCCAAGTCTGCACGGCCAGCTAACAAGCCCTCGCGTGCACGTACGAAGAACATGGAGATCGCTGCATGGTGGATCGAGCAAGGCGGCAAGCTCGGTCACAATGGACGTATCCCGATCGACGGCCTGCGCGCTTACCGGCGTGCACACCCAGCTCAAGGCAAGCCTGCAGCTGCCTGATTCGCTGGACTAGACTACGAACGGGTTTTCGGCTAGACTCGGGCGATACCCGGTACGGTGCTGGGTACAACAGGAGGCAGGAATGAGCAAGGCGGCATTGATCGAGGAGGAGTTGACCTTCTTCGGTCTCGACCAGCGTGCAGCAGACGCCATCGCAGATGAGAATGACGGTCTGCACAACGAATCCACTATCATCGAGCGTGCGGCCGTGGCCCAGGAGAGGGCGGCCGACGCAGCATAGGAGCTGCATCATGGCCAAGGACAAGACTAGCAAATCTGCGCGTGATCGTGATGCTGACGCACAGCTTGCCAAGGCTAAGTCTTCAATTTGGCCCAACAAGAGGTCAAGTGGCGGTCGTACCAGTACAAGAGCCGACAATGCCGGTCTCGGTGATCGCGAGATACGTTCACTAGACGCCGAGAACCATGGCGCAACATTCTTCCGCCGTGGCGTGGTCTCTGAACGTGCAAGAAGGGGCGGTAACAGATAGTGACCAGGCAGAGCGAAGACAGCAAGGCCGGAAGGGCTGCATCGAAGATCAGCGATGGCCTTTTCGGCAAGGGCGTACTTGTTGGCAACTCGCATGCCGATGCCGCCCGCGACGCGGAGACAGGTTCTCGTGTTCGGCAGGCCCAGCACGAAGAGACCAAGGGACGTTGGACCAACAGGGTCTCGATCCGTACCAGGGCCGCAGAAGCGCGGAGAGGCAGAAGCTAGTGGAAGTCATCCTCGACGAGGACACCGGTCGTGTCTACGTCAAGCGCGAATCGACGCCGCCAGGCATAGCGGCTCAGCACACTCACCAGTTCAGGAAGTTCGGCGTCACACTGGTCTGGGATGGCAGTGGCAATCTGCTTGGCGTCGAGTTCGACAACCAGCAGCACGAGCCAGCCATCGTCCGGACCGTCAGCAGCGAGGAACTGTCACGACGTGAAGGGCTGGTGACCAGTGCCGTTCCTTAGCAGGCGCAACCACGCCGCAATGGCCGAGCAGAATCGCCGAGTCCAGAATCACCAGGACTGGGAAGATGACGACCCGCGCGGAGCTATCCGGGCCAAGGGTCGTCATGCCGTCGACCTGGCCATTGCTCGTGGCCAGGGACGGGTCAGGTCATCGCGTCGTACTCAGCGCAACAACCGCCGGGAGTACTGATGTCGAGGTCAAAAGCTGAAGAGACCAGGAAGGCTCTGCGCAACAAGCACGGCCTTGACACAGAGCGTGTCCGCGCGGATGATACAGAGATGGGTCCGCGTGAGCGCCGAGGCCTGCAGCGTGAGAACAGCAAAGCATTTGGCGGGGGTGCCGCAGGCACTATTCGCCAGCGCGTCAGAGGCGACTTGTTCGGGAAGAAAGACACCTAGCCCGAGCTGGACCGTACGAAAGAACTAACTTAATATTGAACCACAAATCTGTATAGAGTTGACCTATTTAGTTAGTTTATTCGTACGGACGACCGGACGTACGGTACAAGCCGAGTAGCGTCGGGGCCGAGCCCGGATGGAGGTGATTCTGTTGTTCGATACCTGGACGTTCATGGTGGCCTGGACCTGACAGCGCCCGGCCCAATGCGAACGCTCCGGTCAGCCCGCACTGACCGGAGCGTTCTCGCGTGCTGCTACCGTATGGTCAAGCCTCCGTAGCCCGGCTCCATGGTGATCGGCTGAGCATCCGGGTCATCCTCGTTGCTCGCCTTCACCCACTTGATCACCACGTCGGTGACGGCTGCCGGCGCGTCGGTGATCACGATGCCGTTATGCATACACATACCTGTCTTGGCAATGTATCCGATTGACAGTGTGACAGGACCCGTTCCGTTGCCGAATGGCTTGCCGTCTCCAGCCACGCGCTCAGCGATAGCGTTGAGCAGGCTGGCCATGTCTTCTTTCTGCACGATTACTCCTTGTATTCGATTACGGCCATGGGTTTGTCCAGGCCGTGTTTGCCGTCGAGGTTGTCAAGGGCGGTGATGAGGTCGCTGACCTTGAGCCAGCGCTCGAAGATACCGGAGCACCAGACGTAGGCGTCACGCACGTCCTCGTCCTCCCTGATGAAGCCGCCGCCGTCATAGGTGAACTGCCTCAGCGTGAAGATCGCCGGGTGGTCGGCGTCTCGGGTACCGAACTGGTACCAGCTCAGCTTGGCCCCAGCCTGGACGCCGCGAATCAGGTCGCCGAGCAGACCTGCATCATTCAGCGACAGTACGCGCTGGATGTTCACCGGGAATGTTGCGCCGCACATGTTGCATTCGTACTTGACCGGCTCGCCGTCCTCGTTGATGGATATCGTGTACAGCATGCAGTCGCACTGTGGGCAGCGCTTGTCCTTGAGCTCGGTGTTACTCATTCCCCGAATTCCTCCTTGATGTCGTGCTCGGCTAGCCGCTTGGCGATGTCGAATTAGACGCCGTCATCCATCCTCTTGACCACGGCCTCGACCTGGTTGATGAACAGCGCGTCGTCACCGCTGAGGCCGCCACCACCGTCTGAGTTGACGTTGTACAGCGAAGCCAGCTGCGCTGCGATCAACCGAAGCGCGGGGTGCTTTCGCACCGCCTCCGTACCGAACATGGTGTTCAGGTACGCCGACGCCGCGAACAGCGTACGCGCGACCGCGACCGGGTTACTTGCACCCGGATCAGCGATGCGCCATGCATCCCGCCAGATGCTCTCTTCGTCGCTGTAGTGCTGGACGAGGTGTGTCACGCTCTTGCTTCCTTGACAACTGCATTCCGGACCCATGATGTTCCATGGCCGTTCGTCTCGATGTGGAGTTGGTCTGCGACCGCGAACAATACGCGGTGGCTGAGCCTGCCCACAATTTCCCTGGCCTTGTTTTCTGTCCCGGCCTCTGTTATGAGAGTGATCGCTACGTCGACGGCGCTCATTACCATCCCATCGCTGCGACGCGTACCGTGCGGCTAGCATTGAAGCCGACGCACGTCAGCGCGTAGCCGTCAGCTTCCAGTTCATCGCATACGTTTTGCATATCGGTTGGTCCGGAGCTTGCCGGGAGCTTGATTTCCAGTTCGCTTGTCTCTGGTATGTTTCTCGTAGTGACGCTGATTTTGCATCGTTGCCGGATATGCCTGGTGATGGATGTGGCCTCCATCAGGCGCCCATATGTCTCGTCTTTCATTTTGTTGCCTTCCCTCCTGCAGGATTTAATTCGCCCGACCCTACCGTAATTATACCGTACGTTCGGGCGAACCGCGACCGCTCCGTGTAGCCGGGGCCGATCGAGAGGATGCGCTGCAACACCGTCTAGGTCGACCCTGACCACACGGAGCTACGCGACGACTTCAGAGACGTGGTAGCTGTCGTTATTGTACACGTCGACGAACATGACGAGCCTGTTGTTGCGGTACAGGCAGACGAGCGTGCCCCAGCTGTACTCGCGCTCGGTCACGTTATACTCGTCAGGCATCTTGCACCTCTTCTTCAGACTCGAAGTCGTCATCGAGGTCATCCTCGAAGCCGAGCACGCATCCGTCGCACGGGCAGATGCAGGATCGTCCTGGGCAGACCTCGTCAAGGCCGTCGTGCATGCACATCGTTCTTCCTCCTGTCGTTCCATTCCTGCGCTGTGGGTGCAGGCTCGGGCCACTCCACGCGGTTGCCGTTGATGTCGCAGCCGTGTCCGTACTTGAGCTGCTTGAAGAGAGCGTTTGCCGTTTCCGCTGCATCCTCGCGTTCGCGAGGCAGCATGCTGGTCGTTTTCAGGGCCGCCATGATCACGTAGGCGACGCTGTCCGCCTCGCGGTCGGTCAGGCCGAGATGTATGGTTTCCTTGTTAGCCATTACTTGCGTTCCTCCCTGATTGCCTCGTCCACCTCGGCGTCTGCCGCGATGACGTCATCCATTGTGCCGGTGAGCAGTGCTTCGAGATACCATCGAAGCGCTGCCTCCGTTCGCAGGCTGCTCACACCAGCTCCAGACTTGACGCCGGGACGCCGAGGCACTTGCCGAAGCGCTCCCCGAGCCGGTACCAGTGCTGTGGGTCGATGTCGACCATCAGGTCGCCAGGTCGGCTTGCAGTTTTCGGACTGACCTTCCCAGTGATACCGTGCAGGTACTTCGGCCTGATGTTGATCACCCTGACCGGCGTACCCGTCCCGAAGGTGGCCTTGTTCTTTGCACCCTGCACCTGACGCAGGAAGTTGCGCCGTGCGATCGCCATCTCGATGATGGCTTCAAGACCGTCATCCCAGTAGCCATTGTTGATGTCGTCGAAGATGCTCGCGCTTCCGAGAGCCATTATGCATCGTTCCTCGTGAACTGGTCCGCCAGCAAGGCCGCTTCCATGCTGTTGTCGATTAGGTACTGTATCATGTTCTGCAACTGACCTTTGCTTGCCGTGTCGATCCAGTCCTCGGTGAACTGCTTTGCGCTCTTGTTCACTGCATTCCCTCCTTGTTCCGCCTACCTGCCTAATCGGTAAGCCTAGCCGGTCCCGCGTCCGGAATCTAGCCGGGCGCGGGGCCAGCTAGGCTTACCGCTAGGAGATGATGCCGTGCTTGTAGTTCCATCGACGCGCCGCGCCGTGAGCGTGTACCATGCCCCAGACCCATACGACCGGGATGAGCACGATGCCGATCAGCGCGAGCGTCAGCACGCAGCTCATCAGCCAGCAGACGAGGATGACGACACCGACGGATGATTCGCCGGAGGTCATTGACCCGAGACCGGGGATGAGCATGGACATGAACACAGCCGCGACTGGCGACTTCGGTGCAATCTGCACTGGCCCAGCCGGCGGCTGGTACTGCTGTACCTCTGACATTGCCTCTCCTATGATGTGAAGGTCTGGACCTTGCCGTGGGGCATCTTGACCCAGATGGTAGTGGTGTCGCCCCAGTGAACTCGGACCGGCTTGTTCCAGATGCCGAGGTCCGATCGGATCGCGTGGCTCAGGTGGCTGGAGCACCCGATGTGGTGGCAGTGGTGAATTACCTTGCTCCACGCCGTCTGGTGATGCGTACTCGCTGACGCGGGACTGGATACGCCGGCCGAGAGCGCGAGCGCGCTACCGAACGCAACCGGCATCATCGCGAGCGCTGCGACCTTGACTCCATACTTCATGACTGTTCCCTTCTGCCTTGCGCCTTCGGCAAGACTAGCCCGGGCCGGGCGATACAATCGAGTACCTCCGGCCCCAGCTGGCCTAGCCGACTTGCTGTAGCATCTTGCTGAACGCCTCGCGGGTACGCGGGTCGCCGACCGGGCAGCGTTCGCTGCACTCGACGGAGTCAGGGTGCCAATGCCCAGCGCGGGTATGGGCGACCTCATCGAGGTAGTGCTCTGCATATGCCCTTGTTACCGGGTCCTCCGACCGCAGAGCGGCGATGACCTGGGTCATTATGTCTTTTCTCATTGTCCTATCTTCTTCAGCTTGACACAGTCAAGGCACTTGCATCGCTTCCAGCTGTCGCTGTCCATGAATCCCTGCTTAACGTCGAAGACGAGCAGGCACTCGATAACCTTCGGCTTGTACTCGTTCGGCCGGTCCATTGCATCAAGTTCTTTCGTCACGACCGGGGTCATGTCGATTCGCACTTTATCCGTGCCCGTGAACCTTTCCCCGGTACCGCTGCATCCCGTCGGCAGTCCGCTACGGTGCACCGGGCGCTTCGTCCGCTTCGGCTTACCTGCAGCTTTCTTTGCTGCAGGCTTAGTTGCCTTGCTCGATTCTGCAGCGGCAACCTCAGCCCTAGCTGCATCAAGCTCGGCTTTCGCAGCTTCTAGCTCAGCGAGAGCTTGTTCAAGCTCCTCTTGTGGGGTCATCTTCACCTCCTAGTCCTTAGTTCGGCCTTTCGGCCGTCCTAAAGGACTAACGTCCGAACGGCCGGAAAAATTCCCGATCTACCCCATATCCGACGTTTCGATTAGGTAACGATAGGGTACAAATTCCCCCGACTAGTCGAGTACGGTCGGGTATAATTTATTCATGAGAATGTATATCTACGGGCTGTACGATAAGCGAGGCAGGATTAGGTACATCGGGAAGACTGGGAATCCTACCAATAGAATTAAGAATCATTGGTACAACAGATATCGCCCTGTCTCTAATGGGCAAGGAACGAATGGAGGGACCGATGATTGCGCGCGGAAGCAACGATGGCTCAGAAATCTTGATTCTCCACCTGATCTAAGAGTCTTGGTCGTAGTTGAGTCAGAGGTAGTACATCGTGATGGTGATTTTTGCCGTGAGGCCGCCTTCATGGAGACTCTGATCAAGGAGGCGGCCATCTATGAGTTTGGCAGAAAGCAAATTCTAAATGCCAAGCATTGGCGCCAGGTCAAGTAGGGCCGGGAGACCTCGTGATGAGTCGATACCGCACGAGCTGGGGCGAGATGGGTCGATGTCACTCTCGTGTTCGCGTCGATACTCGAAAAGCCTCGCATGTACTCGACTATCCTCAACCGGGCGACCGGGGGCGAAATCATTCGACCGGGCTCAACTGCCGTCGACCGGGCTCAGGTGTAGTCGACCCTAGTCGTGCTGGCCCGACTCGGGACCGCGTATGTAGTTGACCCTAACCGGGGGCGTTTGAGGGTAGTTGACTGTAGTCGGGGGACCTAACTTTAAAAAAATGCCGAAAATGCCCCGAAACCGTTCGCTTTCGTCCTTTCGTACGGTACGCTTAGGAGCGTAGGACGGTTCGGGACGGTAGGGCGATCGGTTCGCCCGCCCGAACCGCGAAAGGGTAGGAAAGATGTCTAAGGACCTAACGCGCTACGCGACCGCCGCGCCGACTCCGACGATGGAAGCTTTCGCGGATTTTCTTATCGCGGAAGTCTTCGGAGGCGCGCTCCCCGACGGGGTTGACGAATCCGCGTTCCGTACCGGCGTCGCTCTCGGCGGCTCGACTCGCGGCTACTTCCAGGCGTCCGACGCCTGGAAGGAGGACCCGCGTAACTACCTCGCGAACGTCGAGGCGAACCGCGTCGCGAAGACGGAGGAGCGCGCCGCTAAGGCTCGCGAGGCTCGCGCGAAGGCGGAGGCTCGCGAGGCGAAGGCTCTCGCCGACCTAGAGGCGGCCGTAGCCGCCGCTAAGGCGAAGGTAGCCGCGCTCGCGGCTCCGGCCGTCGAGGAGGGCGAGGAGCCCGCTACGGCCGACTCGGAGCCCGCGAGCGGGACCGTCGAGCCGACCGAGCCGACCGAGCCGGCCGTCGAGTCGCTCGACGCGACGATCGTTCCGGAAGACCCGGAGACGATCCTCCGCGAGAACGCCCGCCGGCCGGGCGACCCGAAGCCGGGCGACCGCCGCTCGCGCCGGGACGCCGCTTAGTCCGTTCGCCCGAAGCGCCCCCGATCCGAAAGGGTCGGGGGCGCTTTCGCGTTCGCCCGGGAGCCTGATGTAGTCGACCCTTCTCGACTATCAACTAGAACGGAAGTTCGCTTTTCTCGCGGCCCGAAAAATTCGTACGTTAGTTCGATCGCCCGTTAGTTCGATCTGCCCCGGGAGAATGACAAATTCTAGAAAGCCCATTCTAGCGTACGGACGGGGGTAGTCGACTACATGTTACCGTAGTTGGCACTATTCTACCCCACTCTAGAGCACTCTACTATAGTTGGCACTATACGAGGGCACTCTACGGTACGCTACCCTAGTTGACTCTATCCTAGTGTAGCCTACCCTACCTTACCCTACCCTACCTGACCCTAGGCTACCCTAGCGTACGCTACCCTACCTGACCCTACGCTAGTGTACCCTAGCCTACGCTACCCTAGCCTAGCCTACCCTAGTGTAGTTGACCCTAGCCTAGCCTAGTTGAGGAGAGCCTAGCGTACTCTAGCCTAGGCTAGAGTAGTTGATCCTAGTTGAGTGTAGTCGAGTCCAGTTGAGCGTAGGTGAGGGTAATCGAGTGTAGGTGAGGGTAGCCGAGGCGAGCTGACCCTAGCTGAGGGTAGGTGGGTGTAGTCGACCCCGGTCGAGTGTATATCAGTTAGCCCCGGTAACTAGCTCGGCTAACTGGTACCCAATCGATAGCCGGCGAGCGTAGTCGACCCTCCTTGACCCTAGTTGAGTGTAGCCTATGGTAGGCGAGCGTAGTTGACCCTAGGCTAGTGTAGTCGACCCTCCTTGATCACGCTTGACCATAGGCTAGTGCGCGTGAGTGTAGTCGACCCCGGTCGGGTGTAGTTGACCCCGGTCGAGGAGGGTCGGGTGCGGTCGGTGGGGGTCGACCCCATTGCACCCATTCATGCCAGAC
>Ga0070714_100002553_pt1 | contig 13406 bp, 16 predicted proteins | sample LARL83metaG_FD_65450 | JGI IMG/M metagenome (GOLD analysis project Ga0070714, IMG submission 65450) | Corn, switchgrass and miscanthus rhizosphere microbial communities from Kellogg Biological Station, Michigan, USA - LAR L8-3 metaG | ecosystem: Host-associated > Plants > Roots > Rhizosphere ...
GTCATTGTCGGTATACACACCATATGTATTCAGAAGATTAGGATCGCACGTACCTATGTTAGTTCCTGTAAAGAGGTCTTGGCACTGTGGTCCTGTGGCTAGACGCCCTGCAGGACATAATGTTTGAAATAATCCCCACGGTTTTTGAACAGATGTCTGTGCAAATACAAATATCACTGAGGTTGGTATCAGTAATAATAATACGGTTGAAAGCGCGGGATTACTTGGGGGTTCAAAAACATATTGTAAATCTAATTGTAAGTTTAAAAGAGTATCAATATTCGACATTTAAGGCTACTCTGATCAAACATCAATACTTAAAAACACCGAAATCAGCGATTCTATATACTAAGAATGTAGGAAAAATCCATTTAATGATTTGATAAGAAATGGGAAGAATAACACCCACTTTCAGGCAATTATTTGAAGAAACGCTTTCAGATCTTAAAACAGAATTACACGAATCGCACGAATGAGCATATATGGATTAGATCTTGGAAGGGAACGCGGCACTCAGGGCAGAGTGCGTTTGGACAGTAAATCATTTCATCTAGATCTTGATCTTCCTGCATTAATCGAGCGGGTGCGATTTGGTTTTCTTCCATTGCAGATAGCAGCGCGTTATAGAATGAACCGTTTAGTCGATGGCAGGAATTGTTACACATTGATTCAGAGAGGGTTTGTAATTCCTTCTAGAATCGACAGCAGAAACCACCAATCCGCACTTTGGAAGATATAAACGCAAAGGACAAAGGCGGCATGATCTTCTCTCTTCAAGTCGGATTACATGAAAATGCGGTGGTCTTGGATTATCAAAATGAGTATGCGAATTTGATTGTCAAACAAAATCTGAGCTATGAGACGAGTGAGGAAAAGGGTCTACTGCCAACCGTAATAGAAGGTGTTCTTAGCAGACGAATATTCTTCAAGTATTTACAGAAATCATTTCCTATTAACACAAATGAATGGATTTGGTGCGAGCAACGAATTAACACATTGAAGAGTATTCTTGTCAGCTTATACGGGACCAGTGGATCATTTTGGAATAGATTTGCGAATGTGGAAATATTTGAAGAAATAAACAGATTATCGCGCGAAATTTTGATAAAAACAAAAGACATCATTCAAGCACATGGTTTTGAATTACTGTATGCCGATACTGATTCTGTATTTCTGAAGAAAATCGGCGCCCCAATTGAAGAGTATGAGAATGTTAAGAATGTTCTCGCAAGAGAAATCGGCATTCCGATTTCCATTGACCGATGTTACAAATTTCTAGTTTTGCTGTCTTTAGAAGCGAGTGAAAGGATGGAAGCGCTAAAACATTATTATGGATTGACTCAATCTGGTGAAATCATTGCAAGAGGAATAGAAATTAGAAGAAATGACGCGCCCAATTTCATAAAAGAATTTCAGACTTAATTGCTCGGTCGAAGTTTTATCCAAAGGGTACGAAAACGCGCTCTTAGTCATTACACGGACCATTGACAAACTGATGACCGGTGAGATTCAATTCCAGGATTTTGTTGTTACAAAAATATTGGGGCAGGGAATTGACAAATACAAATCATTATTTCCCCATGTCTCGGCCGCAATTCAACTTGCAAGTGGAGGAAAACCTACCACCGTAGGTGATGGCATTGAATACATATACACAGATTCGCGCCATACCAATCCCCTTTGCAGAGTGATTCCGACGGCGCTTGTGGAGCAAAGACAAAACTTCAATTATGACAAAGAAAAATATCGAGAAATCCTGCTGGAAGCGGCGGAAACAGTGTTGGGATATTTTGGGTTTGATAGAACTGCATTTGACGATCCTCCAAAGAAAAGAATGAAATGGTGGCAGCATCTTAATGATGAGAAATTAAAGGACAGAGATACAGAAAAGATATAGTTTTTTGTGGAAAGGATATAATTGGCGCATTAATTTACCCCAAAGGGGTTAGGTTTCATTTTCGAATTTACCGCGCCAAGGGTTAGATCAAGAAATAATAAACACGGGGTTGTAGTAGGTTTCTCATAAATTCTCCGAACAACGGCTTAACATTGCATCTATTTAAATATCCGTAGCTGCGAAAAGTTTATCTACTAAACTGGCCGATTTGGTTTCCATTGAAAGCCATTTTAAGAAACTCCTTGATTATTTCGGCCGTTCTATTCGCACTCCTCTTGACGTACATGAATTACCATCCTCAAACCTATGCTCAGACCAACGTGAAAACCTTCAAATTTCTTAATATTTTCATTAATCTAACGAAAGATGGCAATGTCCAGCAGTTTGCTTCTTCGCAAAAAACAATAAGTGGAACAGATGCCCAATTGAGAACCGCTTTTGCAGCATTAGTAAAGCAACAAAACTATCAAAATAAAAATGTGGTATCTACGACATTCATAGGCGACGATAATAAGACACAGGAAGTTTATGGCAAAGGTCAGGCAACGCCAGCCGTATTTGACCATTGGTTTAATACCATGTTGACACCAAAGGTGGTAGCGGGCAAAATTATAGCGACAAAAACTACAAAAGTATGGATAACTATTTGTAGTGGGGAACCAGCAAAATGTGCGACAACCCACGGCACCCTTACACAGCCCCAGGTACAGTGAGAGTGTTTTAAATCTCAGTCAAATAGTTGTAAATACTGAACAGTAACACTGTCAAGAAACTACTAAAGGGTTTCTCAGTTTAATTTTCCACTATCTTTTTATCTTTCCTTAGTCCGTATGCGATGCCTAATAAGGACAATGTCAATAACGATTATCTTAGTTGCGATATTCTTGATTCTTCTACCTTCGGCCCTTGATACGGACAAACCTTTCAAGAATGCCTACTTGGTCGCAATTCATTCTAATATGATCAATATCTGAAATAAAGTCTCTGTCGCTAAAGATAGCAAAGCCAGCAAGCAAGTCATATCTCTTAATATTATCTAGAATCGCGGACATGAAGGATCTTCTGTCGCCGTTGTAATGGTCTATATGTAACTTTACTTTATTACCATGGCTATCGGTTAGACAGAAACAGAATCAGATTATCATCGTCTTGCTGACTACTACGAGTCCTGCAACAAATATGAATCCTATTCCAACTGACTTGGAAACGAATATGAACACAAAAAGCCTATTATGCCAATTATTACTGATATGATTATTGCTGGCAATATGTTCTGTTGAATCGTTGAACCCTCTCTTTATCACTTAATTCCTTTCTGCCGTTCTTTGCGGAGACATATTCACAACTGTAAACCCATAATCGATACAATTTTGATAATGTTTCATAATCGCAGCCTCCTGATTTCCAGGCGGATCAAGTCTTAGAAGAGATTTCTTCAACGCATCAATCATATCACAATACTGCTTGTTTCTATTTATCAATACCGTAACTAAATCTCTAGCAGGTAAAGAACTGTGTTTCTTAAGATTACAGGTTCTGCAAGATAGGACCAAATTCCATAATTCATCTTCAAAGATATATGACCATGGAATGAAATGATCTACATGAATTAATTGTTTCTCTACGGGCAATAGCTTATCACAGTAGAAGCATCTGTCAAGGAGTTGTCTAAGCATTGTTTTATATCTCTCTAGAGAGATCCTTCAAGGTCCTTGTCCTTCTATCTTTGAGATTAATCTTGGCAATCCCGGGTTTATTCTTTCAAGAAATTTCGCCCATTCCAATATTACAGATTTGTATAAGAACGAATGGTTTTCTCTAAAGAATTGAATAGCATTCAGCTTAACTTCTATCAAATCATTATGATAGTCAAAGAATATCTTCTTGCTAGTAACGTGTATTCCTTCTGCGATATTTTGAAACCGTGGGATAACCTCCAAGAAACACTTCTTGGTAATTTGTCTCTCAGCCATTGCTATCTTCCATTTGTCCAGTGACTGGAAAGATTCAGGGATGTATTCTTGTCCAAAGATATCCTGAACTATCTGCACCTCCATACGGTTGCACATGGGGTATTAGTGTCTGGCACTGTTAGTAATACTACAGGAACGGCTGATCACATAGATCAAGCAATAGGACATTATGGTACCGGAGGCAAGTTAAGAGATACTGGCATTATACTCAATACCAAGGCAACCGGGAAACTTGCGTTCTTAGGGAAATATGGTTGGTATCTACAAAGGATGAAACAGACAAAAGCGGGAATATTATAACTGAGACCTGGTTTTGGAAGTAAGACGTAAAATTTACTTGCATTAATAATCCACTATATTCGCCGATTGTTCTATAAGGTTTTCTAATATTCATAATCTTAATAGCTAGTTGTAGTCTGCTGTTTAATCATAACTTAATCAGTTCTTTTAGACGAAGGCCACAGAATATCTACACTCGGGAGACCGAAGGCCGACCGGCCGCCGCGGTTTATCATGCGTATGAGGAATCAAATGGTACGGTTGCTCCGATTAAATCCGTCGTATATTTGCCAGCGCATCATGAATCAAGAAAGACGAGATGGGTACGCAGTTGGGTCGTGAGACGGTCAAACGCCGTAAGATCTGGATAACATTACCTTCGCCGCCCATAACCGGGCTGGAGTTATACTTCATGATGGGCCCCATTTTTATTTATGGTGGCGAGACTTCAATTTCTCATGTTTCTGATCGTTAGTAGTAGAAGAAGAAGATGGGGTGTTAACAAATTGATTATTGTAGATTGTGTTACCAGAGCCAGAGTTTCTGTCCGTATTTATGCCACTCGCAGAATTTATGACTGTATTATTATGAATCCTATTGTTTGAAGAATTCTTTACGTTAATTCCATCGCCGCTATTTGAGATTGTATTATTATATATCTGATTATTTTGTGACGCAGAAATTGAGATAGCGGCTGCGGGTTCATCATGAATATTATTATTTCTGGCGACGGAATTAACCATGTTTCGACTGAACATTATACCAGCTCCGGTATTCTTGTCGCTATTATGATATACTTCGTTATTCTCAATAGTTATGTTGTTACAATTTAATGAACAAATTATGCCGAATTGTCCATTGTCATGCACGACATTATTTCGTATTATCGTATCGTGTGTTCGTGTGTGCGGATCTAGACCATAAATTGTATTATCGTGGATCTGATTATTTTCGATAACAAATCTGCCTACTCCACTAGAATAGAAGCCAAAGTATAGATTATGTATATCGTTGCCCTTCAGAATACTACCATCAGCTCCATAATAGTTAAGACCGGAAGTTCCAGAGCCGGTAAAACTGCCTTTTTCGTATCCTAGATATGCGATTTCAGAATTCGTAATATCGGTAGGTCCTGTCGCATCCTTTTCCACTATAATGAATGGTCTTGGGGCGCCGGGTACAGTTGATTCACTCTTGCCAACTCCCAGGTCCTGTCTTGTGCCGTTAGTTGTCGCGTAGTTGTTTGTGAGCGTATTCCATGAAGTTATCTTTACAGAATCAATCTTTAAACTACCATGTACATCTATATTATACGGAGTAGTAGTACTACTCCCTGTGCCTGTTGCGTCTGAGCTTATCCTTAGCCATTTTGTATCGCCAGAATCTATACGTAAAACAGCCCCTTTAGATACTACTAGATCTGCACTAAGAAGCCATACTCCATCCACAGATTGTCTGACTAGGACACTATCACCATGAATATGGTTATAAATATCAGTCAGTGTTGCAGAGCCACATGTTACAGTGATTACTCTTGCTGCTGCATTATAAGTAATACAGGAAGAAGATAATGTGAGTGAGCGCGCGTAAGCCTTCAGTATACTAGACAGCGATAACTGAGAGGCTGATATAAGAATAACCCCACATAGTATGAATAATATTAATAGTATACATCTTCCTAATTGACCCTTGGCTAATTCCAATTGATTTCTCTATACTCCAAAACCTTACCATATATTACATAAGAGTTGTGATTTGTATTTACTGACATAAAGCTACGCTCGCTCTCAGTTGCGTCCCGTCGGTTATCAATTACTCCCTTGTCGGATTCCCCCGAAATGAGGAATTCTTATAGGTTCACGGTATAGTTGACTTTTTGCAGTGTATGACCAAATGAAAGGATCTACAGTTAGGAAAGGAAAACCATTGGCGTTAATAATAGCACTCAGTATTTTCGCGATCAGCTTGGTTAGCAGCCCACCTTAACCCCTCTCTACGCTATTTGAAATTATCAAGTACTTGGTTGTTGTGAGATTGGGTTATATTGTTTATTTTTATTCTGGCTATATTGTTTCTTGTGATAGAATTGTCGATAAATCTAAAGTCTGAATCGCCTCATGAACACGACTATACCAAGTTAATCACGTACATTTCACAGGGTACTAGTGTTGTTACTCGGATTCGTGGTACTCCTTGCTAAACTGAATGCGTCTCGCGACGTAGGATTATGTTCTTTGCTTATAGTACGGAGTAAGAGCGGGTGTGAAGATCTGTTATAGGCCATCCTTGAGAACATCGATTTTGTTAAGGCACAATAGATTATCCTTGTGTAGCATTCCCCAGTGACGCTGGTCGTGTTGCCAATACCACATTCATATTCATTATCTGACCATGCCTGTTCACAGCCAGCATTACATTAACTCCAACAGATTTATGGACATCAATGTAATTGATGAGAAAAGAGAACCAAGCGCCAATAGGATCTCATAAAGAGACAGGAACCATAAATAACAGAATAGTTTTAACAAATGATTTTAATGTAAGGTCTGAAGGAATATTCTCAGTTGATTAGAGTAGATATTACAATCCCAGAAACTGACGTAGGAGCAATCAGTCAAGGGTTAAGAAAGATTCATGTTGGCGGCATTACAATCTTAAAAGTCAGAGGCAGGGGTAAAACCCTTCCTCCTGAAATTCATGCAGGGAGGACAGATATGTTCAGACCGGAGTTTGTTGACTGGTACAAGCTAGAAGTAATTGTTACTGACAATAAAGAAAATGATATTATTGAGATTGTGAGAAAAAATTCTAAAATGGGGAAGATCTTTATTTTGCCTATTACCCGCGCGATCGATGTAGAGTCCGGTATGGAAAACGAACGAGCGATCTAACTGAGGATTGCATTATCAATTCAATTATCTGTCCTTACACACTGTTAGAACAAAATTATCAAAAAGCATATTAGTTCTAAAGTCTGACTACGATTACAGTTTCAATAACACACTAACGTGATCTACTTACTAAGATACATGTACTAACTAAAGTCATTATGTTCAGTTACCATATAAGTGCTCGGTACAACAAAAATTGCCTTCCGGATTTCTTGAAAGTCGCTTCATTTCAAACTTAAGGCTAGACCTCAGAATAGCACGTAACGTGAGCACAGCAATAAACTATAAACAGGAATTCGAAATACTATCTTATTGTACTTTTTTACACTAACAACCTGGTTATTTCGCTATTACTGCCTTCGAACCACATTTAGGACATGAGATGTTGTTATGTTCATATCCGCAATTCATACAATAGAACTTTAGTGGAGTATATACGACACCGTTATTACGACGACTACCAAATCCTAAAGAAGAGAAGGACTTGTACAATCCTTTGATTCCTCCCATACCTTCCTTTCTTAAAGCTATTTCAGTTCTAACAATATTAACTGAAAAGAGTACAAGCACCAAGACACCAAGTGATAAAGGTCTGGTTTCATCGCTTTTATCAATAAAATTTGGTAGTAGGTACAGATGTTCGAAATGTGACATCTCATTTTCTAGGATCGTTTCTTATCAAAAACATGTAGAATTAGTTCATGGAGCAAAACCAATTCCATTAAAACGTATACTAATTTTGGGAGGCGGGTTTGCGGGAATCGAAGTTTTAAGGTTGCTTCAAAAAACCTATCAAGATGATGTCAGTGTTGATATAACATTGGTAAGCAGAGATAACTTCTTTTTATTTACACCTATGTTGCCAGAAGTATCGTCTGGTATGATAGAAACAAGACATATAGTTACACCTGTAAGAACCTTTTGTAAGAGAGCTAAATTTTATGAAGCTAATGTAGAATCAATAGATCTAAAAAATAAGCAGGTTGTTATTACTCATCCAGTTGGAAAGCAAACTGATCCAATTGGCTGGCGAAGTGACACATTGAAATATGATTACATTGTTTTGGCACTTGGTGGCGAAACGAACTTCTTTGGAATGACTGAGGTAGCTAAGAATGCTTTTACTATAAAGAGCATCGGTGATGCTCTAGCATTGCGAAATCATATCATAAATATGTTAGAGCAAGCAGACGTTGAACATGAGGACCAACAGCTAAAGAAAAGTTTGATGACATTTGTAATGGTTGGAGGGGGATTTTCTGGTGTTGAAACTGTTGGAGAATTGAACGACTTTGTACGTGAATCAATCAAGCACTTTTACCACAATATTGAGAACAATGATGCTAGGGTCATCCTTGTCAATTCCGCTGGAAGAATCCTTCCAGAAGTGACTAAAGATCTGGCTGAATTTGCTTGCAAAAACTAAGAAAGAATGGAGTCGAAGTAATTTTGGACACTCGTCTTGTTGAAGCAACTGCTAAAAGAGTGAAATTAAACAACGGGACTATTATAGCATGCAATACATTGATCTGGGCTGGTGGAATATTGCCAGACCCTTTGATTGGAAACCTTCCATGCGAACATGATAATGCTGGCAGAATAATGGCTAATAACTATTTAGAAATAAAAGGAGATAATTATGGTGCTTTCGCAGTTGGTGATTGTGCATGTATAACAGATCCAAATACAGGAAAGCCGTATCCACCAACAGCGCAGCATGCGATAAGACAAGCAAGGGTAGCGGCTAAAAACATAATTTCTACAATAACTTGATTTATTGCAGTAATAAGTGTCGAACTCAACCCAGTAACCCGGTTCCAATGCGAGCCACTTATCATCGGCCTGTTCATCACGACCTAAGTGATGCCGGTTTGAGACTTTAATGACACGACGCTCCCTAATTGCGCTATTGTCGGCATTCATTTACTTTGACTCTCATGTTGTCTACTTCTAACGACTATGATATTTAAATTAGGTAGTAATTGTTGAGTTAGTCAGTTAGTAGAACCTAACCTGAAAAGCTAAAGTCAGTTCTGAGGCTGAGGCTAAGTACCTCAGGTAGAGAGCTTCCTTAAAGGCTTAAGCTTTCTATTGGGAAATTGAAATATAAATAGACCCTCTTTTAAGCGCAATTAAGATCTAGCTAGCTAAACTATGCACCTGTTTACAAATGGGACTAGATTTATCCAAGTACGTTCGTTGTTGTTATTGTTGTTGTTGTTGTTGTTATATTCTATCTGACTTTAATGACAAATATGATAACTCTAAGTTCATTTAGTCACTAAGCTTATGTATTCGTAAGCACCAATTGTGTTATCAAATGCATAATGAAGTCGCCAGAATTGTTTTCTAAAGTCAGCAACATCTTTTGCTACTATGTGGGGATCCTGCTTATCAACGACCACTCGTTTTATGAAACCAGCAACTTCCTTCATCTCGCTTTCTTTCATTCCTAGCCTAGTTATTTCAGGGACACCAATTCTCACTCCACTTGGGTGCATATAGTGTCTACCTGCCTTAATATCTCCAGGTAATAATTGTCTGTTCAAAATAATATTGGCCTTTTCAAGATCCTTTTCAATTGTACCACCATCACCAAACTTGGAAACATCCACTGCAATCTGATGCGATGCAGTGTAACCTTTTTTTTCGCCTAAGACACCAAATCCAAATCCAACTAGCTCTCCTGCAAGGGCCCTAGCATTTTTGATTACTTGTTTTGCATAATCTTTTCCAAACTGTAATGATTCTGCTAATGCGATAGCCTTACCAGCAACATGATGTAGATGATGGGAACTAGTATTGCCGGGAAAAACTGCTTTCTTAATTGGTTCTGCGTGTTTTTCTAACGATACGATGATTCCACCCTGTGGCCCCCAAAGGGTTTTATGTGAACTCATAGTCATAGAATCTGCGCCCTCTTTCAGCGGGTCTTGAAATTCGCCCCCAGCAATCAGGCCAGCAACATGCGCCCCATCATAATTTATATATATACCATGGTCATGCATAAAATTCGCTAATTCCTTTACAGGATGTGGAAAAAGAAAGAGACTACCTCCAAACATTCCAAGCTTTGGCGATTTACCGTCACGTGCCATTTCTTGAACCTTCTTTTTCGTCTCATCAACATCTATTGTCATTTCTTCTTTTGAAAATGGATAATATTCTATATTTAAGCCATGAACAAGACCTGCAGTGCCAAAATTCTCCTTTTTCCCATGCGAAATATGCCCTCCATTTGGAATAGAAGCCGCTATCATATAGTCTCCTGGCTGCGAAAATGCAGCATAAATAGCAAGATTTGCTACCACACCTGATGTCGCTCTACAATCGGCAAATTCTGATCTGAAAACCTTCTTTGCAAGCTCGTTACAGATTAACTCTACCTGATCGATATATACGCAACCAGCATAAACCCGCTCGCCTGGCCATCCTTCCGCATATCTATTACCAAAGTCTGACATTAGTGCTTCTCTTACTGCCGCACTTGGAATATTTTCGCTTGCGATAAGTGGGATAGATTCACTAAACCAGCGATGGTGTTCTTTCATCAATCGTAATACATCATCATAAGAAGTTTTGGCATTCAACTTAGGTATATAGCATCTTCCGTTGCTAGTCCTAATTTAAAATATCGCATTACATAAAACGCTATATTAATTCTCGGCGCCGTACTTTCATTACGAGATAGTTCCTATAAGCTGACATTATTCTTCATCCTTTGATGATTTACGCCTTGTCTGCTCTTTTATCCACAGTTCTATAGCTTCTTGTAACGCTATACTGATATTCCCTTTCCTGAAGCCTTTAGTATTAGCCACCGTCCTTCTAAATCGTTCTTCGATGTCATCTTCTACGACTATATTCATTTTACCCACCTCCTCTATAAGGAGATACCACTATACAAACATATAGAGGAGCCATAACCGGCTACTTGCTGCTTGCGACAAAGTTTTCTTGGAAGTATTTTTTAAGCCTATTTGCATCAATATCGCTTATCAATATGTCATCACGGAAGACATCCTTTTTCCCTTTGAGCATATTACCCTTGTCTGCCAGTATCTTCAATGCAGAAGGGGTATCTTTTGACTCTGAATGAACTAATTCCATTTTTAATACGGGGCCTTTAGAGAATGTGCCCTGTTCTCCCTCACCTCGGATAATAAACTCGTTATCCTTATCCTTATGCGGCCTGTCAAATTGCATCGAGTATCTGTTAATCCTGTCTTCTATTGTTACTCTTAATTTGTGTTCTTTGTCGTCTTTCTCTATCTTGAAAGTATATTTCTGAAGGCCCTCTACCTCAATGATATTTCCAATAGGGTTTTTATTATCCTCGTTTTTATGTAGGTGTGAATCCTCTTTAGGAGCCCAAAGCATTCCTTCATTTGCAACGGTTATTCTAAATCTACCGTTATCTCCGCTAACTTTCAGATGAGAATCAATATTTCTTTGGAGTTCTGCTGTTGTCATTGCCATAGAAGGACCCTTGTACCATTCGTTTTTACTTTCCTTGGAATCTAATAAGCCGCTATATCCAACAAGATAGCAGTCCTTTGCATTCCATCTCCTTACAAGTTCGTATGCATCAATTACAGAGATCTTTCCTGATTCTGGATGTGGATTGTAAGTCTCTGTGCCTAAGACCAAAAGATCAGGATTCCACAGCAAATTCTCGTCTGCATTAGGTAAGGAGAGGAAGTCCCAACCCATAATGAGCTTTTTGTCTTGATACTTGACAACATAAATTACAGAGGTTGGAGGGGAATTATCACCGTGATTTGCAACTACCGGAGTTACCGTAAATGGACCGGTTGTAAAGGGATTATTTGGTTCTACGATATTAAAAGCTGATCGTCTTTCTGCTAGCTGAGGATATTTGCTCACAATTTGATCACGACACTCTTTAGTGCAATATACACTGATCTTATCAGATCCGTTCACAACCTTATTGAAAAGATTGGGAAGGTCTTTTGTCTGATCCTCATGAGAATCTGTAATGAGAACAGCATTTGGAATATCAGATTTTATTATTTTCGATTTCACAGATGTTAGATCAATTCCACTTTTTTCTAAGCTTCCAACAACACCTTCACCCACATCAATTAGAAGATGAAAATTTGTATTCGCACTGCTGCTATTTGCAGCAGCAGGAGAAGTGCTGAATACAGAACAAGAAGTATTTGCGATTATTTGCTTTCGTTTTATTTCTACAGCTCTTTCAGATTTTTGTTCGTGATCTATCTTGGAAATATTCGGTAATGTCCCATTAATTCTTACCAACAACTGGGTAGTTTTTTCTGGGGTAGTAAGTGCTCTTTGCATGTTCTTATATACACATATCGATATAAATAGATATCGATTTATCAATTTATATAGATTTCAACAAAAATACAAATAAGTATAATAAACAAGATAAAATAAGACAAATCAGATATAAATAATATAAACGAAAAAATCACTGGCATCAAGTACTTGTATTAACGAGGTAATTCTAGACAGAAGTTCTCCATTTATTCTATCTTTCGATAGTTATCTCTGACATAGTTTGTCAATTTTCAACCAATAGCATTTTCTAGGTACTTTTAATATTCATTCTTGACCCAAACTTTAATTCAACGCCTTTTTGATCATAATCAAAAGTAAACGACTCCTTAGATGATATTGGGAAACTTGAAAGTTCAGTATCCAAACAAATGGGACATCGATCTTCCACAGGCAACATGAACTTACCAAGGTATGACGCACACCAGAAACATGTGTCACACAAAATGAATATGTTCTCATTTGTCTTTGGGTTTCCTTTTTCCGGGTAAATGTTTTTTACAGGTATTCGCCTTCGTGAATTACCTGCCATTGCTTAATTCAGATACTATAGACAGCTTAATTATATAAATTGTATCAATAACTGACAAGTGAAATATGCCCAGTTTTTCTTGCAATGAAATCTTCATTACAAAATGGGGATCCTTTGATTCAGAAGATGGCCGGTATATACTTCAATGTATTGAAGACGACGGGGTCATTCAAAAAATGTGCACGTAACCAATACTAATAACAATCGTCTTGAAAGATTTGCGGTAATGGCTTAACTGTATCTCAATACAATTCTTCGATTTAATTTAGGAATATCCGACTGAGTCTCGAAGACATGTGGCTTTCCCTTCGTGACTGCCTTCGTAGGTTCCAAACAGCCATGTGGTTTGCCCTTACCATTCTAGGCATAGACTGGACACTAATTCTTTCGAATCAGTGGTTGACCTATTATTCCTAGCATGACAACCATGCATTTCCATGGACGTACTAGGCCTTTACCTAATACGGAAGTCTGCATGATGGATCATCCTTCTGTTTCGGTCAGTCGGA
>Ga0070714_100002554_pt1 | contig 13404 bp, 11 predicted proteins | sample LARL83metaG_FD_65450 | JGI IMG/M metagenome (GOLD analysis project Ga0070714, IMG submission 65450) | Corn, switchgrass and miscanthus rhizosphere microbial communities from Kellogg Biological Station, Michigan, USA - LAR L8-3 metaG | ecosystem: Host-associated > Plants > Roots > Rhizosphere ...
GGGCTACGCACGTAGACGCTGTGGTGAATCTTGCTTCGGACCGGGGTTCGAATCCCCGCGCCTCCACTGCAAGTCCCTGTGAGCGAAGCGCCGGAATCCGTCAGACGGGTTCCGGCGCTTCCTTTTTGCGTCTGCGGAAGATGAAATCCGGCGCGAGCGCGACGCCCAGCAGTGTGACGGGGAGGATCTGTAGCGCCTGGATGAGGACGGAGACCGCGATGGCGTCGGCCTTCCGGACGCCGAACTCGCCGGCGACGAGGGCGTAGGCGAACTGGAAGAAGCCAACGTTCCCGGGCGTCGCGCGGATGATGAGCGAGACGTTGGTGGCGAGGAGCGCGGCCAGGTGGCCCGGCAGCGGCATGTGCACATGCGCCGCGTCGGCGGCGAGCGCGAAGGTCGCGAGCTGCGCCACCCAGGCGCCCAGTGTCAGCAAGACGACCGCGACGATGCGCGGCCCCGTGGCGAGCTCGCGCATGCTTCCGCCGAACTCCACCAGCCACACTCGGACGCGCGACTTCCAGCCGCGCGGAGCCGCGCGGCGCTCCGGAACGTGCTCGGGCGTCGCCGTCCGGGCGGAGAGCGCCAGCCACACGAGCAGGACCGCGACGACGACGAGGATGACGATCGCGGGCGTTCTGAAGCGGGCCAGATCGGGCGGGAGCTCGAAGGCGAGCGTTCCCCATCCCAGGAGCACCAGAAATCCGATCGGGTCGAAGAGCCGGTCGAGCGCCGCGGTGGCGATGACGCGCGCTGCGGGGATCCCGCTGGATCGCGTGATGAAGACCACGCGCGCAGCCTCGCCGCCCTGGGCCACGAGGACGTTGTTGAGCCCGGCGCCGGCGACCGTCGCGGCGAGTGCCCGGACCAGCGAGACCTCACCGACCGCGCGGAGAAGAACCCACCAGCGGATGGCGCGGAAGACGAGTGACAGGAGATTGGCGGCGATCGCGGCGAGCAGGAGCCATGGCGACGCGCTGATGATCGCCTCCCAGGCCCGCGTCCAGTTCACCGTCCGGGCGAACATCACCAGAAGGACGATGATCGCGACGGTGACGATGAGGCGGATGGCTCGACCAACCGCCGGGCGCTTCATCCGGGGAGCGACCCGAAGGCGTAGCCGCGCAGCCGGAGCGCGTCGATGATCCTTGGAACCGCTTTCGCCGTCTGCGTCCGATCGCCGACGGGGTCGTATCCATCGCCGTCGTGCAGCAGGAGGATGTTCCCCGGCTGGATCTTGCTCACGGTGCGATCGACGATCGCCTGAACGCCCGGGCGGTCGCTGTCCCACACACCGAGCGACCAGCCGACCGTCCGCTGACCCAGCGAGCGGGCGATCGCGGTGACCCAGGGCGAGCGAAAGCCGTGCGGGGCCCGAAAGAAGCGCGGCGAGACGCCGGCCGCCTGCTCGATGGCGCGCTTGCCGCGCTCGAGGTCGTCGCGGACGTAGGACGCGCTGCGGAAGTGGAGCTTCCGGTGGTAGTAGCCGTGATTCCCGATCTGATGCCCTTCAGCCGCGGCGCGGCGGACGAGCTCGGGCCAGCGCTCGACGTGGCGCCCCAGGAAGAAGAACGTCGCGCGGACACCAGCGTCGTCGAGCGCGTCGAGGATCGCGGGCGTCGCGTACGGGTTCGGACCGTCGTCGAAGGTGATCGCGACTTCATTGTCCGTTCCCGGGAGGCACGTCAGGACGCGGCCGAAGACGGCGCTGTTCCGGTGAAACGCGCCGTGCGCGGCAGCACCGCAGGTGATCGCGGCGGCGCCAACGGCGACGCCGGGGAGCGGGAGGATCATGCCGCGACGGAGCGGCGCGCGAGGACGCTGCCGTACAGCTCGAGGACGCGCTCGGTGACGCGCGACCACGCGTACTGCTCCGCCTCACGTCGGCCGGTGCGGCCGAGTCGGACGCGAAGCGTCTCGTCGTCGAGGAGCGTCACCATGGCGTCGGCGAGCGCGTCGCGATTGCCGCAGGGGACCATCAACGCCTCGCGTCCGTCCTTCACGACGTCGCGGAAGCCGAGGATGTCGGAGCACACCACGGGCGTCTCGCACGCCATCGACTCGAGCAGCGTGATCCCGAACGACGCCTTGGTCGTGGGGCACGCGTACATCGCGGCGTGCGCGTAGTAGCTGGGCCGTCCCGAGAGGACCGATCCGACGAAGGTGATGTCGGGATCGTTGCCCGCGGCGCGGTAATAGTGATTACGGAGCGGCCCATCGCCGACGACGACGAGCTGCGCCTCACGCCCCTTGCCCCGGACGCGCTTGAACGAGTCGATCAGCGTCGTGAGGCCGTTGCGCGGATCGAAGCGTCCGAGGAAGAGGATGGTCGGGACGTCGCGACGGATCCCCGGCGGCGGCGGCGCGCTCGGGTGGAAGAGCTCGGTGTCGATCCCGTTCGGGATGATCGTCCAGTCGGCCTCGAAGTACCGCTCGAGCGCGATCGTCGTCGAGTGCGAGACGGCGATGGCGACGTCCAGCATGTCGAGCCGACGCTGGAAGTACTTCCGCCCGAGCTGGTAGCCGCGCGACTTGTCGAAGTACGTATGGAACGTCCCGATGACGGGGCATTCCGCTTCCTCGATCGCGAGGATCGGGAGGATGGGGCTGAGCGGCGAGTGGACGTGGACGATGTCGTACGCTCCCTCGCGGAGCACCCGCCGCATGTCCTTCCGCAGCGAGAAGCCGAGCGTGATCCGCGCCTGCGAGCCGTTGGCGTAGACCGGCTGGCTGCGGCCGATGCGGATGACGCCAGGCTCGGGCTGCGCCCCCGGGAGGTTCGACGTGATGATGTCGACGTGATGCCCGCGGAGCCGTGCCTCCTGCGCGAAGAAGTGCACGTGCTCGCAGATCCCACCCAGGTGCGGGTAGTAGTACTCGGTGACGAGTGCGATGCGGAGGCGCCGCTCCGACCCGAGGTGGAGCGACGGGAGCGCGAGTCCAGGCGTGTACACGTTACCGCCCGGGGGCGTCCTCAAGAGCGGCATGTGCGGCGGCGAGCCGAGCGATGGGAACGCGATATGGAGAGCACGAGACGTAGTCGAGACCGATCGCGTGGCAGAACGCCACCGAGCGCGGCTCGCCCCCGTGCTCGCCGCAGATGCCCAATTTAATGCCGGGTCGGGTCGTTCGGCCATCCTCGACCGCGATACGGATCAGGCGGCCGACGCCCTCTGTGTCGAGGACCTGGAAGGGGTCGTCGGGGAAGATCCCGGCGTCGACGTAGCTGGGGAGGAATCGCCCGGCGTCATCGCGGCTCAGGCCGAAGGTGGTCTGGGTCAGATCGTTCGTTCCGAAGGAGAAGAATTCGGCGCCCCGCGCGATCGCGCCGGCACTCAGCGCCGCGCGCGGGAGCTCGATCATGGTACCGATGAGATACGGAACGGTTTCACCCATGACCCCCAATACCTGGTCCGCGGCGCCCTCCAGAATCCGGCGCTGGTGCTCGAACTCCGCGTACGACGACACCAGGGGGACCATGATCTCGGGGCGGACGTCGATGCCGCGGCGCTTGGCGCGCACGGCGGCCTCGAAGATCGCGCGCCCCTGCATCTCGGTGATCTCGGGGTAGGTGATGCCCAGGCGGCAGCCGCGGTGGCCGAGCATCGGGTTGGTCTCGCGCAGCCCCTCGACGATGCGCTGCAGCTCGGCGCGCGGCATCTCGAGCGTTCGCGCGAGGAGCTTGCTCTCCTCGCCACCGTGCGGAAGGAACTCGTGCAGCGGCGGATCGAGGAGCCGGATCGTGACCGGGAGGCCGTCCATCGCCTCGAAGATCCCCTCGAAATCGACGCGCTGCATCGGGAGGAGCTTCGCCAGAGCCCGGCGGCGGCCAGCCTCGTCGCGTGCGACGATCATCTCGCGCATCGCGTGAATGCGGTCGCCTTCGAAGAACATGTGCTCTGTGCGGCAGAGTCCGATCCCCTGCGCGCCGAACGCGCGCGCCGTGCGAGCGTCGCGCGGCGTGTCGGCGTTCGCGCGCACCTTGAGTCGGCGCAGCTCGTCGGCCCACGTCATCAGCTCGGCGTACGCGCGATACAGCGGCGCCTGCGACGGTGGCAGCGTGCCGTTGGTGACGCGGACGACCTCGCTCGGGATCGTGGGGAGCGCACCGGCGAAGACGCGACCCGTCGCCCCGTCGAGCGTGACGTAGTCGCCCTCGGCGACGCTCGTGTCGCCGACGAGGAAGCGGCGATGCTCGAGCTCGACGTGAATGTCCTTGCACCCGACGACCGCGCACTTGCCCATGCCACGCGCCACGACGGCGGCGTGACTCGTCATCCCGCCGCGGGCAGTGAGCACGGCTCGAGCAGCGACGATCCCGTGGAAATCTTCCGGGGTCGTCTCCTCACGGATGAGGATGACCGCGTCGCCGGACGCGGCGCGCGCTTCGGCGATGTCCGGATCGAACACCGCGATCCCGCTCGCCGCGCCGGGACTGGCGGGGAGTCCCGTGCAGAGCGGCTTCGCGCGCGCGGCCGGATCGATGATCGGATGCAGGAGCTGGTCGAGGTGCGCGGCGGGGACGCGCTTCACGGCCTCGCGCTTGTCGATGAGCCCCTCGGCCACCATGTCGCGCGCGATGCGCACCGCGGCTGCGGCAGTGCGCTTGCCGGTACGCGTCTGCAGGAGATAGAGCTTGCCGCGCTCGACCGTGAACTCGATGTCCTGCATGTCGCAGAAATGCTGCTCGAGACGCTTCTGCGTCTCGAGCAGCTCCTCGTATGCGCCGGGGAGCCGGTCGGCCATCTCCGCGATCGGCATCGGCGTGCGGATGCCGGCGACGACGTCCTCGCCCTGCGCGTTGACGAGAAACTCGCCGAAGAAATGATGCTCGCCGGTCGATGGGTCCCGCGTGAACGCGACGCCGGTGCCGGAGTCGTCACCGAGATTGCCGAACACCATCGCGACGACGTTGACCGCGGTGCCGAGCGTCTCGGGAACGCCGTTCACCTTGCGGTAGTCGCGCGCCTTCTTGAGCGTCCACGACTTCCAGACCGCCTCGATCGCTCCCCAGAGCTGCTCGATGGGATCGGACGGGAAGGGAGCACCAGTGCGATTGCGAACGATCGACTTGTACTCCTCGACGAGGTTGCGCAGCGCGTCCTCGCTGAGCTCCGCGTCGGTCGCGACGCCGGCGGTCATGCGCTTCGCGGTGAGCAGATGCTCGAAGTCGGCGATGGGGACGCCGAGGACGACGTCCGAGTACATCTGGATGAAGCGGCGATACGAGTCGTACGCGAAGCGCGCGTTGCCGCTCGCGCGCGCGAGGCTCACGACGGTGCGATCGTTGAGCCCGAGATTGAGGATGGTCTCCATCATCCCCGGCATCGAGATCGGCGCGCCGGAGCGCACCGACACGAGCAGCGGATTCGTCGCGTCGCCGAATCGCTTGCCGGTCGTCGCCTCGAGCCGCTCGACGTTGCGCATGACGTCGTCACGCAGCTCATCGTCGAAGCTGCCGCGCTCCAGGAAGGAGATGCACTCCGCGCATGCGATCGTGAAGCCCGGCGGCACGGGGATGCCGAGGTTCGTCATCTCGGCCAGGTTCGCCCCCTTGCCGCCGAGGACACCCTTCATCTCGCGCGTGCCGTCGGCGTTGCCGTTGCCGAAGAAGAAGACGCGCTGCGTCGTGTCAATCATGGTTGCCATGTCAGCATCCACACCCGTGCAGGAGCTTGTCGGGATCGGTCGGGGGCGGAGTGGGGTAGTCGCCGGAGAAGCACGCGTGACAGAATCCCTCCGGCCCGCCGGGGACGGCGTTGAGCATGCCGTCGAGCGAGAGATAGCCGAGCGAGTCGACGCCGATGTGCTGCGCGATCTCATCGGTCGTGTTGTTCGCCGCGATGAGGTGCTCGCGCGTCGGCGTGTCGATGCCATAGTAGCACGGGCCGGTCACCGGCGGCGACGAGACGCGCATGTGCACCTCGCGTGCGCCCGCTGCGCGAATCATCGCGACGAGTCCGCGGGTCGTCGTGCCGCGCACGATGGAGTCGTCGACCATGACGACGCGCTTGCCGTCGAGCACCTGACGCACCGCGTTGTACTTCACCTTCACGGCCGCGTCGCGCCCCGTCTGCTCGGGCTTGATGAAGGTGCGCCCGACGTAGTGATTGCGGATGAGGGCGAGCTCGTACGGCAGTCCCGACTCCTCCGCGAAGCCGAGTGCCGCGGAGTTGGACGAATCCGGAACCGCGAAGACGAGATCGGCGCTCGGCGCCGGTGCCTCGCGCGCAAGCTGGCGCCCGAGCGCACGACGCGCGCGATCGACGGAGCCGCCGAAGATGCTGCTGTCGGGACGCGCGAAGTACACGTACTCGAAGACGCAGCGGCGCAGCTCCTTGCGCTCCATCGGGAAGATGGAGCGCGTCCCCTGCTCGTCGACCGCGAGGATCTCGCCCGGGGCGACCTCGCGCACGACGGTGGCGCCGATGATGTCGAGCGCGCACGTCTCGGACGCGAAGACGGGCGATCCATCGATCGTCCCCATCACGAGCGGACGCCAGCCGCGCGGATCGCGCGCCGCCAGCATCGTCGTCCCGATGGTGCAGACGATCGAGTACGCGCCTTCGACGCCACGCAAGGCCGTCGCCAGGCGCTGAACGGGATCGCCGCGCCCCGCACGCGCGATGCGGTGCACGATGACTTCGGAGTCGGCGGTCGACGCGAAGATCGCGCCGACGTCTTCGAGCTCGGCGCGCATCTCGGTGGCGTTCGTGAGATTGCCGTTGTGCACGAGCGCGATCGCGCCCTCGCGCGAGCGCGCGAGCACCGGCTGCGCGTTGCCGATGGTGGAGCTCCCCGACGTACTGTAGCGCGTGTGCCCCAGCGCGATGTGCGAGTCCATCAACGGTGCGTGGCTCGCGCCCTCCGAGATGAGCCCCATCTGTCGCACCGCGTCCGCGGTTCCGTCGGGCCGGATGCCGACGATTCCCCAGGATTCCTGTCCCCGATGCTGCAGCGAATACAGCCCGAGTTGAGTCAGCCCGGGCGCATGCTGATGGCCGTATACTCCGAACACACCACACATCAGGGCGTCACTCCTTCGGTCTCCTCCACGGCCACCGACTGCGGCGACCCAGTCATGATGCGCGGAAGCGTATCGTGATACGCGGCCGCGAGTGCCTCCACCCCGACGTGATGCGTGTCGTCCCCGACGCGGATCGTCAGCCCTTCCGACGCGGAAACGACAGTTCCGATGCGACGCGCGGGAACGCCGTGCCGCTCCGCGAGCGCGAGCAGGCGCTCCGGCTCCGGTGTGGCGAGCAGGACACGCCCCTGCGCCTCACCGAACAGGACGGCGCGCAGTGGGAGCGAGTTCCATGCCGACAGGTCGATCCGGGCGCCATGCATGGCATCCCGATCAACGACCAGCGATTCGGCGATCGCCACCGCCAGGCCACCATCGGCACAATCGTGCGCCGCGCTCACGAGGCCTTCCCGAATGGCGGCGAGCGTCGTGTCGATCACGGCTCGCTCACGGTCGAGGTCGCACCGGGGCGGTGCACCGGCCGTGAGGTGATGAATGCGCGCGAGGTACTCCGACCCTCCGAGCTCGTCGCTGCACTCGCCCAACAGAACTATGGCATCGGCGTCACGGCTGAACGCCGAGCGCGTGACATGGTCGAGGGAGTCGAGGACACCGACCATGCCGACGACCGGCGTCGGGAAGACGGCGCCCGACGGGCTCTCGTTGTACAGCGAGACGTTGCCGCCCGTGACCGGCGTGCCGAGCGCGCGACACGCATCACCCATCCCGAACACTGCCTCGCGGAACTGGAAGAAGATCTCGGGACGGGTCGGGTTGCCGAAGTTGAGGCAATTCGTGATCGCGACCGGGCGCGCGCCGCTGCACGCGACGTTGCGCGCGGCTTCGGCGACCGCGATGCGTCCGCCCTCGCGTGGATCGAGATAGACATACCGGCCGTTTCCATCCACGCAGACCGCGATGCCGCGCGACGTGTCGCGAACGCGCAGCACCGCCGCGTCGCTTCCGGGGCCGACGACGGTATTGGTGCGCACCGTCGAGTCGTACTGCTCGAACGCCCAGCGCTTGCTCGCGATGGTGGGGCTCGCGAGCAGCTCGCGCAAGGTCCACATGGGATCGCGCTCCTCGGGACGCTCGGGCATCGCGTACACGTCGTGGGCGCGGCGCGCACGCGCGCTCTCACTCTCCTCGCCGGGAACGTCGTACCGCGGACAGCGTGTCACGAGATCGGACCCTGGGAACTCGGCGACGACGTGATCGCCCTCGGTGACGCGGTACACCGGCTCGGCGATGACCTCGCCGATGACCGCCGCGGCGAGATCCCACTTCGCGAGGATCGCGCGCACCGCGTCCTCGTGTCCCCTGTGCGCGACGACGAGCATGCGCTCCTGCGACTCGCTCAGCAGGATCTCGTACGGCGTCATCCCGGGCTCACGCACCGGAACGAGCGACGTGTCGATCGTGACGCCGACGTCGCCGCGCGCCGCCATCTCCGCGGATGACGACGTGAGTCCCGCCGCGCCCATGTCCTGGATCGCGACGATGTGGCCGCTGCGAATGAGCTCGAGACTCGCCTCGAGCAGCAGCTTCTCGGTGAACGGATCGCCGACCTGCACGCGCGGGCGCTTCGCCTCGCTCGCCTCGGTGAGATCCTCCGACGCGAACGATGCCCCGTGGATGCCGTCGCGCCCCGTGCGTGCGCCGACGCAGAGAATCGGATTGCCGATCCCTTCGGCCTTCGCGGTGATGAGCTCGTCCTCACGCATGACGCCCACGCACATCGCGTTGACGAGCGGGTTGCCGTCGTACGATGGATCGAAGACGACCTCGCCGGCGACCGTCGGCACGCCGACGCAGTTGCCATAGTCGCCGATGCCGCGCACCACGCCCGCGAACAGGTAGCGATTGCGCGGACGATCGAGCGAGCCGAACCGCAGCGAGTTCAGCATCGCGATCGGGCGCGCGCCCATCGTGAAGACGTCGCGCAGGATGCCGCCCACCCCCGTCGCGGCACCCTGGTACGGCTCGACCGCCGAGGGGTGGTTGTGCGACTCGATCTTGAACGCGACCGCCATTCCGTCACCCACGCGAATGACGCCCGCGTTCTCGCCGGGGCCCTGAATCACGTCATCGCCTTCGGTGGGAAGGGTGCGCAGCACGTTGCGCGAGTGCTTGTACGAGCAGTGCTCGTTCCAGAGCGCGCTCACGATGCCGAGCTCCGTGAACGTCGGCTCGCGCCCGAGCATCGCGCGCACGCGATCCCATTCCTCGATCGTGAGGCCGTGCTCCTTCACGAGCGCCGGCGTGATGACCGGATCGCCCGTGCGGGGTGTCGCGTGCGTCACGGGAGTCGTCGCATTGCTCGTCATGTCAGGCCCCCACTCGCGCCAGGACGGATTCGAACACACCGCGACCATCATCGCTGCCGAGCAGCGAATCGACGGCACGCTCCGGGTGCGGCATCATCCCGAGCACGTTGCCGCGGTCGTTCACGATCCCGGCGATCGCTTCGACGGAGCCGTTCGCGTTGGACTCCGGCGTCACCGCACCCGAGGCGTCGCAGTAGCGGAAGACGACGCGGCCAGTGTCGTTCAGCGACCGGAGCGTCGCCTCGTCGGCGGTGAAGCGTCCGTCGCCATGCGCGACCGGGATGTGGAGCACCGCACCGCGCTCGTACTGGGACGTGAAGTTCGTGTCGGTGCTCTCGACGCGCACTGTCGAGAGTCGCGAGATGAAGCGGAGCGTCTGGTTGCGCAGCAACGCGCCGGGCAGGAGGCCCGCTTCGCATGCAATCTGGAAGCCGTTGCAGATGCCGAGCACCGGCGCGCCGCGCTTGGCGTGCAGGATGACTTCCTGCATGATCGGGCTGAAGCGCGCGATCGCGCCGGGCCGCAGATAATCGCCGTAACTGAAGCCGCCCGGAAGGATGATCACGTCGCTCCCCTGGAGGTCGTGCTCCTTGTGCCACAGGTAGACGGCTTCCTCGCCGAGCGTGTCGACGACGGCGCGGAAGGCGTCGTAATCGCAGTTGGAGCCGGGGAAGGTGACGATGCCGAACTTCACGCGCCGCGCACCTCTTCGATTCGGAAGTCCTCGATGACCGGATTGGCCAGGAGCTTCTCGCACATCTCTCGAACGGTGCGCTCGGCCGCGTCGGCGTCCGGCGCCTCGACGTCGACAGTCACGAAGCGACCGACGTGCACGTCACGCACACCGCCGAAGCCGAGGGTTCGAAGAGCACCCGCGACGGCCGTCCCCTGAGGGTCGAGGATGCCGGCGCGCGGGACGATCTGGACGGGGACGCGGAACGTGGACACGCGAGATACCTACGTAGTGGGAGGAGATGAGGGAGGTGATGCATCGCCGTCGTCACCCTCGCCGCGTCGCGGCCGGTCGGTGGGACGGCGCCTGCGCCTGCGTCGCTTGCGACGCGCGAGATCCTGGTCGCGGTCGGCCGCGGTGAAGATGGGGCGATCGGACGCGAGCGCGTGCGCGCCCGCGTCGTCGTGCCGGATCGCGCGCTCGTGCGTCACGGTGTGCACGTGGTCGTGCGTGCGCCTCGTGTGCTCGCTCTCGAGCATGTCGTCGGCGACCTCGCGGCGGCCGACGAGCCCGAAGAAGACGAGGCGCGCGAGTCCCCACAGATCGTACGCGACGAGCGCGGGGAAGAAGAATTCCTTCGGGACGAAGAAGACGCCGACGAACGTCGCGAGCACGATGACGAGGCCGACGATCTGACGCGGGCTGCGGAAGCCGACGGTCGGTACCGCCGGGTACGACGCCTCGCTGACCATCAGCACGGCGAGGATCACCATCAGCCACCGCAGCATGACGTGCCACGGCAGGTTGACGATGTTGGTCTCGTTGTAGAGCGGCGTCTGGCTGAACCAGTAATACGTCGCGAGCGTGAGACCGGCCGCGGGGCTCGGAAGTCCGTGGAAGTACCGCTTGGCCGTCCCGGCCTGCGTCACGTTGAAGCGCGCCAGCCGGACGGCCGCGCAGGCGGTGAACGCGAAGCTGAAGACCCAGTCCCAGCCGTTCCGGTTCAGCACCGCGAAGTACATCAGCATCGACGGCGCGAGGCCGAACGAGATCACGTCGACGAGCGAATCGAGCTCCTCGCCGAGCGCGGTCCCGGAGCCGGTCGCACGCGCGACGCGGCCGTCGAGCGCGTCCGCGACGCCGCCGAGGACGATGTAGAGCACCGCTTGCTGCAGATCGCCGCGCGAGGCAGCGACGATGGAGAAGACGCCGAAGAAGAGATTCGCGAGCGTGAAGCCGCTCGGCAGAACGACCGCTGCGCGCCGGATGCGCCGCCGCCGCGGTCCCGGTGCTCCGTCGGCGCGCGATCTCACGGCGAGAGCTCCGCCAGCACCGTCGTCCCGGCGGTCGTCACGTCACCGAGCTTGACGTCGACGCGCGCACTGGGCGGGACGAAGACGTCGACGCGCGAACCGAAGCGGATCATGCCGAAGCGCTCCCCCTGCTCGGCGACGTCGCCCACCTTGCTGTACGTCACGATGCGCCGCGCGATGAGCCCCGCGATCTGGCGCGTGAGAATCTTCACGCCGCTGGGCGTCGTGATCCCCACCGACATCTGCTCGTTCTCGAGGCTCGACTTCTCGCTCGCGGCATTCAGGAACTTCCCGGGATTGTACCAGGTGAAGTCGACGCGGCCGCTCACCGGGTACCGGTTCACGTGGACGTTGAAGACGTTCATGAAGATCGAGATCCGCATCGCGCGGCCGTGGATGAACCGCGGCTCGTCGACCTCGGTCATCATGAGGACCTTCCCGTCGGCCGGCGCGATGACCACGTTCGCGCCACGCGGACCCGTGCGCTCGGGATCGCGGAAGAAGTACGCACACCAGAGCGCGATGACGGTGACGACGATGGCGAGGAGCCAGAGCGGCCAGGAGCGGAAGTACACCGCGGCCGCGATCGCGACGACGGCCGCGACGAAGCCGATCGTCATGAACGGAATGCCTTCGCGCGCAAAGCTCACGCGGTGACTCCCGTGTCGAGCGCGCTCCCGGTCAACCGACGATACGCTTCGAGATACCGTTCGGTCATCGCGGAGATCACGTCAGGGGTGAGTGGAGGTGGCGGCGCCTCTCCGTTCCAGCGACCGGCGCGGCGCAGCTCGTCGAGCCAGTCGCGCAGCGGCTGCTTGTCGAAGCTCGGCGGCGTGCTCCCCGGACGCCACGTGTCCGCGGCCCAGAACCGGGAGCTGTCGGGCGTCATCACTTCGTCGATCAATATAACCCGCCCCTCGCGTTCGCCGAACTCGAACTTCGTGTCGGCCAGGATGAGACCGCCGCGCTCGGCGACCGCACTCCCGAATCGGTACAGCGCGAGTGCGCGCTCCGCGAGATCGTCGGCGACGGCCCCGAGCTGCGCGCGCATCGCCTCACGCGAGATGTTCTCGTCGTGCCCGGATTCCGCCTTGGTCGCCGGCGTGAAGAGCGGCTCGTGCAGGCGCGCGCTCTCCTCGAGTCCCGACGGCAGCCGCTCGCCCGCGAGCGTTCCGTGATCTCGGTATTCCTTCCAGCCACTGCCGGCGAGATATCCGCGAACGACGCATTCCACCGGATAGACGTTCGTTCGTAGCGCGAGCATCGTGCGCCCCGCGAGCTCCGCACGGTGCGGAGCGAGCGCGGGAATCTCGCGCACGATGTTTTCGACGTCGGCCGTGAGCAGATGATGCGGGATGTCGCCGAGCTGGCCGAGCCACCAGGCCGTGAGCTGCGTGAGGACCGCTCCCTTGAACGGAACCGGCTCGGCCATCACGACGTCGAACGCGCTCACGCGGTCACTGGCGACAAGCAGCACCCGATCGTCGCCGACCGCGTACACGTCGCGCACCTTGCCGCGTCGAACCAGCGGGAGGGGAAGTGCGGTCGCGGTGACGGTGCGGGCGCGCGTCATACGCGGAGCGTCTCCGCTTCGCGCGCCACGCCGCCGCGCAGGAGCGGCGCGACGACCTCGCTCAGGAACTCCGTTACCTGCTCGGCCGCGCGTCCCGTGAAGCGTCGTGGGTCGAGCGTCGCGCGGAGGTCGTCGATGTTCACGCTGAACTCCGGATCACTTGCGAGCCGCTCGAGCATGTCGTTGCGCGGCGCGCCGTCCTTGACGGCGGTCGCCGCGGCGACACTGTGCCGGCGGATGACCTCGTGCGCCTGCTGCCGGTCGCCGCCGGCCTCGACCGCGCGCACGATCAGCTCCTCGGTCGCCATGAACGGGAGCTCGTCCTCGACCCGGCGGCGAATGCGTGCCGGATGGACCTCGAGCCCGCCAGCGACGTTCTGCATCAGGATGAGGATCGCATCGAGCGCCAGGAACGACTCCGGAATCACGAGCCGGCGATTGGCGCTGTCGTCCAGCGTGCGCTCGAAGTACTGCACCGAGTGCGTCTCGTTCGC
>Ga0070714_100002556_pt1 | contig 13399 bp, 11 predicted proteins | sample LARL83metaG_FD_65450 | JGI IMG/M metagenome (GOLD analysis project Ga0070714, IMG submission 65450) | Corn, switchgrass and miscanthus rhizosphere microbial communities from Kellogg Biological Station, Michigan, USA - LAR L8-3 metaG | ecosystem: Host-associated > Plants > Roots > Rhizosphere ...
GTGCCGTGCACGCGGATCGTGTTGACGTCCGCGATCTCGGGCCAGAGCGACGCGAGCAGCTGGCGCCAGCGCGCGGTGCGCGACCACGCGATGTCGGAGACCGCCGTGCGCTCGAAGAGGTCGATCAGCCGCCGGTACGGGTACGGCAGGTCGTCCCACTCGGTCGAGTCGACGACGAGCCGGTCGACGACGCGGACGAGCTGGTCGAGCTCCGGCGACCCCCAAGGGGGCTCGCCGCGCCAGCGCAGGAAGACCGGCAGGTCGCTGATCAGAAGCGGCTCGACGATCGAGGCCGGCGCCTTCGCGCGCGGGCCCTGGAGCTCGAGCGAGATGATCTCCGAGGAGATCTCGCGCTCGGAGCCCGGCACCTTGTACGACTCGAGCGTCACGGTCGCGTCGATCTGGTCCCTGCCGGAGTCGGGCTTCGGCTCGAGCAGGATCGTGCGCGACGGGTGCCGCTCCGCCATGCCGGCGAGCGCCGCCGCTGCCTGCTCGCGCCACTCCTCCGGCACCCACGCGATGTGCGTCATCACCGAGGTGCGGATGTTCGGCGTGCCGCCTGCGACTGCCGTCGCAGCCCGCAGCTCCGAGAGCGCAGCCTCGACCTCGCCGAGCTTGACGTTCTCGCCGCTCCATTGATCGGCGGCGGTCGGTCCGCTCAATTGCGCCTCCACGAGCGGCCGTCGCGCTGGATCAGGTCGTCGGCGCTCGGCGGGCCCCACGTGCCAGCGGCGTAGTTCGGGAAGCTTGGGCGGTCGCGCTGCCAGGCCGACACGATCGAGTCGACGAGCAGCCACTGCTCCTCGACCTCGTCGGCGCGCGTGAAGAGGGTGCCGTCGCCGAGCAGCGTGTCGAGGATGAGCCGCTCGTAGGCCTCCGGCAGGCTCGTGCGGAACGCGCCGCCGTAGACGAAGTCCATGTGCACGGTGCGGATCGTCATGCCCTGGCCCGGCACCTTCGCGCCGATCGCGAGCGAGACGCCCTCGTCCGGCTGGACGTGCACGAGGAGCACGTTCGGGCGCAGGCCCTCGGACGCGACCTCGCCGAACGGAGGATGCGGCGCGCGCTTGAACTGGATCGCGATCGTCGTCTCGCGCCGTGCGAGGCGCTTGCCCATCCGGACGTAGAACGGCGTGTCGGCCCAGCGCCAGTTGTCGACGTACAGCTTCGCCGCAACGTAGGTATCGGTCATCGAGTCGGGCGCGACATCCTGCTCCTCCCGATACGCGGGCACCTCGACGCCCTCGACGAAGCCGCGGCCGTACTGGCCGCGCACGACCGACTTCGGGCCCGGCGTGTGCAGGGCTTTCAGCACCTTCACCTTCTCGTTGCGGACGGATTCGGCTGTGAAGTCGATCGGCGGCTCCATCGCCGTCAGCGCAAGCAGCTGCAGCAAATGGTTCTGGAAGATGTCGCGGATCGCGCCCGCGCGCTCGTAGTACCCCGCGCGGCCTTCGATCCCGATCGACTCGGCGACGGTGATCTGGACGTGGTCGATGAACTGGCGGTTCCAGATCGGCTCGAAGATGCCGTTCGCGAACCGCAGCGCGTTCATGTTCTGCACGGTCTCTTTGCCGAGGTAGTGGTCGATGCGGAAGATCTCGTTCTCGTCGAAGTGGTCCTCCCGCAACATCGTGTTGAGCTCGCGTGCCGACTCGAGATCGTGGCCGAACGGCTTCTCGACGATCAGCCGCGTGTAACCGCTCTCGGTGCGTTGCTTGCTGATCGCCGAGACGATGGTCGGGAACGCGCCCGGAGGAACCGCGAGGTAGTACGTGCGGTTGCCGCCGAGCTGCCGCTCGCCGTCGAGCTGGACGAGCAGCTCCTGCAGCCTGTTCTCGCCTTCCTCGTCCGCGAAGTCGGTCGCAACGTAGTGCATGTTCTGAGCGAGCTCGTCCCAGACTTCCTGCCGGAACTCGTCGCGCGCGTGCTTCTGTACAGCTTCCTTCATGTCGCTGCGGAACGCGTCGTCGTCACCCTCGGTACGCGCGACGCCGACGATCGCGAACCGGGCCGGCAGGAGCCGGCGGAACATCAGCGCGTAGATCGCCGGCATCAGCTTCTTGTGCGTGAGGTCGCCGGACGCTCCGAAGATCACGAGCGCGCACGGGTCGGGCGTCCGCCGGAGCAGGAGCCCTTCCTCGAGCGGGTTCTCCCGTGGCTCGGCCGAGACCGCGGTCATTGCTCGGTCTTGATCGCGTGCCCGCCGAACTCGTTGCGGAGCGCGGCGGTGACCCTGGCGGCGAAGTTCTCCTCGTCACGCGAGGCGAAGCGCGCGAAGAGAGCCGCGGACATGACGGGCACTGACACTCTCTCGTTGATCGCCTCCTCGATCGTCCAGCGCCCTTCGCCCGAGTCCTCGACGTACGGCGCGATCTCGCTGAGCTTGTTGCCGTGCGACTCGAACGCCGAGTACAGGAGGTCGAGCAGCCACGAGCGGACGACCGAGCCGTAGCGCCAGATGCCGGCGAGCTCGTGGAGATCGACGTCGAACTCCGAATGCTCGATCACCTGGAAGCCCTCCGCGTACGCCTGCATCAACCCGTACTCGATGCCGTTGTGCACCATCTTCGTGAAATGGCCGGCGCCCGATGCGCCGACGTGCGCATAACCGCCCTCGGGGGCGAGCGCCGTGAAGATCGGCTCGAGGCGCTGCACCGGCTCGTCGTCGCCGCCGACCATCGTGCAGAAGCCTTCGCGCAGGCCCCAGATGCCGCCCGAGATGCCGGCGTCGACGAAGTTCAAGCCGTGCTCGCCCGCCTCGCGGTGGCGCCGCTGCGAATCCCGGAAGTTCGAGTTGCCGCCGTCGACGATCGTGTCGCCCTTGTCGGCGAGCTTCAGAAGCTGCTGGAACGTGTCCTCGGTGATCTTCCCGGCGGGAATCATCATCCAGAACGTGCGCGGTGCGTCGAGCTGCGACTTCAGCTCCTCGAGCGACGTCGCCGTGCGCGACTCGACGGCGGGGTCGTACGTGCGGACATCGTGGTCGCGCTCGCGTAGGCGATCGGTCATTCCGTTGCCCATGCGGCCGAGGCCGATCATTCCAAGTTGCATTTGATTTACAGCTCCTCGATGTGGATTCTCGCGGCGCGCCTGCCGCGCTCCTTGAGTGATGCATAGTCTCCCGCAGCCTGGGCGCGGATCAAGCGGCGGAAGCCGAACGGCTGCCCGGGGATCTTCAGCTCCTCGCCGGGGTCGTCGACGACCTGCAGGAAGAGGCCGGTGTTCGCGCCGCCCTTGTGCAGCTGTCCCGTCGAGTGGAGGTAGCGCGGCCCGTACCCGTGCGTGACGACGAGCCCGCTGCGGCGGCGCAGCTTCTGCACGAGATCGGCGATGCGACGGTCGTTCTCGTCGCTCGGCTCGATGAACGCCTGCACGCAGACGTAGTCGCCTTCCTGCGCCTGCGCGAGCAGGCCGTCGATCGACCCTTCCGGCTCCACGTCGGGCTCGCGCCCGGTCGCGAGCACCTCGTTCGTCTTGTCCTTCGCCGCCTGCACGTCCGGCTGGTCGAAGGGGTTGATCTCGAGGTAGACGCCCGCGACGGCGACGGCGAACTCCCAGCGGAAGAACTCGCCGGCGAGGGCGTACGGGTCCGCGATCTCCGGCTTCGCCGCCTGGCGGTCGGGGCCGTCCGGCGACTCGCCGGGCGCGGGAACGAGCCCCCTCCCCAGCTTGCCGGTCGACTCGGCGATCAGCTGCTCGGCCCAGAGGCCGAAGCCGCCGTCCGTGTCGGCGATGCAGATCTTGTCGCGGCCCTCTTTCCAGCCGGTCCCGAACTCCCGGCCGAGCTCGTACCCGGGATTCCCGTCGCCGTGCCGGCAGACGTCGGCCATCCGGTCGGCGTTGGCGAGGAAGCGGGCGACGTCGACGCCCATCAGCGCCGCGGCGACGATGCCGAACGGCGAGAGCGCCGAGTAGCGGCCGCCGATCGTCGGCTCGCCCGAGAAGACCTGCCGGAAGCCGCGCTCGCCGGCGACGCGCTCGAGCTCGGAGCCGGGATCGGTGACGGCGACGAAGCGAGAGCCCTGCTTGCCGGTCTTCTCCCAGAAGTAGTCGGTGTGCGAGCGAGTCTCGAGCGTCGACCCGGACTTCGACGCCGAGATGAAGAGCGTCCGGTCGAGGTCGATCGACGACTCGAGCGTGCGAATCGCGCGCGGGTGCGTCGTGTCGAGGACGTGGAAGCTCTCGACGCGGAACGTGCGCCGGATCACCTCCGGCGCGAGGCTCGATCCGCCCATCCCGAGCAGGACGACCGCGTCGAGGCCGTCGTCGGCGACCGAGTCGGCGAACGACTCGAGCTCGGCGACGCGTTCGCCCATGCGCCGCGGCTCGTCGAGCCAGCCGAGCCATTTCGCCTCGTCGGCGCCGGTCCAGACGGTCGGGTCCCGCTCCCAGATCCGGTCGATCAACTCTCGACGGTCGGTGGTCACGCCGTGGCGAGCGCTCCGCGCTTGGATGCGACGCCGTCGAGCAGCTCCGCAAACGAGTCGGCGAACTTCTCGACGCCCTCGAGCTCGAGCACCTCGACAACGTCGTCGTAGTCGACGCCGACCTTTGCGAGCTGGTCGATCAGCGCGTGCGCATCTTGGAGGCCCTCGGTGACCGTGTCGCCGCGCACCTCGCCGTGATCCTGGAACGCACGCACCGTCTCGAGCGGCATCGTGTTCACGGTCGGCCCGCCGATCAGCTCCTCGACGTAGATCACGTCGCGGTAGTCCGGGTTCTTCGTCGACGTCGACGCCCAGAGGCAGCGCTGCGGCCACGCGCCCTTGCCCGCGAGATACTCCCAGCGCGGCCCGGAGAACGCTTCCTGGAAATGCTCGAACGCGAGCCTCGCGTTCGCGACTGCGAGCTTGCCGCGCAGCGCGAGCGCCTCCTTGCTGCCGATCGCGTCCAGCCGCTTGTCGGCCTCGGTGTCGACGCGCGAGACGAAGAAGCTCGCGACCGAATGCACGTCGGCCGGCTTCCCGCCCGAGGCGACGAGCCGCTCGAGCCCGCGCAGATACGCCTCGACGACTTCGCGGTAGCGCTGCAGCGAGAAGATCAGCGTGACGTTGATGCTCTTCCCGAGCGCGATGCAGTCCTCGATCGCGCCGAGGCCCGGCTTCGTCGCCGGGATCTTCACGAAGAGGTTCGGACGGTCGAGCCACTTGTGCAGGCGGATCGCCTCGTCGAACGTTCCTTCGCGGTCGTACGCGAGCGTCGGGTCGACCTCCCACGAGACGAAGCCGTCCTCCGGCGCCTTCTCATGGACCTTGCTCATGAGATCGAGCGCAGCCTCGACGTCGCGGGACGAAAGCTGCAGGAAGATCTCCTTCGGGTCGGTCTCCTTCTCGAGCAGCTCCTTGAGCTGCTCGTCGTACGCGTCGCCGGCGGCGATCGCCTTCTGGAAGATCGTCGGGTTCGTCGTGACGCCCACGACGGAGTCGTCCTTCATCAGGTTCGCGAGCTCGCCGGTCTCCAGCATCGTGCGGGAGAGCGAGTCGATCCAGACGGACACGCCGCGCTTGCTCAGCTTGTGCAAATTCGAGTCAGCCATTGCTCATCTGCCTTTCCATCGCTTCGATCTTTTCCAGTCTGCGGACGTAACGCTCGCCGCCGTCGAACTCTGCCCCGAGGAAGGCCTCGACAAGCTCGGGGGCGAGGCTCGGCCCGACGATGCCGGAGCCGAGGCAAAGGACGTTCATATCGTCGTGCTCGACACCCTGGTGGGCCGAGTAGGCGTCGTGACACACGCAGGCGCGAATGCCTCGCACCTTGCAGGCCGCAACCGCCGCGCCGACACCGGAGCCGCAGACGAGGACGCCGCGCTCCGCGTCGCCGTTGACGATCGCGGTGCCGATCTCGAGCGCCTTGTCCGGATAGTCGATTCGCACGGCGTCCGTGTCGGTGCCGAGGTCGACGATCTCGTGCCCGCCGGCGAGCAGCGTCTGCATGACCTCGTCGCGCAGGTGGACGCCGCGGTGGTCGAACGCGACCGCAATGATCACGAAAGTGTCACGCCTTCGTCACGACTTGTTCGTGTCTGACACCATTTGCAGGGCATTTGTCCGATCCGACACGGCTTCCCCGGACAGAAGCTTGTCCCATCAGGACACACGGGCCCGCAGGGCAAGCGCCCGCGCGACGACATTGTCCGCGGTGTAGCCGAACTCCCGCAGCACGAGGTCGCCGGGCGCCGACGCACCGAAATGCTCGATCGAGATCGAGTCGCCTTCGTCGCCGACCCATTGCTTCCACCCGAGCGCGATACCGGCCTCGACCGACAGCCGCGCCTTCACGTCCGGCGGCAGCACCTCGTCGCGGTACTCCTTCGGCTGGACCTCGAAGAGCTCCCAGCACGGCATCGACACGACGCGTGCATGCGTGCCCTGCTCGTCGAGCTGCTTCCCCGCGTCGACCGCGACGTGCACCTCGGAGCCCGTCGCAATCAGGATCACGTCCGGCACGCCGTTCGCCTCGTCCGACTCCCACACGACGTACGCGCCGCGCGCGACGCCGTCGTGCCGCGTGCCTTCGAGTGTCGGCACCTTCTGCCGCGTCAGCGCGAAGGCGACCGGGCCGTCCTCACGCTCGAGCGCGACCTTCCACGCACCCGCCGTCTCTGTCGCGTCGGCCGGCCGCATGAACCAGAGGAACGGAATCGCGCGCAACGCCGCGTAGTGCTCGATCGGCTGATGCGTCGGCCCGTCCTCGCCGAGCCCGACGGAGTCGTGCGTCCACACCCACAGCGACTGCAGCCGCGACAGCGCCGACAGGCGGACCGCAGGCCGCATGTAGTCGGAGAAGATGAGGAACGTCGACCCGTACGGCTTCAGCATCCCGTTGTGCAAGGCGATGCCGTTCACGATCGAGCCCATGGCGTGCTCGCGGATCCCGAACGGGATATTGCGGCCGGCGTGCGTGCCCGAGAACACGCCGCCGCCCTTGAACTCCGTCTTCGTCGACTCGACGAGATCGGCGGCGCCGCCGATCATCGTCGGCGTGAACCGTTTGAACGCCTCCATCGTCTTCGCGCCCGCGTCGCGCGTCGCGACCTCTTCGCCGACCGCGAACTCGGGCAGCGCCTCGGCCCAGCCCTGACGCGGCTTGCCGGTGTGCACCTGATCCCAATCCTCGCGCACATCCGGATACTTCGTCGACCACGCGGAGAACTTCTTCTTCCACGCATCCTCGAGCTCGATGCCGCGCTGCGTGACGTTCATGTGCTCGCGCACCTCGTCCGGAACGAGGAACTGCGCGTCGGGATCCCAGCCGAGCGCCTCCTTCGTCGCACGCACCTCGTCTGCGCCGAGCGGAGAGCCGTGCGACTTCGCCGTGTCGACCGCGTGCGGCGCCCCAAACGCGATGTGGGAGTGGACCACGACGATCGACGGCCGTTCGGCCTCCGCCTTGGCGTTCGCGATCGACTCGCGCAGCGCACCGAGATCGTTTGCGTCGTCCACGTATTGCACGTGCCAGCCCTGCGCCTCGAGCCGGCTGCCGCGGTCCTCGCGGAACGAGATCGACGTCGTGCCGTCGATCGTGATGTGGTTGTCGTCGTAGAAGTAGATGAGCTTGCCGAGACCCCAGTTGCCCGCCAGTGACGCCGCCTCGTTCGAGACGCCCTCCATCAGGTCGCCGTCGGAGGCGATGCAGTAGACGCGGTGATCGACGATCTCGTCGAACGGGCGGTTGTACCGTTCGGCGAGGAACCGCTCCGCAAGCCCGAGCCCGACGCCGTTCGCGAAGCCCTGGCCGAGCGGCCCCGTCGTCACCTCGATGCCGGGCGTGTGATTGACCTCTGGATGCCCGGGCGTCAGCGACTCCCACTGCCGGAAGCGCTTCAGCTCCTCGAGGGAGAGGTTGTAGCCGGTCAGGTGGAGTGCCGAGTACTGGAGGATGCACGCGTGGCCGGCACTCAGCACGAAGCGGTCACGGTCGGGCCAATGTGGATTGGCCGGATTGTGGTTCATCTCCTCTCGATAGAGGATGTAGGCGAGGGGCGCGAGCGCCATCGCGGTGCCCGGATGGCCGATGTTCGCCTTCTGGACGGCGTCCATCGCCAGCGTCCGGATCGTGTTGATCGAGAGTTGTTCGATGTCAGTCTTGGCCATATAGCTCCTCGTACAGGCGCTGCTGCCGTTCCCCGGCCGAACGATATGCCTCTGCCCTGTCTTGTCGCGGCTCGAACACCCGTCCCAGCGGCGCCGCGGCCGCTTCATAACCATGACGTTCCAGTGCCGCAACTGCAACACCGCGGAGCGATCCTTCCTCGACGCCCGATGCCGTAACGGTCTTGCCGAGCGCGTCGGCCATGACCTGCATCCAGGCCTGGCTCGAGAGCAGGGCGGCCCCGGTCGCCACGATCTCCTCGATCGAGGGCAAGCGCTCGGCGATCGCCGCGAACCGGAGGGCGATGCCTTCGAGCGCCGCCCGGCGGATGTCGGCCGCGGTGGTCGAGAAGGTGAGACCGGTGACCGCGCCGGCCGCGCCCGGGTTCCAGCCGGTCGAACGCTCGCCGCCGAGGAAGGGCAGGAACGTGAGCCCGTGGTCCTCGTGCGCCGCGCCGTCCGCCGCGAGCGTCCGGTCGAGCCACTCGCGCAGGTTGCCGCCGTCGGAGAGCGCACCGCCCTCGACGACCCGCCGGTCGCCGACGAGGTAGAGGAAGAGACCGGGCCGCGGTGCCGGCTCGTCGGCCTCGTAGAGAATCCGCAGGGCGCCGGACGTGCCGACCGCCAGGGCAGCGCGGGGCCCGAAGCACCCGGCGCCGAGGTTCGAGCAGACGCCGTCGATCCACATCGGAACCTCCCCGAGCTCGGGCAGCCGGCCCGCCTCGAGCCCGAGGCAGTCGAGCAGCTCCTCGTCCCAGGCGCGGGCGCGGAGGTCGAGCAGCCCGGTGCCGGAGGCGATCGAAACGCTCGTGACGGGCTCTCCCCGCAGGTAGTCGCAGAACGAGACGAAGCGCGCCGCCTTCCGGAAGGTCTCCTGCTCGGTCTCGGCGAGCCAGGCGAGCTTCGCCGGCCAGTAGCTCGGATGCAGGGGCTGTCCGGTGCGCCGGTGCACGGCCGCGGCGTCGAGGCGGTCGCGGAGCCGGGTTGCCTGCGGCGCGCTCCGGATGTCGCGCCAGCCGAGCACCGGCGTCAACGGGCGGCCGCGGGCGTCGAGCGCGATCAGGCTGTGGCCGAAGCAGGAGATCGCGTCCGCCTCGGCGCCGCCGAGGACCTGGGCGGCGAGCCGCACGAGCTCGTCCGGGTCGTCGCCGGCGTACTCGATCTGCCTGAGCTCGCCGACCGGCTCTGCGCGTTCGTCGAAGCTCTGCGCGCGCACGGAGGAGGAGCCGACGTCGAGCGCGAGCACGGTCGCCACGCGGCGAATCTACCCTGGAGGGGTCATGGCAGTCGTCATCGCCTCCAACCTGCGCAAGGAGCTCGCGGGCTCCGTGCTCTTCGACGGCGTCTCCTTCAGCGTCGAGCGCCGCGACCGCGTCGCGCTCTCGGGCCCGAACGGGGCGGGCAAGACGACGCTCCTCCGCATGCTCTCGGGCGAGACCGAGGTGCACCTCGGCGAGCTCGCATTCCAGAAGGGGACCCGCGTCGCCCTGCACGACCAGCGGCCGCCGCTCGAGCAGGACGTGACGCTACGCGAGTACGTGCTCTCCGGTGCGCGCGACCTCGTGCAGCTCGAGCAGGAGCTCGCTCGGCTCGAGCAGGCCATGGCCGCGGGCGCCCACGACCAGGCGACGCTCAACCGGTACGCGGCGGCGCAGGCGAGGCTCGAGCACGCCGGCGGCTACGGCTGGCGCGACCACGCGACGTCGGTCGTGCGCGGCCTCGGCTTCGAGGACGCGCAGCTCGACCGGCCGCTGCGCACGTTCTCGGGCGGAGAGCTGACGCGCGCTTCGCTTGCGCGCGCGCTCGGCGGCGATCCCGACCTCTTGCTGCTCGACGAGCCGACGAACCATCTCGACGTTGCGAGCCTCGAATGGCTGGAGCGCGAGCTGCAGTCGCTCGACGCTGCGGTGATTCTCGTCGCGCACGACCGCTGGTTCCTCGAGGCCGTCACGACCGCGACGCTCGAGGTTGTCGCCGGCCGCGGCACGTTCTTCCCGGGGCCCTGGCATGCCTGGCGTCGTGAGAAGGCGGCCCGCCTCGTCCACGCACAGAAGGAAACCGACCGCATGCAGGCCGACATCGAACGGCTCGAGCGATTCGTCGAACGGTTCCGCTACAAGAAGGACAAGGCGAAGCAGGCGCAGGCGAAGCTGACGCAGATCGGGCGCCTCGAGAAACAGCGAGCAAATGCGTCGGCCGAGGTCGCGCTGCTCTCGCGCCGGCGGCGCGCGCTCGGCTTCGAGTTCCTGAAGCCGCCGCGCAGCGGGCGCACCGTCGTCGAGACGGACGGCTTGAAGCTGCAGATCGGCAACCGCGTCTTGCTCGGCGACGCATCGTTCGCGGTCGAGCGCGGCGAGCACGTCGCGCTCGTCGGCCCGAACGGCTCGGGCAAGACGACGCTGCTCGAGGCGCTCGTGAACCGGCGCGACGTGCGACTCGGTCACGGCGTGCAGGTCGGCTATTTCTCGCAGCAGGAGCTCGAGCTCGACACGCGCGGCTCGGTTCTGCAATGCGTTCAGACGATGACCGGCCTCTCGCGTACGGAAGCGCAGAATCTGCTCGGCAAGTTCCTGTTCTCCGGCTGGGACGAGCACGAGAAGGCGGTCGCCGTGCTGTCGGGCGGCGAGCGCCGCCGGCTCGCACTCGCCGTCACGGTCGCCTCGGGCGCGAACTTTCTCGTGCTCGACGAGCCGACGAACCATCTCGATCTCGAGAGCCGCGAGGCACTCGAGGCTGCGCTCGAAGCGTTCCCCGGCACGGTGCTGCTCGTGTCGCACGACCGCGCGCTGCTCGACGCCGTGGCGGAGCGCACGCTTGCGATCGAGGACGGGGAGCTGCACTCGTACGACGGCGGCTGGGCCGAGATGCTCCGGCGCCGCGACGAGCGTGCGCGGCGGAGCGCGCCGCCGCCCGAGCCGAAGCCGGAGCGGAAGCCGAAGCCGGCGCCGAAGCCGCGCGCGAAACGGCCGAACGAGCTCGAGCGGATCGAGGCCGAGATCGCGACACGTGAAGCCGAGGTCGCCGAGCTCGAGCAGAAGCTCGCGGCGGACTGGACGAACGTCGAGATCCTCGCCGCGCACAAGACGAGCCGCGACTCGCTGCAGGCATTGCTCTCACGCTGGGAGCAGCTCTTCGAGCAGCAAGCAGCGCCGTAAAGGCATGCGACCTCAAGCCGCACTCTGCGAGTGATCGACTGTTCCCGAAATCTGCAACCAGGTTGCAGTGCAACCTGGTTGCGGCCCTTTTTCGGTCAGAGCGACTTCTCGAAGCAGCGGCTCCACTCGCGCTCGGCGTAGACGCCGTAGCACGGGATCGGCGCGTACCCGGAGGATGTGTAGAGCCCGAGCGAGGCGTCCTGCAGCACGCCCGTCTCGAGCACGATGCCGACGTAGCCGGCGGCGCGCGCCTCCGCCTCGAGCGCGACGAGCAGCTCCCGGCCCAGGCCGAGCCCACGCGCGCCGGGCACGACGTACATCCGCTTCAGCTCCGCGCGGGTCTCGTCGAACCGGCAGAAGCCGCCGCACCCGACCGCACGGCCGTCGACGCGGCACACGAGAAAGACACCGTCGGGAGGCTCGAACATCCACGCCTCCCGCGTCGGCCCGATGTCGCCCGCGCCGTCGAGGCCGCGCAGCTCCTCCTGCTGCGCACGCACGAGCGCCTGCGCGTCGTCGGAGTCGAACGGCTCAGGCCCAGAAGGCATCGAACGCGGCGTCGAGTGGCACGGCGGTGACCTCTTTCCAGCAACCGTCCTCGAAGCGGATCACGAATGCCTGATCGACGTCGAGATCGATCCCGTTCCGCCGCCCCCAGGCCCGGTACACGGCGAGCCCCCACTGGTCATTCGCGAGCACGGTGTGCAGCTTGCTGCCGTACGTTCCGTCCGTCTCGAGACCTGTTCGGCGGAGGAACTCGACCACGGCGCGACGCCCGCGGTACTCGCCGCTCATCGCCGTGTTGCCCGGCACGCGCCAGACGATGTCGCGCGAGAGTGCAGCCGAGATCTGCATCGCGTCCTTCCCGAACGCAGCGAAAACGCGGCGCGTGAGCGCCGCGTTCGGATGATCCTCGGTCACTGCGCATCCCCGAGCGTCGCGACGACGGCCTCCGCGATCACTTGCAACGGGCGTTGCGACGCCTGGCTCGCCTTGCGCAGACGCGCGAACGCCTCCTGCTCGCTCAGCTTCTCCTTCTCCATCAGGAGCCCCTTCGCGCGTTCGATCACCTTGCGCGCCGCGAGCGCCTCCGCCAGCGACTCGACCTCCCCGCGGAGTGCCTGAAGCTCGTCGTGCCGCGCCCGCGCGGCCTGGATTGCCGGGAGGAGGTCCTGTTCGCGGAACGGCTTCACGAGATAGCCGAAGACGCCTGCCTCGACCGCGCGCGAGACGAGCTCCTCCTGGCCGTACGCGGTGAGCATCACGATCGGAATCGGATTCTCGTCGAGGATGCGGCGTGCAGCCTCGATCCCGTCGAGCCGCGGCATCTTCACGTCCATGATCGCAAGGTCGGGCTGCTCGCTCCGCGCGAGCGCGACCGCCTCCTCGCCGTCGCGCGCCTCCGCGCAGATCTCGAACCCGGCGCGCTCGAGCAGGTCGCGCAGGTCGAGGCGGATGATCGTCTCGTCTTCGGCGACGAGGATCCTCATGCGCGTCATCGCACCGAAAGACGAAGCGGCCTGATCTCCGCCGTCAGATACGCGTAGTGGTCGGAGACGACGCGGCAGCTCATATCGGGAACACCACCTCGGCGCGGTTGCCGCGCAGATCGAAATCGCCGTGCAGCTCGTCGCGCACGAGCGCGCGCACGATCGAGAGTCCGGTGCCGGCGGCAGCGTCGCCTGCGCCGTCGCCTTCGTCGGCGATTGCGAGCATGACGTCGCCGTTCCGGCGCGCAAGCTGAATGCGCACCGCGCCTGCGCCGTGCTCGAGCGCGTTTTGCAGGAGCTCGCTGAAGACGAGGGCGAGCGCGGTCGCGCGCGTTCCTGCGAGCGACACCGGCTCGAGGGAGGCCGCGACGTCGCGCCCTGCGCCGAGCCCCTGCACGATCGACGCCCGTAGCCGGTCGATCAGATCGGCAAGCTCGACATCTTCATCTCGCTGCTCGGTCAGGACCTCGTGCACTGCGGCAATCGCGAGGATGCGGTTGACCGAATGCTCGAGCGCCTCGCGTGGATTGACCCCGTCGGCCCGCGACTGCAGCCGTAGGAGCGATGCGACCGTCTGCAGGTTGTTCTTCACGCGGTGGTGGATCTCTTGTGCGAGCACGCCGCGCATCACGGCGCGCCCGTGCTCGAGCGCAACGGCCGC
>Ga0070714_100002558_pt1 | contig 13396 bp, 11 predicted proteins | sample LARL83metaG_FD_65450 | JGI IMG/M metagenome (GOLD analysis project Ga0070714, IMG submission 65450) | Corn, switchgrass and miscanthus rhizosphere microbial communities from Kellogg Biological Station, Michigan, USA - LAR L8-3 metaG | ecosystem: Host-associated > Plants > Roots > Rhizosphere ...
TGGAGGACATCGCCGCTATCGCGAGTCCGAAGTGCGTGACCTGCTGACCGGGATGCTTCCCGAGCAGCGACGTGGAGGGGATCTCTGAGCTAGGGGGTCAAGCGAAAGCCTGTCGGGGTCCCAGGTCCGGCAGCAGACAACTCGCTCCAGAGCATCGGCGAGGAAACCATCCGAAAGGATCGGTTCCTCGCCGTTTCTGTTTCCTGGGCCCTCTCGCCCGCGGGGACGAGAGGGCCCAGGAGCTCCCTGCACGTGGTCACCCACAAGAGGTGGTCGTCCGCGCTGGTCCCGTCGTCAGGACGGCCGGCGCGGCGGCCGTCCTTGTGGTGCCCGGGCAGCCGTTGCCTCGTTGGCCTGGTTAGGGTGACCGCACAGGCGAGGAGGTGCCCGCTGATGACCCAGCGTCAGCTGCCGAAGTGGTCCGAGTTGCGTCCGCTGCTGCGCCCGCGCCCGTGGCAGGCCAACCCGACCGAACGACGGCTGGCGCGCGCGCTGACCATCGCCGACCTGCGCCGGGCGGCGCGCCGTCGTACTCCCCGGCCGGTCTTCGACTACACCGACGGCGCGGCGGAGGCCGAGGTCAGCCTGCGCCGCGCCCGCGAGCTGTTCGCGGACCTGGAGTTCTGGCCGCAGATCCTCCAGGACGTCGCCCAGATCGACACGTCCACAACGGTGCTTGGCGCCCGCTCCGAGCTGCCGTTCGCGTTCGCGCCCACGGGGTTCACGCGGATGATGCAGCACGAAGGCGAGACCGCGGTGGTGCGGGTGGCCGAACGGGTCGGCATCCCCTACGCGCTGTCCACGATGGGCACCACCTCCATCGAGGAGGTCGCGGCCGCCGGACCCAAGGCGCGCAAGTGGTTCCAGCTCTACGTGTGGCGGGACCGTGCCGCCGCCGACGACCTGATCGGCCGGGCCCGGGCGGCCGGCTACGAGGCGCTGGTCCTGACCGTGGACGTGCCGATCGCCGGGGCACGGCTGCGTGACGTGCGCAACGGCTTCTCGATCCCGCCGGCGCTGACCGTCAAGACGGTGCTCGACCTGGCCGCGCATCCCGCGTGGTGGGGCAACCTGCTCACCACCGCGCCGCTGGAGTTCGCCTCGCTGAGCTCCTGGGAGGGCACCGTGGCCGACATGATCGACGCGCTGTTCGACCCGACGATGACGATGGCCGACCTGGAGTGGATCCGGTCCCGGTGGGACGGCCCGCTCGTCATCAAGGGGATCCAGACGGTGCCCGACGCGCGCGCGGTCGTGGACGCCGGCGCCGACGCGCTGGTGCTGTCCAACCACGGGGGTCGCCAGCTGGACCGGGCGCCGGTGCCGCTGCGGCTGCTCCCGGAGACGGTGGCGGCGGTGGGCGACCGCGCCGAGGTGCTGCTGGACACCGGCGTGATGACCGGCGGCGACGTGGTCGCCGCGGTGGCCCTCGGCGCGAAGGCGGTGCTGGTCGGCCGGGCGTACCTGTACGGACTGATGGCCGGCGGCGAGCGCGGCGTGCAGCGGGCCGCGGACATCCTCGCCGACGAGGTACGCCGCACCATGGCGCTGCTCGGCGCGCGGACCGTGGACGACCTCGGGCCGCAACACGTGCGGCTGCCGGACTAGCCGGTCCTTTCGGATTCCGGGGGCTTACCGACGGAACGGGCGGGTAGAACTCCCTGGACCCCACCAGGAAGGAATTCACCCATGAAGTTCACGCGTCTGGCTGCCCGGCTGCTGATCGGCGGCCTGTTCATCGGGCACGGCACCCAGAAGCTGAAGGGCTGGTTCGGGGGGCCGGGCATCGAGGGCACCACCGGCATGATGGCGTCCTTGGACCTGCACCCGCCGCGTCGGCACGCGATCGCCGCGGGGGTCTCGGAGACCGCCGGAGGCGCGCTGCTCGCCGCTGGACTGCTCACCCCGCTGGCCAGCGCCAGCCTGGTCGGCGTGATGATCACCGCGATCCGCAAGGTGCATCTGGCGAACGGCCCCTGGGCCACCAAGGGCGGTTACGAGTACAACCTGGTGCTGATCGCGGCGCTGCTCGCACTCGCGGAGGACGGCCCGGGCAGCCTGTCCCTGGACGGGGCCCTCGGGCTGCGCACCACCGGCCTGCCGTGGTCCGTCGGCGCGCTGGCGCTGGGCGCCGCCGCCTCCGCCGCCACGACCGAGACCGGACGCTACCGGCGCGCCCACGCCGCCTGACTCGGGTCGTGCCGGCCCGGCATGGGTCGGCACGACGCGGGTACCACGCACGGCAACGAACCGTAGGAGGTGTTCACGATGCCTGCCAAGAAGGACATGCCGTCGACCATCCAGCGGTCGCCGAAGAAGGCGCAGCGCACCTGGTCCAAGGCCCACGACTCCGCTGTCGACGAGTACGGCGAGGGGGAGCGGGCGCACCGCACCGCGTTCTCCGCGCTCAAGCACAGCTACGAGAAGGTCGGGGACCACTGGGAGGGCAAGGACGGCAAGGGCCCTTCCGACCAGCAGGCCGAGAAGGGCGGGTCCTCGGCGCGCAAGGGCGGCAAGACCGCGGAGGGCGTCGACGCGAACGCGTCCAAGAGCCACCTGTACGACGTGGCCAAGAAGCTGGACATCGACGGCCGGTCGACCATGAGCAAGGACGAGCTCGTGGACGCGATCAAGAAGGCGAACCGGAGCAAGACCCGCAAGAGCCGCTCCTGACCCTGGCGGTTGAGGAGGTCGAGCCCATGAGCCCGACGATCCGGGACCGGCCCAGCCCGGTCCGCCCGGCCGGGCGGGCAAGGACACCTGGCTGGCCGTCCTGGAGGGCAACACCAAGGACGCCAACCTGATCGGGACCGAGTACGTCTTCTCCGAGCGGCTCTTCGAGGAGCTCCCCGAGCAGGAGAAGCCCTACTGGCACCCGCACAACTTCGAGGTGCTGTCCGGCCAGCTGGTCGCCCCCGGGTTGCCGGAAGTCGCCGAGAAGGCGTTCATGAAGCGGCTGATGAACTCCTACGGCAAGACCTGGCACACCTGGCACACCGGCCGCCACGACGGCGGCACGGGGCACCACCTCCCGCTGGGCGACCCGAAGCTGATGTGGTCGTTCAACCGGGACGGCGAGTGCGACGAGGCGCTCAAGACGAACCGGGACCAGGCGATGGGGTTCGACACCGCAAAGAAGCGCGAGGAGCGGCAGAGCCTGCTGCCCGAGGCGCACCCGCAGTGCGGCGTCGACGCGATGGCCGACCAGTTCCAGGGCACCACACCGGTCCCCGGTGTGGTCGACCAGTCGGCGGCCCGCACACAGCACTGATTCGCACCGCAGGGACGTGCGCACAGCACCGACGTACCACCAACCCAGACCGAAGGAGACACCCATGGCATCCGAGACCCGCACCACCACCGACCACGACGAGATCCGGAACTGGGTCGAGCAGCACGACGGCAAGCCGGCCAGCGTGGCCGGCACCGAGCACGGCGAGGCCGCCGGCGTGCTGCGCATCGACTTCCCGGGCGGCGCCGGTGAGGACCAGCTGCAGCACATCAGCTGGGACGACTGGTTCGTCAAGTTCGACGAGAACAACCTGGCCATGCTCTACCAGGAGCACAAGGCCAGCGGCGAGGACAGCACCTTCTTCAAGCTGGTCAGTCGCTGAGCAGCCCCTGCTCCTCGACGATGTGCAGGTCGAGGGTGCGGTAGCCTGCGTCCTCGAACAGCACGGTGACCTTCTCGGCCTCGGTGTCCATGACGGTGCCCGCCCCGAACTCCGGGTGGTGCACCCGGGCACCGGGCCGGAAGTCACCGTTGCGCGGGTCGTCCACCGCGGTGCCCGCCTCGCAACGGTCGCAGTGCCCGCACCGGTCCTCGGGATCCGCCCCGAAGTAGCCGAGCAGGAACTGCCAGCGGCACCGGTCGGTCTCGGCGTAGCCGCGCATCATGTCCACGCGGGACCGCTCCAGGGAGCGGTGCGCCTCGGCCCGTTCGATCACCGCCTCCACCAGATCCACCGGCTCGTGGGAGCGGGCCTCGTCGAGGAGGTTCAGGATCCGGCCCAGCTTGCGGGGGCTCAGCCCGGTGTCTCGGCGGACGGCGTCCCGGTCCGGGCGCTCGTGGCTGCCCACCACCTTCACCACCCGCTGGACGTCCGCGCGGTCCGGGGTCGGCTTGGAGAAGAACCGGCCGAGGGAGAGGTCCTCGGGCCGGTAGAAGAGCACCCCGCAGGCGGACTCCCCGTCGCGTCCGGCCCGGCCGAACTCCTGGTAGTAGGTGTCCGGCGACTCCGGCACCTGAGCGTGCACGACGAACCGGATGTCGGCCTTGTCGATCCCCATCCCGAACGCCGAGGTGGCCACGATGACGTCGATCTCACCGTCCATGAACCGTCGCTGCGCCTCGTCGCGCTGCTTCTTGCGCAACCCGGCGTGGTAGGTCTCCGCGGAGACCCCGGCGCGGGTGAGGGCGTCGGTGTACTCCTCGGTGGCCTTGCGGGTCCGGCAGTAGACGAGCCCCGGCATCGCGCTGTCCACGACGGCCTCGACCACCTGCTCGCGCTGCTGGTCGGCGGTGGTGCAGCGACGCACGTCCAGGAAGAGGTTCGGCCGCTCGAAGCCGGTGACGATGCTGCGCGCGTCGCGCAGGTGCAGCCGGTCCACGATGTCCTCGCGCACCGGCGGCGCGGCGGTGGCGGTGAGCGCCACGACCGGTGGGTGCCCGAGGTCGTCGATGAACTCCCCGAGCCGGAAGTAGTCGGGCCGGAAGTCGTGCCCCCACGACGAGACGCAGTGCGCCTCGTCCACGGCCACCAGGCTCGGCCGCAGCGCGACCAGCTGCTCGCGGCGTTCCGGGTTGGCGAGCTGTTCGGGGGCCAGGAACAAGAACTCCGTCTCGCCGGACCGGACCCGGTCGATCGCCTCCTGCTGCTGGGACGCGGACTCCGCGGAGCTCAACCGCGCGCCGCGGGTGCGGGCATCACCTCCGGCAAGCGCCTCGATCTGGTCCTGCTGCAGGGCCAGCAGCGGCGACACCACGATGGTGCAGCCATCGAGCAGGACGCCGGGCACCTGGTAGGCCAGCGACTTCCCGGACCCGGTCGGAGACACGAGCAGCACGTCATGCCCGTCCAGGAGGGCCTCCATGGCCTCCTCCTGCCCAGGCAACAGGTGGTCGTGCCCGAAGACCTCGGCGGCGGTCGCGCGGGCCCGTCGTACACGCGTGCGGTCGTGGGGTCCTCGGGCTGCCATGGCTGCGGAGTGCCCAGCCCACATGTCCGCATGCAGGTTTGAGCCGGCGCCGGCGAGGTACTTTCCCTCGCCTGTGCAACGGATGCCGGAGGAGGCCCGCGTGCCCGACCACGACCACAACCACGACCACGACCCCCGCAAGGTGTTGCTCGATGCGCTGCTCGAGAAGGTCGCGGAGGACCCTTACCCGTCCTCGACCATGCTCGACGTCATCGAGGAGCTGCTCACGCCTGAAGACGTGGGCCGCTACGTCGAGGTGTTGATGCGTGACATCCGGGAGTCGGACTTCCCGAGCATCTCGTTGATCCGGCGCGTCGAGGCGCTCGCGGGCTGAGCGGGCGGGTTCAGCGGGCGACGGCCCAGCCGAGTGCCGCCACGACGACGCCGATCAGGGCGCGCTTGACGGCCGGGCGCTGCCACACATCGTCGAGCACGAGGACAACGAGATGATGCGTCCCTACCGGATCGGCCCCGTGCAGCCCGGCCAGCCGTCCGGCTGACCGACCCCACCGGTCTCGTCGTCACCGGGCGGACAGCACGCACCAGACGGCCTTGCCGTCCTCGGTGCCCCGGGTGCCCCAGCGGTCGGCGAGCGCGGCCACGATCTGCAGCCCGCGGCCGTGCTCGTCGTCGACCGAAGGCCGCAGCTTGCGCGGGTGGAAGGTGGCGCTGTCGAGCACCTCCAGAAGGACCTCGGTGCCGTGCGTGCGCAACCGCAGCTCCAGCGGCCCGGTGCCGTGCAGCACCGCGTTGGTGACCAGCTCGCTGGTGGCCAGCACGGCGTCCTGGGCCACGGAACGCGGGACCTGTCGGGCGGCGAGGTGCCGGTCGACGACGTGTCGGGCGTGCAGCACCGCGCTCTCATCGGACTCGAAGCGGTGGATCAGCCCCTGGTCCTGCTCGGGAGGGTCCACCCGGGCCACCAGCACCGCGACATCGTCGTCCAGCCCGTCCGGCACCAGGTTCTGCACCAACCGCTCGGGGATCTCCTGCGTGGGACCCGAGATCTGCCCGGCCAGCTCGGCCAGCGCTCGGATGCCCTTCTCCAGGTCCTCGCCGCGGCGCTCCACCAGCCCATCGGTGTAGAGCACGGCGAGCGCGCCCGCGTCCAGCCGGACGTCGCGCTGGGTGAGGTTGAACGGGCCGGCGCCCAGCGGCGGATCCTCCGAGCCGGTCAGCGTCCGGGTCTCGCCGTCCGCGGTGACCAGGATCGGCGGCAGATGGCCGGCGTTGGCCATCCGCAGGGTCCGGTCGGCAGGGTCGAAGACGGCATACAGGCAGGTGACGATCTGGTTCTCGTCCTGCTCGCGGACGATGCCGTCGAGGTACTCCAGCACGTCGGCCGGTGGCAGGTCGAGGCGCGCGTAGGCGCGGGTCGCGGTGCGCAGCTGACCCATGACTGCCGCGGCCTGCACGCCACGCCCCATCACGTCCCCGACCACCAGGGCGGTCCGTCCCGCGCCGAGCTCGATCACGTCGTACCAGTCGCCGCCGACCTGGGTGCCCTCCACGCCGGCCCGGTAGAAGGTGGCCACCTCCAGGTGCTCGAGGTCGAACGACAGCTCCGGCAGCAGGCTGCGCTGCAGCTGGCCGGCGATGGCGTGCTCGCGCGCGGCGGCCTCGGCGTTCGCGGAGGCGATGGCCAGCGCCTCCTCGGCCGCGCGCCGTTCGGTGATGTCCTGCACGGAGCCGCGGATCGTCTCCGGGTTGCCGTCGGCGTCCCGGAGCACCTCACCGCGCACGCTCACCAGCACCGAGCCGCCGCCCGGGCGCTGGAACCGGGCCTCGTAGAAGATGCGGCCCCCGGCCAGACCGGCCGCGAGCGCAGCCTCCACCGCGGCCCGGTCGTCGGGGTGGATCACCTCGGCGATCAGCTCCGGGTACCGCAGCGCGGCCATCGCCTCGGCGGTGCGGCCGGAGATGCGCAGGAACTCCTCGGAGTAGTCCACTCTGCCGGTGGGCAGGTCGATCTCCCAGCTGCCGACCTGCGCGAGCCGCTGCGCCTGGTTCAGCAGCGCCCGGCTGCGCTCGAGCTGGCGGCGGACCCGGCGGGCCCGGTCCAGCTCGAGGTTGGCGCGCACCCGGGCCCGCAGCTCGCGGGCGGTGAACGGCTTGATCAGGTAGTCGTCGGCGCCGTGGTCCAGGCCCTCCAGGATGCCCTCCTCGCCGGCGCGGGCGGACAGCATCACGATCGGCACCCCCACCGTGGCCGGGTCCTCCTGGAGCGCGGTGAGCAGCTCGAACCCGTCCATCCGCGGCATCATCACGTCGGTGAGCACCAGGTCGGGCAGCAGCGACCTGGCCTTGGCCAGGCCCTCCACGCCGTCCACGGCGGTGTCCACGACATACTCGTCGCCGAGCAGCCCGGCGACGTACTGCCGGATGTCGGCGTTGTCGTCCACCACCAGCACCCGGGGAGCGCTGCTGTCCAGCGCCGGCGGCCGCGGGCTCGTTCCCGGGCGGCTGACCAGCTGCAGCGCCTCGTCGACGTAGCCCCGGGCGGCCGGAGACGTGGGTACGGCGGAGGGGTCGGCCGACCCGCCGACGGAGCCGGCGGGCAGGTGGCCGGTGCCCAGCGGGATGCGCACCGCGAAGGTGCTGCCCGCCCCCAGGTCGCTGCGCGCGGTCACCACCCCACCGTGCAGCTCGGCGAGCTCCTTGACCAGGGCGAGCCCGATGCCGGAGCCCTCGTGGCTGCGGGAAGCGGCTCCGTGCACCCGGCGGAACCGCTCGAACAGGTGCGGGAGCTCCGCCTCGGTGACCCCGGTGCCGGTGTCGATGACGGACAGCTCGACCCCGGCGTCGACGCGGCGCAGCCGCACGGAGACACCGCCGGTGAAGGTGAACTTCATCGCGTTGGAGAGCAGGTTGAGCACGATCTTCGACCACAGGTCCGGGTCGACGTAGACCGGCTCGGGCAGCGGCGGGCAGTCGATGGTGAGGGTCAGGCCGAGCCGCTCCGCGGCCGGGTCGAACATGCTGGCCAGCTCGCGGGTGGACTGGGCCAGGTCGACCGGCACGAAGCGGGCCTGGGTGTGCCCGGACTCCAGCCGGGAGAAGTCCAGGAGCCTGTTCACCAGCCTGAGCAGCCGCTGCGCGTTCCGCAGGATCACCTGGACGCGCTCGCGCTGGCGGTCCGGCAACGGCTGCCCGGAGTCGGCCAGAGCGTCCTCGGCAGGCCCGAGCAGCAGGGTCAGCGGGGTGCGGAACTCGTGGCTGATGTTGGTGAAGAAGTCGGTCTTGGCCTGGGCGAGCTGTGCCAGCGTCTCGGCGCGGGCTCGCTCGAACTCGTAGGCCCGGGCGTCGGTGATTCCCGCGGCCAGCTGGGCGGCCACCAGGTCCAGGAAGTCTTGGTAGGAGTCGTCGAGCGGGCGGTAGCGGTTCACCGCTGCGACCAGGAAGCCGTAGGGGCGCGGCTGCCCGCTCTGTGCCAGCGGCAGCACCACCGCCCTGGTCGGCGGCTCGGCCCACCGGCCGGTCGGCAGGTCCGGTAACCGCTGGTCCAGGTCGTCCACGACGACCGGGCGACCGGCCAGCGGCTCGGCGGTGGGCCACACCGCCTCGGCATCGCCGAGGCGGATCTCTCCGGGAGCGGCGAGGTGGCCGCCCTTGAAACCGGTGCTGCCGGCCAGCCGGGCGGTGCCGGCCCGCTCGTCGAGCAGGTACACGAGGGTGAACGGCAGCACGTCGAGCCAGGCGCCGAGCTGGCCGCAGGCGGCCGCGATGGTGTCGGCCTCGCCCTGGTTGGCCGCGGACCGGATGCCCAGGTCGCGCAGCACGCTCATCCGGCGGCGGCCGATGACCTCACGGGTGTCCTCGGTGACCACGCAGAGCATGCCGGCGATCGCGCCGGCGTCGTCGAACAGGGGACTGTAGGAAAAGGTGTGATAGGTCTCCTCGACGTACCCGTTTCGCTCGAGGAACAGCAACAGCGACTCGTCCCAGGTGGCCTCGCCGGTGGACAGCACCTTGTCGATGCGCGGTCCGATGTCGTGCCAGATCTCCGACCACACCGTGGAGGCCGGTTTTCCGAGCGCCCAGGGGTACTTCTTGCCGAGGGTGTCGCGGCGGTAGGCGTCGTTGCAGAAGAAGGTCAGCTCCGGGCCCCAGGCCATCCACATCGAGAACCGGGAGGTGAGCACCATGCGCACGACGCTCTGCAGGCTGCGCGGCCAGTCGTCGAGCCCGCCCAGCGGCGTGCCCGCCCAGTCGACGGCGAGCAGGTCATGACCCACCCCGCCGAGCCGTTCGAACATGTGCCGCATGAACGCGCCTCCTGCCCGAGCCAGGGACCCAAGCCTGGTGGCAGTCAATCACGGCCGCCGCCGCTTCCGCACACCGTCGGCCCGGATCACCGGGACCGCTGGTCCTGACCAGCGGTGACGGGCCGGGGCCCTGAGTTTCGGGCGGCCGGGTGGGGGCTACATCTCGGCCCTGCGGGGCGGTCCCGCCCCGGACCGGGACCTGGAAGGGAGAAGGCAATGCCAAGCAACGGGGTTCGGGGGATGTTCGTGGCCGCGGTGGTCGCCGCCACCGGGGTGATGACTGCGGGCGGGACGGCGTCCGCCGCACCATCGAACCCGTCCGGCATCCAGCGACCGCCGGCATCGGCGTTCACCCGCGGGCGGGTCACCAACCAGTGGTTCCCGCTCCGCCCGGGAACGCGCATGGTCTACCTCGGCGTCAAGGACGGCAAGCGCGCGGTTGACATCTTCGACGTGACGCGGCGGACCAGGAAGATCCGGGGCGTCACCTGCCGGGTGGTCCACGACCGGCTGCGGCTGGACGGCGTGCTGGTCGAGCGGACCTTCGACTGGTACGCCCAGAGCCGGAACGGCGACGTGTGGTACTTCGGCGAGCGCACCGCCGAGCTCGGTCCGCGCGGCAAGGTGCTCACCCGGGACGGCTCGTGGCGGGCCGGCCGCAACGGCGCCCGGGCCGGGATCTACATCACCGCGACCCCGAGATCCGGGCAGTCCCTGCCGCAGGAGCTGTTCCCGGGGCACGCCGAGGACCATTTCCAGGTGCTGGACACCGCCGCGCGGGTGCGCGTGCCGCTGGTCCGGTCGACGCACGCGCTGCTCACCAAGGAGTGGACGCCGCTGGAGCCGCACGTGGTCGACCACAAGTACTACGTGCGCGACGTCGGCGTGGTCAGCGAGCAGTCGGTCAGCGGTCCCCTCGAGACCGGTCGGCTGGTGTCGGTCACCCACCTGAGGTGAGGCCATCCTCACCCGATTGGCGGAGGCTGGTTGCCCGACGCCGCTCTAGGTTCCGGACAGGGGGTGCCGTATGGCGGACGTTCGGTCAGCGCAGGCGCGCACGGCGGTCGGTCGGGCCGGCGTACTTGCCAGGGTGGGCACGCTGCTCGCGATGGTCACGGGCCTGGTGCTGGGCACGGCCGCGTGGGCGGCGGCGGCCGGCGGCCTGGAGGTGTACGTCGGCTACATGGACACCCACACGGTCGCCGCGGGCACCCAGCAGCCGAGCCCCTGGCCCTACACCGACCCGTCGCGCTACGTCGGCACGCCGTGCCCGAGCTACGGCAGCACGAACGCCTGCTGGGACGCGAGCGCGCTGCGGCTGGTGAACACCGGCGCAACGGACCTGACCGGCATCCATGTGGTGGTCACGATGGGCAGCCACAAGTACGACCTGTGGGGCTCGAACCTGACCGTGCCGGCGGGCGGTGACCTGGTGCTCACCGAGACCGGCTCGTCGCCCAACTCGGAGAACTTCGACGGCTCCGACTTCACGCCGAACGCCTACAACGGCGGGCTGCAGGCCTCGTGCACCAACTCGGGGGCCTACCCGATGGTCAGCGTGACCGTGGGCGGCGCCACGACGACGTACTCCGACACCGGCCAGGTGCTCAACGCCGGCGGGGTGGACGGCGGGCACTGCGAGAACGGGACGTTCGTGCCCGGACGGATGGACGAGTCGCACCCGTGGGTGCTGGTCGGCACCGCGCCTGCCAGCGGCGGTGGTGGCGGGGGCGGCACCGCGACGGCCACCGCGCCGTCCGCCCCGACCGGCGTCAAGGCCGCGGCCGGGGACGGCTCGGTGGCGCTGACCTGGAACGCGCCGTCGAACGACGGTGGGTCGCCGATCACCGGCTACCGGATCCTGCGAGGTACGGCGTCCAGCGCGGAGTCGGTGCTGACCACGGTGACGTCGCGCAGCTACACCGACCCCGGCCTGACCAACGCGACGACGTACTACTACGAGGTCGAGGCCGTGAACGCTGTCGGGACCTCGCCCGCCTCGACCGAGGCTTCCGCGACGCCGCAGGCGGTGGCGCAGCCGCCCAGTGGCGGATCCGGTGGCGGGTCCGACCCGGCGCCCGACCCGAGTCCGGCGCCCGACCCCGGTCCGGCGCCCGACCCGGGCCCGGCCCCGCAGCCGCCGCCTGCCACCGCACCGGGCGTGCCCACGGCGGTCGCCGCGACCGCCGCCGACGGTGTGGTCCGGCTGACCTGGTCGGCGCCCAGCTCCGACGGCGGCTCCGGGGTGACCGGCTACCGGGTCTACCGGAGCACGGTCGCCGGCGGGGAAACGGTGATCGGCGACGTCACCGCGACGAGCTTCACCGACGGCGGCCTCAGCAACGGGACGACGTACTTCTACACGGTCGCCGCGCTCAACGCCGTCGGTCCCTCGGCGCAGTCCATTGAAGTGTCCGCGACGCCCCGGAGCGGTGTCGCTCCGAGCCCGGCGCCGGCGACGTCACCGCCGGTGTGTGCCGGGCTCGCGGGCTGCAGGGTGGTGGCCCGTGCGGACGTGAACGGGGACGGCCACCGCGACGTGGTCGCGATCGCCCGCCGCGGAGGTCGGCCGGGCACTCGCGGTGCGCTCATCGTGCGGGTCAAGGTCGGCCCCCAGCACATCGTCTCGACACGCCGGCTCCTGGACAGCTGGACGGGGTCGCCCTGGCTGGGCGTGGCCCGCCTGGACGCCCGGCCCGGCAAGGAGATCGTGGTGGGCCGGTTGATGGGCGCGGCGGCCAGCTTCTACCAGGCGCTCACCTGGCGGCACGGGCTGCTGGTCCGGCTCGACGCACCGGGCCGCGGTCGGTGGTGGAGCGTAGAACACTCCGCCACCCTGATCGCGGGCTGGCAGCGCCGCGCGACCGACCCGGTCGGTGTGATCCGCCGCCGCGTCGCCACCCACGCCGCCCAGGCGGGGCCGTACCAGGGCACGGTCAGGACCTACCGGTGGACGGCGTCGGGCTGGCGGCTGGTGCAGACCGGGCGGGTGGCGTCACTGCCGCTGCGGCAGGCGCTGCGCTGGGGCGGCTTCGACGTGCCCGGACTCCGGGGCGGCTGAGCTCCGGAACAGCTCGAGCTCGGTGTCGTAGTAGCGGTCGGTGCGGCCGAGGTGCTCCATGCCGAGTCGACGGGCCACCGCGATCGACGCGGCGTTGTCGGGACGCACGACGGCGAAGATCTCGGCCAGCCCGCGTGCGAACGCGAGGTCGATGACGCCGCGAGCGGCCTCGGTGGCGTAGCCGTTGCCCCAGCAATCCGGGTGCAGGTGCCAGCCCACCTCGAACTCGTCCTCGCCGGCGGGCAGCCGCAGCAGCAGCGCGGTGCCGACCACGACGCCGTCGGACTTGCGCTCGATCGCCCAGCGGCCCTCGTCGGGGCGCTCGGCGTCCAGCTCGTTCCAGCGCGCGATCAGGCGCTCGCCCTGCTCCGGGGTCTCCAGGGCCTGAGGCGTCGCCCCCAGCCACTGGGCGACCTCCCAACGACGGTAGATGTCGAAGGCCCTCGGGGCCTCCTCGGATCGCCACTCGCGGACGATGCAACGCTCGGTCTCGAACATGGACCGGAACCTATCGGCTCGGTGGCTCGCCGCGCTCCGGATTTTCCGGGGCCTCCGTCAGGTGACAAGCCCCGGCGAACGGGTACCCCTAGTCCTGGCCACGTGGAGCGCCGAAGTTGCCGTGCGCTTCGCCGTACGCTCCACCCGACAAGAAACGGCAGCCCATGACGAGCACCGACAGACGCGAGCTCGGCCGGACCGGCGGCCTCCTCGAGGACGAGCTGGAGGACGCGGTCGACCGGATCGTCGGTGAGGGCGTCCAGCGCCTGCACCGCAGCTGGCGGGAGGTGCTGGTCACCGGCTTCCTCGCCGGCGCCGAGGTGGCGATGGGCATCCTCGGCTACCTCGTGGTCCGCGAGCAGACCGGCAACCC
>Ga0070714_100002560_pt1 | contig 13392 bp, 5 predicted proteins | sample LARL83metaG_FD_65450 | JGI IMG/M metagenome (GOLD analysis project Ga0070714, IMG submission 65450) | Corn, switchgrass and miscanthus rhizosphere microbial communities from Kellogg Biological Station, Michigan, USA - LAR L8-3 metaG | ecosystem: Host-associated > Plants > Roots > Rhizosphere ...
GCGCGTGTCCCGGCGTCAGTGCCAGCGCGTGAAGCCCGAGAACAGGGGCGGGCACCGTGTACTCGGACAGCACCTCGGCCGAGAACTGACGTACCGCCGCGTGCTGACGCCTGCTGCGGTCATCGCACAGACTTTGGTCGCATGTCCGTCCAGTTCGCCTGAATGTAATCGAGGGCATCCTGCCGCAGGGCCGGCCCGTAAACGACGGACCACCCGGCCGGGACCTCGGCAAACTCAGGCCATAGCGAATACTGGCCTTCGTCATTGCACACAGCCAGGAAGGAGCCGTCCTCGTCGTCGAAAGGATTGGTCATTGCTTTTCTCCCAGGATAGGCTGGTTCAAATAGACGGCAAGGGCAGCGGGGGTGGGGTCCCTGAATATGGTCTCCAATGTGATGTCGACGCCGAGCCTGGACTGCATCAGCTTGCGCAGCCGGAAGGCCAGCAGCGAGTGCCCGCCGAGATCGAAGAATCCATCGTCAGGGCTGACCGCCTCGAGTTCCAGGATCTCCGCGAACAGTGCGCACAGCGCCTCCTCCTCGGACCCACGCGGGGCACGACCTTCGGAGCGCACGCGAGGAACAGGCAGTTGCCGCACGTTGATCTTGCCGTTCGGGGAAAGCGGCAATTCATCGACGATCACGATGCCCGCCGGCACCATATGGGATGGCAGCCGCCGCCGGGCGAAGTCCCGGATCTCCCGGGTCAACCGCTCGGCACGTTTAGCCCGCAGCGGATCATTCGCCAGGCCGGACGGTATCCCGGCCGGCTCCGCGAGCGGCCGCGGAGCAGCTACGGTAATCAGAACGTCGTAGCGGTCTTCCCGGTCAACGAGCACGACGCCGGCGACCCGCGAGATCCGGCCTGGCAGGTCGCTGAAATAGGCCGGGTCGATGGCGAGTTCGTTATCACCGTGCTTGAGGATGTCGGTGATGATAAGGGGGCCGCCATCCGCGAGAACGCTGACGGCGCGTCTTATGACCTCGTCGGCGGTGGGCAGCCCTGGTAGATGCCGGAGCAGAGAGTCGATGACGACCGCATCGAACGATCCGTCCTGGAAACCACGGAAGTCCGTGGCTTCGCGGGCTAGCAGCATCAGGCCGCCCTTGCCCGCGAACTCCGACCGTAGCCGGTTGATGGCAACCGGCGAAAAATCCGTCGCGACGTAACGCTCGCACGCGGGCAGCAGTTCACGCAACAGCGCACCCTCGCCGCAGCCAATCTCCAGAAGCCGCCGCGGCCGTAGCGCATGGATGTGCTCGACCACCGTCGGGTTCGGCGGCTGGGCAGTGCGTCCTTCGCGATGCTCCTGGTCGAAACGCTGTCGACTGTCCAGCAGGTGTTCTCGCGTCAGCTCTGGGATGCCATCTCTGTCCGAACCAGCTGGTACGACGTACCCAAACAATCGTTCGCTGCGGACCACAACGGCGGCCTGTGCCACGGCGGGGTGCTCGCCGAGCACGGACTCGATCTCGCCGAGTTCGATGCGAAAGCCGCGCAGCTTAACCTGGTCATCGAATCGGCCGAGGAAGTCGATGTTCCCGTCGGGCAGGAACCGGGCCAGGTCACCCGTGCGGTACAGGCGTGACCCGTCGGCCGCGAATGGATTGGCGACGAAGCAAGAGGCCGTCAGTCCCGGATTGCCCCGATAACCGCGAGCCAGGTGGACTCCGCCGATGTATATCTCACCAGTCACACCTACCGGCACCGGCCGCAAGAATCTGTCAAGTATGTATAGCTGTGTGTTGGCTACCGGCCTGCCGATCGGCAGCGGGCCACTGACCTCATCGGCGCACCGGAAGCTTGATACGTAAACCGTGGCTTCGGTGGGGCCGTAGCCGTTGATCAGGGTGCGGCCGGGTGCCCAGCGGTTCGCCACTGCGGGCGCACACACGTCGGCGCCGAACTGGATCGTCCGCAGGTCCGGCAAGGCGACCTCCGGCAAGGTCGCTAGCAGCGAAGAAGCCATGGTGACATGGGTGATCCGCTGATCAGCGAACACGTCGGCCAGATCGTCGCCGATCGAGTGCTCAGGTGCGAGCACGAGTTCACCGCCACCGGCCCAGGTACCGCAGATGTCGGATACCGAGATGTCGCCGCTCAAGGACGTGACCTGCAGAACCCGCGACCGTGGTCCGATTCCCTGAGACCGGGCATGGAACACGGCCATGTTGGCCACACTGCCGTGTCCCACCTCCACCCCCTTGGGCCGGCCCGTCGAGCCGGATGTATAGATGACGTAGGCGAGATCCTCAAGGGCACCAGCGCTTGGCGGGGTCGCCGGGAATGCCGAGTCGGCGGACGCGTCAATCCGGATCACGGTAGTGAATTCGCCGAGCACCATGGCGTCGAGAGCGGAACTGTCCTCGACGATCACCAGCGAGCAGGATGCGTCCGCAAGCATGTAGGCGATTCGATCGGCCGGGTACTCAGGATCGAGCGGCAGATATGCGGCGCCGGCCTTGAAGACTGCGAGAATCGCCATCATCACGGGCAGACCGCGCGGCATATGCAGGCCAACAACCATCTCCGGCCCGACCCCGTGCGAGCGCAGGCGGTGGGCGAACCGGTTCGCCATGGCGTCTAGGTCGCCGTACGTGAGCTTCTCGTCCCTGAAGGACACTGCGATCGATCGCGGAGACCGGGCCGCGTGCGACTCGAACATCTGAGTCACCGTCATGGCCGGGAGTTCAGCCGCGGTCGCGTTCCACTCGACCAGCTGCCGCCTGGTCTGATCACCAGTGAGCAACAGCGACCGGGACAGCCGGACCTCCGGGCGCATTCCTGCCAGGACATTGGTGAAATGTCCCGCGAACCGTTCCATCATGGACCGGGTGAACAGGTCGGCCGCGTAGACGACCCGCACCGACAGCCGATCATCCGGCCCGTGGTCGAAGCAGCTCACCTCAAGATCGAAGTGGGCCGTCCCGCCAGCAATCTTGAACGGCGCGACCGTGAGCCCCGCGAGGTCGAGCGAGCCGCTCGTGTACGGCGGAGATAGCAGCTGGAATCCAACCTGTGCCAGCGGGATCTTGCTGGGGTCGCGGCTGGGCCGCAAGTCCTCCACAAGACGCTCGAAGGGCAGATCTCGATGCTCGAGGGCGCCAAGAACGGTTTCGCGGACCCGGTTGAGCAACTCATCAATCGTGGGGTCGCCCTGGCAATCCACGCGCAGGACCAGGTTATTGACAAAACACCCGATCAGGCCGTCGCACTCGCCCCGGTCCCGCGCCGCGTCGGGCCCGGTGACCACGATGTCTTGCCCGCCGGTGTAGCCGACGAGCAGGACATCAAAGGCTGTAAGCAGCAGCATGAACAGCGAGACCCGCCGCTCGGTGGCGAGAGCCCGCAGCCGTACCGCGTCGTCCCTAGGTATGTCGAACGACACCACGCCCGCGGTGTAGGTCGGTGCCGGCGGACGGGGACGGTCGGCCGGCAGCTCCAGCGAGTCCGGCATACCGCGCAAGCGTTCCCGCCAGTAGTCCAGCAATCCGTCGACGACCTCATCGGACAGCAGCGACCGTTGCCGCTGCGCGAAGTCCGCGTACTGGATATCCAGCGGCGCCAACGGTGACGGCTGGCCGTCTGCAAAGGCGTGATAGAGCACACCGAGCTCTGACTCCAAGACGCCCATCGACCACTCGTCCGCGGCGATGTGATGCATCGCTATGACCAAGACGTGGTCGTCTTCGCCGAGCCGGAAAAGCTGAACCCGCAGCAGCGGGCCGGTCCCGAGCTCGAACGGGATCCGGAACTCGGCTTCGGCCAGACGGTGAGCCTCCGTAACCGGATCGGCCACCGCCGACACATCCCGCGCGGCGACCGCCACTGCAGAGGCGGGGTCGATGACCTGACGCGGCCCGTCGTCGGTCGTGACGACCCTGGTTCGCAGTGCTTCGTGCCTGGACACCACCTCGGTGAACGCATCCCGCAACGCCGGCACGTCCAGGGCACCTGACAGTCGGTAGGCGGATACCAAGTTAGCGGACGAATTGCCGGGAGCCAACTGATCGATAAACCAGAGGCGCTGTTGCGCAAACGACGGCGGCAGCCCTTCGGGAGAGCCCTCTGGCATTACTTCGGCAAAGCCTGATACCATAAGGCGTCATTCTGTATGGGCGTCGCAGGAGCCGGAGTGGTTATATCCGCGAAGACCGTCACGAATTCACGCTCGCAGAGACTAGAGACTGCACTTGCCACCACCCGAGTCGCTACAGGTCATATTATCCTGAACTGCGCACCAACCTTGGAATCGCTTAGGGAATCGCAAAAGAACGACGAGCGCGTGGTCATGTGGTAAGCATTCTTCCAATATGTACGCGACGGCAATCGCGAAGCACCCCGTTACGTCGCACGCGTTCTATGGTACTCGGGCAATCTGGTCGTTGTCCAGACAATTCCGATACAGCCGATGGTCAAGGTGTCCATTCATCCGGGCAGAGCGGGCCGGTGTCAAGGGGGTTTGAGCTGCGGTTTCGTGCCTGCTGTCACTGTTTGCACGCATAGCGCTCTCGCCCTGTGCCCCTTTCCTCGGAGGTGCCGGGTTCCGTGCGAGGGGCGGCAGGGTCACGGACCGGGCGCAGCCCGGCCGGCCGAGCCGGCACCCTCAGGCGTCCTTGACGCGGGCGATCGCGAGCCGGTGCTCAATTCTTCTCATCCTGCGGGAAAAGGTGCGGGAGCAGTTCGGAAACGCTCGGTGACAGGAGGATGTCGCGCACCGGGATCTTTACGCCGAAGACTCGCCTGATCACATCGGCCAGCCGCACGGCGATGAGCGAGTCACCACCGAGGTCGAAGAAGTTATCATCGACTGCGATTTCCTGAAGGCCCAGGACGTCACTGAACACATCGGCTAGCAGTCGTTCTTGCTCTGCCCTTGCCCTTGTGGGGATGTGGACCTGGTTCGGTGCTGTTCGTTCGGATGCGCGATGGGCGGGCCCGGAGGGCGCACTGGACCGCGAAGCCCCCGGAGACGCTCCCTGGGCAACGGTACTGGGCGCCAACCGCTTGCGCTGGAAGGGATAGGTGGGAAGCGGCACGCGACGCCGCTGAGCCGGCTGCATTTTGTCCCAGTCAAGCGAGAAGCCGCGGGACCAGAGGCTCCCGGCGGCGCCGAGAACCGCGCTACGTGCCGATGTCTCCTCGGTTTGGCGGGGCAGGCTGGTGAGCAGGGCGTGCTGGGGCGAGACCGCCTGGTGGCGGCGGGCCAGGGCAGTCAGGGTCGTTCCGGGGCCCACCTCAAGGAGAATCCCTGGCCCGGCGCCCAGTGCTGTCGACAAAGCATCAGCGAACCGCACCGTCTGACGTAGCTGCCTGACCCAGTACTGGGGGTCTCGCGCCTCATCCGGGCTGACCATCCGGCCGTGCATGTCAGAGATCCAGGGAATCTCGGGGGCGCGCAACTCCACTCCCCGTACGCGGGAACCGAACTCATTCAGTACTGGGTCGAGCAGGTGAGAATGGAAGGCACTGAAACTACGGAGCTGGCGGCTCGCAATGCCTCGGTCGGCAAGTTCCGCCTGGAACCTCGCCACAGTATCCGGCGCGCCGGACACCACGCACTGCGAAGCATCGTTGACGGCGGCTACCGAGAGTTCGTCAGGCAGGCACGATCTGAGGTCGGCCTCGGAGAGGAAAACCGCAAGCATCGCCCCAGCGGGGAGACTGCCGAGCAGCCTGCCGCGCTCGACCACGAGGGCCAGGGCGTCGGCTAGGGAGAGAACTCCCGCCGTGCACGCTGCGGAGTAGGCACCAAGGCTGTGGCCCAGCACGCTCGACGGGTGTATACCCCAGGATTGCCACAGGCCCGCGAGAGAGTATTCCAAGGCGAACAGCGTCAGCTGGACCGTTTCGGTCGAGTCGAGGCTATCTTCTGCCGCCGCAAAGGCTTGTTCATCGCTCGGATCAGCGAGCAGTACTGTCCGGATCAGCGCGCCGAGGTCTGCCTCCAGCAGCCCGGTGCACTCATCGACGCGATCACGGAAGGCGGGCCAGCACCCGTAAAGTTCCCGTGCCATTCCCGGGTACTGGCTCCCCTGTCCGGGGAAGAGAAAAGCGAGAGGGGGCAGAACGGGGCTGGTGCTCGCCTGCCCGGCCGTTGGCAGCAGCCGGGCAACCGCCTGATGATCGGTGCCGACCACGTGGGTACGGTACTCGAATTCGCGGCGCCCTGTCTGAAGTGTCCACGCGACGTCTGCCAGCGGGACTTCGGGGTGAGCCGAGAGGTAGCCGGCGAGCCGGCCGGCGGAGTCCGCCAGTGCTTCCCCGGTCCGCGCGGACAACGGCAGCAGGTGAGGGCCGACGGCGTCCGGAGGCGCATCTCTCAACGGGGCTTGTTCGATGACGACATGCGCGTTGGTTCCCCCAAGGCCCAGCGAATTGACCCCTGCCCGCCTCGGGGCAGCCGCCTCCGGCCACTCGGTCAACTCACTGTTCACCACGAACGGGCTCGAATCGAAATCGATGTTAGGATTTGGCTTTTCGAAATGCAGACTGGGCGGTATGCGACCGTGCTCGACGGCCAGGATCGTCTTAATCAGGCCAATGACACCGGCTGCGGTATTCGTGTGCCCGATGTTAGACTTTACCGACCCGATCCGGCAGAACCCGGTCCGGCCGGTGCCGTCCTGGAAGGCTTTGGTAAGGGCGCTGATCTCGATTGGGTCACCCAAGGAAGTCGCTGCTCCGTGTGCTTCCACATACCCGACGGTAGCCGTCTCGATACCAGCTACCGCGTATGCCGTTCGAATAGCAGCCGCCTGGCCGGCAATACTTGGCGCGCTGAATCCGATCTTGTCGGAGCCATCGTTGTTCACGGCTGAGCCACGGATGACGGCATTGATATGGTCGCCATCGGCGATGGCCTCTGGCAGCGGTTTGAGAACGACGACTCCCGCGCCATCTCCAGACACTGTGCCTTGTGCCCGTGCGTCGAACGGGCGGCAGTAGCCATCGAAGGCGAGGGCTCCTCCGTCGTAGGGGATCGCGATCGGATGAGGCACTTGTATGCTTACTCCCCCGGCCAGGGCGAGGTCGCACTCCCCCATAAGCAGCGATTGAACGGCTAGATGAACTGCGACAAGCGAGGTCGAGCAGGTCGTCTGCACAGTGATAGCGGGACCTCGCAGTCCGAGCTTGTAGGCCACTCGCATCGTGAGGAAGTCACCGGTGTTGGTGACATGCAGCTGGAATGCCCGGGAGGCGCCGGCCAGGGACTCGTCGGCCCGCAACTGCTCCATCCAAGCATTGGCACCGGTGCCCGCGTACACGCCGATCGCGCCGGAATACCTCGCCGGATCACAGCCGGCCCGTTCCAAGGCCTCGGAGCAGCACTCCAGGAATACCCTTTGCTGCGGGTCGATCAACAGCGCTTCCGCTGGAGAATAATCGAAGAATCCGGCATCAAACCATTCGGCCTCAGGAGTTATGCCGTAGGCTGGCGTCGCCCCTCCTTCCCCTGCCCCGGGGAAACGGGCAATCAGTTCGTCTCCAGCCAGCAGATGCCTCCAGAATTCATCGACATCTTTGGTACCCGGGAAACGGCCGGCAAAGCCGATAACCGCGATCGCGTTGTCGTCGTCGGAAGGTTGCATGCCGCTCTCTTATCAGGTTGCCTCGTGCCCTCGCTGCCGCGAAGCACGCCTCGCTAGTCGCTTGCGAGCACGTTCTGAAGCGTCGTCGAGCGATGACTGATCAGTTTCCGCAGACGCCAGGTGCGTCGCCAAGGCATGGACCGTCGGGTACTCAAACAGTTTGATCAGCGGGAGGTCACCATCGATGATCATCCGCAACTTCTCGTGCACCTTCACCATGAGGAGCGAGTGGCCGCCGACGTCGAAGAAGTTGTCGTAGATCCCGGCCGAGGAGACTTGCAGGACGTCGCTCCAGACGTCGGCGATCTTGCGTTCCAGCTCGTTGCGGGGCGGGGCCGCCTTGCCCAAGGCAGCCCCGCTAGGCTTGGGCAACGCTTTGATGTCGACCTTCCCGTTCGGGGTAACGGGCAGCTGGGACAGCAGCGTGATAGAAGAGGGCACCATCGCCTGCGGCAGCGTCTCACGCAGCGCACGCTGGAACTCGTCGAGTCGTAGGGGCGCACCGGCCTCGGGAACCACATACCCGGCCACGCGCATGTCGTCGATGACCACCGCGACCGACTCTCGCACGCCCGGCTGAGCGTCCATGGCGGCCTCGATCTCCCCAAGCTCTACTCGCGTACCGCGGATCTTCACCTGCCGGTCCGCCCGCCCGAGGAACTCGATCGTCCCGTCGGGGCGACGTCTGGCAAGGTCACCGGTGCGATACATGCGGGCACCTGGCTCCGCGCTGAACGGGTCCGGCACGAAACGCTCCGCCGTGAGCGTCGGCTGCCGCCAGTAGCCGCGGGCAACCCCAGCGCCGCCGATGACCAGCTCCCCGGGCACGCCGACGGGGACCGGTTCCAGGTGCCGGTCCACAATCCGGATCGTGGTGTTAGCGACTGGCTTGCCCAGTGGCACCTGGGCAAGCCCGGGCCTCACCTCGTGCATGGACGACCAGATCGTCGTCTCGGTTGGGCCGTACATGTTGAGCAGTCGCACGTTCAGCGTGCTGAGCAGTTCCCCGGCGAACCTGGCGGGCAGCACCTCGCCTCCGACAAGGAGCGTGCGGAGCTCGCGAAGTCCCGCACGCATTCCGGGATCCCGGATGATGACCTGCATCATTGTCGGCGTCGACTGCAACAGCGTGGGACGGTTGTCCTCGATGAGCTCGGCCAGTGAACGAGGCGCCGCTGCTGGCGTGGGTGCCCGGTTGAACTGGCGGCGTACGATATCGAGCCCCTCAAGTCCCTTGAGCACGACATCCTCGTCCACGCCGAAGTCGATCAGGCAGGCGATCTCATCAACGCCAACCTCGCGCAACCGGTTGAGCAAAGGTCGGACAGAATCCGGCGTGCCGAACAGAGCCGCGCTTTCGAAGTACCGGTCGAACGCAAAGGCCAGCAGGCCGTCCATGTCGGAGTCGCTAATAGTGGCCAGGTCAAGCGGCAGATGCGTGCTCCTGATCAGGTTCTCGATCAGGCTAATGGAGGACCTCAGGTAGCTGGTGAACGGCTCTCGCACCAGGTCCCGGACGTCGTCGCGGTCCTGACCGATGAAGGTGTGCAGCATCAGGCTGACGATGCCCGCATCAGGGTCGTGCCCGTTGTCCGCGCGGGCGGTTCGGTACCGCTCGATCCGCTCGGCTAGCTGCTCCATCGTCTGGCCGAGCATGTGCGTCAGGACGTTCGCGCCAATCGCGCCGGCCCGGACGAAGGTGTCCGGGCTCCCCGCCGCCGTAATCCAGGTGGGCAGCGCCTTACTGACCGGCACAGGATGGATGCGCACGTCGATCATGTCGCCTGAGCCACTTCGCACTGATATTGACTCGCCTCGCCACAACGCCTGGACAGTCTCAATGGCACGGAACATATGTTCCCTGCGATCGGCGTAGCGCTCGGGGAAGAACACGAAATCGTCGGCGTGCCAACCGGAAGCGAAGGCGACGCCTGTCCGGCCAGCAGACAGGTTGTCCACCAGCGCCCACTCCTCGGCCACCCGGATTGCGGAGTGCAACGGCAAGACGACGCTGCCGGCCCGGAGCGCAACATTCTGGGTGATCGTGGCCAGTGCGGCGCTGAGCACTGACGGATTCGGGTAGAGACCGCCGAACTCGTGAAAATGCCGCTCCGGAGTCCAGATTGCGCTGAAGCCGCGTTCGTCGGCGAATCGCGCCCCGTCGAGTACAAGCCGGTAGCTTTGTTTGGCGGCACTCGCGGTCGCGAAGTAAAAGAGGCTGAAATCGAGTGACCGTGACCGCGCCGACGTGGTCCTCGCCGCCCGGGCCCCGTCAAGAGACTGATCGGGTGCGAGCAAGATCCGCGCGCCACGGCCAAGTGTCCACAGGAGTTCAAGTACCGAGATGTCGAAAGCGATACTGGTTAGCGCGAGAACGGTGTCTTCCGGACCGCAGCCGACCCGTTCGTCCATGGCGAGAAAGAAGTTGACCACGTTCCGGTGGCTGACCATCACTCCCTTCGGCCTGCCGGTCGAACCCGAAGTGTAGAGCAGGTACGCCATGTTTCCTGGATGGAGCGCCGGGGGCGTCCACTGCTGACGTGACGGCTCGATGGGTTGGCCAAGATCTACTACCGGGGCAGTTGGGCGAGGCACCAGTGGCAGCAGATCGGCGCGGGTTACCAGCGCATCGATGCCGGCATCGGCGAGGACGAGGCTGAGGCGCTTCCCTGGATACACCGGGTCAAGGGGCACGTAGGCCGCGCCCACCTTGAGAATGCCGATGAGGCCGATCATGAGCTCGGGTGAGCGGTCCAGAAGGAGGCCGACACGCGACTCGGGCCCGACCCCCAACGCGGCGAGTTGGCTTGCTAGCTGGCCCGCCCGGTCGTCCAGCTCCCGGTATGTCAGCTCGCCGTAACCAGATACCACCGCCACGGCATCAGGCCGCATTTCCGCCTGGCGCTCGAACGCGTGATGAACGAGCTCGCCGCCGGGCACGGACCGCTCAGTGGCATTCCACAAACTGACGGTCTGGTCACGTCGTGACTTGTCCAGCAGCGGAAGCCGGGAGACCCGCTCATCGGGAGTCGTCACCAGCGCACGCAGCAGGGTCTGGAAACTTCCGGCCAGATCGGCGATCGTCTCGGCGTCGAACAACTCCGAGTTATACCCGAAGGAGCCGGCAATCTCCGGCCCAGTATCGACAGTGGCCAGCGTAAGCTCGAATTGCGCACCCCGGGTTGGCGCGGATACGCTTTCCAGCTCCAGTCCGGAAATTTCAAACGGAATTCCCGATACGCCCGCCGCCAGCAGATCTAGCTCCACCGGGAACCCGGGCGGGCCCTGATGACTCGTGAACATCGCCTGGAAGACCGGTGGTCTGGCGGAATCGCTGGCCGCCCCCAGCGATTCGACCAGCAGATCGAACGGATAATCCTGATGACCCAGCGCGTCGTCTGCAGTCCTCAATATCCTGTGCAGCGCCGTTAGGGCGGACGGGGCATCGCTGAAATCCGCGCGGACCACCACGGTATTCGCGAACTGGCCCACGGTGCGCGTGAAGGAGGGATCCGGCCGGCCAGACACCGTAAACCCGAGCAAAATTTCATCCTGGCCCGTGTAACGGTGCAGGAGGATGTGGAAGGCCGCCAGCAAGACCGAGGGCACCCTGGCCCCCGATCTCCTGGCAAGCTCTCTCAAGGAGCCGGTGAGCTCGGCGTCCAGCCGGAAAAGGTGCCGACCCCCGCTGTAGACACGCCGGACGGGCCGCGGCCGATCCGTGAGCAGCGCCAGCGCCGGCCGATCGCCCCCCAGCTGATCACCCCAGTAAGCTGCGTCGGCCGCTCCGCGCTCACTTGCCAGATACTCATCCTGCCTGCGCACGAATTCCTGGTAATCACCAGACTCGGTCGGCGCCACGCCCCGCCCCGCGCGTTCGGCCTGATAAAACTCAACGAGCTCAGCCAGGAGGAGTTCCAGGGACCAGAAATCGCTGACGATCTGACTGACGGTAAGCAGCAGAAGCGGCTGACCGCCTTCCCCCGTCCAAAGATCCACTCGCGCCAGGGGCCCGACTTCGAGGTTGAACCGCCGGTAGGCGACGTCCGCGAGCCGTCGTTCGATCGCATCGGGTGACCAGCTATCGACCACATGGTGCCGCAATTCGAGGACCGGCGAGTCCGCGACCTCGCGGCGGAGCCTACCGTCGAGGAAGATGAACGTCGTCCGCAACGGGGCATGACGCGCAGCCAGTCCGGTGACCGCACGGCGCATGGCGGGAATGTCGATGTCCAGCGGCAGCCGGACTCCAGCTGCGAGGTTGAGAGCACCGCCGGCTTTGCTGAACTGGTCTATAAACCAGATCCCGCGCTCCCCGTAGCTCGGCGAGCTGCTGTCGCTCATATCTTAATCGCCCCCGAGTTTGCATAATGAACCGCGCCTCAGTCGATCCGTAATTCCCCGTAGCTTATTATGCGTTAAGGCAATCGACCAGCAGCTCCATTACAGGTACGGACGATATCCATTTAGAAAGTATCCCACTACGTGGAGAAACTGTCAATCTCGATAATCCACTGGGCAGCGGCGTATGCTGACTGTGCGTGCTGCGGCGGGTTCCGGCTGTGGTTATCTGGTTGCCCTTCGGGTGATGGCGGCGCAGGCCAGCCACGACCCGCACACGCCCGGACTCACCGCGGCGCTGGGCACCCTCGACCAGTCCGTCGCCGACCACATCACCGCGTCCCCACGACAGCCATCACCCCTGCGACACTCAGGACTAACGTCCGGGCCCTGGCACCGATCGCGTCTCTTCCCTAGCCACAGTAGAGTTACCAGAGATCATCCTCTCGGTAGGGAGCATGCGTGGACCATCACTTCGAGCCCCATGGGCGCCTTTCAGCGGCATTCACGCTACCGAAGACATCGTCATTCGTCGAGTTTCTCATGTCGTATGCCCCTGAGCTGCTGCCGTATAGCCCCGAGCGAGGAGATCTCGACGCCCGCGGCGGGACAGGACTTGAACTGGAGCACGGCACCACCATTGTCGCGGCCACATTCTCCGAGGGAGTGCTCCTGGCAGGAGACCGACGCGCAACAATCGGCAACATGATCTCCAAGCGCGATGTCCGGAAGGTGTTCCGTACCGATGAATACTCAGCCGCTGGGATCGCGGGAGTGTGGAATATCGCTGTAGAAATTATACGCTTGTTCCAGGTAGAGCTCGAACATTACGAGAAGATGGAGGGTCGGTCGATGTCCCTCGCAGGCAAGGCCAACAGGCTGGGCACGATGATCCGGGGGAATCTTGGTGCCGCAATGCAAGGGCTGGTGGCAGTGCCGTTGTTTGTCGGGTATGACGAGGATACCCGGATGGCTCGGATATTCAGCTACGACACTGCCGGGGGCCCTACCGAGGAACGTAAATTCTTTGCTATCGGGTCGGGATCGGTATTTGCCAGAAGCTCCCTAAAAAAGCTCTATACCGAGGGTATGACCGCCCAGGATGCGGCGCTGGCCTGTGTGCAGGCACTGTATGACGCCGCTGATGATGATTCGGCTACCGGTGGCCCAGACCTCGCCAGGCAGATCTTCCCCGTCATTGCCACCGTGACCGCGGACGGCTTCGCGTGGGTGCCCGACGGAGAATCCGAAGAGTACGCGCACATGGTGGTCGAGCAGCGGCTACGCTCGCCCGACGGGCCGAAGGCTTCCCCGGCGGCTCAGAGCACATAGCTCAGTTTATTGCGGTGGTGGTAGGGCGTTTCGGTCCAGTTTTCCGTTGGGCAGCAGCGGGAAGTTCTCGACCGGCACGAATGCTGAGGGCACCAGGTAGCCCGGCACGATCGCCGCGGCATGAGCC
>Ga0070714_100002563_pt1 | contig 13387 bp, 11 predicted proteins | sample LARL83metaG_FD_65450 | JGI IMG/M metagenome (GOLD analysis project Ga0070714, IMG submission 65450) | Corn, switchgrass and miscanthus rhizosphere microbial communities from Kellogg Biological Station, Michigan, USA - LAR L8-3 metaG | ecosystem: Host-associated > Plants > Roots > Rhizosphere ...
GTAGAAGACGACGCAGGCCGCCACTTCGGGATTCCTGGACGCGGCATAGAGCGACAGCGCGCCGCCCATGCAGAATCCGATCGTGCCGACTTTCTTGGGAGCGATCTCCGGCCGCGCCGCGAGCGCGTCGATTGCTCCGGCGAGGTCGCGCTCGGCCTCGTCGATGCGGAGCGCCATCATCATTTTGCCCGCCTGGTCGGGCGATTTGGCCGTCTGCCCGTGATACAGGTCCGGGGCCAGCGCCACGAACCCTTCCGCCGCGAAGCGGTCGCAAACATGTTCGATATGCGGCACCAGCCCCCAGTATTCCTGGATGACGACGACGCCCGGGCCGCCCTTGGGTGGGGTGGCGAGATACGCCGGCACAGTACCGCCATTCGATTTCACAGAAATGCGTTGACCCACGGTCGCCTCCAATCCACTAGGCGTCTAGGATACTGTCTCTCCCCAAGCGCGCAGGACGGACGTCGAAGGTCCATAAATGACGTTATTGTCATATATTGACCTATTAGCCAAACAGGCGTATTCTCAAGTTCCCAGCATTCGCGGCCGATAAGGAATTCGGGCTTCCTCATGACGAAGATACTTCGCGCCGCGGCGATTATTTCGCTCGCGCTCTTGCCACTTCGCGCCCAGGCGCAAAAAGCGGCACGGGCTTCACTTTCGCCTGCCGGTCGGCCGGGCACGTCAATCACGATCCGCGGCAACGCGCTCGACTCGGTCGGCGGCCCGCTGGCAGACATGCCGGTGCGCCTGCGCGACGCACGCGCGGGCAAAATCGTCGACTCGCAATCGACCGATAAAACGGGCTTGTTCGAATTCCGCTCGGTCGAACCCGGCAGTTACATCGTCGAGATCGTCGGACCGGACAAGACCGTGCTCGCGGCGAGCCAGCTCCTCAGCGTCAACGCCGGCGACGAGGCGTCCGCCGTCGTGAAACTGCCGTTCAAGATCCTACCGTTCGCGGGCGTGCTCGGTCATTCGGCCCAATCAGCCGCGGTGATCACCGCCGCCGCCGGCGCGTCACAGGTGCTCGCTGTCAAGGCGCTCGCTTCTGCGACCCCCTCGTCGACAAGCGTGCGATAACCATCGATGCGAGAACCGTCTACGGAAGCGTCGAAACCAGCGGCGTCGAAGGGCCCGGGACTTCACGGCAGCGCGCCGCAGGCGGCCGAGCCGGAAGTGCACCTGCTCGATCGGTTCGCAGTGCTGTACCGGTACCGGACGATAACCGGCGCGGTGTTCGTCCTCACGACGCTCGCCGTGATGCTCCAGGGTTACACCGCCATTCCCCTCTATCAGGCGCAGGCGCAGCTTCTCATCGAGGACGAGCGCACCACGGCCGTCCCCGGGCTCTCCACGTCCGCCGACTCATCGTACGCGTCGGATCCGGAGCCGTACTATCAGACGCAATACAAGATCCTGAAAGGACGCGATCTGATTCGTCGCGTCGTCCAGAAGCTGAACTTGAAGGACGTACCGGAGTTCAACGGCACGGCGGTGCCTGCGAAGACGCCCGTTACTGCGGCGCGCGACTTCGCCAGGCACGCGCTCGTCGCCGTCGGGCTCGCGCAGCCGCCGCACGCCGCCGAACCGGCGCCGAAAGACGAGGCGGGCGACGAATCCGCGATGATCGACACGATCGCGAACCGCGTCCAGGTGGATCCAGTCCGCGGCAGCCGCCTGGTGAACGTCACGTTCGTCGCGATGGACCCCAGGTTCGCCGCGCTCGCGGTCAACACGCTGGCCCAGGAATACGTCGACCAGAATCTGGCGGTCAAACAGCAGACGACGCAGAACATGCTCGACTGGCTGCAGCGCGAAAAACGCGCGCAGCAGGACAAGGTCGAGGCCAACGATCGCGCGCTGGCGGAGTACCGCGACAAACAGAACGCGCTCTCGCTCGACGACAAGCAGAACATCGTCTTGTCGCGGCTGAATCAGCTGAACGAGGCGGTGACGAAAGCGAAGACGGCGCGCGTTCAGCGCGAGTCGGTGTATCAGCAGGTGGCGGCGCTCCCGCCAGGCGCCTCGCCCGATTCGCTCCCGGTCATCGCGCAGAACGTCACGATTCAGGGGCTCCGATCGCAGCTGAGCATCCTGCAGCGCCAGAAAGCGCAGCTCTCGGAGCGATACGGCGAGAAGCACCCGGAAATCCAGAAGGTCAACGCGCAGATCGCCGACGCGCAGCGCCAGATCCAGCAGGAGACCGAGCGCGCGCTCCTCACCGTGAGGCAGGAATACGATTCGGCCCGGCTCGAGGAACAGACGCTCAGCCGCTCGCTCGACGCGGCGAAGGCCGACGCGACCGACCTGAACCACAAGAGCATCAACTACAACATCATGGAGCGCGAGGCTCAGAGCAATCGCGCGGTGCTGCAATCGCTCATGCAGCGCGAGAACGAGCTGAGCGTGGCGGCGAACAGCCGCGCGAACAACGTGCGCATCGTGGATCGCGCCGAAGTGCCGAAGTCGCCGATCACGCCGGGCGGCCGGCGCACGTGGCTGATGGCGCTCGTCATGGGCTTCGTGCTGTCCGTCGCGGTCGCCTTCGGCCTCGACTACATGAACGACACGATCAAGACGCCTGAAGACGTCGCGCGGCGCCTGAAGCTGCCGTTTCTCGGCATCGTGCCGGCGATTCGCGGCGACAAGCATCCGCTCCTCACCTCTTCCGACGTGCCTCACGACTTCGGCGAATCCTTCCGCGCGCTGCGGACAGCGATCCTCTCCAAGTATTCGGAGCCCGGCGCGAAGACGATGGTGGTGACGAGCGCGCAGCCGCTCGAAGGCAAGACGACGACCGCGTGCAACATCGCGATGGCGCTGGCGTACGGCGGCGCCCGGGTGCTGATCATCGACGCCGACATGCGCCGGCCGGGCATGCACCGCACGTTGCGCCTCAACAACGATCGCGGGCTGTCGCAGGTCCTGGTCGGCCAGGCGCGCGTGCGGGACGTCATTCAGCGCACGGTGGATCCCAATCTGCTGGCGATGACCGCCGGCCACACGCCGCCCAATCCCTCGGAGCTGCTGTCGTCGGAGCGGATGAAGAAGCTCATCGCGAACCTGGCGCACGGCCCCTTCGACTGGATCGTGATCGACACGCCGCCCGTGCTCGCCGCGACCGACGCCGTCGTCATCACACCGCTCGTGTCGGGCGTGACGTTTGTGATCGGCGCCGAGATGACGCGCCGGCGCCTCGCCGAGCGCGCCCTCGAGACGATCATGCAGGGTCATCCGCGATTTGCGGCGGCCGTGCTGAACAAGGTCGACTTCGCCCGGAACAAGTACTACTATTCGCGATACTACGGGCATCAGTACAAGAACTACTACGCTCAGGCCTCCGTCTAGCGCTTCCCGCCGTCCGGGTCACCATCGAGCGTCCACGCTTATCGGCGCCGCCATCGCGTGGACGCTGTTCGCGTTCGCGGGCGCGCGCCTGTGGACGCTCGTTCCGACGGCGGCCATCGTCGTATCCGCCTGGTCTTCCGCGCGGCCTCGAACCATCGCCCGGCGCTGGCGTCTGCTCGATGGCGCGCTGGCCGTGTCGGTCCTCGTCGTCGCGCTTCAGCTCGTGCCGCTCCCGATCGCGCTTCACGACATGCTTTCGCCGCATGCCGCCGCGGTCGATCGAGCCATTCGGTTCGGCGAGCGCACGGGCTGGCAACCGCTGACGCTGCAGCCGCCGAGCACCGCCATTGCGCTCTTCGTCGACCTTCTCGCCCTCGCCGTTTTCTGGATCGGCCGGGACGCCGTCGCCGGCGGCGGCGTTCGGCCCCTCGCACGGACGATTCTCGGCTCGGGGCTCGTCGTCTCCGTGGTCGCCATCGTCGTCGCCGCGACAAACCCGCCAGCGTCGCACCTGGTCTACGGGCTGTTCGAGCCGACCGATCCGAGCGCGCGCCCCTACGGACCATTCATCAACCGGAACGAGATGGCCACCTGGATGCTGCTCGCGCTGCCGCTCGTGATCGGGTACGCCGTCGCGCGGGGCCGGCGGCGATCGCAAGCCGGCGCCGACGTCGTCGATGCGACGATGGTCTGGTTTGGGGGCGGAGCCATCGCGATGCTGGCCGCGCTCGTGTTCTCGCTGTCGCGGTCGGGCATCATCGCGGCCGTCGCCGAAGCCTTCTGCTTTATCGCGCTCGCGCTGAAGGTTTCGGGCCAGCGCCGGAACGCTGCGCTCGCGGCCGGCGGTATCGTGGCTATCGCCGTCCTCGTCGCGCTCGCGATGCCCAGGACGTCAGTGCTGATCGCACGGTTCGACCGGACGCTGACCGTCGGGGGCGCCGACGCCCGCACGGCGATCTGGCGCGACACGCGGTCGATGATTCGCGACTTCCCGCTGACCGGCGTCGGCGCCGGCGCGTATCCGATCGGCATGCTCGTTTACCAGCAAGGAAGCCGGCTGTTCTTCAACAACCACGCCCACGATCAGTATCTGCAAATCCTCGCCGAAGGCGGTGCGCTCGTCGCCGTTCCACTCGCGGTCGCGGCGTTCGTCTTTGCGGGAATCGTCGCCGGGCAGCTGAGGGCCGACCGAACCGCCGGCTACTGGATCCGCGCCGGCGCCGCGACCGGGCTCGTCGGCGTGCTCCTGCAGAGCATCTGGGAAGTCGGCCTGGCGGCGCCGGCCAACGCGGTGCTCTTCGCCGCCGTGTGCGCAGTCGCCATTCACAGGTACGACGAAGATGATCACGATCGTCGTTCGCCTGGGTTCAGCCGGTAAACGGGTTACTGCGCGCTGATAAAGAGCGAGAGGCGCGGCCGTCCCGTCCCGGCGAACGCACGGAGCGCGGCGGCGAGCCGAGCGGCGTCGGCGCCGCGGCGGGCATAGAACTGGTACACCGAATCGCTGCATTCCGGTACTTCGTCCGGCATCGTCCAGCAACCGACGAAGGCCCAGCCGGCAGGCGCCTCGCCCGCCAGGTTCGAGACGACGAGATCGGCGTTGCTGGCGGCGCGCCGTTCGTCTTCGAGCGCCGGCGAATTCTCTGATGTCGCCAGAATCGAGGGCAGCAGGTCGAGGCTGCCGAGTCCGTTGACGTCGACGAGCCGGATGTTCGTCGAGTAGCACGCTTCGCCGATGTCGCCAATTTCGACGACCTCGCGATCGTAGTATCGCGCGAGAAACTGCGCCGCTTGATGGCGGGTATCGAACTGCTCCGCCGACCATGCCGGCGTCGTCCGCATCGCCATGACGGCGCGAGAGGCCAGCGCCGCCAGCACGATCGCGGCAGCCACCGCGACGATGCGCGTCGAGGTAAGCTTCGCGACGTCCCGGCACGCCGCGGCCAGCGCCACGAGGCCGACCGTCACGAGATAACCCTCGTACCTGAAGAACCAGCCCGTGCGCGCGTATTGAACGTGGAGCGCGACCGTCGCGGCGAATATCCCGAGCAGCCACTGGCGCTCGTCCCATCGGTGGAATCCGCCGGTCCAGCGGATCGCCATCGACGCGGCCGCTGCGATCATTAGGGCGGCAAGCGAGGGTGAATGCGCGAGCGTGCGCAGCCCGCGGTAGCCTGCGAAGTGCACGAAACCGCGGAAGAGCGTGCGAGGCTCGCTCATCAACGGCAGGCGAATCAGGACCGAGTTCGGTACGGGCGGCCACCCATGCGCCGTCGATACGATCGCGAACAGGGCAATCGGCAGGAGTCCGCCGGCAGCGACCCACAACGCGGCGCGCCGGCGTCGCAGGGCGAAGAGCGCGAGCACACCGACGGCGACGACGAGGACTCCGTCGTAACGAACGACGGTCGCGGCACACGCGAGCCCTGCTGCGATCGCGGTCCTCGCAGTGCTCTCCGCCGTCGGCAGCATGCGGCTGAAGTGCAGCACAAATGCGAGGACGACCAGTATCTGCAGCGAATGCTCCATGCCGGCGACGACGATCGTCGGCAGCGGCGTACAGAAGACCACGGCCTGAAGCGCCAGCGCTCGCGCGCGGACTCCGATGTCGAATCGACGCATCGCCGCATCGGCGAGGATGAGGACCGCGACACCGCAAGCGAGATTCACGACGACGGGAACGACGACGGATGGACCGGTGGCGAGGAAGATGCCGGCGATGACCAGCGGCCACGCGATCGACGAGACGGATGCCGTGAAGCCGGCCGCCGTCACGCCCCATGTGCCGTCCTGCACCAGGTGCTTCGCCACCGCCAGATGAATGTAGGCATCGTCGAGGGGAAGGACGAGCCGGCCGTCGTGGATGCACGCAAGTGCGAGGACGACGACGGCGGTGACGAGCGAGAGGATGGAGAGGACGATCGGCGCGAGGCGCGACCAGGTCACACGGCGCCGTGGCGACGGAACCATTTCGGCGCGCCAGTCACGATGCGGTGCAGGTACGCCCATGGAAGAGCGGCGCGGCTGCGGAGGCGATATTTGCTCGCGATGAAGGCAGGGGGCGGAAACAGATGTTCGCGCAGGAGCCGCGCTCGGTCGGGCCAGGTGCTCAGCGCGCGCAGGTTGCCGCGCAGGACGTCGACTTCACGCCAGCCCGCCTCGGACGCTTCGACGACTTCAGGCGGCGTCTCCGCGAGTGCCGCATCGATGGCGGCCGGAAGCGTCGTCCCCAGCCGCTCGCGGGCTCGTGCGAGACTGCGCGCACACATCGTCCAGACGCCGAGCTCGCGCGCGGAGCGAACGAACGCCGTCGCGTCGAAGGGCGACATCGCTTCGGCGATCAGATGAATGTCGTAGAGCCAGATCAGATCCGGAGCGTCGTGATGATGGGCGATGCGGTGCACGCACGCGAGGAGCAGCGCATCAACCGCCGCCGGCGCGAACACACCGGCGAGCGGAGCCGGCCGCGTGCCGGACGCGGCGATGCGATCGAGCGTGACGACATCGGCGACCGCGTGCACGTTGGAAACGCGCCAATGGACATCCCACGCGTGCCGGAGGCCGCTGCGGTCGAGACGGCTGAAGTGACTCTGGGACGAGACGAGCGAACCCGACGTTTCGACGTCCGCGGAATACCCCTGGTCGATCAACACGTCCGACACAGCGGCGCGGCTGTCTCGATCGATCAGAATGTCGGTGTCGGTCCGCGGCCGCAGGTAGGATTCCCGGTAAACACCGTGCGCGAGGGCTTCGCCTTTCAGGACCGCCGCGCGGACGCCGGCAGCCGATAGCGCGGTGCACACGCGCCGGCACTCGTCCGCGCGCACGGCGTCGACGACGGCGGCTCCGCGGATTCGGTCGAGGAGCTCCGGACGGAGCGCGAGAAGGGTCGCGTCGGACGACGCCAGCCATCGATCGGCCAGCAGCAGGTGCACGCCGTGCGGCTCGGCGCGGGCCAGCCACGTCCGCGCGTCGTCGGTTGACGAGGGCGTGCGAGCGCCGACCAGCGCCCCGGCGACCGCCGCGTCGAGATCGTCTTCGCCAACGGCGCCGCGCATGTCGGGCATCATATCGCCACGGCTGACGGCCGTGTTCATTCGCGCAAGTCGGCCACGACCGCGTCGTGCACTTCGCGCAGGCGCGACAACGTGCGGCGGAACGTGAGGGTCCGGATTGGCGTTGCGGCCGCAATTGCGCCAAGCAGGTCGAACGCGGTACTGATGCGCTCGCGATCCGCTGTGTCGAGGCAATGAACGAATCGGAGAAGGTCCAGCATGCCGCTGGTCGCTCCGCGTCGTTCGATCATGACGCCAGGGCGCCGGCCTGGGACGCGGCCCCCGAGGACGTACACGCAAGCGAGCGGCATCGGCGCTCGGGCAAAAGGCAGCGCCGTACCGCCGACGCGGCGCTTGCGGCTGTAGTGCGCAACGGTGGTCGAACGCGTGGTCCGCGTGAACAAGGCGTTCACCGCATCGGGCCACAGGCGAAGGCCTGGATAGTTCGGGAGCGTGACCAGCTGCCCGCGCCGGCGCTCGACGAGAAGGCAGTCGTCGGCGATGACCGGCCAGCCGGCTTTCGCGAACAGGGCCGCGATGGTCGACTTGCCTTTCCCCGTAGCGCCGAGAAACGCAATGGCTCCCCGTTTGGTCCCGACGGCGCTCGCGTGCAGCGTGACGCGGTTTCGCGACGCCGCCACGAGCGGAAGCACCTGGTCGAGCAGCAGGTGCCGGACCGTCTCGGGCGGCGTGCGACGCCCGGGCATCGAACGGATGAGGCGATCGGAGATGTCGATGTCGAACGTCGCCAGGCGCCAGAACTTCACGATGTACCGGTTCTCTCCCCGGGCGATCGACATCCAGCGGCGGCCGCCGGGAAATCTCACATGCCGGACCCACGGGAGTCGGATCGGGCGAGGGGACGCGGTTCGAACCGTCCAGTCGGGTATGGTGCGACTTCGAGCGGGCACGAGCTCGGGGAGCGAAAGGTCGCTCGCGATTCTGATGCCGCCGATCCGGTACTGCTTCACTTCACGCGGTGTCCGCGTAGCGCGTGACGACCTCCGCGACGAAGGCCGCCGCTTCGCCTTCGGTCGCGAAGAGATCTTGATGGCGGGTGAACACCTCGCGTTCGATCGACGCCAGATCGTGCCTGCCGTCGCAGAGCTCGAGCACCGTTCGCCGGCCGCGGCCCGCGGCGGTGAGCGCCGGCACGAACGCCGGCCGCGTCCGCGCGGTGTCCTCCGAAGAGATGAGCATGCCCTGGAATGTCGAGCCGTTGAACGTCAGCGGCGCCGCCGCGCCCGCCCGCTGCACTTCGACTTTCCAGGTCACGATCTGATCGTTCGACAGGATCGTCATGGCCACGGCGATCGCGTCGCCGGGTTCGACGTGAACGGGGCGATCGATCGGAAAGAGAATCTGCCGGCGATTGATACGGCCCGCGTCGAGCGGCGAATTCGTCATCGTCACGGACGGCGACAAGCGGGCGTCGAACCATCCGGCGATGCCGTGGAGCGTGCCGGCGCGCGCGACCACGTGTCGGCTGCTTCCGGCGAGCCTCGCGGCGCCGTCGGACAAAGGCAGCCGGGCGATCGTAAAAGGCGCGGCCAGGAGTTGGCCTGGCGAGACGTGGAGCGGATAGCCGGTCGAAACAGCGGAGGGCCACACGGCGCTGACATCCAGCCCCGCGACCGGTCGCTTCCAGAACGCGACCGCGTCCCATTGCTCCTCGGCTTCGACCGGGGCGACGACGAGCGACACGGCGCCGGGAACCACGCGGGCGTCCGCTTTCAACAGCCGCCGTCTTGCGTCGCGGACGAAGCCGACGAGTCCGGCCTCGAAGCCGAACCGGCCGATTTGATCGGTGACGAGAACATCCGCCGGTTCGGGAATGGTCAGGCGGGTCGACACGTCTCGAAGAAAGACCATGCGGTCGGCGTACCCGTTCGCCTCGCAGATGTTTCGGGCGAGGCCGACAATGGGCCCTTCGTCGATCGAATACACGCGGCTGGCGCCCGCGCGGCAGGCCAGAAGGCCGAGAATGCCAGTGCCCGATCCCAAGTCGACGACGACGTCGCCTGGCCGAACGGTTTCGCGAATCGCGCGGTCGAACGCGGAAATCCGATTGGTGTCGGCGAGGTACTGGCGGTGTTCGTCGATGACGAGCGACATTCAGGCAGCTAGAGGCACTTCATCTGCTTCGCGATGACCGACCCTTCGTCCATCGTCGAACCGCCCGATTGGGTCAGCTTCGCGACGCTGCCGTACTCCACGAGCTTGGGCGAAGAATACGCTCGCCGCCCGCGCTCCTTCGGACGGTCGGCGGCGGGCGACGCGGGGTGTCCTTCTCGGTCGTTCATCGGCGGCTCTCCAATCCTGGTCAATTGTACTCGGCCTCGATCGCGTGTGCGCGCCACAGTTCCACCGCGAACAGCGTCCAGACGGTCCAGATGTTGTCCGGAAAATCACCCTTCGCCGCGCGTCCGGCCATCCGCTCGTACATCGCCCTCACGCGCCCCCGATCGACCCAGCCGGCCTCCGCGATCCGGGGCGCGGCAAATCGCGCGGCCGCTCCGTGCGTCGCGAGCGTGCGAGTGAGCAGCGGCGAGTAGTCCGGGCGGTTCACCCGCTGCTGGGCGCGATTCGGCACATACGGCGCGGCGGCGCGGCGCAGGAGGTACTTCGCTTCGCCGTTTCGCCATCGCAGCGATTCGGGGAGCGCGACGGCGAACTCGACGATGCGGCGGTCGTAAAACGGATGCCGATGCTCGATGCCCAGCACGGCTTCGAGCCGGTCGTGAAACTCGAGCGCGTGCGTCGTCCAGGCGCTGAAACCCTCGCGGCACACGTCGTACCGCGCCAGCGTCGGAAAGCCGGCGGACGACATCTGGCGCCGAATGCGATCGGCCAGATCGATGCGTCGGGCGAACGCGGCGTCGATCCACGGCGGCACGCCGGGCCGGCCGAGCGCGCGAAGCACCAGGCGCTTGCCGCGCGGCGGCACGAGCGGCCAGACGGCGGCGCGCAGCGACGGGTACCAGCCGTCGAAGTTCTCGGCCCGCGATGCCTGCCACATACTGCGCGCGAACGCTCCGAGCGCTCCGCCCCGCAGAAGATCGGCATATCGAAAGAGCGAGCCGCCGAACCAGTCGTCGGACGCCAGGCCGGTGAGCAGCACCCGCGCGCCGTCGGCTCGCACGCGCGCGCGGAGCCGCGCGGCGACCGTCGCGCTCGGATAGTCCGGCAGATCGAGGTAGCGCCGCACGTCGCCGACGAGCGGAAGCGGTTCGGCGAGATCGACGGCGCCGACCGAATGCGGCACGCGCCAGTGATCCGCGGTAAGGCGCGCGCCGGGCGATTCGTCCGCGGCTCCAGGCGCGGCGAGCGTGTAAGCCCGAATCGTCAGACCGGGCATGAAGGTGCGCGCCACGCCGAGCACGGTCGACGAATCGAGACCGCTGCTGAGCAGCAGGCCGACCGGCGCGGCCGACACCCGCAGGCGCGAGGTGACGGCGTCGCGCAGCAGCGCCTGCAGGTGTTCGACGTACTCCCGTTCGTCGCTGTACCGGAGCTCGCGCGAGGGATCGATGTCCCAGTACCGGCTGATGCGAACGCCGCGAGCGTCGGCCGTCAGCGTGTGCGCGGGCGGCAATCGCATGACGCCCGCAAGCAGCGTCTCCCGCTTGTCGGTGACGGCGTTTGCCAGGAATTCGCCGACGACCCCTTCGTTCGGCGCGGCGGCCCGGTTGTCGTACCGGAGGAGGGCGTGCGGTTCGGGCGCACAGAGCAGACGCGACGCATCGAGCCGGTAATAGAACGGGCGGACGCCGAACACGTCGCGGGCGCAATACAGCCGCCGCTCGAGACGGTCCCAGGCGGCGAACGCGAAGTCTCCCAGCAGGTGCGCCGCGCAATCGGCGCCCCACCGCAGGCAGGCGCGGCCGACCAACTCCGCATCGCCGATGCCGGCACAGTCCGCGGTGGCGATCTTCAGCGACGAGGCGAGCTCGCCGCGATTGTCGAGGCGCCCATCGAATGCGATCGCCAGGCGCGCGTCGTGCCACGGCTGCGCTTCGCGGACCGCTTCCGGCGTGGTGTGCAGCGCGCGCGCGAACAGACCAACGGCTCCGTCGATCCAGACACCTTCGGCGTCGCCGATTCGATGGGAAAGGGAGCCGCTGAGGCGGAAGAGATCGTCGCGGCTCACAGGGCGTCCGTCCAGGTGGAGGATGCCTGCGATCGTGCTCACGTCTTCGAGCCGCGATCTCCGGTCGGTGCAACCTGGGCAAGCCCCTTCGACACGAGCTCGCCGGCGAGGCGCAGGAGGTCCGCGGCGGCGACGTCGGCCGCGACGTCGTACTCGGCGAGCACGTCGTTCAGAACGTCGCGGAGCGACGACGCGCCGCGCAGCCGGTTCCAGATTGTGGTGCCGACCGCGTCGAGGCCGAAGTAGAGACCGGTATCGAGGTTGAGGATGACGGTTTCGCCGTCGAGGTCGCGCGACACGACATCGGCGGTCACGACCAATTGATCGTCGAGCGCAAGCTCCGGAGCCATCCTAGACCTTTCGTTCGAACGTCGCGATTTGCGTGTAGCCGCCGCCGTCGGCGGGACTGCCGACCCAGGCATGCGCCTCGAGCGCGGCCGTCCGGCGCACGCCAATGTGAACCGGCACCGCGATGCCGCGCCGCGCGGCGAGCCATTGAAGCGCGAGCATCCGGGTCAGGCAGCTGCTGGCCGCGCCAAGGCGCACGCCCGATGCAGCCACCGCCCATTCGCACGACTGCATGGAGACGGACGGCGCCTTCGATCGATGGCCTCCCGACGTGGCCGCGAGCGCTCGACGCACTATCGCGAACGGCAGGATCCTCAACGCCGCACCGATGACCAGCTGCGCGACACCCGCCGCCACGAGCATCTTACGTTCCGCAGTCGAGAGCGCAAGCCATCGTCGCATCGCGTCAGCCCATCAGCGAACGGAACAGGACTTTTCGCACCGGCGGGTGCTTGAACAGCGCTTTGATCAAATGGCGATGCTGGTTGAACTGTGCCGTCTTCCGTACCAGCGGCATGATGCCGTCGGTTCTCGCGAGGTCGAACAAGGCGTCGATTTCGGCATCGGTGAGCCGCTCCGAGACGCGGCGGAGCGACGCCTGGGCGTCGAGCTCCGAAGCGATGCGGAGCCGCCACCGCGTTTCGTATTCCGAGAGCTCCGCGGCGTCGAGCCGGCCGCAGCGCAGCGCGTCGGCGGCGACCTCCGACGCGATCGATGCGCTGATCAGGCTGTAGTAGATGCCGCCGCCGGTCGTCGGCTTCACGAGGCCGGCCGCGTCGCCGACGACGAGCAGGCGGTCGTCGAAGGTGCGTTCGATCGGCCCGAGCGGAAGGAGCTTCTGCCGCGGCTCGCCGCCGCCGGCGATCTTCCAGGCCGCCGCGATCCTGTCCACCATGCGCTCGAACCAGACCGACGCGTCCTGGGTGGCCATGACGCCGACGCGCACGTAGCCGCCGTCGGGACGGACGACGGGGACGGCCCAGGCAAAACCGCCGGGCGCCACCGACGCACCGAAGTGCAGCTCGACGTCGCCGAGCCGCCCGGCCGGCAGCTCGCGCTGCGCCGTCTGCAAGTACGCCTGCGGCAGGCCCAGGCCCATCCTGCGCTGAAATCCGTAGCTGGCGCCGCACGCGAGGATGCCGATCCGCGCGCGAACGCCGGCATCGCCCGCGAGAGCCCGGATGCCGTCGGCGTCCACGGTGAGCGAGGTGACCCGCGTGCCCGGACGCAGATCGGCGCCGGCTTCGCGCGCCTGGACGGCCAGGCTCTCGTCGAACGCGCGCCGATCGATCACCACCGCTTCGACCGACCGAGGCGAGTACGAGACCGAGCAGCCGCCCGGCGACGTCATCCGAACCGTCGTGAGCGCGTTCAGCACCGAGGTTCGCGGCACGCGGAATTCATCGAAGGTCTCGACGCCGAGGACGCCGGTGCAGTGCACCGGATCTCCCACGCGCTCGTGCTCCTCGCAGACCACCAC
>Ga0070714_100002565_pt1 | contig 13384 bp, 9 predicted proteins | sample LARL83metaG_FD_65450 | JGI IMG/M metagenome (GOLD analysis project Ga0070714, IMG submission 65450) | Corn, switchgrass and miscanthus rhizosphere microbial communities from Kellogg Biological Station, Michigan, USA - LAR L8-3 metaG | ecosystem: Host-associated > Plants > Roots > Rhizosphere ...
GAACGATCCGGCTTCGCCGCCGGTGGAGATGATGAAGTCGATGCCCGCCTGGTCGAACGCATGCACATTGCCGCTCGTTATCCGGCTCGGTTCGAGGCCATCCCAGGTTTCCGAGCCGCATTCACCGGTCGCGAACGCCAGCGTCAACACGTTGACGCCCGGCGGAAGGACCGAGCGACCGTTCGCGGCAACCGGCACCGGCCCGCCGGGGACGGCAAGCGAGATGACGTCGTTGGCGCCAAGCGCGATGGGCACGTGCTTGTACGGACTGTAGACGAGGCGCTGCGGGGTCGCGCGTTCGGGTGAGGCACCGCGATGGGACCAATCGTCCGGCAGGGTTGGCTCGACGGCGTTCGGCGCGCCGCACCCGCTCAGGGCGATCGCCAGCGCGGCCGCGATAGCGACGTTCAGCCGTTGGCGCCGCAGGGCGCTCGACGGTGCGGCAAGCGAACGGATCGGCGGTCGTGATCGATGCGATCGCATGCGGGCATTGTCACAAAAAACAGGCGGGGCAGCGTGCCGCCCCGCCATGTTCCAACCGGGAGGAGGAGAACCGGTTGGCCGAGCGGATCAGAACTTCACGCGCACGCCCGCGTAGAACTGCCGTCCGTTCTTGTAGAAAGCGCGCGGCTGACTGGTGTTCGCGCCGTAGTACTTGAGGGTCGGGTTGTTGAGGTTCAGTGCGTCGAAAGTCAGCGTCACATTCTTGTTGAGCGCATAGGCGAGCGACGCTGCCAGCGTGCCGGTGTCGTCCTGGTATTCCGGCGTGCTGCGATCGAGGCCGACGAAAAAGTGTGACCGGTACGTCCATGCCAGGCGCGCGCTGAAGCCGTAGTTTTCATAGTAGCCGATGACGTTGTACGTATTCTTCGAGGCGCCGACCAGGTCGCGGTCGCCGGTTTCCTTCGCATCGGCGTACGTGTAGTTCGCCTGCACCCCGAAGCCGTAGAGAAACTCCTGCTGGTACGCGAGCTCGAACCCCTTGACCTTGCCGCTGCTGTTCGTCGGTGACGAGATCCGGTACGTGTCGAACGTTCCTGTGCGGATGTTGAGCAGCGTGACATCGTGATTGCCGAAGCCGACGTAGTTGCTCAGATCCATGTAGAACACGTCGCCGGACAGCAGCGAATTCCGCGCAAAGTACCACTCGAGTGTTCCGTCGATGTTCGTCGAGCGGATGGGCTTCAGGTCGGGATTGCCGCCGTTGCCGGTATGCGTGATGTCGTCCGCGCTGATCGAGCCGCCGAGTGCGCTGTAGTCGGGTCGCGCCATCGTCCGTGCAACGGCGAAGCGCGCCACCAGGTCCTTGGCAACGTCGAAGCGCAGGTTGGCGCTCGGCAGGATGTCGGTGTACGTGTGCTCGACCGGCTGTTGATAGAACGAGCCGAATGCGGACGTCGTGATGGCGCCGGGAACCTGGGGACACGGCGCGAACACCGCGCAGACGGAACCCGGGATGGCGACGTTCACGAGCACGCGCTCCTTCGTCTGCACCGCGCGCACGCCGACGTTGCCGCTCCACCCGTTGCCATCGAGATTCGCCATGAGGTAGGCGGCGGAGTCCTTTTCCTTGATATCGAATTCGCCGGTCCAGTTGCGGCGCACGACCGGGTCGCGGTTCGAGAAAAAGTTGCCCCACGCCTCGAGTACGCTGGGCGAAAGCTGCCACACGTTGCGCGGGAAGTCGCCGCCGATGCCGCTCGCAAAATCGCTCGGATAAGTTTCCCCGTTCCACTGCGGAAGATTCGCGGGATTGAACGGGTCGCGCGCGGAGTTCGGACCTTGCGAGATCTCGTGCGTTATCCGTTCGTGCTCCGCGTAGCGGGCACCGGCCTTGAGGCTCGTGAACACACCCTGGCCAAGCAGGTAGGTGCCGTCAATCTTGCCGTAGTATTCCGTGTCTTCGGTCGATGCCGGGCTCGCGCCGAAGATGAAGTCGAGCGACGTGCCCGAGAAATTGGATGGATTGCCGCTCGGGAACATGACATCCGTCGCCGACGAGATGCCGTGCATGTTGTACGCCGCGCCGGTATTGAACACGTCCCCTTCGAACACGTCCTGATTCGGCGTCTTGCCGATGCCGCGCGTATAGCCCGCCTGCCCGAAGAAGCTCAGCCGATCCGTCGCGCGGTAATTGGCGTCGAGGTTGTAGAAGGACGTTTCCGAATAGGTGCCGGGACGATAGATCTGGTCGACGATCGCGTACTGGTGATTGTTCCCCGGCGAGCCGAGGTTCGGGAATACGGCCGAGGTCACCGTGCCGTTCGCCAGCGTGTACGCCGTGGGTATTTCGCCGTTGCCATTCGAGAACACGTGCGAGCCCCAGAACATCCAGTTCCGGTTGTAGTTCGTCGCTTGCATGTGCGAATAGAAGCCGCTGAAGTCGACGGTCAGATCCGTCATGGGCTTGATCTCCACGTCGATCAGGCCGCCCTGGCGCTCACGCACCTGCTCGAAGAAGGACGAGCCGATCAGTGTCGGGTAAGCCGCGCCCGCGAGGTCAGGGTGCAGTTGCGCCAGATGGCTGGTGGGCGAGATCGTGTCGTAGCCGAGCAACTCCTGTCCGTCACGGCGCAGGTGCCGCTTCTCCTCGAACCCCTGCAGCATGATGCCCATCGTTCCCGCATCGTTCTTCCAGTTGATGAGTCCGCTGACCTGCGGATCGGTCTTGCCCGGAAGATCGGCGTAGACGGCTTGCAGCGACACTTCGCCGGTGAACTGCTTCCTGAAGTCGAGCGGCTTGCGCGTGATGATGTCGACCGCACCGGCGACACCGCCTTCGACGAGATCGGCCGTTGCGCTCTTGCGCACGATCACCTGGCTGACGAGCTCGGAGGGCAGCAGCGAAAAGCTCACGCTGCGCCCGACCGTTCCGACCTGGTCGAGCACGAACCAGTCGCCCGACGCGATCGAGTGGCCGTTGACGAGCGTCTGCGTAAGGCTCGGGTTCGTGCCGCGCAGGCTGACGCGATCATTTTCGTCGAAGCCGCCTTCGCCGCCCGCCGCCGAACTGATCGTGACGCCGGGCACGCGCTGCACGGCGTCGGCGATGTTCTTGTCCGGCAGCTTGCCGACGTCTTCGGCCGTGATCACCTCGACGACCGAATCCGCGTTGCGCTTGGTCTCCAGCGAACGCTCGACGGACGCGCGAATGCCGGTGACGGTCAACGATTCAAGGGGAACCGGCGCCGGCGCCGGATTCACCGGAGGTGTGGGCGCCGCCTGCGCGAGCAGCACGTTGGCCAACGACTGGCTCGGGCGAGTTTCGGCATCCTTCGCCGACGGCTGCGCGGCCGTTCCATCGGTGGCTTTCGATGGTGCGGAATTCGCCGCGTCCTGCGCTGTCTTGCTTCCCGCCGGAACGCCTTGTGCCTGTGCGTTTTGCGCATCGCCCGTTTGCTGCGCATACACCGGCACCGATGCGCTTACCAGCGCGAGTGCGATCGCCGATGCGATCGGTGATTTCCTGAGCTTCATGAACCCCCCTTGAATGGCATGCAATCGCGATGGTCGACGGCACGAACCGCACACGCGCGTCCGGGCCGGAATTTCTTTGTGCTTCCCGATCCCCAACAATGCCACTATACTACCACTTGACCAGAAAACACTACCAATTTATGAATTGCTGCTACCATGTTGCAAATCCGCACTTGACCGGCGTCGGGTTTCGTACGTCGCTCCAGCATAAACGGCCTAGACGGCAAGGGCGTAGTCTCGAGTCCGCGTCCGATGGATCAATTGGTATGACATTGGTATCTTGCGAAAAGACCAGAAGCGCGTTTTCAATGTGTTATGCCGGGGCCGCTCACACTTTGGTTGAGCAATCGGCGGCTGCCGCGGAGCCGGGCTGTTCGCGTGCACCGGGGACTTCCGGATGACCTCGCTCACGCAAATACTCGGCAATCTCGACCCGGACGGCAGCCTGCCGCTGTATCAGCAACTGCAGCGGGGGCTGCGCGAGGCGATCGAGAAAAGGATTCTCGGCCCCGAGGATGCGCTTCCGTCCGAGCGCCAACTGGCCGAAGACCTCGGCGTATCGCGCATCACCGTGCGAAAGGCAATCGACGGACTCGCCGCCGAGGGGTTGCTCGTGAGCCGGCAGGGATCGGGCAATTTCGTCTGCACGCGAATCGACAAGAATTTCGCCAAGCTGACGTCGTTCTCGGAGGACATGCGCGCGCGCGGGCGCAATCCCCGCAGCGTCTGGCTGAAGCGCCTGGAAGGTACGGTGACCCCGGAAGAGTCGCTCAAGCTGGCGCTGTCACCAGGAACGGTCGTCTATCGCTTTCACCGTTTGCGCTTCGCCGACGACGAGCCGATGTCGATCGAGATGGCGACGATCGTCGCATCTGCGCTGCCTTCGCTCGAGGCGGTCGAGGAATCGCTCTACGACGCGCTCGAGCGGGCGGGCAACCGTCCCGTGCGCGCGCTGCAGCGCCTGCATTCGATGCTGCTGACCAGCGAGCAGGCGAAGCTGCTCAAGGCGAAACCCGGCGACGCCGGCCTCCTCGTCGAACGCCTGGGTTATCTGCGCGACGGTCGCGCGGTCGAGCTGTCGCAATCGTTCTATCGCGGCGACACGTACGACTTCGTCGCCGAGCTGAGCGCTTTCTAGCGGTGGTCGCTGTCCTTTGACGTGCGTTCGGGGCAACGACGTGGGCAGCTAGGCTTCGCGCGCTCGCGGATGCAGGGGCACCGGTGTGCGACCCGGGGCCGCGCCGTGCCCTTCGAGCCACGCCTGCAGCGCGTCGAGCGCGCCCTCCGCGTACCCCCACGTGACAATCGCCGGCGCGGCGACGTCCTGCACGAGAAACGGATTCCACAGGGCAATATGGAGCTGCGGATGCCACGTCCGTGCCTGCGCGCCATGCCGAGTCCGGGTATTGGACACGAGCACCGTGGCGCGTCCGTCGTCGGGAAGCGATCGCCAGTCGAGCGCGGCGAGGTCTCGCACCTGCACGACATCGAGAGCGCTGAAGCGCTCGAACAACGCCGCCACGCGAGTGCCCGACACGCCGGCCTCGCTCACGCCGTCGCCGGGAACGCCCCGCTGCGTGACGACCCGCAGTGGCCGATCGATTCGCGGCGGCAGCGCGCCCCCGATCATGGTGAGTCCGAGCGCCCAGCCATCGCGCATCAGGCGATCGTCCGCCGCACGCGCTTTTGGCGCGTAGTCGCGGGCGCGGCTCGGGAAACGCCGCGCCAGCGCATCGACGCGATTGCGCGCGCGCTGCAGGGCCGGCAACGCGAGCGAGCCATCGTCGATCGCGCCGCCAATTGCGCAAATTGCGGCGATCTGTTCTTCCTCATCTCCAAGCGCCATCACCATGTCGGCGCCGGCTTGCAGCGCGAGCACGGCGGCGCGGCCATGCCCGTAACGATCCTGGATGGCGCGCATCACGAGCGAATCGGTGATCACGACGCCGTCGTAGCCCCATGCGGTGCGCAGCAGATCGCCGAGCCAGGCGCGCGACAGCGTCGCCGGCTGTGCAGCGTCGATTTGCGGATAGACGATGTGTGCCGTCATCACCGCCGGCGCTTCGCCGCACAGCGCGCGAAACGGCAGCAGCTCGAGCGCATCGAGCTCGCGTTGCGGCTTGTCGACGATCGGCAGATCGACGTGCGAGTCGACGCAGGTGTCGCCGTGACCGGGGAAATGCTTGATGCAGCAGGCGACGCTTTCGGCCATTGCCCCGCGCATCCACGCGCCGCCAAGGCGCGCGACCTCCGATGGATCCGCCGAAAAGCTGCGCTCCGCGATCACCGGGTTGGCGGGATTGTTGTTGACATCGAGCACCGGCGCAAAATTCCAGTTGAAGCCCAGGCTGCCGATGCCGCGGGCGACGCCGGCGCCGACCGCGTGCGCGAGCGCGCTGTCGCCTGCGGCGCCGAGCGCCATCGCCGCCGGGGCTTGCGGCAGGAAGGTCGCGCGCACCACCGCGCCGCCTTCCTGATCGACCGCGATCAGTGCCGCCGGGCCGAGTGCTGCGCGAAGCTCCGCCGTCAGCGCGCGGGTCTGGTTTTCGTCGTCGAGGTTGTCGCGAAACAGCACCACCGCGCGAATGTGATGACGGCGCAGGAAATCCGCCTGGGCGCGATCGAGCGTCGTGCCGCGGATGCCGACCATCAGCAGCGCGCCGGGATGAAATGCGGCGGTCGTGCGGTCATATTGCGAATCGGCGCTCACTTGATCGCACCCTCCATCCCGCGCATGAAAAAGCGCTGCGTGAAGAAGAAGACGATCAGCGCCGGTGCGATCGTCAGCACGGCGCCGGCGGCGATCACGCGCGTCGAGCTGCCGAACGTCCCCGAGAGCTCCAGGATCCCGACGGCGAGTGGCATCAGGTCGCTCTTCGTCAGAACGACGCTCGGCCACAGGAAGTTGTTCCAGGTCGTCACCGTGGTCAGTATCGTCAACGCGGCGAGCTGCGGGCGCGCGAGCGGCAGCATGATCCGAAAGAAGACGTGCAGCTCGGAGGCGCCGTCGATGCGGGCCGCATCCAGGAGGTCCTGCGGGATCTCCTCGAACGCGCTCTTCATCATGAAGATGCCGATCGCGCCGGCGAGCGTCGGCAGAATGACGCCGCTATAGGTGTTGACGAGCTTGAGGTGCGCGGCGGTGATGAAATTCACCAGAAAGTTCACCTCGGTCGGCAGCATCAGCGTCGCGAGGATCGCGCCGAATACGAGGCGCTGGCCGCGAAAGCGAAATCGCGCCAGCGGATAGGCGGCCAGCGAGCACACGAGCAGCGTCCATGCGACGGTCCAGAAGGTGATCCAGATCGAATTCCAGTAATAGGTGCCAAGGTCGATGACGCGGAACACTTCGATGAAATTGGCGAACGACACACGGTGCGGAATCAGCGAGGAGGGGAACGCGAACACGTTGCCTTCGGTGCCGATTGCCGCCGACAGCGTCCACAGGAAGGGGAATGCGCACAGCAGCGCAACGGCGAACAAAGCGACGTAGTGCAATAGCGTGCGCAAAGGGCTTCAGCGATGCCGCGGGCGGATGAACTTGAAATTGAGCCACGCCAGCGCGATGCAGAACACGCTGACGACGAGACTCGCGGCGAGCGCGCGCGGAAAATTGAACGCGCGAATTCCCTGATCGTACGCGTAGTAGAGCCCGGTGTACGTGGAGCTCACCGGGCCGCCCTTCGTCATGATCAGGACTTCCTCGAGCACCTTGACCGCTGACAGCGTCGACAGCACCGTGCAAAGCAGGATCGTCGGCATGATCATCGGAATCGTGACGCGCCAGAAGCGCTGCCAGCGATTTGCGCCGTCGAGCACGGCCGCCTCGTCGACGTCGGCGGGAATCGACTGCAGCGCTGCGAGATACAGCACCATGTACCAGCCGAGCCCGCGCCACAGCGTCACCAGCATCACCGAGAACAGCGCAAGCCGATCGTCCGAGAGCCAGCCGATCGGCTCGTTGATCACGTGCAGCCATTGCAGGACCGCATTGATCAGTCCCTGCTCGTTGTACATCCAGCCCCACATGATGCCGACGACCGACACCGACGTGACGACCGGCAAATAGAAGGCGGCGCGAAACACCCTGATACCCGGCAGCCCGTTGTTGACGAGCACCGCGAGCGCAATCGCGCCGAGCTGGATCGCCGGCACGATCAGCAGGTACAGCAGCGAATTCTTCATGCTGATGAAGAACACCGGGTCCGCGAACAGATCCTCGAAGTTCGCGAGTCCCACCCACTTCGGCGGCGTCAGGAAGTTGTACTCGGTGAAGGCGAGGAAGCTTCCCCACAGCACCGGCCAGAAGGTGAACATCCCGAGCAGCAGCAGCGCGGGCGCCAGGAACAGCCACGCGCGGACGGCTTCGCGCGTTTCCGCCCGCATCGAGCGCACGCGGCTTTGCGGGGAAGCTGCGGGCTCCGCTGCGCGCGCATCGAGCTCGCTCGCGACCATGCTCAGTGCGCGAGCTTGCTGTTCCAGTACGCCACGGCTTCATCGAGCGCAGACTTGACGTCCCGGCGTCCGATGATCGCGGCCTCGACCGCATCCTGCAGGCGCTTGTTCAACCGCTCGAAGCCCGGAACGCCGGCGACGTAGAGCGTACGCACGACGTTCATCCGCATCGCGCCGATCGCCATGGCTTTTTCATAAGCACCGCCATCGGCGCGCAGACGCTGGAAACGCGGGTCCGCGACCGCTTTCTTCGTGGTAGGAAATGCGCCGGCGAGCTCTGCGAACGCAAGCTGATTGTCGTCGTCGGTCAGGTATTTCGCGAACCGGGCGGCCTCGATGGCAACGTTGCCGGTGGTGCCCTTCGGCATCGCGAACAGGAACAGCCAGCCGCCGGCGGCGATGCCGTTGGCGCCGATCGGCACCGGCGCGACGTCGGTCACCGCATAGATGTTCTTCGCGTCGTCGCGCACGCGGATCAGCGCGCTCGGCGGCGCTTCGAGCATCGCCATGCGGCCTGACTTGTAGGCATCGATCGACGCCGGATAGTTGTCTTCCGAGAACAATTTGTCCTTCAGCAGTCCGCCGGCCTTGTACGCGTCCGCGAGCTTCGTGATCAGCGCGATGTGCGCGGGCGAGTTGAATACGGCCTTGCCATGCTCGACGAGCGGCAGGCCCTCTTCGAGGAACACGCCGGCGATCTTGCCCAGCGCAGGCGAGAAGCCGTACTGTCCCGTCCGCGCCTTGATCTGTTTCGCGATGGCGAGCTGCTCGTCGCGCGTGGTCGGAATGTGCGTGATGCCGGCCGCTTTGAACAGCGCCGTGTTGTACGCCATCACGTTGACGCTGTTGTAATGCGGGAATCCGTAAATCCTGCCGTTGAATGTCAGGTCGGCGATCGCGCCGTCGGTGTAATTCGCGCGATCCGCGCCGAGCAGGTCGTCGATGGGGCGCAGCGCGCCATACAGCGCATAGTCGTACGCCCAGGGAACATTCAATTGCACGAGCGCGGGTGCTGACCCGGCAACAATCGAGGCGGTGAGCTTCGTCTGCATCGCGTCCCACGGCACATCGACCCATTCGAGCTCGATGTTCGGGTGGCTTGTTTCATATTCCGTCACCAGCGCCTTGAAGTAGGACGTGAACTTGGGCTTGAGGCTCATCGTCCAGAACTCGACATGGACCTTGTCGCTGGCGCCGGCATGGCCGGCGGCGAACAGGCAGAAGGCGAGCAGCGAGGAAACGATAAGGCGCATGGCCACGGTCAGCGCGTGCGCGTGACCTTCGACAGGTGGCGCGGTGCATCGGGGTCGAGGCCGCGTGCGCGCGCGAGCGACTCTACCATCGGATAGAAGCTCTGGATCGCCGTGATCGGATCGAGATCCTCCGCGCCGGTCGTGACGAGAGGCAATTCGGCTCCATGCGTTCCCTCGGGCGCCGCCAGCAGCACCCGCGCGCCGCGGCGCCGCATGTCGTCCGCCAGGCTCAGCAGGCCCGCCTGGGCAGGCCCGGGCGGCGCGAAAATCAGCAGCGGATAACCGTCGTCGACGAGCGCCATCGGGCCGTGCATGACCTCGGCGCCGGAGAACGCTTCGGCCTGGATGCCGCACACTTCCTTGAGCTTGAGTGCCGCTTCCATCGCGATCGCGAGACCCGGGCCGCGACCGATGACGAACAGGCGATCGACATCGGCAAGCGGAGTCACCGCGTGCAGCCAGTCCTGCCGCACCGCGCGCTGCAGCGCGACGGGCAATGTCTCGATCGACGATTGCAGTCGCTCATCGCGCTGCCAGGCCGCGACGATGCGCGCACCGGCGACGAGCTGCGCAATGCAGCTTTTCGTCGCGGCGATGCTTGTTTCGGCGCCGGCATGCAGCGGAAACGTCCACTGAGCGGCCTTCGCAAGCGGCGACGCGGCGTCGTTGATGAGCGCGACCGTGCGTGCGCCGCCTTCACGGAACAGCCGGGTCGGCAGGACGAGGTCGTCGCTTTGCCCGGATTGCGAAAACGCGATCGATACCAGCCCGTCACATTGCAACCGCGATTGATAGAGCGTGACCAGCGACATCGGCAACGAGGTCACGAGGCGGCCAAGGCGCGCCATCACGAGGTACGCCATGTATTGCGCGGCATGATCCGAGCTCCCGCGCGCCAGCGTCAGCAACGCCTGCGGCGGCTGTTCGCGCAGATTGGCGCCGAGTGCCGCGTAGCGATCAGCGTCCGCCGCGAGCAGTCGGCCGACTGCCTCTGGCGCCTCGCGCGCCTCGTCAAGCATCCGCGAGGTCAATGTCCTCTCCTTCGGCGATCACGCGCCGCAACCGCAGGTCCCGGTCCACGACGACGAGGTCGGCGTGGCATCCGACGTCGATGCGCCCGCGATCCAGAAATCCGAGGTAGTCGGCGGCATGCGTGGACACGCGTAGCGACGCGTCCCGAAGCGACAGGCCGAGCCCGACGAGATTGCGCAGCGCCTGGTCCATCGTCAGCGTGCTTCCCGCGAGCGTTCCATCCGCGAGGCGCACGCCGCCCATGCACTTGGTCACGCGATGCGACCCGAGGCGGTACTCGCCGTCGGGCATCCCGGTCGCCGCTGTCGAATCGGTGACGCAAAAAAGACACGGTATTGCGCGCAGTGCCGCCCGCAACGCACCGGGGTGGACATGCAGCAGATCGGGAATGATCTCCGCGTAACGCGCATGCGCGAGCGCCGCGCCGACGATGCCGGGTGCGCGGTGATGCATGCCCGTCATCGCATTGAACAGATGTGTGAAACCGCCCGCACCGCGCTCGAGCGCCGCGACGCCGTCTTCGTAGCTCGCGAGCGTATGGCCGATCTGCACGCGAAAACCCGCCGCGCGCAGTTCCGGGATGATCGCAAGATTGCCCGGGAGCTCAGGCGCGATCGTGATCAGCACGATCGGTGCTCGCGCATGCAACGCCAGCACTTCGGCAATCGACGCCGGCCGCACGAAGTCCGGTTGCGCGCCGAGCTTGCCCGAATTGATGTACGGACCTTCGAGATGCACGCCCAGCACCCGGGCCGCGCCGGGCGTGCGCCCCCGGCACGCCGGCCCTATCGCGGCCATCGCGAATTCGAGTTCCGGCAGTGGCGCCGTCATCGTCGTCGCCAGCATCGACGTGGTGCCGTGGCGCACGTGCAAGCGCGCGATGTCGGCGATCGCATGGCCGCCCTGCATGGTGTCGCTGCCGCCTCCGCCGTGGACGTGTGAATCGACGAAGCCGGGCAGCACGAACGATTGCGCATCGTCGTGCGCCCGCTCGTCGGACACCGCAACACCGTCGATGCGGCGGATGCGGCCATCGCGATGATCGAGCGTACCGGCGACGAAGCCGCGCGCCGTGAGGATATGGCCTGCTATTTCACCCGGCATCGCGGATTGTCTCGATGGCATCCAGCTTTCGGCGGATCAGCATCAACGCGCCATCGATGGCGTCGCCGGCCGGTTCGACGATGCGCGCGCGTATCGACGGTGCAAGCCGGGTCGTGAGGCGGCGCCCGATGCTTCCCGACACGACGAGCGGCAGCGCGCCGTCCGGGTCGAGCGTCGTCGCGATTTCGTCGAGCGCGCGCGCGGCTGCAAGCAGCAGTTGCGCAGCCCAGGGATCCGATGATTCCGCATCGAACACGAGCGGCGCAAGCGCCGCGTACTCGCGCTGACCTGCAGCCTCGCACCAACCGAGGAGCGCTTCCCTTGTTTCCCCGGTCGCACGGTTGATCGATAGTACGAGAGCACCTGTCGGCGCGCGCCCGTCAGTCGCATGTTGCGCCCGGCGCATCGCCTGCATGCCAAGCCAGGCACCGCTGCCTTCGTCGCCTACCGGAAAGCCCCAGCCGCCGACGGAAGTGCGCGTGCCGTCCACGCGTAGCGCTTCGCCGATGCTGCCCGTGCCCGCCGCGATGACGGCGCCCGGCTTTCCGCCATGCGCGCCGAGCAGCGTCGTAAAGCCGTCGCTCGCCAGCGCGAGCTGGCCGAATTCGGGTTGCGAACGAAGAAATTCGTCGATGCGCGACGGAGTGATCGCACCGGCGAGACCCAGGCCAACCGCGCATTCCTGCGGCTTCCAGTCAGCCACCTTCGCGGCATGAAACGTCTGTTCGATCGCGCCAAGAATATTGCGCCACGCCTGCGTCGCACCCTGTCCGAGTGCCGACGGACCGGCCTGCGCGGACGCCAGCGTTCGACCGCTGACTCGAGCCAGTCGGATGCGGGTGCCGCTTCCACCACCATCGACACCGATGAGGTAGCGGATGCGCGCGGCGCCGCGGAGGTCACGGGATGGCATGATCGGTCTGTGAGGGCTACCGGAAGCATACCACTACACCGATTGGTATTCAACTGGTCTTAACGCGCGCGAAATCCGGGATGGTTCGAGCCAACGGTCACGCGGCTTCCGCCTCGCGCGCCTTATTCTGCGCCCGCAGTGCTTCGAGCTCCTGGTCTTCCAGTTCGCGCTTCTTCTGCATCTGCAGCTTCTTCTCCGCATGCATCCGGGCAAGCTGTTCCTGCTCGACCTGTCGCTTCTTCTCGTGTTGCTGCAATAGCTCCTGCCTTTGCTGCTGTTCCAGCGCTTCGCCGCTGGGTTCCTCATCGATCGAAAGCGCAAGAGCCGCGGTGGACGGCTCGCCGCGCGGGCTTTTGAGCTTGATGTTGAGGCGCAGCTCGTTCGCCGAATCGGCATTGCGAATCGCTTCCTCGTACGCGATATGGCCTTCGTTGTAGAGCTCGAACAGCGCCCAGTCGAACGTCCGCATGCCGAGCTCCCGCGACTTCGCCATGATCGCCTTCAGCTCGTGAAATTCGCCTTTGAAGATGCGGTCGGCGATCGTCGGCGTGTTGATCAGGATTTCGATCGCGGCCTTGCGGCCTTCACCGTCCGACGTGCGGATCAGCCGTTGCGAAATGATCGCACGCAGGTTGGCGGACAGGTCCATCAGAAGCTGGTTGCGGCGCTCTTCCGGGAAGAAGTTGACGATGCGGTCGAGCGTCTGGTTGGCGTTGTTTGCGTGCAGCGTGCCGAGGCAAAGATGCCCGGTCTCGGCGAACGTGATCGCATGCTCCATCGTTTCGGCGTCGCGAATCTCGCCGATGAGGATGACGTCCGGCGCCTGGCGCAGCGTGTTCTTCAGCGCGTCGTGCCACGAGTGCGTGTCCACCCCGACTTCGCGGTGCGTCACGAGCGAGCTCCTCGACGCATGCACGTATTCGACCGGATCCTCGATCGTGATGATGTGCCCCGAGGACGTCGCATTGCGATGATCGATCATCGCGGCAAGCGAGGTCGATTTTCCGGAGCCCGTCGCGCCGACGACCAGGACGAGGCCGCGCTTGTTCATGACGATTTCCTTCAGCGTCTGCGGCAGCCCCAGCTTTTCGCAGGTCGGGATTTCCGAGGCGATCGTCCGGATGACCATCCCGACCTGTTGCTGCTGGAC
>Ga0070714_100002568_pt1 | contig 13378 bp, 8 predicted proteins | sample LARL83metaG_FD_65450 | JGI IMG/M metagenome (GOLD analysis project Ga0070714, IMG submission 65450) | Corn, switchgrass and miscanthus rhizosphere microbial communities from Kellogg Biological Station, Michigan, USA - LAR L8-3 metaG | ecosystem: Host-associated > Plants > Roots > Rhizosphere ...
CGTCGTTCTTCGGTACGATCGTCAGGTTGTCGGTGGTCATGATTCGGTGATCTGCGAAGAGGTGGTTATCTGTGGTTGCCTGCCGACCGTGATGACGATCACCGGCAGGATCGCTCCCGTGTAGAAAAGGTACCCGGCTCCCGTCAAGTCGCGCCCCAGCCCAACGTGTGTTATCGAACCCGTACCGGAGGTAGGCGCCACCAATAGGATGGTCGTGGTCGGCGTCGCGATGCCCGTCGTCGGATCGATCGTCCAGCCAGTTCCGTCCCGGTTGACCGCGACGCGCGCGTAACTGCCATAGGTCACTTCGTTGGTCGTCTGGTCGCCCGTGGTCCCGGGGTCTGACGAGTGGAAGCTGAGAACGATCGACGTCTTAGGAGACGACGCGGCGTTGTCCCAGATGTTGGCTAGCGGCGTGCCGTTGAGCAGCAACTTCAAGAAGGCAATCCGAAATGCGAGGGTTTTGTTCATCAGTAGGCCGTTATCGCTGGGCGTCGGCGCACTAAGCCGAGGTAGATCTTGTTTTCGGTCAGGGCGATGTCCACCGTAACTACTTGGCAGTAGACATTGGCTAACCCGAAGCGCGTGAAATCGACAAGCTGCACTACATCCCCCAACTCCAATGAGAAGTAACAGAGGTCAACGGTAATATCGATAAACTCCAGCCACGGTAGAAGTTGCGAGCGCCGGAGCGACTGCCAATTGACTAGGTGGTGCGTAGTAGCGTCGACGTCGGCTACTGTCGAGATCAGCGTCCGAACGTCAGTGAGCTTCGGCATGCTCTTGTGGTAGAGCTGTGGTGCTCCTCCTTGGAATGCCTGCTCGGGTAAGCCGGTAGCAGGGTCGCCCCCGAGGTACGCCGTCGCGCCGGGCTGGTCGTAGAAGGTGATCGCAGGTGGATAAACCCCCTTGCGCTGGAACGAATCGAGCTGCGTCGGAGTCAGCGACGTAGCGAAACTCGATTGCGCGAACCAGTTAACGTTGCCGTACCCCTGCACGAGATATGGTCCGGGGTCGGCGTGGTCGATCTTGATCGACGTTACTTCGCTCGCAGAAATCGCGGTTACCGGGACGAGTTGTCCAATGGACACGAGGTGCTCAAGCGCGTCCGGACGGAGTTGCCCGTAGACGAAGTACCCGTCGCGGCGTATTGCGTAGTAGCAATTCCCGGTGTCGCACAGGTCATCCAGCACATCCGGTAACTGCTTAGCTTCCGGTAGGCTGATGCCCACGTGGTAGTCGTTCGTCCAGTGGTACTCGAAGTTCGGCAGCGGCCCAGCGAACCTGTTGTTCATAGGGCCGGCGGGAAATGTCACTAGAACCCCGTCGATAGTTTCGAAGAATTCTCCGGAGCCCTGTACGAGTGTCTGGAATGCGTCGCTGATGCGCGTGACGTACGGCGTGCTGGGGGCGTCGGTAGAGTCAGTGCTGAGAATCGGATTGCCGTTCTGGCACAGCACATCGGCGGTTACAGTGCCGGCCGGAGGGGCGTGTAGCCGGATCGAGCCAAATAGCCCATCGCCGTGGTCCTCGTAGCCAACCAATACGCCGTTGTCGCGCACGGCGATAGTCCCTACGACACCGAAGGCGATGAATGACTGGGAGTGGACGTAGATGAGATTATCGGCGTCCTTCAGTACGCACTCCACCTGCCGCACATAACCGAAGTTCCACGTGCGGAACTTGTCCTTGTTCGGACCGGTTCCGCCGATCGTCTGCGTGCCGCCGACCGGAACGTCGAGGAGCAAGCTGTTGTCCTTCAACGTGACGACGATCTTGTCCCAGCTCGACGCAGTGATCTTCGTCGGTGTCGCACTGTAGACGTAGATGAACGTCGAGCGCGGCCACGTCTCATCGCCGATGTAGAACTTGACCTCCGACCCGTCGCAGGCGATGGTCAGTAGGTCATCGAATGTCCCATCGGCGTTGTCGAGTTCCAGCGTGCCGATGGAGCTGGTAAAGCGCCCGCGCAACGTAGTACGGTCGACCGAGCGGTTGTAGCGCGGCATCGTATTGATGCCTTCGTCGTACGCGCGGCTATTCTCGTCGTCGAAGTAGACGCGATCGGATAGGTAGCGCGTGACGGTGGTCGGCACCGCCGCGACGCCCGATCCAACCTGCGTCACGTACTGGAGTTCGGCGAGGATGACGCGCCGCCCATTGTCGCTATGAAACCAGTCGCACGGCAGTTGCCCCGGTGGTGGTCCGACGAGCGCGGTTGAGGCGAAGGCGACCGTCGCGGCGCCGGTGATCGTGAAGGCGCCGACGAAGTTCGGAATGTCCGGGGTGCCGAAAAATAGGTCGGGCGCCAGTTCGTTCTCGGCGTCGGTTCCGCTAACGTCACGATTCATCAATTCCGTCAGCGAGGAGAAGATACTGAAGCGAGGATTTTGGCGCCAAAGAGGTAGCGACACTTTTCAGCCCCTTATCTCAAGCGCCAAGTTCGTGTACGACTGTCCGCCAGGCTCATTATTAAGGCCGAGCATCAGACACGAATCACTCCAGATTTGCGGAAGCCCGATGACCTCCATACCGTGCGTCGTGTCATGCGGGCGCTCACGAGTTGAGCCGGCCCAAATAGTGCGAAGTACCAGCACATTTATTGCCCCTGCCCCACCAGTCGCGTTGACTGACTCGATCTTCTGCACGCCATAGTCACCAGCCTGTAAAGCTAACTCGCGAAGTTGCAGCGTCCCGCCGGATATTGAAAGTGCCGACGTAGTGCGCCCGGTTACGCCGTTCTCATTCGTGTACGTTACCGTTACCGTGCCTGGAAAGGTGATCTGAACGCTCTCTTCCACGTAAATACGAAGACCGCTGTAACTACCGTTTGGCAGTCGTGCTGCAAACGACGGCTGGCCTGAGAGCGTTGTCAGACCGCCAAAGGTAAACCGCCCGACGTGAAAAAGGCGATCGAATAGCCACAGGCGCTTCGTGTTGGCGTTACCAGTCCCGATGTCTGCGTTGGTGAACGTGACGCTGGTCAGGTATCCAACGCCGCTGAACGGCTGGATGAACGGGGCATTGAGCGTCGCCGATGTAGGTACGATTCCAGTCGTCGTATTACCGGGATCGGTAGTACCAGAAACTGGAAGAGTAGTATCGCCCCACAACGACTGCGTTATGATGGCACCACCACCGAGTACGCCGGTCGCGGGATTAAGAAAATCGATTCGCTGCGGCAGCAGCGACCGCATGTCTTCGAGCGTCGAGATCGCGGTCACTTGCTGGCAATCTCCGCTCTTACGTCGATCTGACTTTGCACCCCAGCGATGCTTATCTGGTGCATCAACGTCAAACACGAATCACCGAATATCGGCGTCATTCCTGCTACGTCCATCGGTACGCGCCCATACTCGTTCAGGCTATTCCAACTGGCCCACATCGCCAGCGGTCGCGCAACGATGATGTTGAACGTTCCAGCCGATGCCGTCGTGCTAGTGACCGACTCGATCTTTTGGATCCCCGTGTCCCCAGCCTGAAGCGGCAACTGGAACATCTGCCCGATCAACGACGGCGTTCCGATGGTCTGTGTCCCGGTCGTTCGTCCGGCAGTACCGGCTTCGTTCGTATAGGTAACGGCTAGTTGCTGCGTTCCGGTGAACGCTGTTACAGTTTCGTATAGAAGGAGCAACCCAGAATAGCTGCTTCCGGGAACGCGCGCCGCGTACGAAGGTTGGCTCGCCAGCGTAACCGCTGCGTTGAAGGCGTACGCCCCGGCATGGAATAGGCGGTCGTACAACATCCAACGTGTGGGGTGATCATTTACGAGGGTCAAGCCGGTAGGCAAGCCGCCACCAGCCCAATCGATGCTCGTAATGTAGCCGGCACCGGCCCCAAAGTTGACCGTTGGTGCGCCCACCGTCGCGTCGGTAGGAACCGCGCCATTAGCAGTGTTCCCGACGGCGAGCGTTCCAGCACCGGGGGCGCCGGGTTGGTCCCAAAGTGAAATCCAATTAAGGATTATGCTACCGGGCGCCCGTGTCAAACTCTTCTGCAAGAACGGAACTTCTCGCAGCGAGGCCTGATAGTCGGAGATTGACGCGATAGCCACTACGCGCTCGCGATATTTATCAGCAAGTCCGGGGCGCCGGACGAAGTTGAGTCAGCCGCCAACATGAGCGCCAGCGCTGAATCCAAAAAGATTTGCGGCATCCCGGTACGATCCAAACCGTGTCCTTCGCCACCATTCGCCACCGTTATTCGGCCGTTCCACACGGGACGCACCACAACAACGTTGAATGTTCCGACGGAAGCAACAGAAGAGACTACCGATTCGATCTTCTGCACCCCTGTATCACCAGCCTGAAGTGGCAACTGGAACATGCTCCCTACCGTCGGTGCGACGCCGAGCGCGATCGTTCCCGTGGTATGCCCAGCCGTCCCAGCTTGGTTGGTGTACGTCACCGCGATGCTCTGATTCCCAGTGAACGATGTGACGCATTCAACCCAGATTTGCGTACTCGCGTAATTCGCTGATGGAATGCGGCCACCGTACGATGGTTGCGCCGTCAGCGTAACACTATCGTTGAAGTTGTATGCGCCAGCATGGAATAGGCGGTCGTAGACCGTCATACGGCATGCCACTGTATTACCAAACATGACGCTGGAAAGGTAACCCGTTCCGGACGAAAAATTGATCGGCGGAAAACCCGTCGTCGCGTCGGTTGGAACCGCGCCGTTCGCCGTATTTCCCGCAGATAACGTCGCCGCGCCAGGATTACCAGCTAGATCATGGATAGCAAACCAGCGATTAGCGACCGTGGTGCGCGCGGCCGTCTTGCTGTACGGGATCAGTTGCTTCGTCGAAGCGATCCACTGGTCGAAGGTTGCGATGGTCATCTTAGTGGATCCTCGAGAGTTCTTCCTGAATTGCTGAAAGAGATTGCTTCAACGTCGCCGTTGCCGCCTGCGTAGTTTTGGTATTCGCTGTTGCCAATGCAGAAATTAACTGCGCGAGTATGGTCTTCAGATCGGTAGTCTGTTTAGCAAGATCGTCGGACGATACGAGCTTGGAGCCGTTCGCCGGCAGCGCTGCATCGAGCAAGGGCGAAAGTACGGTGGTTACCGCCGGTTGCGTCGACGGCGTTGCTGTTGCTTCCAGCGTTGCGAGTCTAGTCAGCGCCGCAAGATAATCAATCACTTGCGGGGTAACGCTGTCGCTGAGCTGATTGTACGTTTGTATTACGTTCTGTATCGAAGTCGCAGTCGTTGCTGACGAAGTAGACGCAAACGACGTCGAGATCGTCTTCAACGAATTATCGATAGCATTAAGAATAGACGTTTGCGTCAGTGCATTGCTCGTTATCGAAGTTGCCAACGAACGAACCGAATTGTCAACCGACTGATCTACCGCGAGCATTGTTTGCTCAATTGCCGTGCTGGTAGAGTTATCTACGGTCGTTGCCCCGCCCGCTGCTACTGCTATCGTAGGTGCCGGGCTAGCCGCAACCGTTGTCGTGAGCGCTGTTACCGCCGCTGTTACCGTCGCTACGTCAGCACTCGACGCAAGCGCCGCCCCGCCTGTAGGTAACGCCGCTACGATCGCTGTGTTGGAGTCGGCCGGTGCCCCATTCGGCTGCGTGCCTGCCAGTTTGCCAAGAGCCGCTGTGACGGTGTTAAATATTCCAGTGTACGACGCCGACGAAGCGTAGAAGTCACGAGCCTGTGTCAAGTAGGCGTCCGCATCTTGTGTTATTTTGGCGAGCGCGGCAGCGTCGCCGCCTTGCGCCTTCGTCAAATCCGTAGCGAAGGCGCTTTGTGCTTGGTTCAACTTCTGCGTAGGCGTGAGCGGGCTTAGGGTACTACTAAGTTGCAACCCCTTGAGGTAATCAGCAATTTGCTGCATCGCGGCGATCGTACTATTCACCCCGGCCTGCGTGCCGTCGACGATCGCCGTCCACTGCTGTTTGAAAACCACGTCCACCGCAGCCAGCGAAGCCGGCATCCCGGCGAATATCTTTTTCTGCGCGTCGTCCCATTCCTCCAGCTTGACGAGGGCCTCAGCCCTGGCAGTGTCGTACTGCGCTGTATACGTGGCGTAGTTGGCAATCTCTTTCGCGATGAGAGTATTTTCGTTGGTCAGGTCTAACACCAGCTTGCTAGCCTCGGCGGACGGCGCTATGCGCAGTGCTGCCTTGGCCTTAGTCAGTGCATCGCCGATAATCGCGAACTGCGTCGACAGTGTCGTACCGAAGTTCGCTGACTGCGCGGTTACGGCGGCGATCTGGTTCATCACGCTATCAAAAGTCGGTCCCTTGTAGGCAGGAGGCGCCGCACCGGACGAACTCGATCCGGATGATCCGCTCGACACGCTCGTTTGCTGCGAGTTCTGAATCTGTAACTGTGTGGATAGGATGTTGCTGATGAGCGTCTGATCTGCCGCACTGTAGCGCGAGAGGTCACCACCGGGGCTGGTATCGATCGACTCCAGATTGGTTGTGAAGCCCTGATAGCCGACGCTGGCAAGCAGCGTCTTCGCCCACTCGTGCCCGGCTTCGCTGACGAACTGATCGATGAGCGTGTTGCGATTGGCGGTATCGGCCGCTGCCCCAGTGACGCCGGAGAGCCCGAGACGCGTGTTGTTGATCGTGGTTACGACGTTGGCGAATGCTGCCGCCATCTGGTCGGCGGTGCCGGAAACCTGCACGAATAGTGGAGCAAACGCCGCGATCGATGCATACAGTTTTGCCCCGGCCGGCGTCGCTACGTCGATCGAGTTGAGCAGATCTAGGAAACCTTGATGCGTCTTCGGTACCGCTAATCCAAGACCGGCGAAGTCGGTATTTAGCAACGCGGCGGCCGTGCTCGCCTTCTGCGCGCTCGTCGTGAAGTTCGTATCGATGAACGTCATCGTCTGTACGGCGGTTTGCGCGCCGCCCAACGCATCGACGAAAGCGAGCATGTTCGCTGGGTTGAGCGCCTCGATCTTCGGCCCGAGTCCGGTGATCGAATCGCCGAACTGGCTGACGATGGTAACGAGCGCTAAGACCTTGTCGGCGGTCGCCTGCGTCGCATCGCCTAGTGCTGCGTCGATCTTAGTTGTGAAATCGACGTTCCCAATTTGCTTCGTCGCGTCGTAGATGCTGAGCAGCGAATTGCTGAACGTTGCTACTTCGTCGGCAGTGCCCTTGAAATTCGCCGCGACGGAACCGAGCGCCGGATCGAGCACGTTGAACGCAGCGGTGACGACTTGCTGTAATACCTGACCGCCGTACTTCTGCAGGAAGTCCTCAGTGGTGAAGGTTCCCGACTCGGACGCGAACGTCGTGCCCTGCAGCACGGTCGCCAACCGCGCCGACTGCTCGGGGGAGAACCGCGTTGCGAAGGCGTCGATCGCACCACCGACAACCTTGTTGAAGACCTGCGCCGCCTGTCCGCTGAATTGCTGCGTATTGGCGTCGTTGAAGCCGAGATTACCGACGCTGCTCGCTGTATAGGCGTTGTCCTCGAAGCCGGTTGTCCCCTGCGACACCTGGAATTGCCCCCTAGTCTCGGACGGTTTCTTGTTGAACAGCCCGAGCGCCGACGCGGCAGCGATGGCGATGCCGATGTAGGGGATGGCTGCGCCGAGGGCAGTCGCGCCTGCAGTAAGCGCCGTCCCCGCCCCCGTCAACGCTAGGTCAGCGGCAGAAGTGGGACCGGCAACGCCACCTATAGCATCGGCAGCAATGCCCGATGCTCCTCCGACAGATTCAGATAACCCGATCGCTTGGCCAACTCCGCTTGTTGCGAACGATCCCGCCGCGTTGCCGAGGAAATTGCTGCTGCTGCCGAAGAGACGCGACCCACTAGTTAATAGATTAGAGCCATTGTTGAGGGCGCTTCCCACACTTCCCGCGCCACCACCGCCGCCAAGTAATCCGAACAGCGAGTTGACGAAACCACCTAGTCCTTGTAACACCCCCGCGAATCCGCTGACCACGGACCCAGAACTACTCGCCACGTTACTGAGCCCGGTTGCCGCTGGGTTCAACCCGTCGGTAAACGTTGATAGTCCGTCGTTCGTTCTGATGCCAGAGTTAGCCATCGCAATGAGGCTATTCGTAGCGTGCGGCGCGGAGTTGGATAGGTCGACCAGGCCGACACCCGTTGCCGCCGCCGCCGTAGTTGCCCCGTCTAGCCCAGTCTGAAAGGACCCCATGCCGAGCGACACGTTAGTCACGCTCGACATCAGGTTTTGCGTGCTCAGCGACGTATTAGTGAAGTCACTGCTGATGTTATCTATCTGCGGCGCAGTTCTTGACATCGCCGAGGCAAGAGTCGTGGTAGCCGCTTGAAGTTGCACATCGGCAGTAGTAACATTCCCGAAGGAAGCGACTAGATTCGCCGTACTTGGTGCGACGCTGTCCGTTGCATCCTTGAACCCGTCGCTCGCTATCTTCATCGACTGCGAGAACGAACTTGAGGAGGTATTGACGGACTGTGAAAACATATCAACGGTACTTTTCGCTGCACCCTCCGACAATTGCAACGAATCAGACGACGCCTTCACGAGTGCAAGATTCTGCGCAAATGTGTCGATGCTGTCCTTGGCCGTATTCACGGATAACTGTAATGCGGACGTATCAATGGCTGGAGCCGCAGGCGTATTTCTTCCGCCGATACCAAGCAGGTTTCCGAGTAAATTAGTAGTTCCCGACGACGAGCCTGCAAACGCTTGTTGCGCTGCTCCTGCCAGCGACGTGTTCGCTGTGACAGCAAGAATAAGCTGCTGCGTCCCTAGCTTTATCAGCGCGCTGGTTATTTGGTTGACAAGGTCTTGCCCTGTTTTCTTGAATGCCGACGAGCCATTCTTCTCAAAGTCCTGGAAGAAGCTTACGGCATCGTTAGTCAATGAATTGAATACGCTACCCCACGCCTTATCCGTGTCTACGATGGCCTGCTTATCCATGAGCGCGTGCTGCGCATCCAACACGCGCTTGTCTGCTTCGACCCGCGCCGCCATCGAGTCGACGTAACTCTGCGTCTGCGTCCCTAGAGCCGCATCGGCCTGCGCTTGCGCTAGCGCCTGCTGGTCGGTGGAGAGCGTAAGCGCGTCTTCAGATAGCTTATTGGCATCGATCTGCTCCCTGGTTAGACCCAGGTTCTTCGCCTGCTCCTGCAGCTTATCCGCTTGCTTATCTAGCGACGCCGTCGTCTTGTCATACGACTGCTGCGCCTTGTCCAGCGTGGCGGTAAGGCTAGCAATAGCCTGCTCGTGGTTCCTAGCAGCGTCCGTAGCCGCCGCCTGCGCCGTCAGGATGCGCGTCCACGCTTCGGCAATACCGGGGAATTGTTTTTCCTGCTCCGCTAAAGCCTCCCCCAGCTTGCCATTCGCTAGCGCCGATTGCAGCGCCGCTACTGCGGAGTCGTTGGTAGCCTTACCGTATAGTACTAACGACCTCGTTTCGTCGTCGTACTTCGCTGCTTGAGCTACTAGACTGACGCTCTGCGCATCGATCGTCTTCGTCGTCGAATCGATGACCTTGGCGTTAGCTGTTTCCACAGCCAGTGCAGCCTGCTTAGAAGACACGATCGTGGCTTCATCGATAGCTTGCTGCTTGCGCGCTTCGCTGTACGTTTTCCAGACGTCGGAGGCCTCCAGCTTATTCAACGCGGCGAGCGCCGGGGTCGTCTTGCTGTCGACGGTGTTGCTAAGGGTCGCTAGTGCCAGGTCCGCCGCCGCTGACTGGTTCGCCATCTCCTTCATGAAATTAGCAAATAGGTCCGGCCCCTTGGATTTGCCGATTGCGTCGATCTTCTTCTGTACCTGCTGAAGCGCGTCTAGCTGTTTCGCAGCTAGCACCGGATCCTCGATGCCGGTCGTCGTATCGCCGGGGAATACCTTCTGAATCGCGATCTTTTCATTCTCTAGCAGCTGACGCTGATAATCCGTGGCGTTCTTCGTTACCAGCTTCCAGCCGTCAGCATTGCGCGCTAGGTCCTGCGATTCTTGCGCTTGCAGCGCGTTGGACGCGCCTTGCTTGGCGATCTTAGCGTCCAACGCAGCCAGCTGCGCACCAAGCGCCTGCACCGCCGGGTCATGCGGGTCGACGTTTTGTTGCGACACCATCGTGAAAATCTTCCTACGCAGGACGTCGGCGTTGAACTGGTCGCTTCCGAAGTAATTGACCGCGCTCTTCAACCCCGCCACGTAATCGCTGATACCCTTCGCCGCGTCGTTCCAGACCTTGGGCAGTAAGCCGATGTTAGCAATGTGCTGCGGCAGGCGGTCGTCGAATTCCTTGAGAGCTAAGGTAACCGCTGCCTGCTTTTCCCCCTGCTCTTGCAGATTCTTTATCTGGTCTAGTTGCGCAATCGAAAGGTAGTGATACTGATCGTTTAACGTCTCCGATGCCTTGGCGGGGTCTTCGAACATTTTCGTCAACGCATCTGCCGCCTTGGCCGCCGACTCGCCCGTTACCGCTGCATAGTTCTCCGTTAGCTTGGTCAGCAATGCGATATTGTCGCTGCTGTAGCGGCCGGATGCTACTAGCTTCGTTACGATCTCCTGTGCTGTGCCGACGGTGAGCGTGCCTGCATCGGAGATGGATTGCGCCATCGCCTTAATCTGAGTTACCGAAGTATCGGCGTAATTCCCCGTCGACTCGATGGCATTGTCCATTGCCTTGAGATCGGAAGCACCCTTGATGATGGCATACGATAGCAGCCCAATGGCAGCTATGATCGGCCCGAATACCGCAGCGAACGTGAGCATTTGCGCAAGGCTGATGCCAATAGCCTGCGAAAATAGCAGGAAGGACCCCGGGAGTCGCGTGAAATTGCCGTTGATCGCCTCGCGACCCATCGTGATAAGCTCGCGCGTCGCCAGTGAAGTGCCCGTCGCGGCGTGCGTAGCCCCGGTCGCTATCTTCTCCATGCCGTCGCTGCCCGCTACACCCGCAGCAGCCATTAGCCCCTGGACTTGCGCTACCTCCGTATTTATCTTACTGATCGCCCCCAACGAAGCTGTAACCGAGGTGCTGTCGCCCGCGCCACGCGCAATCTCGGTATTCAGCAGCGCCATGTCTGCTTGCAGCGAACGTAGCTTCGTGCCGAGCGGGTCGTAACGGTCCAGCACCTTCTGCGCCGCCGTAGAAAGACCGATAAACTCCTGCTCTTGTTGCTTCGTTGATGCCGTCATCGACGCGTTCTGGGATGCGACGATGCGTTGAGACTCCGCCAAACTTTGGAATGCTGAATACTGCGCGGTCGATGCTGCTCGTATGTTGGCCATCGAGTCCACAACGCTCTTGCCAGAACTTGCGAGGCTCGTTTGCGAGCTAGTGAGCGCCGCTGTTGCTGCGGCTGTCGCTTGCGTTACTGCTTGAGCTTCGACCGCTGCATCGAGGTACCGTCGTTGCGCGGCGGTTAGGTTGTCATACCCCTGCGCTTCGTCGGTAAATTTACGAAGCGCGATTGCGTACTCCGCCTCGTACGCTGCGATGACCGCGTCGTTGCCGTCGGCGTAGGCCCGCTGCATTACCGTCAGCTTGTCGTAGCCGTCCGAAGCGGTAGCGATCGCGTCGGCTTGGCGCGCGAACGCCGCACCGATGCGGTCGGTGCTTTGCTCGGTGGTATCTGCCTTATCCGCTAACTGATCAAGCGCATCGCCCGCCGTAATCAGGTCGGAAGCATCTACGCGGATTACTAGGGCTTCTTCGCTCACTTCTTACCCTTCGGTTTCTGACTTCCACGTTTCTGACTTACGTACAAGCTGTCGAGTGAGGTAAGTATGCGCACCTCAAACTCCGCCAGTGGCGTACGGGTAAGCATAGACCATGCTTGCCACTCCAGCATTGAAATACGCTGCGGCAAGCCCGCAAACGAGTCGTACACGCGTAGGTTGGACGCCTCTGAGAAGTACTGCCACAAGTACGCAGCGCGAATCGGGCAATCGCCGTGACTGGCTAACTCCGGGGGGACGATGCGCCCCCCGGTTTGCTTCACGACGCTTTCCAACGTGTCGAGGTACGTACCGCCCCCCGGCATCTCGCGCGTCAACTCGAATTCCTCTTTTGCCCATGTGAGGAATTGCTCGGTCAACGCTTCTTGAAATTTCCGCGATCGTGGATCGCATCATCCACCTGCTCCCGTATGGTGGGAACATTCTCGTAGATGACACGGACATTGGCAGGATTGAATTCCATCTCCTGCCCCTTGTAGATCATATTGCGCCACGACTTCGTGCAAGCCGTAAGTAGCTGGAGAGACTCCTCTTCCAACTCCTCGACGGTCAGCCCCGGCGAGGACGTTTTCCTACCGAAGCTCTTGAACCTCTGGTTCCCCTGCTGCTTAGCTACCGACTTATAGGTATCGCTGTCCCGAGACAGGACGGTAATGAATAGTCCCGTCTTTTTCTTGGTAAGTGGATTGATTATTTCCACCTCCACCTCATCTACGTCGGCGATCAAGCTCGACGCATCAAATGCCGCTGTGTCCATAAAGCTACCCCTTGTTGTAAGTGCTGCGTGTTACAAAATGAAACGAACTACCTTAATGGAACGAACTACCTTTAGCACCGACGGGATTCGAACCCGCACCTCTAGGGTTTTCAGACGGCATCAACTCTTGCCGAAGCGTTTACCAAAGTTCCGCCACCAGCGCTAAAGTTATTGCTACGCGTACAAGCTGTCCTGCACCGACATGGTCGTGCTATCGTACCCGGTCGCTGTTGCTTTCTTCAACGCGGTGAAAGCACACGTCTGCACCAAACCCTTTTCACCGTCGTCCGCCGTCGAACTAGACAACTTGATACGCGGGAGATGGAGACCGATGAAGTTGCTGGCAGGCGTATTGTCTTCGTTCGTGACTGCAACGATCTCCACCTCAGACTCGTTCACGAAGTAATCCAGGAACACCGCGTCTTGCAGATACACGGTCATTTGCCCGGTTGGAACCACACGGCCTTGAAAGATAGCCGGCGAAATGTTACTACCTACCACGGAGCCGGTCGTCATCCCACCATCTACCGTCAGCGTCAGTCCGGTGATCAACGCAACAGCCAAGCCTCCGACCATTACAACACCGTTTACCGCTGACACAATACCCGAAGTCGTAGCAGCCGTAGGCGTCGTGAAGTACTCTGAGGTATTGACCGTAAGGTCACGTCCCATCACGCTCCACTGCGAGGTCACCATGCCGGTGGACGGCAGAGTAAAGACTCCCTTGCTGATCTTGCAGTCATCAAACCGGCGCGAAAGGTTACCGAGATCGGCGTGCCACTCCTCCATCGTAAACGAATCATCCGTGTGTCCGGTGGACGGAACAAATGCCCGCTTACCCGGCACGTGGATCGTGCAGGCCGAAATTGGGCCTTCCGCCACAAGCGTAGAGGCATTAAGAACGTAGACCGTCGCAACCGTCGTGGTAAGACTGACGACGAGGAGGTTCTTGC
>Ga0070714_100002569_pt1 | contig 13377 bp, 11 predicted proteins | sample LARL83metaG_FD_65450 | JGI IMG/M metagenome (GOLD analysis project Ga0070714, IMG submission 65450) | Corn, switchgrass and miscanthus rhizosphere microbial communities from Kellogg Biological Station, Michigan, USA - LAR L8-3 metaG | ecosystem: Host-associated > Plants > Roots > Rhizosphere ...
CGAGTAGTAGGCGCTGACCAGGTAGGAGATGATCGCCTTCTCGTTGATGCCCATGAAGCGGACGTTGAGTCCGGGTTCGTATTCGTCGGGGATGCCGGTCTGGTGCAGGCCGACGACGCCCTGGTTGTCCTCGCCGGTGCGCAGCACGAGCACGGAGGAGGTGTGGCCGCCGTTGATCGGGATCTTGTTGCTGGGGAAGATCGGCACGCCGCGCCAGGACGGCACGCGGTTGCCGGCGACGTCGATGCTCTCGGGGTACAGGCCGCGGCGGTTGCACTCGCGGCCGAAGGCGGCGATGGTGCGCGGGTGGGCCAGGAAGAACTTGGAGTCGCGGCGGCGCGAGAGCAGCTCGTCGAAGTCGTCGGGGGTGGGCGGGCCGCCGTGGGTCTGGACGCGCTGCTCGGGGTGGGCGTTGTGCAGCAGGCCGAACTCCCGGTTGTTGATCATCTCGTCTTCCTGGCGTTCGCGCAGGGCCTCGACGGTGAGCTTGAGCTGGTGCTCGATCTGGTTCATCGGCTGGTTGTAGAGGTCGGCGACGCGGCTGTGGACCTGCAGCACGGTCTGGGCGACCGACAGCTGGTACTCGCGCGGCTCGAGCTCGTAGTCGACGAAGGTGCCGGGCAGCACGGGTTCGCCCTCGTGGCCGGCGGCCAGCTCGATGGCGGCCTGCCCGTGGCGGTCCTGCGCCTGCCCGGCGTCGGCCAGGTGGCGGGCGACCGCGTCGCGCAGCGCGGGGTTCTGCTCGGCCAGGGCGGCGAAGTCGGCGGCGGGCAGCGCGAGCACGGTGACGGCGGTGGCGGCCTTGGCGGTGTACTCCCAGAGGCTGTCGGGCCGGGCCAGGGCCTGGTCGCCGGCGTGGTCGCCGTCGGCCAGGATGCCCAGGACCGTCTCCTCGCCGTACTTGCCGGAGCCGACGGCGGAGATCTTGCCGTGGGCGACCAGCAGGATCTCCTGGACGGGTTCGCCGAAGGAGGCGATGACGGCGCCGGGCTCGAAGTCGCGGCGGGTGAAGCGGTCGGCCAGGGCGGCGAGCAGGCCGGGGTCCTCGACGGTGCGCAGCGCGGGCAGTTCGGCGAGGGTCGGGGGCAGGACGCGCACCTGTTCGCCGGTCCAGGCGAAGGTGACGCGTCCGCGGCCGGGGGTGTAGGTCAGGCGGCGGTTGACGCGGTAGGTGCCGCCGGAGACCTGCACCCAGGGCAGCATGCGCAGCAGCCACCGGGAGGTGATGCCCTGCATCTGGGGCGAGGTCTTGGTGGTGGTGGCCAGGTTCCGCGCGGCGGCGGTGGCCAGGCTCTGGCGGCGTTCCGCGTCCTGCGCCGGGGCGCCGGCGGCGGTGTCGGTGGACATGCGGGTATCCCCTCCGGTGGTGTGCGGGTTCTGCGACGAGCGCGCACTGCCCATGCTGGAGCACCGTCAGCACCTGCGGTATCACACGATCGGGCGACCCGAGGGGTGGCGCGCCCCTGGCGCGGCGGGGCGGATGCGGGCGGCGGCGGCGCGGGCGGCCCGCGGGGTGGGGCATCGCCCCTCTGGAGGGCCGCGCAGGATGTTCGTGAAGTTTTTATGAAGATCCGTCAACCGGATCGCCGGTCGTTCCGTCATAACTGATCGTGGATCGAGAAGCGTGGCAGCGGCGGGCGCGGGGCCTCGGGCGGGGCGCGGCGCGGGATGAGGACCTGGAGCGCACCGTGGCGCTCGGCGGGGACGAGAACGAGGGCGAAGCGGGCGGCGAACGGGCCGACGCCGGGAGCGGCGCCGCGTCCGACGCGTCGCTGGACCTGACGGTGGCGCTCGAGGTCGGCGCGGGCGGCGTGCCCGCGGGCGCGTTGGACGCGACGCTGCCGGTGCAGCGCGGCGTGCGGGCCGCCCAGGCGGCGGCGCTGCTGCGCGGCGGGCTCGGCGACGGGAGTCCGGCCGGCGGCGCGGGCGGCCCGCATGTCCACGGCGGCTCCGGCGACGGGGGCGGTCTCGGAGACGGGGACGGCTCCGAGGGGCGGCGGCGTCCCGTGCTCTCGCGGCGGGTGCTGTTCGCGGCCGGGGGCCTGGTGCTGGTGGGCGGGTGCGGGGTGGCCGCCGCCGCGCGGATGTCGGGGTCCCGCTCCTCCGGGTCGCCCTCGGCCTCGCCGTTCGGGCCGGGCTCGCCCACGCCGTCCTCGGCGCGTCCCTCCCCCAGCGCCCCGACGCACCCGGCCGGGTCGCGCTCCGGCTCGCCGGCCGACCTGTCCTCGTCCTCGGCGGCGGCCACGCACTCGCCCGGCGCGGGCAGCGGCGGGGCGGGCGGCGGCGCGGTGCCCACGGCGCCGCAGTACTACGTGCACGCCGGTCCCAAGGTGATCGCGCTGACCCTGGACGACGGGCCCAGCGAGTACACCCCGCAGGTGCTCTCGCTGCTGCAGCAATACGGGATACGCGCCACGTTCTGCATGATCGGCCGCCAGGTCGCGGGCAACCACGGCCTGGTCAGCGAGGTGGTGGCGGCCGGGCACACGATCGTGAACCACACCTGGGACCACGCCGACCAGTCGAAGCGGTCGGCCTCCGCGATCCGCTCGGAGATCACGCGCACCAACGACGCGCTGTCCGCGGTGGGCGTGAACCCCACGATCTTCCGCGCGCCGTACGGGGCCTGGTCGAAGACCGTGTTCCAGCAGTGCACCGCCGCCGGGCTGCGCCCGCTGGACTGGTCGGTGGACCCGCAGGACTGGGCGCGGCCGGGCACGAACACGATCGTCTCGCGCATCCTGCACCAGACGCGCACCGGGTCGATCATCCTGGAGCACGACGGCGGCGGGGACCGCTCGCAGACCGTGGCCGCCCTCAAGATCGTGATACCGCACCTGCTGGACGAGGGCTACCGGTTCACGCACGTGTGACGCGCGGGCCGCGTCAGCCGCCGAGCGACTCGGCCTTGGCCGCGCGGCGGGCGAAGACCTCCTCGCGCAGCGCCTCCATCTGCCGCAGGGCGTCCTTGCGCTCGCGCTTGGAGAGCCGGTCGATGTACAGGTAGCCGTTGAGGTGGTCGGTCTCGTGCTGCAGGCAGCGGGCGAAGTACCCGGTGCCCTCGATCACCAGCGGGTTGCCGTGCATGTCGGTGCCGCGGGCCACGGCCCGGTGCGGGCGGGCGACCTTCTTGTAGGGGCCGGGCACCGACAGGCAGCCCTCGTCCTCGTCGTCCAGGACGCGCTCGTCGGGCGGCAGCTCGTCGAGCACCGGGTTGCACAGGTGCCCGACGTGGCGCGCCCCGTCGTCGTCGGGGCAGTCGTAGATGAACAGCCGCAGGTCCACGTCCACCTGGTTCGCCGCCAGGCCCACGCCCTCGGCGACGTACAGCGTGGCGAACATGTCGTCGATCAGCGTGGCCAGCCGCTCGCTGCCGTAGTCCTGCTCGGTGACCGGCGCCAGCGGCCGGTGCAGGATCGGCTCGCCGGCCACGGTGACGCGCAGCACCTTGCCGCGCCCGGCCTCGGGGGCGGGGCGCGGGTGGTTTTCGACGGGTTCGCCCTGCACGTACACGGGCCGGGGCTGCTGGCTGGGGGTGGCCATGGTCGCGGTTCGCCTTCCTGCTTCCTGCGATCGGCCGCGCGGGTCTGCTCGCGCGGCGTGAGCCCAGTATCGTCGAGCGGTACACCCCGCGGCGAACCCGCCCGGGCGGCGCCGGCGGAAGGACGCGATGGACGAGCCGGGCGGCGCGCGGGCGGTGGCGGCGGGCGGCCACGGCCCCGGTCAAGGTCACGGCCAAAGTCACGGCCAGGGCCACGGGGAGGCGGCGGGCGAGGCGCGCATGCGCCGCCAGCCGCGCCAGCAGCGCTCGCGCACGCGCGTGCGCCACATCCTGGAGGCCGCCGACGCGATCTTGTCCGCGGAGGGCTTCGAGGCGCTGACGGTGCGGCGCATCGCGCAGGCGGCCGGGGTACCGGTCGGGTCGATCTACCAGTTCTTCCCGGACAAGGCGGCGGTGGTCGACGCGCTGGCCGGCACCTACATCGGGGCGTTCGACGCGCAGATAGAGCAGCTGGTGGCCAGCTCGCAGGCGGCGCACTGGCCGGACCCGGTCGGCACGATGATCGACGCGTTCGCGGGGCTCTACCGGGCGAACCCGGGCTACGTGGCGCTGTGGTCGGGCCGGCACGTCTCCCCGGAGCTGGCGCGGGCGGACGAGGCGAACAACGCGGCGATCGCGGACGGGGTGCGCCGCATCCTGGTGCGCCAGGCGGATCTGCCCGACGGCGAGGCGCTGGCCGCGGCCTCGCGCATCGCGGTGGTGGTGGCCGACGCGCTGCTGCAGTACGCGTTCCGGGAGGGCCCGGCCGGCGACGCGCTGGTGCTCGAGGAGCTCAAGGGCCTGCTGCGGCTGTACCTGCGCCGGGTCACCGAGCGGCTGGCTCCGGGTTGAGCCGGGCGTACAGGCGCCGGGTGCGCCGGTGCAGTTCGCGCAGCGCGGCGTACGAGCGCTCGTAGACGGCGCGGTTGGCCGGGTCCGGGCGGTAGACCCGCTCGACCTGCACCAGGCCGGGGATCTGATCCCAGGTCAGCTCGCCGAGCGCGACCAGCGCCAGCAGCGCGGCGCCGCGCACGTTGGCCAGCACCGGCTCGGCGACCTGGCGGATCTCGCGGCCCAGGATGTCGGCCATCGCCTGGCACCACAGCGGCGAGCAGGCGCCGCCGCCGATGAACCGCAGCGCGCCCAGGCCCTCGGGCCCGGTGCGGCCGGTGAAGCGCTCGACGGCCTCGAGCATCCAGCGGGCGTTCAGGGCGATGCCCTCGAACACGGAGCGCGCCAGGTCCGCGCGGTCGGTGGACAGGGAGGCGTTGAACCAGCCGCCGCGCAGGGAGCTGTCGTCCACCGGCGTGCGCTCGCCGTTGAGCCAGGGCGCGAAGATCACCCCGCGGGCGCCGGGCGGGGACTGCGCCGCCAGCTCGTTGAGCTGCTCCAGGGCCTGGTCGGGCCGCGCGTCGTGCAGCACGTTGTCGATCAGCCAGTCCACGGCCTTGCCCGCGGTGTCCTGCACGGTGGCCACCCAGTAGCGGCCGGGCACGGCGGCGGGCAGAGAGGCCACCGAGGTGCGCAGGTCGGTCTTCTTGTACGGCACGTGGCAGCTGAGCCACGCCGAGGTGCCCACGTACAGGTGGGCGTCGAAGTCGCGCACCGCCCCGGCGCCGAGCGCGGCCGCGGTGGTGTCCCCGGTGCCGGCGACCACCAGCGCGCGGGTGCTCAGGCCCAGGTCCCCGGCCGCCGCCTCGGTCAGCGGCCCGACCACGGAGGCGGGCGGCACCAGGTCGGGCAGCTTGGCCGGGTCCAGGCCGCACTGGCGGATCAGCGCCCGGTCCCAGGCGACCTGCTCGGGGCGGCGGTTGTCGGTGCACCAGCGCAGCACGGCGGTGTCGTAGCCGGCCGCGGCCCGCCCGCTGGCGCGCAGGGTGAGGTATTCCGGCACGTCGAGCAGGTACCGCGCGGCGCGGTAGGCCTCGGGGCGCTCGTGTTGCAGGAACAGGGCCTGGCCGACCGGGTCCTTGCCGGTCAGGGTGGGCGCGCCGCCGGTCTTGGCCAGCCAGGCGCGCAGCTTCCACGCGTTGTACCCGGTGCCCGGCACGCTCGGCGCTCCCCCGGCGGCCTCCCGCGTGTAGCGGGCGCCGCGCGCGTCCATCCAGATCACCGCGGGGTGCGTGGGCTCGCCATCGGCGCCGACCGGGACGGTGCCGCCCCACTGGGCGGAGAAGCAGACCGCGGCGACCCGCGGGCCCGGGTCGTGCCCGAGGCGGCCGGCGGCCTCGGCCAGGGCCTGCTTGGCGGCCTGGCAGATCGCGGCCCACCAGGCGTGCGGGTCCTGCTCGGCGCCGCCGCCGGGCAGCAGCCGCAGCGGCACCGGGGTCTTGGCGTGCGCCAGCAGCCGTCCGCGCACGTCGGCCAGGGCGACCTTGGGGCCCGAGGTGCCCAGGTCCACGCCCAGCACGTAGCGCGCGTCCTGCTGCCCGTCCACGCCGCCTGCCGCCTTCCTTCCGCCGCGCCGGAGCCTCGCCGGTCCCGAGCCTAGGCCTGGACCTGCGCGAAGACGCGGTCGAAGGCGGCCAGTGCCTCGTCGAGCACCTCGTCGGTGTCGGCCATGGAGGTGTACAGGCGCGAGCCGGCCAGGGTGATCACGCCCTCGGCGGCGAAGGCCGTGGACATGTGCTCCAGGGTGTCCTTGCGCGGGCCGAGCTCGGTGAAGAAGTCGGGGTCCTCCAGGCGCAGGTGCAGCACGCCGGAGGTGTGCAGGTGCACGATCGAGCCGAAGTTGTACACGACGTAGGGCAGGGCGCGCGCGGCGATCAGCGCTTCGAGGCCCGCGCGCAGCCGGTCGCCGGCGGCCCCGGCCTTGGCGGGCGCGCCGGTGCGGTCCATCTCCAGCAGCGCGTGGTAGCCGGCGGCGCAGGACAGCGGGTTGGCCGACAGGGTGCCGCCGACGAAGGCGCGCTGCCCGGCGGCGGTGAGCCCCCCGGCGAAGACGTCCATGACCTCCTGGCGGCCGCCGACGCCGCCCGCGGCCGGGTAGCCGCCGGCGACGCACTTGCCGAAGACGGTCAGGTCCGGGGCGACGCCGTAGTAGCCCTGCGCGCCGCCCATGCCGAGGCGGAAGCCGGTGACGACCTCGTCGAAGACCAGCAGCGCGCCGTGCCGGTCGCACAGCTCGCGCACCGCGGCGTTGTAGCCGCGGGGGGCGGGGTAGGTGCCGGACTCGGGGCCGACCGGCTCGACGATCACCGCGGCGGTGCCGCCGTCGGCCTCCAGCTTCTCCAGCAGCGCGGCCAGGGCCGCGGGGTCGCCGGGGGCCAGCTCGTGGGTGCGCTCCAGCGCGCCCTTGGGGATGCCGGTGGCCTCCAGGGAGCCGGTGCCGGGGATGCGCAGCCCGTAGACGACCTGGTCGCTCCAGCCATGGTAGGCGCCGCCGATCTTGACGATGTGGGCCTTGCCGGTGAAGGCGCGGGCGGCGCGCACCGCGGCCATCACGCCCTCGGTGCCGGAGCCGAGCATCCGGAAGCGCTGGACGCCGGGCATGAAGTCGTGGATGAGCTTGGCCAGGCGCACCTCGTACTCGTGCAGCAGCCCGGTGACCGGGCCGCAGGAGGCCAGCAGCTCCAGGACCTTCTCGCGCACCGGGGCGTAGTTGGAGCCGAGCACGGTGGGCCCGCCGGCCTGCAGGAAGTCGACGTACCGGTTGCCGTCCACGTCGGTGAGGTACGCGCCCTCGGCGGCGGCGACGGCCAGCGGCCAGGGCTCGTTGAGCGCGAGGTTGTGCTGCACCCCGCCGGGGATGTACCGCTGCGCCTCGGCGGCCAGCGCCTTGGAGCCGGCGGCGTGGGTCTCGTACCAGGCGTGGTAGCGCTCCAGCGCCTCGGCGGGCAGGTCGCGCAGGGGGCTGCGCACGAGCCGCTGCAGGCGCGCCTCCAGCGCGGGCACGTCGGGGTACTGCGAGATCGCGTACGCCGCGCGGGCCGCGCCCGCGGCGGCGGTTTCGGCGCGCGCCGTCTCGACGGCGACGGCGACGGCGGTCTGCGCTGCGGTGGCGTCGGCGGCCATGGCGCTGCCCTCCCGGATGCTGGCGCCGCCGGCCGGGTGGGCCGCGGCGCGCTCGGTCACTTGCTGATCTTCTTGGTGGTGCCGTAGCCGGAGGCCAGGGCGGCGTTGATCACGTCGGCCTGCTCCTGGTCGGTCAGCGCGCGCGGGGCGCGGCCGCCGGGGGCGTCGACGGGTCCGTGCAGAGCGGCGCTCAGGGCGGCGGCGCGCGCGTAGGTCTCGGCGCACCACTCGGCCAACTCGAGGTTGTCGGCGGATTTGGCCACTGTGGCGCCCAGCGCGATCGAGCCGTGGTTGCGCATCAGGGCGGCCTGCTTGTGCTGCAGGGCCGCGACGACGTGTTCGGCCAGTTCCTGCGTGCCGTAGGTGGCGTAGGGGGCCACGCGCAGGGCGCCGCCGAGGGAGAGCATCGTGTAGTGGATCAGGGGGATCTCGTCGCACACCAGGCCGATGGCGGTGGTGCCGGTGGCGTGGGTGTGCGCGATCGCGCCGGCGCCGGTGGCCCGGTAGACGGCCAGGTGCATGGGCACCTCGCTGGTGGGGGCCAGCTCGCCCTCGACGATCTCGCCGTCGGCCAGGCGGATGACGGTCAGGTCGGCGGGCTCGAGCTCGGAGATGACCCCGCCGGTGGGGGTGACCGCGACCAGGTCGTCGCGGCGGGCGGACAGGTTGCCGCTGGTGCCGATCACCAGTCCGCGCGCGGCCAGGCGGCGGCCCGCCGCGGCCAGCGCCTCTCGTTCCTCGGCCAGCAGCATCGGGCACCTCGCTCGCTCGTCGTGTCTCGAACCCCAGAACATGAACACGCGCTCATGTTCTGTGGGGTTCATGCTCCGCGCGCCGCGCCCCGGTGTCAAGCCGCCGATCCGGACAGGGCCGCGCACGGTGGTAAACCCGCTGGCCGCCGCACCTGGCGGCGGGTACCGTCCGGGCATGGACAGCCAGGCCGCGCACAGCGCCCACCCGACACCCGCGCCAGAACCACAGCCCGCATCCGGCGTCGCAGCGCCCCCAGTCTCCCCCGCCGCGCCCGAGCCGGCGCCGCGCGACCTGACCGGCGTCATGCTGACCACCGGGCGCCTCGTGCTGGCCGCGCCGACCGACGCCGACATCGACGCGATCTACGAGATCTGCCAGGACGAGGCGATCCAGGCGTGGACGATGGTGCCCTCGCCGTATGAGCGGGGGGACGCGCGCCGCTTCGTGCGGGAGACGGTGCCCGCGGGCCTGGCGGCGGGCACCGACGCGGTGTTCGGGGTCTACCGGGCGGTCGGCGGCGACCTGCTGGGGATGGTGGGCCTGCACGACATCACCACCGCGCAGGCCAAGCACGGCGCGCAGGCCGAGGTCGGCTACTGGACCGCCCCGCGGGCGCGCCGCCAGGGCTACACCGCCGAGGCCGTGCGCGCCGTGTGCCGCTGGGGCCTGGCGCGGCTGGAGCTGGCGCGCATCGAGTGGATCGCGTTCGACGGCAACGAGGCGTCCGTGGCGGTGGCGCGCAAGGTCGGCTTCACCATCGAGGGCAGGCTGCGCTCGCGGCACATCCAGCGCGGGCGGCGCACCGACACGTGGATCGGCTCGCTGCTGCCCGGCGACCCGCTCTGACCCGCCGCGCGCCACCGTCCGCGCGCCGCCCGGGTCACTGCCCGGGCCGCTGTCTCAGCCCAGCTCGATCAGCATCTTGCCCGTGTTGCCGCCGGAGAACAGGGCCAGGAACGCGTCGAGGGTGTTCTCCAGCCCGTGCACCACGGTCTCGGCCGCCACGATCTGCCCCGAGGCCAGCCACGGCGCCATCTGCGCGGCGAACTCGGCGTGCCGGGGCGCGTAGTCCAGCACGATGAACCCGCGCAGCGTCAGCCGCTTGCCGATCGCCAGCGCCAGGTTGCGCGGGGCCGCCGGCGCCTCGGTGTCGTTGTACTGCGCGATCGCGCCGCACAGCGCGATGCGCCCGCCCCGGCGCGCCGCCGCGAGGGCCGCCTCCAGGTGCTCGCCGCCGACGTTGTCGAAGTACACGTCGATCCCGTCGGGCGCGGCCTCGGCCAGCTGCCCGCGCAGGTCCCCGGCCCGGTAGTCCAGCGCCGCGTCGTAGCCGAAGCGCTCGACCAGCGAGCGCGCCTTGTCCGCGCCCCCGGCCGAGCCGACCACCCGCGCCGCGCCGCTCAGCTTCGCGATCTGCCCGACCAGCGACCCGACCGCGCCGGCCGCCCCGGAGACGAACACGGTGTCCCCCGGCTTGAACTCGGCGGCGATCATCAGCCCGCCCCAGGCGGTCAGCCCGGTGGTGCCCAGCGCGCCGAGGTACCGGCCGGCGGGGGCGAGCCGCGTGTCCACGACCGTGGCCCCGCGCGCGGGGATCAGCGCGTAGTCGCGCCAGCCGGCCGTGTGCAGCACGCTCGCCCCGACCGGCACCGACGCGTCCCCGGACGCGATCACGGTGCCCACCGCCCCGCCGTCCATCGGCGCGTCCAGGGCGAAGGGCGGCACGTAGGACTTGACGTCGTTCATCCGCCCGCGCATGTACGGGTCGACCGACAGCACGTCGTTGCGCACCAGCACCTCGCCGGGGCCCGGGTCCGCCAGCTCCCGCTCGACCAGCCGGAAGTCGTCGGGCGTCGGCATCCCCTTGGGGCGGGCGGCCAGGTGGTACTCGCGGGCTTTGGTCGTCATCGTCGCAGGCCTCTTCGTTCGCAGGGGGTTGGCGTTTCGGTCGTGATCGTGGTCCCCGTCTCGATCGTCCACGATACTTCACCTAGTGAACCATGGCGAACCTGAACCGCCTGGAGCGGCGGTGTCATGCCGGTGTCAGCGCGGCAGCCAGCTGACGTGCCCGGCCAGCAGCACGTAGCCGACGAACGCGGTGGTGTCGATCAGCCCGTGCGCCAGCAGGAACGGGGTCACCCGGCCCCAGCGCCGGTAGAGCTTCGCGAAGATCAGGCCCATCACCAGGTTGCCGACGAACCCGCCGAAGCCCTGGTAGAGGTGGTAGGAGCCGCGGATCACGGCGCTGACCGCGTCCGAGCGGCTGCGCGGCCAGCCGGCCTGGTCGAAGCGGCGCAGCAGGTAGCCGAGGATGACGACCTCTTCCAGCGCCGCGTTCTGGAACGCGGAGGCCACCAGCACCGGGATGCGCCACCACACGTCCGGCAGCGTCGTGGGCACCACGGTGAGCGCGGCCCCGGCGGCGTGCGCGGCCAGGTACAGGCCCAGGCCGCTGCCGCCGATCACCGCCGCGACCGCCGCCCCGCGCCCCAGGTCGCTCAAGGGGCGGGTGCGGTCCAGGCCCAGCGTGCGCAGCGAGCGGCCCTCGCGCATCAGCAGGTAGGCCACCACCAGCACCGGCGCCAGGCCGAAGGCGATGCCGTAGAGCTGCCAGGACAGGTCCAGCCACGGGCGGCCCGGGGCGGCCGAGGCGTTGAGCGTGGCGTGCTGGGAGCTGAGGGCCTTGTGCGCGGTGAGCGAGCCCATCAGGTCGATGAACGCCGAGACCGCCGAGCGCCCGAGCGAGAGCGCGAGCACCGCGGCGACCTCGAACGCGATCAGCCTGCGGGTGTACACCGCCGGCCACCGGCGCGCGTCGGGGTCGGCGCGCCGCGGGGCGTAGTAGGACCCGGCCATCGGGCGTGCCTCCTGCGTGTGCATGGTGCGTGATGCGCGGTGAGCGGCGCGCAGCGCGTGGTGCCGTAGTACGCGCGTGCTGCGCGCTGCTCGTGTGGCGGTCACCGGCGCAGTCTTCCACGCGAGGCTGAGGACCGGCGGCGGGGGCGGGCGTCGGCCGCGCGATGGCGCAGTACGCCCGTCGGCGCGCAGAGCGCGCGGGCCGCCGTGGGCTCACGGCCGCGCTCGGCCCCCAGCCGCAGATGTGGCCGCGGCGACCGTCAGCCGACCGGCCAGGAGTGCACCGGGTCGCCGGCGCGCGCCAGTTCCGCGTAGCGCGGCACCATCGCGGCCAGCGCGGCCGCCCGGTCCAGGCCCCGGTGCTGCTCCAGGTGCCTGACCTGCTCGATCTGCCAGACCGCGCCGTTGCGCCGGGTGCGGGCGCGCGCCTCGATGATGCCCAGGTACAGGTCGCGCTCGCGCGGGTCGATGCGCCAGCGGTCCAGGCCCGCCGCGGCCAGCGGCAGCAGCTCCGCCAGCACCAGGTCGGCCGCCGCGACCTGCCCGCGCCCGGGCCACAGCAGCGTCGCGTGGATGCCGTCGCGGGCGGCGGCGTGCAGGTTGTTGCGCGCCGCGGCGAAGGACAGCCGCCGCCAGACCGGCTGCTCGGACTCGGCCAGCGCCCGCACCAGCCCGTAGTAGAACGCCGCGTTGGCCAGCACGTCGAGCACCGTCGGCCCGGCCGGCAGCACCCGGTTCTCCACCCGCAGGTGCGGCTTGCCGCGCGCCACGTCGTACACCGGGCGGTTCCACCGGTACACCGTGCCGTTGTGCAGGCGCAGCTCCGGCAGGTGCGGCACCCGGCCGCCGGCCAGCGCCGCGGCCGGGTCCTCGGCGTCCACGCGCGGCAGCAGCGCGGTGAAGAAGGTCAGGTTCTCCCGGAACAGCTCGGCCGGGCCCTGGATCCACCGCTCGCCGAACCACACCCGCGGGCGCACCCCCTGCGCGGCGAGCTCCGCCGGGCGCGAGTCGGTGGCCTGCTCGAACAGGGCGATGCGGGTCTCGTGCCACAGCCGCCGGCCGAACAGGAACGGGGAGTTGGCGCCGAGGGCCACCTGCGCCCCGGCGATCGCCTGCGCCGCGTTCCACGCCGGGGCGAAGCCCTCCGGGGTGACCTGCAGGTGGAACTGCACCGAGGTGCACGCCGCCTCCGGCAGGATCGTGGCGAAGCTGGCGTCCAGCGGCTCGGGCCCGTCGATGCGCAGGTGGAAGTCCTCGCCGCGCACCAGCGCCAGCTGATCGTTGAGCAGCACGTACCGGTCGTCGGCGGAGAAGTTCTCGCGCACCATGTGCTCGGCGTCCAGGGTGGGCAGGATCCCGATCGCCGCCACGCGCGCCCCGCAGTCGCCCGCGATCCGGTCCGCGTACAGCAGCGCGGTGCGCAGCTCCTCGGCCAGCTCTGAGAGGACCGTGCCGACCAGCTTGTGCGGGGCGATGTTCACCTCGAGGTTGAACAGGCCAAGCTCGGTCTGGAAGTCGGCCGAGGCGATCTGGTCGAGCACCTCGGTGTTGACCATCGCCGGGTCGCCGTGCGCGTCGATCAGGACCAGCTCGAGCTCCACCCCGCACAGCTTGCGGCCGCGCTCGAAGCGGTCCTCGGCCAGCATCCGCTCGAAGACCTGCTGGCAGGCGCCCAGGCGGCTGCGGAACCTGGCCCGGTCCGTGCCGTCGCTCGCAAGTTCCGTCACGGTGACGCGTTCGCCCACCGGCTCACCCTCCCGTCCCGCGCGCCCCGGCGCGGAGGCCGGGCTGTGTACTGTGCGTACCCGCCGGGCAGGGCGCCCAATACGGCGGCGCATGCGCGCGGGGCCGCCGGGCCGCCCGACCAGGGCGGGCGCGGGAGCGCGGGCACGGCCGCGGGAGTAATGTGACAGCTCTGGATCGTTCGGCGCACGGACGAGGGGGCGCGCGAGGGTGGTGCGAGACGAGTCGGCCATCGGTTGCATGGGCGTGCTCGTGATCGCCACGCGCGGGGCCGCCGGGCCGGGAGAGGTCCTGGTCAAGATCCGCGGCGGTTCGGAGACCTTTCTGGCCTGGTCCGAAACGCCCCTGCCGCGCGGCACCACGGTGCTGGTGGTCGAGTCGCGCGGGGCCCGGACGGTGGACGTGGCCGAGTGGGAGGACCCGCTCGGTCCTGAGGCCGGCGCGGCCGGCTAGAGGAGTCGTGAGCGATG
>Ga0070714_100002570_pt1 | contig 13373 bp, 13 predicted proteins | sample LARL83metaG_FD_65450 | JGI IMG/M metagenome (GOLD analysis project Ga0070714, IMG submission 65450) | Corn, switchgrass and miscanthus rhizosphere microbial communities from Kellogg Biological Station, Michigan, USA - LAR L8-3 metaG | ecosystem: Host-associated > Plants > Roots > Rhizosphere ...
ACGATACCCGCAATGAGCCCGACGACCGCGGCAATTCCAAGCGTGAACACAATGATGCGAAGATCTATCTGCGAATCGGTGAAGCGAACGTCAGGCAGCAAGAGGCGACGCAACATGGTTTCGCCCCACCATGCTGCCAGGACCGATGCGACGGCGGCGATCGCGGTGAGGAGTAACGTCTCGCCCGTCAGCAAGCGCACGAGGCGCCACCGGCCGACGCCGAGCGCGAGTCGAACCGCGATCTCGCGCCGCCGTCGTGTCGCGCGCGCAAGGAGGAGGTTGATCACATTCGCCGCAGCGATGATCAACACGATGAGCGCCACGGCACTGAGGCGCGTGCTGATCAAATGCTCCTGTTGTTGTTGACCCGGACCGCGGGCGTAGATGATCGATCCGGTAGTGACGGTCATCAGGGTGTCGCCGCCGTTCTTCAGACGTCGACAAAAGGCCTGCACGGCCTGCGTCGCACGCTGATCGAATACCTCCAGATTGTCGTTAGGGCCGGCGCGCGCGATGGCCTGGAAGACAAACATGCTGTTCGACTCGAGGATCGGCTCCTTCATCCACTCAGGCTGGTACGTCGCCAGCGGGAGCCAGACGTCCACCGGCTCGAGATCGTTGTCACCGACGAACCCCACCGGCGCGACGCCGACAATCGTGTACCGCTGAGCGTCGAGCCGGAGCGACTTCCCGATCACGGCCGAATCGCCGCCGAACTGCGCGCGCCAGAATTGATCGCTCAACACGGCAACGCGCACCCCAGGGGCCGTCCGGTCTTCCTCGGCTGTATAGAATCGCCCGAGTTGTGGTGTCAATCCGAGAATCGACCAGTAGTGGGACGAGGCGACCATTTGTTCGACTTTTCGTCCAGCACGGGTACCGCCGAGATGCGCGGGATTCGGATGCGTGAACAGGGCAACGCGGTTAGAGTCGCTCCACGCACGGCGGATGACTGCGTAGAGTGGTCCCGACAGAGAGGGAACGAACTGACGTCCGCCTTCGACATTCATCGACACCCAGACGCGACGCACGCTATGCGGAGCCCTTACGCCGACTGGCGGCCGCAGATAAATCCGATCGAGCAAACTAAACGTTGCCGAGTTCACCCCGATGCCGAGTGTGAACGTCATCACGATCAACGCCGTGACCCCAGGATTGCGCTTCAAGGAGCGCCACGCGAACCGCGTGTCCTGCTCGACCAAGTCGAGCACGCCGAGCCACGTCATACGACGCGTCTCCTCGATGTAGTATGTTCGGTTGCCGAACTTGCGCCGCGCCGCGTGCACGTCACGAAGCTGCGCGGCGTCGAGATCGAGATGATGCTGAAGCTCAATCTCCAGATCGCGCTCGTATGAGCGAGGGTTGAGCATGATGCGCATGCGGTGCGCGAGCCCATCGAGCCACGACATCAGCCGTTCCTCCCGCGCGCCCGACCCCCCGGCGCGCTCCCCGCCAATAATCAGGTTATCTACGGCTCATAGGTAGATAATCTGACTATCGCCCTGGCGGTGCGTCAAGGCCTCTACCGCTTGCCCGACTTGCATCGAACCTGTTTGTACTTCACTAACATCCGTTGAGCGTTTGCCTTCACTCCTTGGACGTCCACAGCCAAGCCCGCCATGCCAAAGCGATCCTCCCGCCGCACCACCAAGTCGAAGAGTCAGCAGCTCAGTCGTTCCGAGATTCAGGCGACCGAGGCGAATAGCCGAGCGGTGACGAGGCGCTTTCTGCGTGGTCGCGCCAACGTCTGGAAGCGATGGCATGCCGATGCGGCGGTGCGAGAAGCCGCACCACGGGCGACCAGTAAGCAGCCAGACATCAAGCCATACGTCCAGCGCGCATTGGTTGGCGCGCCGTCACGCGGCACCCTGATCGCTCAGGGAGATTCCTGGTTCGACTATCCGCTTCATGACGTGCTCAAAATGCTCAACGACGAGCACGCGTACGAGATCGAATCCGTCGCCCATGCCGGCGATCGCATCGAGAACATGGCGTACAACGTTGCTGAGCTCGACGGCTTCGTGCGGGTGCTCGAGAAGACGCTGCGGCGCGGAGTCGTGCCGCGCGCGATCCTGCTCTCCGGCGGTGGGAACGACATCGCGGGCGTGGAATTCGGCATGATGCTGAACCACGCTGGCTCGTCTCTCCCGATCGCGAATGACGATGTCGTGAACGGCGTGCTGGGAAAGCGCATCCCCGCGGCTTACGTCGCCATCATCACACGGCTGAACGAAACGTGTTCACATTATCTCACGTCACCGTTGCCGATACTGATGCATGGCTATGCGCATCCCGTTCCCGATGGCCGCGGCTTCAGCGTCTTCGGATGGCATTGGGGATTTCCTGGCCCATGGCTCAAGCCAGGCTTCGATGAGAAGGGGCTCGAGAATCGCCGCGCAAACACTGCCGCCATGCAGGAGCTGATCGACCGATTCAACGACGTCATTGCCGGAGTTGCCGCGCAGTTCCCGAACGCTCATTATCTGGATCTACGGCCGCTGCTGACCAACGGTCCGAAGTACCGCAACGACTGGGATAACGAGCTGCATCCGACCGAAGCCGGTTTCCGGCTGGTGGGGAACGAGTTTGCTAGAGCGCTCGCGAGCTTGTGAGCCGTCGTGTCACACACGAACGACCGCCCGCCGCAGGAACATGCCGGCGTAAGCGCCCGCGAACGCAAACGCGAGTGCGAGGAGGGAGCCGTAGTTTGCACGGGTGAGGATCCCGAAGAGCGGAATCCAAACACCCACGAGCAGCGCCGCGGCCCAGGGTCGTTGCGGCGCTAACGCGCCGACTACGAGGCTACTGACGAAGATCGCAACGGCAGTCACACCGGTATCGTCCCAGAACGGGCGCGAGTCGATGTAGCCGAGTATGATGCCGACGACGAGACCGGCGAGCAAAACGAGTCGCTGCATAATCAGACCTCCCGCTTGGGTGGCGAGCATCATTCCGGACTCGGCGTAGTGTCTCGCTCGAACTCCTGAAGCTCGGGATACGGGCTCACGGTGGGGCACGGCACACGCGGCGATGGCGACTGAAGATACGTCTCGAAAAACGTGCCGAGGCAGTACGAGGTGACCTCGAGCTGCCGCCGGCCATCGATATGCAATTGCCCGGCGAGCCGAAGGACGCGCCTAACGAATCCGCTCTTGAGCAGCGCGCCGTCGTCGCTGAAGGTGAAGTGATTGGCGCCGCGAATGAACACCATCCGGCGACGGTCGAATGGAGCTCGGTCGTAGAGCGAGCGGATCTCTGTCACGACACGCCGGCTCTCGGGGTCGTTGTCGCTTCTATGATCGCTGAGCAGCAACATGAACGGCTGCCTGATGGTGTCGTGGACGATGCGTCCGATGGGTGCGCCGTCGATGTTTACCGCCGCCTTGCACCGTACGTCGACGACGCAGAACTGCGCGGCCTCGACGCCGCCTAACGAATGCCCGAAGACGCCGACACGCGAGAGATCGAAGCGGCCCGTGAAGCGCCCGGACGAATCGGCGGCGTTCAGCTGCGCCAACCGGTCGATCGCGAAGGCGATATCGGACGTCCACGCGTCGAGCAGCCGATTCATGAGCCGGGCCGAGTCGGCATTGCCGAACGCGAGCTCCGGGTTGTTCGAGGGCAATCGCGCAAACGTCCGACCGTCGGGAAATACGACGCGAGTGGTGCGATACGGCGCGTCGAAGCCGACGACGACGAAGCCGTGGCTCGCCAGGTCCTCCGCCAACGTCGAGTAGTTCACGACGGGCGCCGACGCGCCTCCCCGCATGACGAGCACGGGGTACGCGCGTTCATCCGATGCAACTGGCGCGCTCGCCACGCTGTACTCACGAACCTTGACCGGATCTCGCGTCAGGAGCCGGAGAATCGCCGGCGTGTGATCGACGCCCTGGTGGGCCATCAGGAATGCTGGCGCATAGGGCTCGGTGCGTGAGCGAAGGTTCGCGGCGGCCGGATACCAGATCCACACGAGCAGTTCCCGCGGTGTTCCGACGAGTGGTGCGAGAGAGTCTGCATGCGTGCTGTCGCGCCAGTCGGCGATGAGACGCCCGACGGCAAAGTGGCCAGTCGGCATCGGCAACGTCAGCGGTCGTGAGCGTTCGATGGCGAGGAACGCCACCAGCGCCACGATGACGATCGCGGCAGTCGAGGCAATGGCGGGGAAAATCCTGAGGGCGTATCGCATGGTCGCGTGCAATGTAAACTACTTTACACTACAAAGACAAAATGCGCAATATCCCGGTGGCCAGCGCTCCGCACGGCGGCCCGTCGGCATCGGCAGCGTGCGGATCTTGCGTATTGAATGGTGGGCGCCTGTCCTCCAGTAGACGTCACAGCCCGCACGTTTCTCACGCCGGAATCACGGTGCATTGCGAACTGACACGTTTCGATATTGCTGACATGCTGCGATGCGGCCGCGAGCTGCGGTCCATCGTCTCGGCGTCAGAGTCCTTCGAGGGCGCGGCGCAGCGGGTGTGCGAAACTCTCTATGAAGGTCTCGACGGCGACGAACCATCGGAGCGTGGGTGCGTTCTGGTGCGGTGTTACAAGACACATCCCCTGGGACTGCTTCCTCCTGAGCTCCAGGCCTTCGCGAAACGAGCCGCTGGTGCGGACGCGACGCTGAACAGCGCAACGCGATGCCTCGTGCTGTTCGGCACGGCCGGAGCAAGAGCGAGCTGGAACTCACGAAAGCTGTCGGAACGCCATCGCGCGATACCACTCGCGAGCGTCAGTATGGTCGAGCGAGCGCCAATGATTGCGCAGCTCTTCCGCGAGTTCGGCGTCCCAGTGGAGCAGCTCGTGTCGCCGCCCACCGCGTCCGTAGTGGATATCCGCGCCAAGACGTATGGCATCTTCTACGTCGACAATGCGCTTGGGAGCCATTCGGTGCCGGCGCAGGACGACTTTGTGATTCCCTTTGGCGTCAAGTCGGTGATTGGATTCGGCAGCGAGCTGCCCGGCGGCGAGATGTTCGCGACCATTCTCTTCACCCGCGTCGTCGTACCACGCGACGTCGCGGAGCGGTTTCGCACGGTGGCCCTCGAGATGAAAGGTGCGCTCTTTGTCGCCCCGCCAGAGCGATTCTTTGCCCTCGAGCCCGCGCCATGACATCGTGTCGTTAGGCAGCCGACATACCGATTCTGCCCCGACCTTCTCGGCGAACTGAGCCGAAGGGTGCGAGTCTTGCATAGCGTTGTACCCACGAATCCCTCCACGCCGTGGGGCGCTTATGACATCGAGACCGCTTTCGGCGGCCATCCTTCCACCATCGCTCGATCTCGATGGTCGCGACACACATCGACCGAGCGCGCCCGAGCAGCATCCGCTCCCCGATGCCCATCGCCACGCGGTGCAGTTCTATGACAGTGAGGCATATCTCGCGTCCGTCGTCAGCGAATTCCTCGCCGATGGGGCCAGGGCGAACCAGCCGATCGTCGTCATTGCGACGCCGTCCCATCGCACCGCATTTGCGAAACGCCTGCGCGAGTTCGAGGTGAATGTCGACGCCCTGCGTCGAACGCAGCAACTCCACCTGCTCGATGCGCGGCAAACGCTCGCAGAATTCATGGTCGGCGAGGTGCCCGATCCCGGCCAATTCGAAACGACCATCGGCAGTGTGATCATGCGCGCGCTACGCGGTCGCGAAGGGGCGCCGGTACGCGCGTATGGTGAGATGGTCGACCTTCTGTGGAAGGACGGAAACACCGAGGGGGCCATCCAACTGGAGCGGCTCTGGAACGATCTCGCGCGTCGTTATGATTTTTCACTCCTGTGCGCGTACTCGATGGGGAATTTCTGTCGGGCGAACGACGCCGAGGCGTTTCATCGGATCTGCGCCGAGCATTCGCATGTGGCGCCGACGGAGTCGTACACCACCATCGACGAGCATGCCCGGTTGCTGGAGATCAGTCGACTGCAGCAGCGTGCGCGCGCGTACGAGGCGGAAGTCGTCGAGCGCGAGCTCGTCGAACGCCGGCTCCGCGATACGGTGCTCGCTCTCAACGAGCGCGAGGCGCAGCTCCGTGAGCGTGAGGCGGATTTGAGAGACGTGCTCGAAAACGCGGCAGAGGGAATACACCTCGTAGGCCCCGATGGAACAATCGAGTGGGCCAATCGCGCCGAGCTCGAGATGCTGGGCTACACCGCCGACGAATACATCGGCCGGAACATCGCCGACTTTCACGTCGACCGGCCCGTCATTCAGAGCGTTCTGGCCCGTCTCAGGGCCGGCGAGACGCTGCGTGGAGCCGAAGCTCGGCTACGACACAAGGATGGCTCGATACGCTACGTCCTGGTCAGCTCCAACGTGCGCTGGCGCGACGGCGAGTTCCTCCACACACGCTGTTTCACCAAGGACATCTCCGAGTTCCGGGCCGCGGCGAGCGCGCGTGAGGAGGCCCTGGCAGCGGAGCGTGAGGCGCGCCTCGAGGCGGAGCGCGCGCGTCGAGAAGCGGATGAGGCTCGGACGATCGCCGAACAAGCCAATCGCGCCAAGAGCGAGTTTCTCGCGGTGATGAGTCACGAGCTGCGCACCCCGCTCAACGCCATCGGCGGCTACGCCGAGCTGATGGAGCTGGGAATTCAGGGTCAGGTGACGCCTCCCCAACGGGAAGCGCTGGCGCGAATTCAACGCAGTCAGCGGATGCTGCTGGGCCTCATCAACCAGGTGCTCAACTACGCCCGCGTCGAAACCGGCAACGTCCACTACGATCTGGCGTCGATTCCGCTCGAGGAAGCGCTGAGGGCCGCGGAGGGCCTCATCACGCCGCAGCTCCGCGCCAAAGGACTGCGATTCGAAAGCTCAGATTGCCCGCTCGACGTGACTGTGCACGCCGACGGAGAAAAGCTGCAGCAGATCCTTTTGAATCTTCTCACCAATGCGGTGAAGTTCACCGACCGCGGCGGTCTCATACGCGTCGAGGTCGATGTGGAGAGCGATATCGCTCTGCTCCGCGTGACCGACACGGGCATCGGCATCCCCGTCGACAAGCTCGAGACGATCTTCGAGCCGTTCGTGCAAGTCGACCCGAATTACACGCGAACTCGGGACGGCGTCGGCTTGGGGCTGGCCATCAGCCGGGATCTGGCTCGAGGTATGGGCGGTGAGCTGTCCGTATCGAGCGTCGAAGGGCATGGATCGACGTTCACACTTACTCTCCCGCGCGTCGCAGATCGGAAGCAGACCTAGCTGCCACAATGTTTGTTCAGAAAACGAAAAACGTCGTCGGCCCACACGGCACTCCCGAAATATCCGAAACTGTGGCCATCAGCGACCGATGCGCCAAAGGGCGGGTAGATCCTGATCTCGGATTCCTTGCCGACATCGTGCATGGCGGCCGCGAGCGCTCGGCTGGGTGACAGGTTGTAGTCATTCGCCGCCTGCATGAAGAAGATCGGAGCTCGCGCCTTGCGGACCGCGTCGAGCATCATCGTCTGAAGGGCAGGCGCGTCGGTCCAACTCTGCGCGGCGCCGGCGGCATCGACGGCGGCACAGTAGTCCGCATGCTCGGCACCGAGTACCGTTTCGATTCCGCCGAACGACGTGCCGGCAACGGCAACACGTTTAGCATCTACGAAACGCTGTGTGCGCAGCCACCTGAGTGCCGCCAGCTGGTCACTCAAGTGCTCGTTGGACAGCAGCTTGATCATCGTTGCCGCGCCGGAATCGAGCCCGCCAGCCTTCACGGCGGCGCTGATCTGATCGCCGATGTACGGGCCCGCCGATGCGCTCAGTCCCTGCCCTCGGCGATAGGGCCCGAAGAATACCCATCTACGCCGAGCGAAGACCGGCCCGAGTGAGTCGAAGGCGCTCTGGGAAAGCATGCCGCCAGCGCTTCCATGGTTATAGACAACGGCGGGAAACGGTCCCTTGCCCTCTGGCCTGTACACGACGCCCTTCAGGGTGAGCGTGCCGCTCGGAAATGAAACGATCTCGCCGTGCGCCTTGTCGGGAGCGTCAGCTCTGGGGCGGTCTTGACTGACCAGGATCGCAGGACACGCCACCATTGCAGCCAATACGAGTGCCGTTTTCATTTGATCCGCCATGAGTTTCCGCGTCGGAGCATCTCGCCACGGAGCGTCATCGTCAAGATGAACATGTTGGCCGCTCTAACGGAAACGTCCACCAGGGTGTCCCTGTTAGTGTCGCATGGCCGAAGACCTCGTTGCCACGGACGCAGAGCTCGTCGAGCGCGCACGTCTCGGAGACCCCGTCGCGTTCGATGCTCTCGTGCGCCGGTACCTGCGGCCGGCATTCGCGGTGGCATTGTCGGTGGTGAAGGATCGCCTGGATGCGGAGGACGTGTGTCAGGATGTCTTCGTGCGCGTCATCGAGCGGCTCGACCAGTGTCGGTCGCCCGCACGCTTCGCGGGGTGGCTCTTCGCCATCGTGCGAAGCACCGCGCAGAACTCTCAGCGGCGGGAGCGACGGCGCCAAAGCGACGCACTGGAGAGCACCGATGCCGCCGCTCGCGACAATCCGGCACACGACGCGGAGCGCTCCGAGCTTCGCGCGCGCCTCGGTTCGGCGCTCGCCCAGCTCAGTCGCGCCGAGTGCGACGTCGTGCTCCTGCACGACATGGAGGGATGGACGCACGCCGCCATCGCCGAGTCGCTCGGCATCTCGGAGGTGCACTCGCGCCAACAGCTCTTCGTCGCGCGACAAAAGTTGCGGGCGCGGCTCGGCGATCTGCATCAATTGAATCGAACAGACCATGAGTGACGATCCGATCGATCTCGCTTCGCTAGTGCCGCCGCTCGACGATCTGGTCACGCACATCGACGCGCGCTGTGCGCCACTGCTCTCGGCGCGACGGGAACGCCGCACGCTGGTGCAGATCGCCGGCTGGTGGCGGCCCACGTTGGCGGCGGCGCTGCTGATCGGCATCGGGTGCTCGATCGTCTTGCGGCGCGTGCCTCCGCCGCGCCGTGGGATGCCCAACGCATCGACCCAGCTCGCGCGAGCGCTCGGCGTCCCGTTCATCCTTGCCGATCGCCTAACGAGTACCGTGCCGCCACCATCGACGGAGCTGCTGCCGGAGGTCGGGCGGTGACGGCGCAACCAATGGTGGCGCGACTGCGCGTGCAGGGGCTGGCGGTGCTGGCCCTGGTGTTTGCCGCCGGCGCACTGTCGGGCGCCGCCATCGAGCATTGGCGCGTCGTCTCGCGTCCGCCGGAGCTCGTCGAGAGTGTGCCCGTGCGGACTGAACAAGTCGTCGAGAACATGAAAATGGCCGGGAGCGGAATTCCCGTTCTGTACGAAGCACTGCAGCTGACGCCGGAGCAGCGAACCCGCATTCAAGCAATAATGGCGGCGAATCGGCCGCGGACGGACTCGATTCTCCATGAAACATGGCCGCGGCTGCGGGACCTCCTGGACTCGGTCCGCCGGCAAGTTGAGCAGGTACTCACACCGGAACAGCAACAGCGATTGGCGGCGATGCGCCGCGGGGGCTGACCGTGATGACACGCGTAATCTTCTCTTTGCTCGCTGCCGGCGGCATAGCCGCCGCGGTCGTCCGCAGCCACACGACGCGTCAGTCGCCGCCGCTCGTCGTGCACGAATGGGGGACGATCACGACGCGTCACCTGCCCGACGGGACGCCGCAAGGACGGCTCAATCACATCACGCCAGCGGAGGTGCTGCCGGCATTCGTGCATCAGTACGAGCCGCCGGCGACCGTCGAGAAGGTTGGGCAGCCGCTCCTCAAGTCCGTCGTCGCGCCAGGGCGTCAAGACGTGACCATGCGCCTCGAGACACCGGTCATCTATTTCCACGCGCCGACAGGCGCATCGATAGGTCCATTCGACGTGAGTGTTCGATTTCGTGGCGGAGTATTGAACGAGTTCTATCCGAGCGCCGAGCCGTCCGTCGATCTCGACCGCGACCGCATCAACAGCAAATTGGGGGCGGCCGCGTATGGACCGGGGTGGAACGGCGAGGTGTTGGACAACTACGTCGTCGGGAGGTTGCGTTGGCGTGGCGTCACCCTGCAGGACCGCGTTCGCGTGCCTCGAACGGACATGCACGTGTGGCTCACACCACGACAGGTGCGCTCGGCGGGCGTGGTCGTCGGATCGACGGAGAGTGAGCAGTACTTGTTCTATAGAGGGGTGGCGCACCTCGATGCCCTGATGCAGACAGAGTTGACTGGCCGTGACGTGCGGCTACGGGCGCCGAGGCTCCTGGAGTGGATGCGCAGCGCGACCATGACGATCGCAGATGTGTGGCTCGCCGACATCCGTCCAGACGGCAGCGTCGCATTTCGCGAGCAGGGAGCGCTTTCGATCGCGAAGAGCGATCCCTTGCGCGAGCTCGCGCGGATCCCGCTCTTCACCGACAAGGACTATGGCGAGAAGCGCGCGGATCTGCGGCGCGGCATGAAGCAGTCGCTCATCGCCGCGGGGCTTTACGAGGACGAGGCCGAAGCGATGCTGGAGACGTGGAAGGGGAACTATTTCGAGACGCCAGGGCTTCGCATCTTTTATATCGTGCCTGACGAGTGGATCAACTACTTCTTGCCGCTGCAGATCTCGACGCCGCACGAGTTGAAGCGAGTGCTGGTGGGGAGAATCGATCTCGAGCGAGAGCCATCGTCTCCATGACATCTACTGCGGAGGCATCGTGAAAGGAGTTCACCGGGATTTCACGGATGTGGTGGTCGTCAGGATAATCGGAGCGGTGTTGATGGTGATCGCGCCGAGCGGCGTGATGAATTAGCAAACGATTCGTCAGAGCGAGAACACAGCCTTCATCACGTTCGATTCGATTTCGCGTGCAGCGCCGGGCTGAAGGCTGGAGTCGACGAAAACGGCAACGGTCAACGTGTCGTCGGGCAGGCGAGCGAATGTCGTCACGCTCAGCTCGTACCCCGGACCGCCACCGCCGTGAGAATAGTTGCGGCCATAGGGCGAGGCTGTGTCACTGTATACGCCCGCTCCGCCGGCGATCGTCGGCTCCTCGCCCTCTGGCACTGGAAGTAGTGCCATGTCGAGCATCGTCTCGAGCGACCTGCTCGACAGAAGTCGGCCGCCGAAAAGCGCGTGAAAGACAGCCGTCAACTCTGACCCAGTCGATGCGATGAGTCGGGGCGCGCACCAACCCGGGTGGTAGATACCCCGAACATCGACGAGGCTAGCGTCCGGCGTGACTTCAGTCCCGAATCCAGGATTGCAGCGAGTGAGATCCTCGAGCGTCTCCAGCGTGACCGTCTTCGATAAATCGAGCGGCTGACAGATTAGCCGATGGATGACCTGCGCAAACGTCGTCCCGGTGACGTTCTCGATGGCGTCGACGAGAAGCATGTACCCGATGTTCGAGTAGGCCCAACCCTGGCCGGGACGAAAGAGAAAACCGGTGGGCAGCACGGCTTCGAGAAACTCGCTTCTCGTCCATGGTACACTGGGGCTCGCGCGCACGGCGGCGTGATAGCGTTCGAGCGGCCCGTACTCGCCAAGCCCGCTCGTGTGTCGCAGCAGGCCCGACACCGTGACGCCTTTCGGCAGCGGTACGTCGGAGACATAGAGACCAATCGGCGCGTCGAGAGACATCAGGTGCTCCTCGGCAAGCCGGAACACGCACGCGGCGGTTAACGTCTTCGTCACACTATAAATCGGGAACAGCGCATCCGCGGTGATCTCGCTCGGATACGGAAGCAGCCCCTCCGCCCTACGGAGCGTGACTGCTGCTCGCGCGCGATGGGCGCGCCCGCTCACGTCATTCGTCTCTGATCAGACATCGGCAATGGAGAGGGGTCTCGGGCTCTTCCCGTCGATGTCGGTGAATCCGTATTCCCGGGCGAGCGCCGCAGCAACGAGCACTTTGCCGGTGTGTCGCATGACGTCCGGATCGTCGGCGAGGGCCGCCACCGCGCGGCCGATGAACTCGGGAGATTCGGAATTGCTCATGTCCAGGAACGCGGCCGCCTCCGTGACCTTCTCCGTCCTGACGAGGCCTGGATAGAGCGACACCGCGGCGACTCCATACGGCTTCAGCTCGATTGCCATGTCGGACGTCATCTTGTCAGTCGCGGCCTTCGATGCACCATAGGCGACATTGCCAATGCGCTTCTGCGCCGCCCAGTGGGAAATGTTCACGATGAGCCCACGCCCCTCCGCTATCATGTGAGGAGCGGCCAGCTGACTCGCGTGATAGTGAGCGCGCACACCAGCGGCGAACATCGCATCCCAGCGCCAGAGCGGCTGCTCCCAGAACGGCTTCGGCCAGGTGAACTCCCCGTCCTCGACCATGCGCACGTAGCCACCCCACACATTGTTCACGAGAATATCAATGCCGCCCGTCTCGCGCACGATCTCCGCGAACGCCGCTGTGACCTGCGCGTCGTCTCGATGATCGCACCGAATCGATATGATCGGTGCGTCGACGCGTTGCCGGTCCTGGGAGCGGACGGTGACGTAGACCCGTGCACCAAGCCGAGCGAGCTCGCTCGCTATGCCTCGACCAATGCCCTGCGAGGCGCCGGTCACGACCGCAATTCTGTCGTTGATCATCGTATCAATGAAGACGCATCAGAGTTCCAAGGCAAGCGACGCGCGATCGCCCGGATGGACGCGATTCACGCATCGGATGTTGGTCGCGTTCACCGCCCAAAGAGGCATCTTCGCCACGGCGATGGGCCTGTTTAGCAGAAACTCATTGTGCGCAGAACGTCGGTGATGTTAGCGTCGTGATCATGGAAGCTGACGTGCGCCTCGCTGCGTTGTTTATGGCGAGTATCTTCGTGATGCCGGCCGCGTGCGGAAAAACGTTGCTGGAGACGAACTCGCCCCGAACGTCATGTCGGCGTAGTGATCTCGCGGCGGTGTCACCCTGCACGTCGCGATCACACGACGTTCTGACGGCGATCGAAATTCGGGCATCGGGCTTCAATGCGAAAAACGCACTCGAGGTCATCGAAGAGCTCCGGCCGGAATTCCTGCACGCGACGGCAACAGTCGGAGCCTCAGCGGCTGATCGGCCAGATCTGCGCATCAATGACTCTCCGGCGGACCTGGGAGCACTCCGTGAGATTCCGACGGACGCCATTGCCGAAGTTCGACTCGTCAGGGCGGTGACACAGTGATGCTCTACGGGGCGCGCTATCGGGCGGGTCTACTCATGGTGTGGTTGAAGTGAGGTCCTAACTATGGTGACGCGGGTTGTTTGAGATCGGGTGTGCTGATCGTTCGAGTGCGAGGATGGTGTCCGCCACTGACTCACCAGTCGGCGCCGACATCAGCGGTCTCGGCGTACGCAATGCGGCACCGCCAGTCTCGCACGCAGCTCTCGTGAGCGCAATGTATATCGTCTCATTGGGCACTCCTGTTGCTGTAACGATGATCAGGCTCATCACGAAGCATGGAGCCGCGGA